>Ga0209156_10000058_pt1 | contig 74817 bp, 60 predicted proteins | sample GraSoiAngelo_124_FD_185881 | JGI IMG/M metagenome (GOLD analysis project Ga0209156, IMG submission 185881) | Grasslands soil microbial communities from the Angelo Coastal Reserve, California, USA - 14_0927_05_20cm (SPAdes) (version 2) | ecosystem: Environmental > Terrestrial > Soil > Grasslands... | reverse complement strand
CTTGAGGCTCTATTCTTTCTTATTGCCGCCTTTTGCCGCCTCGACACATCGCTAAGTTATTGGTGGAAAACAAGGTAACTGGAGCGGGCGATGGGAATCGAACCCACGTCCGAAGCTTGGGAAGCTTCTATATTGCCATTATACGACGCCCGCTCTTCCGGATACCCATTCATTATAACCAGCAAGGGATACATCCGTACAGAAACAAAAGGGTTTTCGCTTACATCGAGAAGGTCTCTTTTGGTTTGTTATAAGCATCAAACACCAGGCCCTCCGCAATGGGAAGAGCGTGCCAGGGAATGTGGCCTTTTCCCTTTTGCGTTACAATCTATTCATGGGAATTTTGCGGCGGCTTTCACGCTGGATGGGATCGCAGGACCAAATGACTCACATCGTTGCCGGCAACATCGCTCCCGAGTTTTCTCTTAAATCGCTCGACCAAAAGGAGTATTCGCTTCGCGCACTACTCGAGCACGGCCCGGTCGTTGCTGCTTTCTTCAAAATATCCTGCCCGGTCTGCCAATTCACTTTTCCTTTTCTGGAGCGTCTCCATCAGTGCTACGGCTCCGCCAGTGCAACTTTTCTCGCCATCTCGCAAGACGACGCACGCGCCACGAAGAGTTTTGCCTCGGAATACGGCCTCACTTTTCCTCTCGTTCTCGATGCGGACGGCTATCCAGTCTCCAACGCTTACGGCCTCACCAATGTCCCTACGATTTTCCTGATTGATCCTGATGGAAAAGTGAAAGTCAGCTCGATGGGCTTTGACAAAAAAGAACTGGAAACCATTGCGCGCGAACTTGCCGAGCGCCGCAAGATGGCGCTTACGCCGCTGTTTCGTCCCGACGAAGTCATCCCCGCCAACAAACCAGGCTGAAGCTCCAAAAACTAGGTCCGGTCGGACTTATTCTTCGACGTTTCAGTCCATCTCGGTTTCCAGCCATTGTTTCTTGTGCTTATCGGGGCGCTTTCGCTTGTCGGGAATCACGCGCGTAACCGCAGGCGCGATACCGGATTTTCGCGCCACGCGCCGCGCCTCTTTTCCCACATCGATGACTTTCTTCTTCCGCCGCTTCATGGCAACGAGAGCGTATCGCAACCACTCTCCAGACGAAAGTATTTCGCACCGCAGGGCTTGCGAAGAGCTGATGCCAATTCACTTTGCCCTTTTTTCTTAAAGTGATCTTAGAAATTGAATAGGCACTGCAAATAAATCAGGCGGTTCGCCGTGGAAGAAGAAAACGGTCCGCCTACCAGCCCGTTGGACTCGCCAACTTTCAGCGGCGAACTCAGGTTGCCATTCGGATTCGCTAAGTTCACTTTATTGAAAACATTTCGCGCGTTGACGCCGAACGTGAGGTTATAGCGGTTATTGGAAGGATTTCCTCCAAACATTCCTCCACCATGTTCTCCGCCCCCGCCGTGCGGAACGCGCCCAAACGTTCCCCCTCGCGGCCCGCCGCCTCCCCCGGACGATTCTCTCTTCTCTCCAAAACCAAATGTTTTGCTGACGCGCATGTTCAGCGTGAATCGTGCCGGACCGGTCTCTTCATTGATCGGAACGGCGATTTGCCCGGGTTCCGCCACTTCAGTAAAGCAACCATATATGGTGGATATCACCTCTGGACTGCCGCAAGTACCCGCGGTCGGACGCGTGTTGTAGGCATTGATTCCATACAAATCCTGACCGGTCGTGATGTTAAAAGGAGAGCCCGACTGGGCGATCAGAAACGGACTCGCACGAAGTCCCCACGGCATGCTCACCGTGCCTCCCACAAACATGCGATGCCGCACATCGAACGAAGCCCGGCCATAGTCTTCCTCGATTCCGCAAGGCGCTCCCGCCGGCAGGCTTGGCGCTCCACAAGGAACCGACGGAACATAGTTGGCGCCCGAGGTGTTGCCGTTCGCGTAGTTCAGCGTGTAATAGCCCCATAACGACAGCGTGGCGCCCATCTGCACTCTGCTATTCACGATGACTTGGTTTTGTTTGAAGATTCCGCCCGATTCGTACTGGTGAATGATTTGGGGCGGAGTGCCGGGAGACGGCGTGCCCGTGGGCGGTGTGGCGTTGGTATAAAAATGGTGCACGCCCCGCGAATTGAGGTACGTGACCGAAAGATTTGCGCTTTTGCCGAGTTGCCGCTCGATCGTCGCTCCGGCTTGCATGATGTAGGGAGTCCGAAGCAAAGGATTTACTTGGTAAACCACCACCGGGGTGCTCGACTGCCGAATTTGAGTAGTTTGATTGGGGTTGAAGAACGTAGGGTCTTGCACGAGGAATTGTTGCCGAATGAGCCCGTTCTGCAGTTCCTGCTGTAAAACCAGGTCGGAAGTAAAGCGGTCGTAGAAAATGCCGTAGCCCCCGCGCAGCACAGTCTTAGGCGATTTTTTTCCGCTGCCATCCAAAGCCCAAGCGATGCCGACACGCGGCGCAAAATCGGCGTGGTCTCCCAGATTGTTCTGCGTTTCGTAGCGCAACCCCGTGCTCAGCGTCACGCTTGGGCGGATTCGCCAGTCATCCTGAAGAAAAAGCGCGCCATCAAACCAGCTGACGCTCGCAGCCGCCCTCCCGGTCGCATTCGCATTCAGCGAGTAGTAGCTTGCGCCGCCTCCGTTCGTGGAGAAATCGACGGGAGGATTCTGCGCGAGATCCTGGAGAGTTATCAGATACGCCTGCAACCCCTTAAGCTGGCAATTGTCCGTGCCCGTCGGCGTACAGTTTGGTTGCGGCCGCGGACCGAACACGTAGGTTCCGGTGAACCCTGCATTCGACCAATAGTCATCCGTTGTTGCGCGCAAACGGCCGCCATACTTGATGGCGTGCTTCCCCACATTGAAGTATGTGATGTTCTGCAATTCATACCGGTTCTGGGTATCAAGGCTTACTCCGCTGTCGTTTCCACCTGTCGTGAAAGCGCCTTGAATCGCAATGGTCGGTGTCGAATTGAGCGGATTCTGATCTCGTTCTTGATGGATGTACTGAAACCGCGTTTCATTGATTGTGCGGGGGCCGAGCACCTGCGTGTCGGTCGTCTGAAACGTGTGTTCAGTATTCAGCGAGTCATACCCTGTGGAAGGCAAGCTGAAGCCCCCCGGGGTAACGTCGCCCTGCTCATTGTTTCGCCAATATTGATACCGCGTGGTCAGCGTGTTGTTCGGCGTAACCTGAAAATCGAAGCGCTGGCTCACCTCAGTGCGCGTGCGCGGATTGGGAAACGCGCCCGTAAACTGCGAGACCTGCAGCGTCGTTGGATCCACAAACGGCGTGTTCACCACCGCCAGCTCGTTCAGGTTGCGCCGCTCGGCGTTGGTGAAAAACGATACCCTTTTCCCCAGCGAGCCGCCCAGATTCCCTTCGTATTGTGTCGAATCATAGCTGGGCGGCCGTCCGGCGCCTTCGAAGGGGTTTTTTGAATTGAACGCCGTGGTGTTGCCCATCACCCAGAACTGCCCGTGAAGCCGGTCCGTCCCCGGCTTCGTCAGAATTTCGATGCGCCCGTAGCCGAGCTTGTCGTACTCCGAAGAGAACGGATTCTGATTGATGCGAATCTCGCGAATCGAGGCTTTCGGCGGCAATTGTCCGGCGGTAAATCCATCAATATAAATCTGTCCGCCGTTCGGCCCGGCAGAGGGCCCCGCCAACGCTTGCAATTCCGATTGCAGTTCATCCGGATCGTCCGAAAGTGCTTCCAGGTCCTTTCCTTTCATGACCACGGTGCCCGCATTATTGGAAGGGTCGACGTCCACTTTCGTGGTCTGGTCGGTCACCTCGACTTTTTGTTCTTCAATTTGAATCGTCAGGTTGACGTTCGCCTGCTGCACCTGGTTCGCCGTGACCTGCACATTCTCTTGCGTAAAGAGGGCGAATCCCGTCGCGGAAGCCTTCAGCGTGTATACGCCTGGGGGGAGTGTCTTGAACTCGTAGATTCCCTCTCGATTCGTGGTCGCGTCGTAGGAAGCGCCGCCGGCATCCGTCAACCGCACCGAGGCCTTAGGAATTCCAGCTCCCGAAGGATCGGTCACCACCCCGGTCAATCCTCCCGTGGGACCTCCCCGCGCAACTTTTCCTTGCGCTCCCTGTGCTCTCGCCGGGGCTTGCGCGTTCAGCTGCTCAACAAAGAAAGGCAGCAGCAACAGACACAAGAAAAATGCACATGTGGTTTGCAACAACCGGAAGCTCACCAAATCTCCCAGTCGCGTTTGGATTCTCTTGCAATTGCGCGGTATCAAGGATTCCCTGCTTCCCCGCCGGGGGCTTCGCTAAGGCTCCAGGGCGACAGAATCGTGGAAGCATTGCTTGAAGCCTGTAGGATGGGTTCCACGCCTCCAAGCAGCGTGATCACCGATGGCATGCCGTTCGGTCCTCCCTCGGTAGCGACGATCATCACCGCGTCGCCTTTCTGCAAATCGCCGAGAGTTGCTGGAGGCATACGGTTGAGTGCTTGCTGAAAGTCTCCGCCGCCGGCGCCTCGGCCCGGTCCTCCTGGACCGCCCGCCGCCGCACCACCGACTTGCGTTCCGGCAGCTCTCGTTCCTTGCGTTGCGCTGGGATTACCTCCCGCAGCACTGCCCGTCTCCGAATCCGCCCCTGTTCTTTTGAGGCGCGCGGCAATGCCCTGCGCCATCGGCAGCGGCAGCTTGCGAACTTGCGAATCCGACGTGATGCGCACCGTGATGGGCTTTTTTGTGGCCAGGTCTTGCACGGTGATGCTGTTCGCTGAAGCGTCGATGGATGAAATCGTTCCGGCGATATTTCGGAACGTCCCGCAAACAATTTCCGTCGCCGTCAACTCGCTTCCATCTGCGCTTCGCGTGCCGCGCGCGCGAAGCTGGTCCCCGACCTTGATTTGCTCCAGACGCGCCGGCTTCGCATCGTCAAACTTGATCGAGTCGGGCGCGTAGCGGCGCAGAATGGTTTCCTGGGAGAGATGCACCGTCACCGTCTTTTTCTCGCCCATTCCTGGAAGAGTAATAAGCATGGTGCTCGCGGCCGGGTCTACACTGCTCACCAACCCGGCCATGCCGTGTTTCTGCCATTCTTCACGCTCGTGCGCCTGCTTTTCGGCAATGCTCGACTTCTTCATCGCGATCACGGCCGTTGCCAGCACCGTTTTCCCGTCCTCGGCCGGTTGTCCGCGCACCAGAATACGGTCTCCGGGGAGCAATTCCTCGAGCGGAATGGGCACGGCTTCCTTCAAATCCTTCTGGCCGGGTTCCACCCGAACCAGCTTTGCCGCTTGTTGCACCACCACGCTTACGTCGCCGCCAGCGTCCGTGGTCAGCACAATTTTGTTCCCCGAAACGGACTTAATAGTTCCCACCGCCCGCGCCGCATTCGCGGCTTGCGCGCCGCCCGTCTGCCCTCTTAGTGCTGCCGGCAGACACGCTGCCACGATTGTTCCCACGGCCGCAAATAAGGCCGCAGCCAGAGAGCCTTTTCTGCGCTTCGGATTACAAAACACCATTGGAAACCCCACACCTCCTGATTTTTACCAGGATGACCCGGCGCGACGGTTGGATCTTCGTCCCCGGCTTACGCGCTGCCAACAGAAATGACGCGTACGAATTAGACGCTTCCGCGGGGGCAAAGCGTTTCAAGGGGGCCCGGTGGCCACCTCCGATGCCTAGATTTACCGGAAACCGTGGCTTAATGCTTTCCTTGCATTTCCAGTCAGTTAGGTCCCACGTTGTGACCTCCGTCACAACACCACGTGCTCCCGGTCACCGCAATCCCGCCCACGCCGCGCCACAATCGGTTCACGGAGGCGCCCATGCCAGAACCTAAAAAGGACGACCGCGACCTCTTGGAAATGCTCAAGTTCGAGCTACGATTTCTCGAGGATGGAGGCTATGGCCAATCTCCCCACGCCGCGCGCCGGGCATCCCTCATCTTTGAGGACTCTCTCACGTGCATGAATTTCAACAGTCAGGATCGCACGCCATGCAGCGCTTGTCTTCTGATGCAGTTCGTTCCGACGAATCGGGCGTCCGAACAAATTCCCTGCCGGCACATCCCTCTAAACGCCGCTGGCCAAACGCTCGCCTCTCTCTACGAATCGGCCAGGCAATTGGAAATTGAGGAAGCCTTGCGCAGCTGGCTGAAAGCTACGATCCGTCGGCTCGAACAGGAGCCGCAGCCGCCTCTTAAACCGTTCCGCGCAACCTGCTCATGGCGATGCCCTTAGAAATTAGCACCACCTACGCTCACACAGCAAAGGCAAGGACGTCACCGCCTGCAGTGAATTCCCCCTTTTCTGAATCGACCCTTGCGTCCCAGTTAAGTCGTTTAGAATGAAGGCGGCTAAGCTCCGGAAGGCCCTCACGCTCATCCTTTTGTTCAGAGGTTTCAATCTTTTTTGTTGATTCGTCACATTCGATTTCATGCTAACTTCGCTCATCGGTTTGCCATAGGGCGACGACCGGAGAGCGTGGCCTGTGTGGCCCAAGCTTGGCCAAGTTGACCTCGCGCCTGACAACGTAAAGGCCGTCGCAGACCCATATGGGCAGCTTTCCCCGGCAATCGGCGTCCTTGGAGAAAGGGGCCCCTCCCAATGCATCGGATCCCTGTTTCCTCGGTCGATATGATGCAAGTTGGTTACCAGGAAGATTCAGAGATTCTGGAAATCCAATTTTCGCGCGGTGAAGTTTGCCAGTTTTACAACCTCCCCTCGACAGTTTACGACGAACTGATGCAGTCCCCGACCAAAGAAGAGTACTACCACTCGCGCATCGGCGAGCGCTTCCCCTGCACCCGCATCCGCTGAGCCTCGCGTTCTAGCCGGGTCTCGCGTCCCTGGGTAAATATGTCTTCGTATCTCGCCGTGGGGGGGGTACTAGGGTGCATACCACTTGGAGGAAAAGTGGTGGGTCCCATTCCAAAAGGACCCCTTCGCCGATTCTGCAGTTTCGATTTTCGAATTTCTAGCTTTGTTCCAAATCCCGCTTCCGGCAGTAGCGAAAGGCCATCGCCACGCCTCCGCTCATGAACCCGGCGGCTGGGATCAGCAGCAGGAGCACACCTTTGTTGACCGCCCTCTGTCCGCCTTTGGAGCTGGCTTCCACGTAGCTCGAACACATCGCGCAGCCCTGGCTGAACGCAGGCGCCACGGCGCACAGCGCACCCAGGAAGACGAACGCGGCCAACAACGCAGTGCGAAGTCTCATTTCATTTCCAACGACTACTTTACTCGCAAACTCTCACTTCACTCCCAGCGTAATAATACGATGCGCGTCCGGGAAAAAGAAAATGGTCATCAGGATCAGGCACGCCACCACCGAACACATGGTGATCCACTTCATCCGCGAAATTTCGTATCGCAAATGCATGAAGAACCCGAAGATCAGCGCCGCCTTGATCAGCGACAAGCCCATCAGAATCGCCAGCATTTTGGCCGGCTGCATGTTCTGATAGGTCAAATACACTTCAATCGCCGTTATCACCAGCAGCGCCCCCCAGACCCAGAAAAATTGCGCCTTTTTGTGATGGCGTTGTTCTTCCGCAACGCGTTCCGCAATCGCGATTTGAGTAGCGTCCATTCGGTGCGCCTCCTAAATCCTGGCCGACATCAAATACACCAGCGGAAAAATGAACATCCACACCAGGTCGACGAAGTGCCAGTACAGCCCGGCCACTTCCACGTCGGAGGAATCGTAAACTTTCGGCTTCAGCCACAGAATAATGCTGATCACCACCGCCACCACCAGCAGCACGTGCGCGCCGTAGTGAAATGGGCTGTAAGACGGCGTCGCCAGCCAGGCAATCAGCCACAGCGCCAACAGGATGGGAATGAACTTGCGCCGCAGCGCCACTACTCCGAGATAAACAATACCCAGCGTCACGTGCAGCATGTGCATGCCCGTCAAAGTGAAGAACGTCGAAGGAAACTGCGGCACAGTCTTGGCCACATTGGCGAACTCCGGGCTCGCTTCGTGTCCCGGAACCGCGGGAAACATCGGCAGCGTCAGGCCCTCCGCAATCAAGTTGCTCCATTCGCGCCCATGGAGCACGACGAAGGCCGCCCCGCACGCCATCGTGGCCAGCAGCCAGAGCGTTTGCGACTTCGCATCTTTCTGCACCGAAGCGCGCACCGCCAGCACCATGGTCAGCGAACTGGTAAGCAGGAACGCCGTCATAATTGTGGCGTTGACAATACTCGTGGAATGGAATGGAGTCGGCCAGCCCGCCGTCGAAATACGGCCGTAACTGTAGGCATACAGCAGTGCGCCAAACGTCAGCGAGTCGGACATCAGGAACAGCCACATCCCGATCTTCTTCGAGTACGTGCCGAACAGCGACGGTTCGTACACCGACGGGATGTCGTGCGAAACCACGGTATCAGCCATGCCTCAGGCCTCCTCCCCTTGCCCTGCCTACCTGGCCAACTCCAGCAAAGCGAAAATGTAAACCCACAGCGCCGCCATGAAATGCCAATACCAGCCGGTCACATCCACGACGATGCTTCGCGTCGTCACCGGCCGCCGCAGCAAAACAAACAGGCCCGCGACCAGTAGCGCCAAGACGCCGCCCATCAAATGCACCGCATGCGCTCCCGTCAGCAAATACACGAACGAGCTGCTTGGCGTCGTCGCAACGTAGAACCCGTTGGCAGCCAGTTGCTTCCACGCCATCCACTGCCCGAACAAAAACAAAAGCCCGAGCGCGATGGTCATTGCCAGCCACGGCGTCTTCCCTTCCGCGCTGAGGGGAACTTCTTTCGCCGGTCTCGCCGTGGCGGCGACTGCAGCGAGTTTCGTTTGGCGCCGCGCCAGTTCCATGCCCACGCTGCTCAGCAGTAAAACAACGGTGTTCACCAGCAGCAGCGCCGGGAGTTTCACCGGAATCCAGTCACGCACCAGTTGATTCGTTCGCGGATCCAGCGTCGGAAGCCCTTGCCGTACTACGTACGCGCTTGTGAACGAGACGAACAGCATCAGCACGGGCGTCAGTGCCACGAGCAATCCGAGCCGTGCCCGCCGCAATCGCGTGGGGTAATCGGGCAATCCCCTGCCCGGACGACCGTCGCCGCCGCCTCCAAAAATTGGTGGTGCTCCCCCCTCGTCGCCACGTGAAACTTGCGGTTCGCCTAAGGTTGCGGTTGTGCTGAAGCTGGCCATGACCGGATTAATGTTTCGCCGTGACCGGCGCGTCGGTCTGCATCACGAAATCCCGCGGCGCTCCGGGAACGCTGTATTCGTACGGTCCGTTATGAACGACGGGAGTCACGCCACCGAAATTGTCGTGCGGCGGCGGCGTAGCGGTGGTCCATTCGAGCGTGGTGGCTTCCCAGGGATTGTCGGCGGCTTTCTCGCCTTTCTTCATGCTCCACAAGAGATTGATCAGGAAAATGAACTGGCTCGCAATCGTGACAAATGCCGCGATGCTGATGAATTTCTGTATCGGAGCCAGGCTATTAATCCACGCCACTTCCGTACCCTGGGAATAGCGCCGCAGGCCGCCGGCCATGCCGTAATAATGCATGGGCATGAAGATGGCGTACGCGCCGACGAAGGTAAGCCAGAAGTGCGCTTTCCCCAGGGTTTCGTTCATCATGCGCCCAAACATTTTCGGGAACCAATAATAGGTTGCGGCAAAAATCCCGAAGATCGACGCCACGCCCATAATCAGGTGAAAGTGCGCGATAACGAAGTACGTTTCGTGCAGATAAATGTCCAGCACCGGCTGAGCCAGGAACGGCCCGCTGATTCCGCCGACCACAAACAGCGAGACGAATCCGATGGCAAATAACATTGGCGAAGAAAAACGAATCCTTCCTCGCCAGAGGGTTCCCAGCCAGTTAAACGTTTTGATCGCCGAAGGTACGCCGATGCCCATGGTCATGATGGAAAAGGCAAACGCGCTGTACGGGCTCATGCCGCTCATGAACATGTGGTGGCCCCACACCATGAAGCCAAGGAACCCGATGGCCATGATGGCGTACACCATCGCTTTGTAGCCGAAGATGGGCTTGCGCGAAAACACCGAGAGCAACTGCGAGCAAAGACCCATCGCCGGCAAAATCGCGATGTACACCTCGGGGTGGCCAAAGAACCAGAACAGGTGTTGCCACAAGAGCGGTGAGCCGCCTTTGTGCCCTGTGAGCACGCCGTTCACTGTGCCGAGAGGAACGAAAAAGCTCGTGCCGAGATTGCGATCCATCAGCAGGAGAATGCCTGCGGAGAGCAGCACGCCAAACGCCAGCAATCCCAGAATCGCGGTGATGAACCACGCCCAGCAGGTCAGCGGCATGCGCATCAGGGTCATGCCCTTTGCGCGCATGTCCAGCGTGGTGGTGATGAAGTTCAACGCACCCATCAACGCGCCGATACAGAAAATGGCGATGCTAATGATCCAGAGATCCGCTCCCAACCCCTCACCGGGGCCAGCCGAGGGCAGCGCGCTGAGCGGAGCGTACCCGGTCCAGCCGTGCAGCGGCGCACCTCCAGTCACGAAGAAAGCGGCGAGCAGGACAAGGAACCCGAGGAACGTCGTCCAGAACGACAGCATATTCAGCACGGGAAACGCCATGTCCGGGGCGCCAATTTGAATTGGCAGGAAATAATTTCCGAAGCCGCCCTGCGGCGCGGTAGTCAACACGAAGAACACCATGATAGTGCCATGCATGGTCAGCAAGCTGAGGTAGGTTTCCGGCTTGATCTGTCCGAAAAACGGCAGCGACGCGTTAGGCCACACCAAATGGATACGCATCAACAGCGAGAGAAACATGCCGGCAAATACCGCCACCAGCGCGAGAAAGAAATACTGGATGCCGATTATTTTGTGGTCGAGACTGAAGATATATTTTCGAAGGAAACCTTGCGGCGCTGCGTGCGCGTGGGGTTCGTGAGTCGTCATTTTATTACTTCTCCGCCTCTCGTGCCGCCAGCCATTGATTGAATTCCGGTTCGCTGACGACTTTTACAATGCCGTGCATCTTGTAGTGCCCAAGCCCGCAAAGCTCCGCGCAGGCGATCTCGAAATCGCCGGTTTGAATCGGGGTGAAGTGCATGTGAATTGCGAGGCCGGGAACCGTGTCTTGCTTGAAACGCATGGCCGGAACGAAGAAGCTGTGAATCACGTCGTGGGACCGCAGGATCACTTCGATCTCGCGGTTCACCGGCACGACCATGACGCCGCTGATCACATCATCTTTCGAAGCAGGATCGGTGGAATCCAATCCCAGCGCGCCCGCGCCGCCGAGGGATGCGTCCTCCAGCTCCGGCTTCGTTGCCCCGAATTTTCCGTCCGGTCCGGCATAGCGGAAATACCAGGCAAATTGCATTCCGGTAACCTCCACTTGCACGGCGCCGGGCTTCGCAGCATCGAAGCGCTCGGAAGCCCAGATGGATTTGCTGGCCAAATTCAGCCCGATAAACAAAATGATGGTGAGGATGGTCCACACGGCCTCAAGCGTGGTGTTGCCGTGCGAATACTGCGCCGGCTGAGAACCCGTTCCGCGGTCGCGATATTTCCACGCAAACCAGCCCAGGGCCAACTGCGCGGCAATGAAGACACCGCCCATAAGAATGTACGTGACGGTGAAATGGTGATCGATTCCCGCCGCGGCCGCAGACGCCCCGACTGGCAGCCACCACGTTTTTGCGACGATGAAATACGAGCCGATCAAAGTGATCAGCCAGATGACCACCAAAAGAACGAGGCCCATAGAGCGCGAACCTCCCCCAGCGTTATTTTGCGGCCTTCCCCACAGAGCTGTGCGAATTTCCCCCACTCGCGGGGGCGGGGAATCCAAAACGGGGCGAATATATCACAGGTTTTTCTCGAAGCAAGCAAGTTCTTGCATGCAAGAACGTGAACCGTGGTTTGGTGACTCACAGACGAATGGATTATCGGATGCGGATCTTCTCGCCGTGACCCACATTAGGCCGAGTGCCCGTCGACATGAGAACAGCTTCTTAGGGACTTTTGCTGAATGCCTTTTAAGGAAGTTGCTGTTAATCACGGCGTTGGAAGGCAATCTTTCTTTTCACAAATTTCTGTTTCTCCGTGGTGCCGAAGATTTTGCGTCGGAAACTTTATTGACGAATTTTTTTGATTTGAGTAATATCCGTTCGAATCTGGGGGGCCGGTGGAAATGTTTGGGGCCTCGCGATGTTTTCAGAACATGCCTTTCCAATTCGATGGGCACTCGGCGCTGGGAGCCGATTCGCCCTTTTCGCGTGATTACCCTATTCATCGAAGGGTCCTTTCGCCATGTGCCGAGAAGAGCGTGCTCGTGTTTGCACCCGCGCAAAGTGGCTAAGACAGAAGATGCAGAGAGTATAGAGGACCCAGGCAAGACAGCGAGAGAACGGTCACGGCCCATTGGAGAGGAAAGCGGGAAACTCTGGACTAGGCTAATAAGTGGTGGGAACCTAGTTCCCCAGGGGAAAGAGCGGCGGCGGAAACGGCTGCCGCGCAAGAACGAACAAGGATTTCGAGCATTACGTGTGAAGGAGGTTCTGCATGGCGGCCCCGGAATCGGAAACGGTCAAACCTAAGCCGCAGGCGGTGAAATCCCCTGCTGCCGGCGGTACGGACGCGACCAAGTACGTAGGCACTCCCGCTGTGGGCACGTCCAAAGCGGCGCCCGCAGGCGGCGTAGCCAGTGTCGGCCCCGAACCCAGCGCGGCCAACGAACGGCGCCGCCGGCTGGTTTGGTGCAGCGTCACGGCATTTCTGGGCGCCTGGTTTATTGCTTTTCTCCGTTTTTTTCTTCCGCGCACGCTTTTTGAGCCTCCCACCATTTTCAAGATCGGCTATCCTTCCGACTACGCGCTCGGCGTAGACACCAAGTGGCAGCAGAGATACCGCATTTGGGTGGACCGCACACCCGACCGTCTCTTTGTGATTTATGCCCGGTGCACGCATCTGGGCTGCACCCCGGATTGGAAGGCCAGCGAAAACAAGTTCAAATGCCCCTGCCACGGCAGCGGGTATGACAGCGAGGGCGTAAACTTCGAAGGCCCCGCGCCGCGGCCCATGGACCGTGCGAACCTGCAATTAGCTCCCGATGGGCAGATCATCGTGGACACTTCAAGGTTGTATTCCTGGCCCAAAGGACAACCAAGCCATTTCAATGATCCGGGATCGTTCTTGCCAGTGTAGCGGAGGAAGAAAGCCAGGAAGTTAGGAAGTAAAGAAAAGTATCATCGGCGCGAGAAGAAATGGGGGAGTGTCACGATGCCTGAAGAGAACAAAGCAAACGGCAACAACGGCAAATCGGCCGGCCTGCTCACTCGCGTTACCACGGGCGTCAAGGAAGACCTGGACGCTCTGAAGACCGATCTTCCCGCGAAGGCCAAAGAACAGATCGAAATTCTCAGCAAGCCTACCAAGACGCAGCTCTTTACTTCCATTTTCCGGCACAAACACGACGAAACGCCACGCAACCGCGCGCTGGGCGTTCTTTCGAACGTCTTCCTACATTTGCATCCCGCGAAGATCAATCGCGATGCAGTGCGGTACAGCTATACCTGGGGCATGGGCGGCATTACCTTTTATTTGTTCTTCGTGCTGACGCTCACGGGCGTCCTGCTCATGTTCTATTACCACCCGAGCAAAGTGCAGGCCTTCCGCGACGTGCTGTACCTCGAACACGACGTGCCTTATGGGAAATTGCTGCGTAACATGCACCGCTGGGCCGCGCACTTGATGGTCATCGCGGTCGAGTTGCACATGTTCCGGGTGTTTCTCACCGGCTCTTATAAAAAGCCGCGCGAATTCAATTGGACCGTTGGGGTGATCCTGCTCGTGCTGACTCTTCTCCTCTCCTTCACCGGCTATCTCTTGCCGGATGATCAACTGGGCTTCTGGGCCGTCACCGTAGGCACCAACATGGCACGCGCCACTCCTTTATTAGGTCACGAGGGCCCGTTTGGGGCGCAGTTGGGAATGACTCCTTACAATGATGTGCGCTTCGGGCTGCTCGGCGGGTCGATTGTGGACGCCAACGCACTGTTGCGTTCCTACATCTGGCACTGTATCGGCATTCCCATCATCGCTTCGGTGTTTATGATCGTGCACTTCTGGCGCGTGCGAAAGGATGGCGGCATTTCCGGGCCAGCCCCGGTAGTTCTCGACTCCGAAGTCAAGGAGGCGAAGAAATAGCCATGGATTGGAAACAACTCTGGGGAATTCTCTCTGCTCCGGACAACGTTCCGATCGTTGCGATGATTCCGCTGCTGGCCTTCTACATTTATCTGGCGTGGAAGCAGGCGCACGCCAACGACAAACTCATCGCGGAACTGGAAGCTAATCCCGCCCAGGCAAAAACGCATCACCGCAAGACCTGGCCGTTCCGGCCGGGATGGCAGAAGGAAGTGCACGTTTGGCCATTCCTGCTGCGCGTGGAATTTCTGGCGGCCATCATCGTCACCATCATCCTGATGGTCTGGTCCATCACGCTGAACGCGCCACTCGAAGAGCCAGCTAATCCGAACTTGACCATGAACCCTGCAAAAGCGCCCTGGTACTTCCTGGGCCTTCAGGAAATGCTGGTGTACTTTGACCCCTGGATCGCCGGCGTTGTTATGCCGACCCTGATCATCATGGGGTTAATGGTGATTCCTTACATCGATACCAACCCGTTGGGCGGCGGCTACTACACCTGGAAACAGCGCAAGTTTGCGATCAGCACGTTTCTTTTCGGTTTCGTCATTTTGTGGGTCTCCATGATTTTTATCGGCACGTTTATTCGCGGGCCTGGGTGGCAGTGGTTCTGGCCCGGGCAGACCTGGGACCACAACCGGCTGATTTACGAAGTGAACCGCGACCTGCCCGACATATTTGGAATTACTTCGAATTTGTGGAAGGGTATTTTCGGCGCGCTCGTCGTGGGCGGGTATTTTGTGATTGGCGGGCTGATTGTGAACGGCCTGTTCCGCCGGAGCAATCCGAAGGACTACAAGCGCATGAGCTTGCTGCAGTACTCCATCATGATGACATTTTTCCTCATCATGGTGGCTCTGCCGATTAAGATGCTGATCCGTCTGCTGTTTCACATCAAGTACGTGTGGATAACGCCGTGGTTTAACGTGTAGCGGCACAGCTTGCGGCAAACATGCTGTGCCCAGTGTCTGGACGGCGATTGCTGTCGGTCGCCGCTCCGGCCACAAGTGGTTAGGAGGAACTGGTGCCCGAGAAGCCCATTCCCGAAAAAGATCCGATCGTAACGAAGTCGCTGGCGCCGCACTACGTTGTGTCCATGGTCATCCTCATGGCCACGCTGTTCTGGGCGCTGTGGGACGAGGACTTCGGCCAGCGCCCGTGGAAAACGTTCCAACACGAATGGAAAAGCCGTTACTCCGCTTTCTTGAAGACTGCGCGCACCGAATCGGCGGAATCTCAGAAGGAAGTCGAGAACAGCCCCGATTATCAGAAGCTGAAGGAGGATTACGAAGCCGCCAGCAAGGACGCGGAGCCGCGGATCAATGAATTGAGAGAAAAGCTCCGGGAAGTGGGTGCGAAAATCCTGGCAGTCCAGGACGGCCCCGGTCACTTCACGGACCGCCGCGCCTACGTGACTGCCGCCACTTACGACATCGAGACCACGTCGAGCCCATCCTCAAAGCAGAGCAAGCAGCGCGACCTCGAAGCGTACAAAGCGAAACCCAGTACTGTTGAGATGCCTGACGGCAAAGCACAAACGTTCAAGAATTTCGACGAGTTGGAAGAAGCCTACAACGAATTTAAAAACGAACGCACACAATTGAGCACCGAACTCGGCGAAATGCTCAAGCCCGTCACCGAAAAGAAAGAATTGATGGATTCCTACCTCACCGATCACATGGTGAGCCTCACAGCTTCTCAGTTGCTGAACCTCCAAAACAGCGTGGAATCCCTGACACCCGCCATTCGCCAGATCAACGTGAACGAGCACGCCGCCAATCTCGAGCGCGAAGACAGCGCCCAGATTGTCGACCGCTGCGAGTCCTGCCACCTGGGCATACGCGAGCCGGTCAACATCACCGCGGCCGCCATGTCTCTGCCCGGCAAAAAACCGGACGAGTACGCGCAAGCCTTCACCAGCCATCCGAGCCCCGACCTCCTGAAAATTCATGATCCAGAGAAGTTCGGCTGCTCGCCGTGTCACCAGGGCAACGGCCGCGCCACCACAAGCGTTGAAAAAGCGCATGGCACTTACGAACACTGGCTATGGCCCATCTTCCGTCCAGAAAACTACGAAGCAGGCTGCCAGATTTGCCACTCCGCGGACATGGTTCTGGTAAGCAACGACGTCGGCTGGGTGGTCAGCGAAGGCAAGGACCTATTCCGTCAGCGCGGCTGCATGGGTTGCCACCGCTACGAGGGGTACGACAAGGAACCGGAGGACCTTCTCTCCATTGGCCAGGAAATCAAGCTGCTGGAGCAGGAGAAGAAGGACAATCTGAAGCAAGCCGACGATTTCATGGCGCAAGCCGACAAGGCGGCGACGAACGAGGAAGCCAATCGCTTGAACGATCGTGCCGTCGCGCTGAAGGTCGAGAACAGCAAAGTGGATCTTCGCATCATGCAACTCGACCGGACGACCAAGAGCTTGTTCCAGGACATGAAGAAGGTCGGGCCCAATCTCAAGGATGTGCGCCTGAAACTGAACAAGAATTGGATTCCTGTTTGGCTGAACAAGCCCACCGATTTTCGGCCTACCACGAAGATGCCGAACTTCCGCTTGAACGACGAGCAGGTCAAGGCCATCTCGGCCTATGTTTGGCAATCGGGACTGACTGATGCGCTGCCCAAGCACAAGCCCGGAAACGCTGCTCATGGCCAGGAATTGTTCGAAACGCGTGGCTGCCTCGCTTGCCATTCCATCGGTGAAGGCGACCAGATACAAGGCGGCACGTTTGCGGCAAATCTCACGCGTGTCGGCGAAAAGGCCAATTACGACTACCTCGTGCGCTGGGTGCACAATGCGCGCGAGCGCACGCGGCCCTATTGCCCGTACGAGAAAAAAGACATTGGTCCTGAGGATTACCAGAAGAAGGGATTGCCCTTCGTCTTCGATCTGGATCACAGCAAGTGCCCGAACGACGGCCACGAACTGCAAGTCCAGAACATGACGGTGATGCCAAGCCTGCGGCTTTCCGAAACCGACGCCGAAGACATCGCGAGCTACCTCATCACTCTAAAGAAGAAGAATCCCTCCGAGTATGCTGACGCTTCGTTCATGGACGATCCAAATCTCAAGGAAGAGGGCAAGAGGTGGGTGCGCTTCTTCGGTTGCTTTGGCTGCCATGAAATTTCCGGGCTAGAGGACGAAGGCCGCATCGGCACCGAGCTAACCACCGAGGGTAGCAAGCCCGTCGAGCGCCTGGACTTCGCGCTGCTCACGGAAGTCGCGCAACGCGGCGGAAAGGAGCCCATCACCGATCCCGAAGATCTGGCGCGCTTGCCCGAGGGCCCTGCCAAGGAGCCTTGGTACGACCACAAAGGTTTCTTCGAGCACAAGCTGGCGGAGCCGAACATTTGGGACCTGGGCAAAATCAAGCCGCCCGCCGAACAGATGCGCATGCCGAACTTGCATCTTACGAAAGAACAGGTGCGCGCGCTCACGACCTTCCTTCTTGGCAGCCAGGAAAATCCGCTTCCGCCCAGCTACCAATACCGGCCGCTTGACTACCGAAAAGACATTCAGGAAGGCTGGTGGGTGGTCAAAAAATATAACTGTATGGGCTGCCACCAACTCATTCCCGGACAGAAAACCATCCTCATGGGCTTGGCCCGTTATCGGGATGCGCAAGAGCAGTTGCCTCCGAAGCTGCTCACCGAGGGCGCCCGCGTCGATCCCCAGTGGTTGCTGGGCTTCTTGAAAAATCCGGCGCTCAACGACAAAGACACGAATCGCAACGGCATTCGCACGTATTTGCAGGTGCGCATGCCGACGTTCTCGTTTTCGGAAAATGAGCTGGGCAAACTGGTGCGCTTCTTCCAGGCACTCTCGCGCCAGCCTTTCCCGTACATTCCCGAAGAAGTGCCTGTACTCACGGCCAAAGAAACCGAAATGGCGCGGAGTCTCTTCAGTAGCACAGCCGCACCGTGCCTGAAGTGCCACGCCACGGGCGATCCTGGGCACGATCGCACCGCCACGGCGCCAAATTTCCTGCAGGCCCGCGGGCGGCTGAAGCCGGATTGGATGGAGCAGTGGATGCTCGATCCGCAAGCCATCAGTCCCGGCACTTCCATGCCTTCAGGGCTCTTCAAGCGCCAAAACAATCACTGGGTATTTTCCGGCCCGACACCGCCTTCGTTCCAGGGCTATGATAAAGACCACACAAGGCTCCTCGTCGATTACATTTTGCAGCTCACGCCCGAAGAGCAGCGCCGCGTCGCGGCGTCCATGGGCCGCGCCTCTGCTCGAAGCAGCTCTGGCTCACGCGCGGGAAGCGCGAGCGGCCAGGGCGGCCACGGAGCGGGGAAATAATTTTCATTTATCCGTGAGATTTAATTCTCAAGAGAGAGAGTGAAACCATGAAGATGAAAACCTGGATGACAACTCTCGGCATGCCAGCCTTGTGTGGACTTGTGCTCTTCGCGGGCTGCGGCGGCAAGAAAGAGGAAACTGCGGAACAGCCCGCGGCCGCACCCGCAGCGGCTCCGGCCCCCACCCCCATCGACCCCGCAACCGCCGCGACGGTCAGCGGCACGGTCAAATTTGACGGCCCCGCACCTGCCGCTACAAAAATCGATATGAGCCAGGATCCCGCCTGCAAAGGTACGAACACTGCGGAAGCCGTGGTGGCCAGCGGCGGTCATCTCGCTAATGTGTTTGTTTATGTGAAGGACGGGCTCGGCAATCGCACGTTCGAGATCCCGAAGGAAGCGGCCACACTCGATCAGAGCGGCTGCAAGTACCATCCCCACGTGATGGGCGTGATGGCGGGCCAGGACGTCAAAATCGTGAACAGCGACCCCACTACGCACAATATCCATCCGACGCCAAAGGACAACCGCGAGTGGAACGAATCGCAGCCGCCACAATCTGCGCCGCTCGACAAGAATTTTGCGCGTGAAGAAATTCTTCTCCCCGTAAAGTGCAATCAGCACCCGTGGATGAAGATGTACATCAACGTGGTGAAGAACCCCTTCTATGCGGTCACCGGCCCGGATGGCAAGTTTGAAATCAAGGGTCTGCCGCCGGGTGAATATACGCTGGCGTTCGTCCACGAGAAGCTAGGCGAGAAAGACGAGAAGGTCATCCTCGCGGCAAAAGACAATAAAACCGTTGACGAGACGTTCAAGCCGTAGCATGAGGTGCTCCGGACCAATTTCCGAGGAGATGTGTGAGGAGGCGACTTGCTTGCCGTGATGCTATTGATCTCCATTGTGCTCGGTCTGATTCCGCTCGCGGGGGTCGCCTGGATCTTTGCTTCAGACACCTGGAAGACCGTGGATGGACTGTTTGAGATCCTCATCATGCTGAGCCTTTCGGGGGTCTTCTTTCTGAATGCCTTCTGGGAGTTGCGCGGCGGCAAGAAGCCCAGCGGGCCAGCCAAGCCTGGCGCCCCCTCCGACGAAAGTTAAATAGAGGGGGCGAGGCTTGCCACACGTGCGCCGCGAAACGTCGGAACTCGCATCGCCCAGTTCGAGAGGCTTAAGGCCTTTTGCTTCTCGACTGCCTTTTTGACAAACTCATCCAGCAGAATGGACACTCCCTCACGCTCTCCCTCAAACGGTGACGCGGAAGCATCCGTGACCGAAACTTCAGCTCCGCAAGGCGCGGCGTCCGGCCAATCCGCCCACCGCATATCTACGCGCACGCGGCTGCTTTTTTATCTCGCCGCATGGCTCATCGTGCTGCTTCCCTTCCTCTTCTGGTGGAACACCTGGTTTGGCCGGCAGCTTTCCGATCAGCAAATCACGCAATACTTGACGGACGACAAACGCCCGCGGCACATCCAGCACGCATTGGTGCAGATTGGCGAACGAATCGTGCGTCGCGACGCGGCCGTCAAGCGCTGGTATCCGGAACTGGCCCGTCTGGCAACGCATCCAGTAGAGGAAGTGCGCAATACCGACGCATGGGTGATGGGGCAGGACACCACGGGCGCGGGATTTCATGACGCGCTATTAAAAATGTTGCGGGACTCCTCGCCCATGGTGCGGGGCAACGCGGCGCTTTCGCTGGTGCGTTTCGGCGATGCGTCCGGGCGCGAGCAAATTGTGGCGATGCTGCAGCCCGCGCACGTCCTCGCGCCTAGCGCGGGGCGTGTGATGGACACAGCCCGTCTCGGCACAGCCATTCATCAAGGCGGAATCATCGCCAAACTTCAGCCTACCTCGCCGCCCGGAGCTAATTCGGCTAGTGGCGAAGCGGCGGTCGAAGTTCGCTCTGCGATCAGCGGCCGCATCCATTCCCTTTCGGCGCCCACCGGGGCCAATGTTGCTGCGGGCGCCGAGATCGCCACGGTCGATCCCGGCGACGAACAGGTTTGGGAAGCCTTGCGGGCGCTGTATCTCGTCGGTCGTGCAGAGGATCTACCGGCAATTCGTCCCTACGAGCGCGAATCGCGGGATATCCCCGGCCGCGTGCGCCAGCAAGCCCTTCTAGCCGAGCAAGCCATCCGCTCCCGCGCGTCCGCAAAGCCTTAGCCTTAACCGAGTATCACCTGCGAGGACGGCTGGCCGGAAACTGCACTTCAGGACAGGTGGCAGGTCTCGGCGCAGCAGTTACCCTGTGTAATCCGGCCCTGTTTATAAAGGTTGAGTTTGGGAGGCGTGATGCGCAGCCCCAGGATTTTACTTGCCCCAACGGCCGGCACCCCGGAGAACGACAGCCAACGCGAAGATAGGGCCGTGATACTGCCGCTACAAGATATGCTGGCCCACGTGCGGCCGACTCTCATACTGCTCCTCTTGCTGGCGCTAGCGCTACTGGCGTGGCCGCTCACGGCAAGGGCGCAATCGCCTTCCGAAGCGGGCGCACAGGAGCAGCCACCCGCCACAACAGAGACAACACCTGCCACGGCGGGCCAGCCGCTTCCAACCAGCGCACAATCCTCACTCCCGGCCCCTGCGGCCCAGCAGCCTCTGACTCCAGAGGCGGCGATCGACAAGATTGTGGCGCAGGAGCAGGCGGAGGTCGGCTTGGTTCGCCAGTACTCCCCGTTGGTGGAAACCTACATCCAGTATCTGCGGCTGGACAAGCAACTGGGAGCGGTACCCGCCGGGGACAAATATTTCCTGGGCCGGGCGGAGCTCTCGAAGGGCGTGGCCCTGGAACCACTGGACCGCGACGAAGGCCTAAAACACAAGCTGCTTGGAAACTGGGCAGAATTTTTCAGCTCGGAGTTTCTCCCGCGCGGCTTCCTGCAAATGATTTTCCTCGACATAAGCGGCTTCGACAGGACGCACTACAAGATTGAGTACGTGCGGCGCGAATTTTTGGGCGAAGTCCGCTGTCTGGTCTTTGACGTCGATCCCTTAAACAAGAAGGACAAAGGACGTTTTGTTGGCCGCATCTGGGTGGAGGACCAGGATTTTCACATTGTGCGCTTCAACGGGGCGTTTGGCGGGTCGTCGCTAACCAGCAACTATTTCAATTTCGATAGCTGGCGCAGCAATGTCGGGAAAAACCTGTGGCTCCCGGCGTTTGTCTACAGCGAAGAAGGCAGCGTGCGCGACAAGCTGTCGGTGAGCATCGGATACAAAGCGTTTCGCGCGCAGACGCGGCTCTGGGGGTACAACCTAGGCCACTCCCGGCAGGAACAAGAATTGAGCAAGGTGCTGGTGGAGGCCTCGGGAATCAAAGATCAGTCGGAAATCGCCAACGACTATTCCCCCTTGCAGGCGGCGCGTTCCTGGGACCACCAAGCCGAAGACAACGTTACCGACCGGCTGGAGCGGATGGGCCTGCTGGCGCCCTACGGGGAAGTGGACAAAGTGCTCGAGACCGTGGCCAACAACCTGGAGGTTACGAATAATCTCGACATCGCGCCGGAAGTGCGCTGCCGCGTGCTGATGACTTCTACGCTGGAGTCCTTCACCATCGGTCACTCTATCGTGTTGAGCCGCGGACTGATTGACGTGCTTCCCGACGAGGCCAGCCTTGCGGTCATTCTGGCGCACGAGTTAGGCCACGTGGTCCTCGGACACCGCATCGACTCGCAGTTTGCGTTCTTCGACCGACTGCGATTCGACGAAAAAGAGACCTTCAAACATTTTGATTTTGCCCGCACTCCGGAAGAGGAAGAAGCCGCGAGGCAAAAAGGGATGGAGTTGCTGAGAAATTCTCCCTATAAGGACAAAGGCGCTAGCGCGCAACTCTTTTCGCAAGCGGTCCGGAGCCACGCGAAGGAAATTCCGAATTTGATCAGTCCGGATCTCGGGGACCGGGTTTCGGCAAGCTGGCCGGTTGCATCGGAAGTGTCGGCAGCGCAGACAGCAGGAGACCCAGACAAGTCCTCTCCTGCCGACAAAGCGGCCGGTGACAAGCCGGCGGGTGCGCCGGAAGAAAAACCAGCGTCGAATCTGGTTGCCGCGTTGCCGCTCGGGGGACGCATCAAGGTTGATCCGTGGAGCAACCAATTACGGATGCTCAAGTCCAAGCCCGTGGGCACGGTTGGCGAAGCGGAGAACACGCCGTTCCAAATCACACCGTTCATGTTCTACCTGACGCGCGTAGTGGATAATGCGCTGATAGCGCCTACGCCAGCTGCGGGCGTTGAAGCCGGGACAAAGATGGATACTTCGCAAAAGCCGCAAGCCGGCCAGGAGCCCCTGCCAAGCCGGCCGACATCGGACCCCCAAAAGCCCTAACAACTTTCTTCTCTGGCGCACTCACTTAGCGAGGAGTTAGAACATTAGTTTAGCGTTAAGACGGGGAGCGAATGCTTCCCCGCTCGCAAACATGTTTTCAGTCGCTGGTAATGGATCAGGTGAGCAGCAATTCTTAATACACCATGGGACCGACTTCTTTTTCCACTTCCGTGGTTTCCACCATGACGATGGCATCCCAGGGGCAGCCGTCGAGGAAGCAACCGTTCGGGCCCTTGCTGAGACACTTCTTGCAGCCGATGCAAAGAAGCGGATCAATCTGAATGCGGCCGAACGGCGGATGGTCCTCGTCAGGAACCCAGAACATGCAGTCTTCGACGGGACAGTATTCCACGCAGGCGGGAGAGCCAGCGCAACCCGTGCAGCATTCGGTGATGACGGCAAGTTCTTTGGGCTTTTTCTTGCGCGCGGTGGCGATGCCTTTGGAACGCGGCTCGTGCTTCAGTTCGTCCGGAACCAGCCCCGGCGCTTTGACTTCGGTTGGAGGAGCCATGCGGTGGATTATACCTGGATTCTGAGAATTTGGAAGCGCCGCAGCCGCAGACATTTCGATGCTGGAATCGTAGTCCAGGGCTAAGGCAGCTGCAGAGCGCCTCATGTCCCGGGGAGGGGATCGGGACCGCCTGCGTAGGCGGGCGCTGGCTTCTATTTTTCCTCGACGATGGCTACATCCCACGGTTTCCAGGTGATACTTTGTCCGTGCGACACGGCTACTTGGGCAAAAATCTCAGCATGTCTGAGACAAATCGTCCGTCTCAAGAAATATGCCCCTCTTCGCATAAGCCGAAGGCTCAGGTCGTTTGGAATTTCCCGTTTGCTTTTTTCCGGGCTGGAAAGCCAAGCTAATCGACGACAAGTCCTTGAGCGTGGAACGGCCCGATCACCACATCGACGTGGTCTCCTCGTTTCACCAATCGGCCTTTGTTCGAAAATGCCATCCAGTAGGACTTGCCTGCCTCAGGGGTGCTGCTCTGACGCAACTGTCCGACTTTTTCCAGGGACGGAACCACTAATTTCACTCCAGCTTCCGGATCGATCAAGCTGGGCTCGAGCTTCTTGTCGTTCAAGGTTCGCGCCTTGTTGGGATCCAGTACGCGGTAGCTGAATCGAATGACCTCGCCAGACTCGGCGTACTTGAGGCTGAGCGAGTCGACGCCCCAAATCAGAGCGTAGTACTTTCCCGCGCGTCCGGCGAAGCGATCGGGGCGGTAGTGCATCGGAGCGGCAGTTCGCTTCGGATTCGCGGGGTGAGAAGAGGTCTGTGCCCCCGCCTGGAATACCAAAATGCTGCTGCCGAGAACTCCAGCTAGAAAGATCAAGTTTGTTTTTAGGATTGGATGACGTTCTTGCATCTCGTTTTGGTCCTCTCCCTAGAAAGTTCCTTTCGCCAAAACGGGACGGACATCCGAAGATGCCCGCCCCGCCAGGGTTGATCTGGTTAGTTCGCGTTGTACGTCGTATTAATGTTTGTGGTTGCTATGGTCCCGAGTCCCGTCACCGTAAGGTGCGCGCTGGCGTTCGGGGACCCCGTTGCCGGCGGCGTATAGGTGATAATGATCGTGCAACTCGAGCCTGCTACAGGTGGCACCAACGTTCCGCCCGCGTTCACGGCCGTGCCAACGGCACAAGTCCCACCGCGCGCGAAAGTACCCGTGCCGGTCAGCCGGGTAAGGGTTATGGCTGTTGGGATCCACGGGCCGGCGTCAAGATTCGTGTTCGGGTTGGCAGTGTTAGTGATGGTGATGGTGCCGGTCTTGACGGTGGTGTTGCTTGCTCCGCCTGCCGTCAGCGCCGGAGTGAGCGGCGAGATGGTTATCGTGGCAATGCTGTCGTGACCGGTGAGTGAGACGAACGTCGCGCCGCCGTTACCTACCGGGTTCACACTCAGCGTTGCATTCCTCGCTGCTTGCGACGTGCTGATGGGGTTGAAGGCCACGTTGACCACGCAGCTTTGTCCCGGAGCAAGCGTGGACACGCCCCCGCCCACAAAGCAGGTATTGGACAGGATGGTGAAGCTTGCTGTGTTGCATCCCGTAGTCACGTTCGTGCACGAGATCGAGAAGGAGGCAGCGTTGAACGATAGCGGGACGTTGCCCGAGTTAATGACCTGGATGTCCTGATCCACGGTTCTCGGACTATGCAGGGGCACAAAGCCAAAGTCCACCAACCCTGGTGAGACCGTGAAGTCTCTGTTCGTGCCAGTCCCGGTCCGTTGAACTGCCCCAGCATCAATTGGACCAGGTTTCCTTGGGTTGTTGTAGAAGTCGAAGTTAGGAGCGTCGGTGTAGTTCGCCGAGCCACCAGCAACCCTTCCTGCTGCGGAGGATGCCGTGGCAATGCCGTAATTACCGAGCGGGAGGCCGCCACCGTAATTTCCGTAAGGTCCGGCTGCAACTGTTGGATTGGTCATCGCGAGTGGGCCCCAGCGCATGTTGACCCAGTTGTTGCCTTCGTCCACCGTAGCGGCCGGAGTCAGGTTGAAGATCGGGTTGGGCACGGTTGCATCCGAGATACCCGGAGGCACGATCCAGCTCGCCGCAAGCAGTCCCGGCGTTTCGGGGGCCGTGCGTGAACCGTCGCAGTACTGGCTAAGGAAGCGCGGGTCAGCCGTGGAGTTACCAGAGGCCAAAACAGCAGACGCACCTGGGGTCAGCACGGAATCGGTCGCGCGGAGCGTAACCCCGGAGCTGTGGTTGGTCGGTCCTGTGTCACCGCGCACCCCGATATCCCAATATTGGGTGCCGGAAACGCAAGCCCCGGTGCCTCCGGTGATGGTAGTGCTCCCACTCGTCGTCGTCGAGCTGTCAGCAGATGGTTGGCTCGCTACGGCAGTATGGGTGAAGGCGTTAAACAGCGACACCACATTCTGCTGGAATTGCGGGCTGAGTGCGCCCACGCCAATGTAGTGCGCGCTGTTGTGCCAGAAGACGTTGTTCTCCAGCTTCGGATACGAGACGGTCTTGCAAGATCCGTTGGTTGCCGTGGTCTGGAAATGGCCTGGGGGGCAGACGACATTGACGCCACCGGTGCCCGATGGCAGATTCGCCGCCAAAACTGCGCTATGCTGGATGGCCACCAGCCCAGCGGGCCGAGGACATGTGGTTGTCGCTGTGCTCGTGCAGCTGCTTCCGCCCTGGCTGGCAAGAGGAGCCCCAAGAGTGTTGAAGAGGATTCCTGCCGAAGCCGTGCTGGCGTTGTAAGCGATGGTGTTGTTGATGATGTTCACGTTGGGAGAATCGGCCAGCGAGATTCCGGCGCCATCCCAACCGCCCACGTTGTCCACGATAATGTTATTGGTCACGGTCACCAGGTTCCACTGTCCTGGATCGGTGGGGAAGTTAACCATGTCCGTGCCGTTGACAGCATTGAAGGCGATGCCCGCCCCAGTGCCGCTCTCGGCAGCGTTCCCCATGATCAGGTTGGCGTTGATGACCAGGCCCGGACCGACGCCGTCGCTCGGCGTAACACTGGCAGCCCCACCAACTGATGCCGTAGGTGGGCAATCTTGGTCGAGGTTGGGATTGATCGTACTGCAAACAAGGTCCTGATCCGGAGTGCCCATGATGATGAGACCGCCACCATTGGTCGGGATTGTGGGGTTGGTGCTCTGGTTGAAGAGGATGGTATTGTGCTCGATGTCGCCGTTGGAGCTATACCCCAGATGAGCGACGCCGCCGCCATCTCCACTGCTCAGATTGCCGCACACCCAGTTGTAGTTGAACTTGTAGTAGTCGGCGCCGGTGCAGATGCTGACGCCGCCAGCCCCGGCCGGTGTGGCCGAGAACAATTCATCGCCGGTGGAAGAGTTCAATGCGACGTAGTTGTTATGGATATTCACATTGACGTTTTCACAGTACGGCAGCTGCGCGTTAGGCACAGGGCTGTCCTCGCAGGAACCTGGAGGCGCATTTAGGGCGCCCGCCCCTTGGATATAAGCGCCAGTAAACTCACCCTGGCCGACGTTGATGCCGCCCGAAAGCGTTCCGGCGTTGCTGTAAATGCGGTTGTTGGCAATTTGCAGATTATGTGCCCAGCCGTGGACGAAGATGCCTCCGCCGCCCTGGGAGCTATCCGTGATGCCCAAGCCGTCGATGCTCGAGGGGTTGCACGAATAGTTGCTCGGGAACGGGTTGGTCGCACTGGCTGCACTAGTGTGGCAGACGGGATTGGCGTCACCCACAGGGAAGTTACCGCCACCGGCGGCATCGGTTCCGATGAGCAGTGTCGTGCCGGTCGGGAACCCTGCGAGTAGAGTTGGGTCGTATGGATCCGAGGGGAAGTTCACGCCCTTAGCGAGCACGGTAATGCCCGCGCCTTCCAGAGCGCCCATCAAAGATGGCTCTTGCAACTGCTCGGCGAGGTTGCCGTTCAGGTTGGCGTCCCATCCGATAGTGGCTTCCGTTGGCAAACGATCTACTTGCGCATTGGTAGCGGAGGAGCCGGCCATCGCGCCACTCTCGTCGAACGCTGTAAAGTAGTTCCATCCCGTTCCTGGGCAACCGACTTGGCTGGTGGGATCGAATACGTTCTTAATCGTGTTGACATCACCCGTGTGCGGGCTGGTGTTGACTGGCGAACCATTCAGCCCCAGGCCAAAGAGACAAACGATCCGCTGGCGCCAGGCGTCCAACTTGGTCTGGCCCGCCGGATGGGTATTTGCGTTGATGATGCTGGAGGCGGCTCCGACACCTTGCAGTCGGACCGGCTTCCACATAATCAACAATTCGTTGTGGGCAGCCCCGGTTTCGACACAGGTGGCGGTCGGCGCAGTTACCCCGGCGCACGAAGTTCCAGCTGCGGCAGTTGCGGATGGCGTAAAGCCCGGGTCAACGATGATCAAGTCGCCCGGAGCGGCAGTGTCAATCGCACTCTGGATCGACCCGGTAGCGGGGACGTGAGTCGGTGGCTTGCCGCCGACAGTGACCGTAACGGTATCAATCGACTGCCTCGCACTGAAGGTTTGAATCGGCGAGGCTGCGGCTGTTCCGGTGGCCCGTACGCACGTGGTTGTGTTAATTGTGCAAGACGGCGCGGTGAAAGTCACTGTGGGGTTGCTGGTATAACCCGTTCCGGCAGCGGTAACGGTCACTGAGACTACGTCCATGAAGACACCCGCTGTGGAAGAGTTGGTCAGGGTTGCCTGTACGCATGTCGTTCCGTTAATGGTGCAAGACGGCGGGGCGAAAGTCACCGTCGGCCTGCTGGTATACCCCGAACCTGGGTTGGTTACGGTTACGCCGACTACTCTCCCTGCCGTGGTGCCTGACCCGAGGACGGCTGTTCCCGTCGCCGTCGCGGCTGCACCTGCCGGGGATGCAGTGAACGTTACAGCCGGCGCGCTGGTGTAACCACGGCCGATGCCGGCAGCGGGTACTGTCACGCGGGTTACGCCCAGGAATGTAGACGCGGCTGCACCGCTACCACCGGTCCCGGTGTTGTTGAAAGTCACCGTGGGCCTGGCGGTATAACCATTGCCTGCGTTGGTGACCGTCACCCCGGTGGCACCACCAGTCCCCGTGGTCACAGGGGCGGAGGTGATGACCAGTTCACCGCAATAGGCTGTCGAACCGCCGTACTGCGCCTGCTGCTGAACTAGGCACGGCTGCACCCCTGTCGGAACGCTGCAAGTCAGCGAGAGGTCGCCGCCAGTACATGAGGCTTGAACACCACCGATGGTTACAGTGGGGCTGGCACCAAAACCAAAGTGCCGCTTAACAAACTTCTGGTTGTACGGAGCAGTCGTGGCCTGAGGCCCGGCGTAGGCGTTGTTGGGCACCATCTGATCGCCCAACGCAGTGATCGTGAGCGTGTGACCCGCCGCGCTCACCCAAGGTCCGAGCCCGTCGCCATCCACTTCCTTGACCGCGGGTGTGGCATCGGGATAGGAGCAATCCACATTGTTGTAGCCCGCACCGGCGAAAGCGGATGTAGGCACGACAGGCGTATCCATGTACTGTGTCTGTCCCGGCATGAACGGGATCTCATAGCAGAACTGGCTGTATTGCGCGCTGAACAACGGGTCCGTAATCATCTGGTTGTAGGTGGGCGAAGCCGGATTCGTGTCCACGACGGGTCCTGGGTCGTTCATGCAGGTGACCATCATCGTCGGCCCATAGCCGGTCGGGTTGGGGGGATTGACTTCCCAGGTCGAGTAGGTCAAGCCATCGTAGGCGCCCCAATGGTCGCTATACACGCGGTTGATTTCGTTTCCGGCCCAATCCTTGATACTCACTGGCATGTCTGGAGGCGAGAACTTCTCACCAAAAGCCGGGGAGAAAGGATCGAATTCGGAAGTGAAGTCGTCCGTGATTATGCCGGTGAAGTGGGCGGCGACGTGGGTCGAGCTGAAGATGTAGAACTTCGCCAGCGCCGATGCCTGGTCTTGCAGCGTGATTTCCCTACGGTCGCACAGATTGCGCGTAGCTCCGGCAAAGGCTGCTACTTCCTGGGCCTGCGGGAAGATGCTCATGAAGTCAGGCACGATGCGCGCCTCGCCCACACAGGGCCAGAACTGTTCGACGCTTCCCGTGTCGCCTTCACCGCGGGGCAGGTTCAACGTACCCAAATCCGTGGTCTGGTTCTGGGCGTTGTTGGCGTTGTAGCTCGCGCCGACTGCGGCCTGGTCGGGCAGAATATAGATCGCGCCAAGTCCGCCGAACTGCTGCGTGACCGGCGCGATGTAATTGTCTCCGATCAGGATGTTCTTGTCCTCTTCCTTGACCAGTTCATAACCCGGCGGCACAACCACTTCCACCACGTACTTGCCGGCAGGCAGCATGGGCGTGCCAACCCTCCACGGGTCGGTCGTGTCGGGGTTCGGGATGCAGATGGTGCAGTTCGTGCCACTGGGCTTGCCCGTCGGGTCAATACCAGTGACGCTGGGGAACCGGTACGTACCGTCGTACGGCGCTGGCTGGAGCTGGTTCCAGTTGTGCATGCCGTCATAGCACTTGAACTGGGAATTATTCGGAATCGTGTGGAGCGGAGTGCCGTTGTGTTGGTTGTTGTACACGTCCAGGTAATCAGGCTGGTTAAACACCGAGAAGTAGAAGAGATCGGTAGTGGACTGGCCCGGGCAGTTCATGTTGGGCGTGCCATCGGACCGGAAGCCCTGCGCCCAATCGTCCCAACTGCTGGTCTTGGTGGTGTCCACCAACTTGAGGGTTGGGGTCACGCTATCGCCCGCAACGCCCTCTTGGTAGAGGTTAACGGTCACATTGGGCACGTTCGGCGTCCAGCTCAAGTGCAGGTTGAGCTGTGGATCGTCGAATGGGCGTGTGGAATCGTAGACCACTTCGCCATGGATACCGCCGGTCTCCCCTACTGCGAAGAGTTTCTTGCCGAACTCAAGGAAGGAGTTCTGTCCGGAGAAACCTTGCCAACCTTCGGAAGCAACCCAAGGAGGATCAACACGTCCTGTGGAGCCTCCCGAGCCGCCCGGGGAAAGCGGAGCCGGGGCATCGGTGCAGTCTCCATTGGAGCAATAGTACGCGCCGGGCACCCGCAGGTTAGTTGGCAGAGCGACAGCAGCCGGTTCGTTCGTGTTCGCCATCATTTGGCCAATGGTGGAGGTTCCGCATGCGGGGTAGCCGGTTGCGCCGCAGGACGAAGAGCCGTCTGCGGGCCCTCCGGCGTCGTAGACGACGTGGGTTCCGGTGCTCTTGTAACGAGTCGCGTCTGTTTCAACCACGTACCAACTGAATAGTGGGAACACTTCGTTAAAGCCCGCGTTGCCGCTCAGGTCCGTGTTGTTGAAGTTGGAGAAACTGCCGTCTCGGAAGCGAATATTCGTGGACACCAGGGCGAGCCCGTCTTCGTTGGGATCGCGAACGCCGTTCCCGTTGGCGTCGAAGAAAGTCGAAGTGTAGATATTGGCCTGCCACTGGTTCATGGCGATATTGCCCATATTGACCGTTGCCCCGCCGGCAAGCCTTACGGGCGTGGAAAGACCGTCCACCAACATATCGTTCCATTGGTCAAAGACGGTTATCCTCCAGTCGCCGTCGGGAAGACCAGAGAGGGTGAAGGAGCCATCGGGGCCGCACTTGGTGAAGGCGAAGTCCTCGCCGTCGGGATCGCCAAAGCTCACGTAGCACTGAGTGAAGGAGAAGCCGGTGTTGTCGCCGCTGCTGTAAAGCCTTTCATCCGGGGTGCGGCTCATCCGTTCGGTTGTGACGGTGGCGGTTAGGGTGTTGTGGCAATTCGTGCCTGTGATGGTCGGATCGGCACCCGCGCAGACTCCTGCCAAGCGGCTGTTGATGATTTGCGGATTGGCGAAGCCGATGCTGACGTGGTAGCCCGCCGGACCGTACTCTTGGAAGTAGCTGGGTTCAGCGATGCGCAGGAACGAATCATGGGCCTTCTCCCCGTCCAAGGTGTTGGTTTGCAGCCACTCTTCACCTCGGGCGATGCGGTCTGCCGCCGGGGTGGCCACTACGCCGTACCTTCCCTGCATCATGTTGGGAATAATGGCTTGGCCAGCCAACGGAGACGGTGTTATACCGTCGGCTTCGAACTCTGGGCAGGTAACAATCCTACCGGTGATGCCAATCGTGCCCACAGAGCCAGGGGCATTGCCATTTGACGTATCCATGGCAACCAACGGGCTTTTCGTGATTGGGCAGGCGTCGAGACCACTGAGGGGGTCGATGGTTCCTGCCAAGCTATTAGAAAGTGGCTGATTGAACATATCGTGCGTCAATTGTCCGGTAGCATCGCCAGTGCCGCCAGCATCGTCAAAGAGGGTGATTTCAAAGCCACCTAGACCGGGCTCGCTGGTGGTATTCACTGCGCCCGTCCCACCACCGGCATCGTGCTCGCCGTTCAGCGGGAAGTCATCCTGGAACACAAACACTGAGAGTAGAGCCGGTGGGAACGGAGTGGGCTGGGTCATGATCGTATATGGCGTCGTCGGATAAGAAGTAGTGCCCGCAGGCAGTGCGGGAATGGGAGCTCCACCCATGCCGTGGCCACAAGCGGTGTTAAAGCCGGTCGGGTCCGTGCTGTCATAGGGGCCTGCTGCGCAGTTCGCGGGCGCGCTGCCGTTGGCGCCGATAAAAGGATTAGCCGCGTCACCCGGCAGGACAGAAATGTAGTAGCGCTTGGTCGGATCCAGATGAACTTGGCTGGGATTCAGAGGCGTGAATCCATTTCCTGTGGGATCGGGCCGGCAAACGCCGTTGCCCACGTCGCACACCGCAGGAACATGCGAACCGGTCGCCGGATCCACCATGGTCTGGCCACCTTCACAGGAAAGCTTCCCGGTGCAGCCCGCCGCCACCACCGGCATGTAGCTGGTGTGGAAATTCACACCAAAGGTTGGCGGAACCGTGGTCCCTGTAGTGCTCCCTGGAGCCGGAGGTGGAGGACAGCCCGGAATGGCCGTGGAGGAATTCGTTGTGCATTTGGGGTCAATGTAGAAGGTGCGGTCTTCCTCGATAATCCAGCGATAGTCGGTAATCTCAGTGGTCTTGTCGGCACCGTCCAAAACCTTGACCAGGAGATTGCTGGCAGCCGCGAAGGTAACGTTCACAGTCGTAGCCGAGCTGAGGATTCCCTGCGAATTCTTCGCTTGGAACGTGAAAGACGTCGGGCAACCGGTCGAGGTAGTACAAGGCGTGGCCAGCGAAACGGTGAAACCGCCGCTCGCATCCCCCACAACTCCCGCTCCTGTAAACGCTGTAGCGGTGAGAGGAAAGCCCTTCGAGTCTGTACAAGATGCAAGGACGCCCGGGGTCTTGATGGCCAGGTATGCGGCCGTGTTCGCGGTATAAGAGGTGCTGCTGCAGGCGACAGTGCTGCTTGTATCACCCGCACCCAGTGTCACTGCAGCGGTCAAACCAGAAGAGCACACACCCGCCGTTACCGAACCGTTCGCGCAATAGGTGAAGGAATCCGAGGTAGCAGTACTGCCCGAATTGGGAACATACGTGAAGGTACCATTGGCGTTGAGGGTCACTGTACCATTAGCAGCAGGCGCCAGGAGGTGAACGCCGTAGACGTTCGTATCGTTTGCGATTACGCCCTTGCCGGAATCCAAAACCGTGAACTTCTGGCCCGCAATCAGAGAGTTGTAAGTATCTGCGCGGGCTACTGCAGCCGCGATCGAGGGTGAGCTGGGCAGTGTGCCGCCATTGACGCTGATGTAAGCCAACATACCGGCGTCGCGCGCGGTGGCGTTGCCTGAGAGGCTCAACTCGCGGTCATACACTGGGAGGGTCGCGGCCGTCGCAGCGGCGGCGGGCGCATTGATCATCACGTCGTAAGTCTTGCCCGCAGCCATAAATACTTCGCTCTGCACGCGCGGAATGCCCGGTAGCGGGTTACCATCTTCCGCAATCAGCGCGAAGCCCGAAGGCGGAAGAGCCGGAGCTACGGCGGTCCCGGTTTGGGAACCGACAATCGAAGGCACGTGCATGCGCAAGCCTGCGTTCACCACGCGCACCAAGACACTGCCGGTAACGCCCGTCGCGGGCGTGACCGGGAAGAGTGACGCCGAAGCATTACTCCTGCTAAACCCAACACCATTAATGAGGTAATACAGCGGCGTGTAATTTACCGCCGGCGGATAGCATTGGTGGTACGTTGTCGAAGACGGGTTGCCGCAGCCGCCGGGCTGGCCAGACCACACCATCGTCTCGCTGAACCCCGCGGTGGTTACCGCGGCTTGCACCGCGTTATTTTGGACCGGATCAATTTCGCTGAAGAGCAGGTTAGCTTCTGCATTGTAAGGCACGACGCACGTTGTTCCCGCAACAGGGGTGTAAGCGCATCCTGTGGTGACGCTCGCGGGGGCCACGGCTGTTGCCGAGGGCGCCTCGGTAACCACGACCATGCCGTACAGGCCCATGGGTCCCTGGATGGAGGGGTGCGTGCCAGACTCAAGCAAGTACGTGCCGGGCCGAGGTGTCGTCCAAGTCAGTGACGTTGTTGCTCCCGCAGCAACTTCCGTGGAGAACGACTGCACGCGGGGACCCTGCGTTGGGGGAACTCCCACACCCGTTAGTCCCGCCCCGGGCGCATCACCGGCGATGGGCCACGTGAGTGGCTGGGCCTTGCTGTGGTCCGGAGGTGTGGTCGTGGTTCGCTGCGTTACATCTCCTAGGCCACCGCCCAACTGACCCACGATTACGAGCGAAGTCGGCACGGTGTTTGTCGCAGTGCCCGCCGTAAACGAGAGATTGTTGCTGAGGTTGATCACGAGGGTTTGTCCCGTAGGAACAGTGATGATCACGGGAGACCAACCGGCTGGCGTGGTGGTCGTCGCCGCTGGGGCCAGCGGATTCAAGTTAGCGCACGTCGCCGTGGAGCCAGTCACGGCAGTGCCGCAACTGTACCCCCACATCGGCACCACCGAGCCATCCGGCAAGGTTACGGTAGTCGGCCCCGCGGTCAAATTGACCTGCTGCTGGGCAACGACGCGGCCCGCTCCGAGCAGGAGAACAGCTGTGAGGAGTACTGCTGTCTTCAGACAAATCTTCAGATCGTTGAATCGCATCGCTCTTCTCCTGTTCACTACTTGGATTCGTCAATGACGAATTCCCGGGAATCGACCAGCATCATCATGAGCATGCCCCCGGGGAAAATGTTGTTGGTGGTGATCTCGCGCTCGTTGTGCGAGTGCCACATGAAAGCAAAGCCGGCTTCGCCCGATGGCGAGTTTGCTATGGTGCCGGAAGGTGGAGTTGAGCCGGTGGCGCCGCAGTTTGGCGCGTTAGTTTGAGCAGCGCCACTGGGCATGCATCCAGTCGCTCGAAGGGTTGCATCCGGACCCAGATAGGGGCTCCCGCCGTACCACGGGCCGTTTGCGAAAATGTTCGGGTCGGGCAGAGTAGCCGGGCCGCCACTTGCAACATCACCGAAGGGAGCCACTTGCACAGGCTTATTGTGATCCTGGCACCACTCCCAGAAGTTGATCGCGGTAGGGGCGCCCGTGTTGTAGCCGTTCGCATCCGGAGTACAGGCAAGCGTGGCGGAGGGGTCGCTCGAGCCGGGATGGTGTCCATACGGATCCCAGTTCAGACCCTTGCCGCTCCAGTAAAAGATCCCGTCAAACGCCTGCCCCGGAGTCGTGTCCGTGGTGAACTCCAGGCGTCCACCGAGCTTGGTCGCGTCCGTCTGGCTGAGAATAAGGTTTCCGTCGCGGGCTAAGATGCGCACGTGGTTCCCGTGCTCGTGGAATGGGTGTTGCCACCGTCCCTGGCCGATGACGCGGATCAGGGTCAATTCCCCGGGATGCATGTGTGGGTTACCGTTATAGGGCTGGTGGGGATACTCCAGCGCATAGTTGGGGTCCATATCATCAGGCATCGAGCGCCCGTTGATCAGGAAATAGGCGGGTTGATAGGGCTCCGTCGGAACGCTTAGGCTGCATCCGGGCGCCCCAGCCGTGCAGTTACCAGCTGCCGTGACCTGCGCCAGCGCCGCTGCGTGTACTTTGGGGTCCATCTCGGCGAACTGAAACAGGTATTCCCGGTCGTAGCACGTACTGGCGTGGTCATACGCGGCCGCAGCAAGTCGGAAGTCGGCCTCACCCCAGAACTGTTCTGCGGTGAGGTTGGCAGCATGCAGCGCGCCGGTGCAGCCCGACGGGACGCTGGCTGGGAGAACAATGATGGCGCCATACAGGCCCATCTCAACCTGAAGATCGCCTTGGGTCCCGCTGTAATAGGCGCGCGTTCCCGGTGACGAGGCGGTGAACGTATAGGTCACCGTGCCGCCAGGCGCCGCCTCCTGGGTCATCAGCCCGGCAACGCCTCCCGTCGCGGTAACGTTGAAGCCGGGGAAAAGGATAGAGGTGTTGCCGGCCGCGGCAGGAAGATTATTCGTGAGTGTTACCGTGACCGTCTGGTTTTCGGTGACAATGAGCGTGGGGCCGGGAACTTGCATCGAGTTGCAAAACCCGTTGGTAATGGCCGCGGGGGCAAAGCCGGCTGGCGCCCCGTTGCAGCCGTAGCCCCAGGAATAAACTGCCGCCCCGTCCGGCTGGCTGATGGAACTAGCCTGCGCCATCAAGTTGAACGCCGGCCCAGTGATGCCCGGCGCAGCAGCATGAGTCGTGGCCGTCAGCAGCAACGCCAGCACCAGCAAAACAAGCAATCGAGATTTCGAAATCATCATTTTTGTGTTCGTCGCATTCATTGCTGCTCTCCTAGTTGATGTGGACCTCGGTCATGAGCCCGCCAAAATTTTCAGCGTCATTGGAAAGGTGGTCGAGATTCGGGGTGTACAGATAGAACACGCTGCCCGAGGGATACTTCGTTGTATCGCTGGCATCCAGAATCACGTCGAGAGACTCGCCCCCGCCTAGCGTGATCGAGTTTGTGTTGTAGTACAGGTTGTTTCCAGCCTGGTCGCGCAAAAGCTTGGCGTTGAACCCAATCACGGTCATCGGAATTCCGAGCGACGCTAAGGTCTGATACTCCGTAACATCCAGGTCGTCAATGCGCAGGAGCGCCTTCCCGCCGGCCGGGATGTTGATGATCGAGGGCAGCGGCTGGGAGAAGTGCATCTTTCCATCTGTCACTTGTGTGGCCAGGGGACCGGGCGTTACCGTGTCGGGGTAGCTCCGACCATTGAGCAGGAAATACTTGTCCTTCATGTCGTTGAATTCTTCGGGGTTGAAGGTCATGCCGACAAAGTGGAAGTTGGGATCGAAGCCGTGTATCTGGATAGGATACTCGACGTCGTAGAACGTCGAGCCATCGCCGTCGTTATAGGCATACCCCGGCCTCGGCCCGTTAGTGCCGCTCGCCGCTGCGTTATAAACGGCCGGTGGATTCGTCGCGCCCGTATTGACGGCCGGCAGGGGATTGCTGCACAGGATATCGGCGGAGGTATCGCATTTCGTGCGTGGATCGTTTTGCTGGTAACCCAGATATGTGAAAAGGTCGCCGCCGGCAGGGACTCGATCCTGACGCGGACGCACATAAAGCTGGCCGACCATGCCCATCTGCAAGTGCTCGGGAGGAGTAATGTGGCAGTGCCAAAAATAAGTTCCGGCATCTGGAGCAAAATAGTAATAGGTGAAGCTGCCGCCGATGTTGATGGCGACCGAGGCGTCCGGCACGCCGTCGTAGAACGAAGAAGCGTTGGGATAGCCGTGGAAGTGGACGGTGTGCTGCTCGAACAGATCCGGCCGCATGATCATGCCCACGTTGGTGAGCGTAAAGAAGACTTCGTCGTCCTCGTCCATCGCCAACAGCGGCGCCGGGATATTGCCATTCATGACTCCAACGTCAATGATCGCGCGAGGATCTACGTGCCCATTGAGACACGACGGTTGTGCCGTGCCCCCGCAAAGACCGTTGGCATGCGCATCGACGTCAGGAGCCAAGCCCACGGCACCGTTATAGGTAAACCCTATGGGAACCGGGTTTGCATTAATGCCCACCCCACCGCTGCCCGCACCAAGTGTGGCGGCAGGGTCGCCGGGCAAAAACGTTCCCGGATAAACGGTATTGAACACGCTCGGGAACTCCGTGCCGGGCAAGCCATTTGCGATGTCTGCAAGCCCAGACAACGGCCCGAAGGAGAACATGTAAATCTGTGTGCCGTCACCCATCGTCGAGAAGCCGTCGCCACCGCCGATCTGCTGGCACTTGATGGCGCCGTTCGCCGGACCGGTGCGACCGGTTGTGTAGTCCGCCGAAGTTCCTGTGTACGTCGGCCCGTTGTACGCGGGTTCCGAACTGTTAACGCCGGAATTGCTGGGGTCTGGGTGGGTAATCGTGCTTGTCGGACATTGCACCCGGAATGACTGGGCGCTTACGACGAGCGGTGCCAAACAGAATAGGAGTAAAGGCAATCCAACTCGGAACAACTTTTTCATAGTGGCCTCGCGTGTTTGCACGTGATTCGAAACTTCTCAGCCGGGATTTAGCCGGCGCAACGGGAAGAGATTAGGCGCAGGAAGGGACTTTCTATTTGACTGCTAACAAACAAACGTCACGGAATGCGCGCATTTCAAGAGATTTCACATTTTTTACATAAAGGCCAGAGCATCGCCGTTTTGTAAACGGACATTACAGTTGTGATTGCCGCAGAGAGCCAAAAGCTGTGTGAAAAAGGTAGCTATTTCCTGCCTAGAAGTGGACCACCAGAGTAACAATCTCTGGAGCGTGCGCCTAAGCTCAAGAATCTTCAAATGGAAAATGGCATTGCAATCAAAACCAGATTAGATGACGCAGGCTGCCGCTTTGTGGAGCGGTCCGATGAAGGAAACTAGCTGCGGTTGTGTCCCACAAATTTATAGCCGGTCCCGGAAACCGTGACGATTAGTTCCGGCCGCTTCGGATTCTCTTCCAACTTCTGTCGAAGGCTTGCAACATGAGCATCGACAGTTCGCGTGAGAGAATCCGCCACATAGCCCCAAACCGCTTGCAGCAGTTCCTTGCGTGGAATCGTTATTCCAGGTCGTTCGATGAAGTAGCGGAGAAGTTGAAACTCGCGAGCCGTAACATAGACTGGCTTTCCAGCTCGCGTAACGGTGGATCGCTTCGCGTCGACAACGATCGAGCTAAATTCGTGGGTACCTTGGCCCGTCCTTACGGGCACGCGCCGCAGCAAAACTTCGATGCGCGCGATAAGTTCAGCGGCCTCAAACGGCTTGGTCACGTAATCGTCCGCGCCAAGCCTTAGTCCCGCCACCTTATCCGTGGTTTGGTCGCGAGCGGTCAGGATCAGAATGGGAGTAGCCATTCCCGCTTGGCGGATGTCGCGGCAAACATCAAATCCGCTTCGTGACGGCAACATAAGGTCGAGAATGATTAAGTCAAAGGGCAGGTTGGCAGCTTTCTCAACAGCTTCGATTCCATCGACGGCTGTGTCAACGACGTAACCCTCGCCGCGAAGCCGGTCACCCAGGGTGGCCCGTAAGGCGGCTTCATCTTCTACTAAAAGGATGCTCTCAAGCATGTTTCATTGTCCTGTGGTTTCTTGCAAGCTTGACTCGTTGAGGAGTTCCTGCTGGCTCGCTGCGGGCAGGTGCAAGGTGAAAGTGCTTCCCACCCCAAGTTCGCTGACAACGGAAATTCTTCCTCCCAGGGCTTCCGCGATGCGCTTTGCCAGTGCTAGCCCTAAACCCGTCCCATGGATTTGAGCCGTCACAACCTTGGGGCTGCGGTAGAACGGTTCAAAAATATGTGTCAATTCCGAAGCGCTGATGCCTTCCCCATGATCCTGAACGCTAAACCAAACTTCTTTGGCGTGATTCTCGGTCTCATGACACGTGGCGGACAGACCAATCCAGCGTTCTTCTCCACCATACTTGAGGGCATTGGAAATCAGGTTCCGCAAACAGGCAGACACCGCCGACAAATCGCCAGAAACGGACGGCAGACCCGGTTCAATATGCTCCTCGAGCGTGCACCGCTCTTCTTCGATTTCCTCTATCACATTCTTTCTAATGACTGCCAGAATTTCAGCTACCGTGAGAGGGACCACCGAATATCTTGTCTTCCCCGTTCGAGTAGAAGCAAAAAGCAGGATGCGGTCGACAAGGTCAATCAGTCGACGTGTCTGGCTGGTGAGAATGGAGCCGTAGAACTTTAGATTCTTCCTTCCCTCCACGTATCCGTCTTTGATGTTTTCGCTGGCCGAAAAAATAGCAGCCAACGGCGTGCGCAATTCGTGGGAAACCGACGCCACGAACTCCATTTGCACTTTCGCGAGCTTGTGTGCCCGGTGACTTGAAAGAACCAAGAGACCCATGTTCACGGCAAGGAGTGACAACACAACGCCGCCGATGATGAGATTCCGATATAAGACGCTCCTCGCAATTTTCCCCACCGGTCCGGCCCGATGCCGGAGAATCAATACCCAGGGTTTATCATGGGATGTATATTGCAAGACCGGGAACCAGCCCGGCGCTGCGAAGCTGTGCCAATCTTGGTCTGATAAATTCGAGCTGTGACTCACGGACTGCCAGAACTCGCCCTTCGTCCTATTAGAGGAAGCGCCGAAGATGTTCATGATGGAGTCGAAGCTGCCAACATCTTCAAGTCTAAGCGTCGAATCGGAGGAATAAATGACTCTGGGCTTGTCGTCAACGGCCACAACCGCCAACTTATATTCCAAACCGTCTGGACCTGCAAAATGCCGGCTCGCCAACTCTGGAAGGATCCGGTCCTGGATTACATGGAGGTTCAGAACGACCACAAGCCAATCAACCGTTGTGCGATCGATGGGAGTCTCAGAGCTCAACGGATTGGCGTGGTGGACTATGGGATGAACAAGTGCCGGGATTTCTTCGTCAAGTTGCCAGCCAGCAAGCGCATCCGTGCGCAAGCCGGGGCTCCGCACTTGATTGCTGCTGAGGCCGCTCTCGTTTTCCGATGAAGTTCCATATTCCCAAGCCCGCTTCGCCACACGCAGGTTAGAGGAGTTCGCCTTCAGCCGAGCCAGGAGCGTTTCCAGTTCCTGGGGCACGCCTAAACTTTGTAGGGTTTTCTTGCTTGGATCGAGGCGCAGCAGTTCCGGTTTTCCGGGCCCGCTGGTTTGCCAATCGTAAATCTCCCAAACAAGGTCTGGATGGGGATAAGCACCCTCGGCAACCTCGCTGCTTATCCCGCCCCGATTCCATTCAGCGTACCGCTGAAGATAGTCACTCCAGGAATCGTGCGCACCAGAATCTGGCCCAACTTGTAAGGCGACACAGACGGCCGACAACTCGTCGTAAAGATCCCGCTGCCATCTCGTCATCAAGGACTGTAGGTTGCTGCCAATGCGCACTTCCGTCGCGGCACTAAGCTGTGTGGCCCACTTGTATTGCAGAATTGCAACGACCACCCAAAGCAGCGCCGTGCCGTACAAAACGGCTATGCGAAATGCAGATGCACTTCGGACACCATCTCTTTCGATTGTGTTGTTCTTGACGCTGGGAGAAGCTCGCATCAGATTCCTCGCGCAGCCAAGCAACTACGTAGCTCTCCACTTGGAGGCGTCTGGCGCAACGACGTCAATTGATTCCGATAGACACTCACGGCTCTCAGCAAATGGCTTCTTTCGCACGTCGAGCTCGCGAACCTCCTCGCTGCAATCGGATCGGCATCCCAATCCGGAGATGCTGAACGAGCGCCACATTTGAACAGGAGGTCAACTTTCCTTCTCAAATCATGACACATCTCACGAGGTATTGAGAAGCTGCGTGCCCCATATAGTAGAGCCAAGAGGTATCAACGAGATAGCAAATCAGAATTTAACTACGAGCCTAAAAGTCGCGAGTTTGCGTGTCTAAGGGGATTTTGGCTTTTATTTTCCCGGAACACTCCTTGTGGGCGTAATCATTAACACTCGAATGATCTTGCCCGACTGGCCCGCAGGCATTCCAATCTTGGTTCTCGCCTGTTTGTTTTGCCAGTTTCGACTGGTGCGCCTAAGAACGATCCTTCCTGCAGTGAAAGTGGTTGTTTCCTCCTAGATCAAGAATAGAGAACCTGGACAGTCTCCAGAGTGAATGACTCTATCTTCTTAACAAGAGCCAATGGGGTGCACGATATGTCCTCCGCGTTTCGCTACGCGTTGCTCAGGAGCGAGAAAAAGCGCACGATTGGTATTTGGGTATTTGGTTCCTGCGCTCGAACCGTTTTGTCCTGCGGTTGGTGTCGCGTTTGCGACCAGCAGCCATCTCCTTCCGGACTATCGGCCCTTAGCCACGCCTTGGGTGCTGGCCTTTCCCCCATTCATCCTGCTGTCCGTTCTGAGGCTAAGACCCACACTGTGCTGGTTTTCCGGAATAGTATCCTCAATTGGAAATTTTGGTGCTGCTTATTACGTCGGATGGCATGGCATTGCTCGTGTAATTGGTTTCACAGTTATGCAGACGGCGGTTCTCTATTTTGCCCTCATCCTGCTGGTGACCGGGGTTTTAGCTGCCGGTATCGCCACAGAAATCCGAACCTATGTAGAAGCGCGACTGGCGGGTGACTACCTGGCATCCGGAAAACACTGCTAATTGGCTACTACGGCGCTCGCAACTTCCTGATCAATGATAATCACTAAAGTCAAGTACTACTCGGAACCTCGCCGGTTTGACGACTAACCAACGAAGCGCTGGCAACAAGGCGCAGACCCACGCGACAAAAGCAACGGCGGGGGTCACCGAGAGAATGACAGAAAGGTCCGGAGCTATACCGTGGTTACTTGTAGCCCTTGCCCCAGGTGTAGTTGTACTTCGCGCCGAAGCCGGTGTAAGCCGCGCTATTTTGGTGCACCAGCGCCTTAGCAAAGTCAAAGACTAGCGAATTGTGGGAATTGAGGGAAACATTTACCTCACTGCCCAGAGTGAAATTCTGCTGCGCGTTGTTCTGGTTCACGCCGCTGACGGAGGTAGTGCCGCGAAAGGAGTGACGCGCATCAAGAGAGGTCCAAAGGCTGTTGGTGAAGGAGTGGCTAATGTGTCCTTCGAATCCGCGTAGCGCCTGCTGCCGGAGGATTTTCCTTCCATGATAACAAGTGTCGCCCGTGTAGAATTCGGCGTTGGCATAGGCGTCGAACTCCCACTTCTGGTCGCGCCCGAATGGATGCGAGACAGCGATTTCCGGTTTGAGCGCCCAGCGATTTGAACCAAGGTTACTATAAGCACCCTGTTTGGGTCGTAGTGGCCGGTGGATGCGCTACTGGTAAGGCTCGCTCCAACGGTCGTCGCCGGCTGTAATTTGCGAATTGCGCCGCGCTGAGCGCCGGGCCTCCCTTCAGCAGCGCAGCCAGTTCGTAGCTGGAGTCACCGGTACCCATGTTAGAACCGCGGATGTTGGTTCCAGTGATGGAACGCTCCCGGCAGCACTATTGACCGGAAGGCTTTTCGAGGTATATTCCTTTGGAGGAATGGCAAGTAGAGTACAGCGATGAGTTTGGCGCATGGTGGGATGAGCTGACAGAGGCCGAGCAAGAAGACGTGAGGGCAAGTGTAAACCTGCTTCGACGGCTCGGGCCGTCGCTGGGAAGGCCGCACGTTGACTCAGTGGCTTCTTCCAGGCACGCCAACATGAATTGCGGATTCAGCGCCGGGGACGGCCTTACCGGGTACTGTTTGCCTTTGACCCGCGCCGCACTGCAATTCTGCTGATCGGGGGAAACAAGACGGGCAAAGGCCGTTGGTACAAGGAGTTTGTGCCAATAGCGGATAGGCTGCTGTACGACCCGTTCACTGAGGTTCCAACGACGTGGACTTTCCATCCAAGGCTTAGCGAAGCTAGACCGGGAGTCGGCTTCCCAATTTCGCGGCGCGGATGGCAGGCCGACGGCTGTCTAAACAAACTCGCTTACTTTCAAGATGTCGAATTCCTTTCACGACGGGACCGGAACGTGTGGATAGCATTAGCTGCTGCGAAAATCGTGGACTTTCCATTGAAAAGGACGGAACTCAGCGAGTCGCACGAAATCCCGCGCGTTCGTGGTGATCACAGTGATCCCCAGGCGGGCGGCGCTCATTGCAATCAGTGCATCATTCGTCAGTCGGCCCTGTCCAATTTTCTCGTAATCATACTTGGCGGCCAAACGGGCCAGTACTTTGCCGGTCTGCGTCCAATCGTTGAGGTTCGGTACGAGAATTCGCCTCGCCTTCTCGAAGTCACGCTCGAATCGTTCCAGCACATGCCGACCGCGAGGGGCAATTCCGGCATATAGCTCTTCGAGTACGACCGCGCTCAGCCAGATCGGCGAGTCGACGGCCAACCGCCTCAGCGACAGGGCGGCCTCGTCTCCAGTGCGTAAAGCGGTAATGTAAATGGAAGAGTCAAAGAGGACCGGCTGCATCTACGTGTCCAATGTGCTGTATGCATCCCTTATATCGACGCCACTTTTGACGAAGCGGTCGTTGGCTTCGACCGTTAACCGGTTTCTCGCGTGTTCGGTGATAACAACGTCGAGCGCACGCTCGATAGTTTCCGTTTCTGTCTCTGCCCGCAGCGCCCTCTGGGCGCGCTTCAGCTTTCCCGCGTCTAATTGAAAATGCTTGTGGGACCTCGTTTTAGCTAAGGCCATACACTCATCCTCCTATTTTGAGCATAGCACGTATGTTCATAATACGGAAATCTATGAACATTCGGCCTTTCTTCCCACGTTCCCACAGCTGGGGGTTTCTGGGCAGCCTCCGCCCAGTGGAGCTGTCTACACCATCCTTGCTCAACTTCCTCGAACGGGATACGCCGTAATTCATTCCTTATCGGGTCCTTGATCGGCTAAACTTCACTCCGTCACTCATATGCCGCTTTCTGTAGGCACAAGACTCGGCCCATACGAATCCTTGCTCTCGTGCGCAAGGGTGGCATGGGGGACTTATTCTGGTACACGAGTCTGTTCCCCGCGCATCAACGCTGAAAGGAAAGCTGGACAAGGGTTATGGCCTCACCATTCGATCTACTGGTGGACGTCATCCACTCGACGACACTGGACTCTTGGAAGGAGCGCAACGACAAGGCCCTCGCCGCGCTCTTCGGAACGCGCTATGCGAAACGGGCAGAAAGATCCGTGACGCTGCGAGCGCCGGATATGAAAGGAAGTGACGCGGGCGTACCGTATGCCGCATACATTCACCCGTCGAACGCTGACGCGGGAGCATATGGCATGTGCTTCGTGATCTTTCCCGTGGAAGGCGCGCCGTGTCTTGTGGCCATGGGAATCGGGACACAAGGACTTGCACCCGATGAAACGATCCTTGGACGTCCCGGCCATGCGCGAAAGATTCAGGCCATTTGCACCTGCTGAATCACCGGTTTGGCAGCGGCGTGCAGGTAGCCTGGGCTAAGCAGGATCCAACACGCGTGGATATCGATGTGCCAGCGCCGATTCAAAATGCATGGACAATCTATGAGCGCGCGAGGTACGGCAGAGTGTTATACGCTATCTACCGGCCCACGGATGATCGAGCCGGGACCATCGCCGCGCTCACGGCCATGCTCGATATTCTCTTCCAGGAACGCGGCCACACACCACTCAAGGAATTTCAGGACGATGCGCTCGCGGGACAGTCTGCCTGGTTTGAGCACCTGATGCCGCTTATAACCCGCGACGACGTGCTCGGGCTATTGAAGACGCGCCGGTACGTCATCATCCAAGGGCCTCCTGGAACGGGAAAAACCCGCATGGCACGCCAGATTCTCGCCGAAGACTGCGGGAGTCGGTCAGGCAATCCAATTCCACCCCAATACCACGTATGAGAACTTCGTCGGTGGCCTCGCGCCACTTCAAGAGAGCACTAGCGGTAATGGCACGCTTGGATTTCGCTTCGCTCCAAAACCCGGATTTCTCATCGAAGCTGCCGCTCATGCCTGCGAGAACCCCGCGCGGAATTACCTGCTCCACATCGACGAAATCAATCGAGCAGATCTAGGGAAAATCCTCGGTGAGGCCATCTATCGGTTCGAGCCAGACCCAGAATCCCTGGGTGAGATCGGCTTGGCCTATGATTTTGGAACGCCGTTCTTCCGCAAACTGCATCTCCCGAACAACCTGCATGTGCTGGGCACCATGAACAGAGCCGACCGCAGCATCGCCATCCTCGATGTGGCGGCACGCCGGCGATTTGCTTTCTTGTCACTGTGGCCGAGCCTGAAGGTAGTTGAAGAGCACGGTTGCGAGTTGAGCCAAAAGGCATTTCAAGAACTCGTGTCGACATTCATTGAACACGCGGCTGATGAAACGCTTCCCCTCGTGCCGGGGCATTCCTACTTCTTAGGAAGAGATGAAGAACGCGCCAGGACGAATCTGAGAACGAGCCTCGTGCCTCTCTTGACGGAGTACCTGGCCCAAGGCTACGTAAGCGGATTTGCGGAACCGATTCGCGCCTACCTGCAATGGCTCGAAAGCCTATGCTCGCCGTCGAGCCTTCCATCATCGCGCCGGTGGGCGCACGCCGGTGCAGACAATAAGACCGACGCACGACATCTGCCTGGAGCTCCAGGATCACACGCGCGTCACGAACCCGAGCTGCGTGACGACCGACACTTGAAAGGTGCCATCCGCTTCACCATCGAGAAACAACTGCGATCACTCGAAACGCAGCACGAGGTAGGGGCCTTTATCCATCGGCTGATCGCCTTGGCGGAGTCACTCTTGCGGAAAGTCGACGCCTTCCCCAGCCGCCGACCAGAAAAGCCGGATGTCGAGACGTGGTTACGACGCCCGATGCGTACCGACAGTTTCATCGAAGGCCTCCAGGCGATTGACTGGACTGTTGAAGAGCGAGGACTCGCCGGGCTGAGCGATCTTGAAGGCATACCCTGGACGATGCCAATGGAGCATTTCTTTGAAGCTTGGGTCGAGACGGTGATGCGCAGTATTGCGCGCCAGATGGAGGGGACGTCGTTCATCGTTGATGCGAAGTACAAACGGCACTGGGAAGAACTCGAGCATGGCGCATGGCACGAGCAAAACACTGAACTGCGTGAACGACATCGAGTGGACCTCCTCCAAGTGCTCGCATACGCCAACCTCGCGAGCACCACTAATATAGTGTGCTGCCTGGTCTACCCCTGCTCCCACTATCTGCGGTAGCATCGGCTCTCTGCCAAACTCAGCAAGCTCAGGCTGCACAAACCTGTCACCCTTTGGTGTCAGCTGAAGAACCAGGCTCGCGTGCGCACCTGCAATCGGGAGGCCGCTCTCTTGTAACTGCATGGCGAGACCGACCCAATCCGGGATTGTGGTAGACTCCGGGCCAGCAACGTCATCGTCGCCGAGGATGGAGAAGATCATGCCCCGGCGACGCTTTCAGTCTGGACGCGTCTATTTGAGAGGCACCCGATGGGTTGGATCGTACCGCGAGTATGAAGTCAACCCCGAGACCGGCAAGCGTGCAAGGAGGACAATCACCTTCGATGCGCCCGTTACATCGGAGCGTGCGGCAAAGGCGCCCTCCAACCATACCTGGACGATTACAACGCCAGGGCCAAAGCGAACGTCAAACCCTCAGCACCCCGAGGCGGAAAAACACTCAGAGCACTTCTCGAGGAGTGGACTGACAAAATACTTCCAAACCGAAAGCCGGGAGGAGCCCGTGCAGCCCTGTCACACATTCGGGCCTACATTCGCCCGCACCTTGGTGAGCTTCCCTTGCAAGAGATGAATCTCAGCCAACTCCAATCCTTCGTAACCACAGTCGGCCGGCGTGTCGATCGCCGGAAGACCGCGGAGAACATCTACGGAACCCTAGGCTCGATTTTGAACCTAGGCCGAAAGTGGGGTTACGCAATCCCGAACGTCGAAAAGAAGGACATTGTGTTCCCTGCTGACAAAAGATCTTTTTCTTCGACGCTGACACTGCTGCGCGAGTCATCAATGCCGCGGTGTATCCCTACAAACTCATGCTCCTCATCGCCGCGGTGTGCGGACTCCGCATAGGTGAAGTTACCGCCCTGAAAGTCAGTAGCCTTGACTTCAAGCGGAAACTTATCTACATCACGGGCGCCCTGGACTATGCCACTCGAAAGGAAGGCACCCCGAAGAGTGACAATAGCGCAGCTCCAGTCTGCATGTCCGAGCTGCTCACGAAGCACTTGCGCGACTGGCTCACGAAACACTACCAGCCGAACACAGACGGGTACCTGTTCACCAACTCCAAGGGCAAGCCCTTCCTGTCCGACAACGTTGTGAAATACGGCGTTCATCGGGCAATGGCCAAACTTGGGATTGAAACTGCGAAAGGCGTCCACGTCGGCATCCACTGCTTCCGACACGGCGTCACGTCAGAGCTGCTCGAATCCGGCACCCCGATTCACGTTGTCACCCGGCTTATGCGCCATGCTGATTCCAACGTCACTCTGGAGCACTACGCGCGCATCGTTGGCGATGCCCAGCGGGTTGCGTCTGAGAAGTTCTCTCAGCGCATCGCGCAGAACATCACTCAATTGGAGTCAGCTTCCTCAGTTAAGACCGCGTAAGGAAAGGACTTGGCGGAAGCGTGTGGGAGTCGAACCCACCCCCGAATCCGCGAAGGACACGGGCTATGGTTTTGAAGACCATGAGGACCACCGGGCCCCTTTCGCCTCCGCGAGCAGTATAGAGGAGGCCATGGGGGCGCTCAAGGCAACCCACGTTCAAGCGCGTTGGGAAACGAGGGCGGCGGCCTGGTTGGTGCGAATGAGCGCGGCAACCAGGTCGTAGAGCGCGGGGCCGGTGCAAACTTCGTAATAACAATGTTCCGTGGCACGGCCGACTTTTCCGTCGGGGAGTAATTGGCGCGCGAAGGCTTTGCGAATGACGAGCAGCTCGACCGATTCACCGAGCGGCACTTCGCCGTAAAAGAGAGTAACGTTTTGCTTGCCCCACGACATATCGAATTTCGTTTCGATGGTGTCGAGGGAAATTTCCTCGGAAAGCTTCTGGAAGCCCTCGTCGTTCAGTTCGATGCCGTTCATATTGTAACGGACGAGAAATTCATCCAACTCTTCCGCGGAGGCACCTTCCATGGTGTTCAGGAATTGAAAGACGGAAAAATGGGTTTTCTGTTTGGCAAGCATGCGCTTGGCCAGTTTGGCGCAACCGGAGAGGCGATCGGAGAGATTGAGCGCTTTCGAAATCATGATCCGCGAATCGCCGTCGACCCAATAGGTTGGCGCATCACCCTGAAAGGCCACACCCAAACCAAGTTCCAACGCGGGTAGATCGCTCGAAGAAGCCCGCTCGTTGTAGGAATTGCACACCGCGAGGATTTGCCGGGAAAGAATGCAGGCTTTGGCGACCGGCCGCGCGTAGGCAATCGATGATTCTGTTTCAAAGATGGCCAGAATGATGGCGTCGCCTTCGATAAACACTTTTTTCGCATCGTAGCGGTCGAGCAGTTTTTTCACCGGTTCGTGCAAATTCAAACTGAAATGCGACGCTGGGTTCAGGCCACGCGAGAGGAGATCCTGCGTCATGCGCGTGGAGCCACGCACGTCCGCCTTGATGATGACGTGCGAAATGACGTTGTCCTGCTCCGGACGGGCCTCCTCAGGAAGCACGCACTCATAGAGCCGGTTATTCATGCGCGAGAGTTCGCGGGCCTTTTCTGTGGTGACGAGGTTGATGCGCTCCATTCCCGCGGTCAGGTGCTCGGCGTCGCGAAGGTCCCTGTGCAGACGAAAGAAATCTCCGGCAAACCGCAAGACGAATTCCTTCATTTCCTCGCGAGAGTATCGCTGGATTCTCCTGGAGACCTCCTCAATGGTTCGCAGCGACAGCTTCTTCGCAGGAACCTGCTTGATGACTCTTTCCACCTGCTTCAGCTCATCCTTGGAGACCAGCGCCCGGCGAAGCTGCTGAAGATGCAGCGGCGGGCAATATTCCGAAGCAATTGGACGAACTTCATAGCTGGCCAGGACATGGAAGAGCATTTCGTACTGTTCGAGGCGATCGAGAAGCCGCGTCAAGAGCTGGCCGCGAAGAGGCGCGGACTCCTCCGGCCCGGCTTTTGGATCGAACAAGCGCTGTGCGTTTTCAGGGTCGTCGAGATATTCGCCGAGCCGGGATGCTTTGCCTTTGCGGAAGAAATCCAGCTTCTGGCGCGCCTCCTCCACCTGGGGATCCATCTCTTCGAGCTTCAATTCCTGGTGCTTAAGGCGAAGGTCGATGTCATGCAAGGAAGCCTTGAGGTCGGCAGGATCGTCGGAGCTCAGAAGCTTATTGAAAAAACTCTCGCCGCGATCGAGGCGCTTTTGAGTCGCTTCGCGCTGCTCTTCCAGATTGGTGATTTCATTGCGAATGGCCCGAACACTCTCGAGCAAAGCCGAATGTGTCTCGACGGCTTCCTTGTGGGCCGGATCGTCCGCGATGGTAATGCCGGCTTCGCGGAGAAATTCCTGGAAAAGCGCGTCCATGGCCTCAAAACGGTCCGGGTCTTTCGCGTAGTTGCCCAGCAGCACGTAGTGTTCCAGGAAAAAGACATCGTCTTTGCCGCCATCGAGAAAAATCAGGCGGTTCTTGCAAAGCTCGTAGTAAGGCGCAAAGTCTTCGCCGAACAAGGCACGGCGAGTCTTGGCGATGGTGTTTTCTTCCACTTCCGCGAGAATCTGCGCAGTCTGCTGACCCACGCGTCGAACGACCGCGCGCCGTGACGCTTGTAATTCCGCCAAGCGTGCCTTGATGACGTGTGCCTGCTGGCTGCGCTCAAAATGCTCGCCGCGCTGCCGAATCCATTCCTTTCCTTCGAGGATGATGTTGGCGAACTGGTTGCCGATTTCGGAGATTAGAAATTTCAGTAGGCTCAAGCGGAAAAGAAGATCGATTTCGATGTTCTTGTGATACTTGGCCTGCGTCAGGGAACTCTGTAGAAGCTCCGACAGCAATTTGCGAAAAGCCGCCGAGTCCGTCCCACGCGAAGTGCGCGGCTCCATGCCGGGAAATTGTGCGGAACTGGTGTTCTGGCGGATGAGCTCGAGGAGATAATCCCGAGCCGCCTGAACGAACTTCGGGCTGAGGAAAACATCGTGGTGAATGTTGTCGACGCCGATGGCCAGCGTCCCCATGGGAATTGAGACGTTATAGCTCTTCAGGCTGATTCCAGACGCTTCGGACGAGCTGAATATGGAGAGTTCGTTGGACATTTCCTTCAGCCACGGGGCTGTTTCCAAGCTAACAGCCGCGCGCGGACCGGGCAAGGAATCCAAAGGACAGGCGTAACCAGATAGTTAGTGGCAAGAACCCGAAAAGGCTCTTAAGCCGGGATCTAGCACGGAAATCCGTCGATAGTCGCCTCCGAGATGCTCAAGCCGCACCCGAACCACGGGCCAGGGTGACGAAAGCGGAAACTTCTCCGACCATTCGACAATGGCAACAGCCGGCACTGCAAACATATCCTCCAAACCAAGGGTTTCGAAGTCGTGAAAGCTCTCGATGCGATAGAGATCGGCGTGGTAAACCTTGGCCTGCTTGCCGTAAACGTGGACGAGTGTGAAGGTGGGGCTCGTAACATCGTTTTCATTGGCCGCCCCGAGGCCAGAGACGATACCTTTGGTCAAAGTGGTTTTTCCGGTGCCTAAATCGCCAGTCAGCAGCACCAGGACGGGCGCTTCTAGGCGTTTGGCAAGTTCCCTGCCCCAGCAGATGGTTTCTTCGCTGGAACCAGTGATGATTTCCTCAGCCAACTTGACGCAACTCCTTGAGCAGCCGGTAATAGGTGGTGGGCAGGGTGTCCACAATTTCGCCTGCAAGGAGCCCGGCTTCCGCTCGTTGCGCCGTCGATTCGTCAGCCGCTCTACCGTGCAGGTACACGCCGAGTGCCAATGCACGCTCCCAATGCTCCACGCCGAGTTGGGAGACGGTCCCCGCGAGAATTCCAGTCAGCACATCTCCGGATCCGCCTTTGGCCATGCCAGGGTTCCCCGTTGTGTTCACGAAGACACGACCATCAGGCGCGGCTAAAATCGTGTGAAACCCCTTGAGAATCACGGTGGCCTTCCAAGCCGCTGCCGCTTTCCGCGCGACTCCAAGCCGATCCGCTTGCACGGCAGCGTTCGAAACGCTCAGAAGCCGGGCCATCTCCCCCGGATGTGGCGTGACAGCAAGACGCAAGGTTTTTCGCCTGGCGAGGTCGCGTGCGCACCCAGCAAATGCATTCAGTCCGTCGGCGTCCAGAATTATTGGCAGTTCAGTCCGCCGAACGAGAGAGGTGACAAACCTCTGCGTCTCCTTATGAGTTCCAACTCCAGGACCAATGGCCAGAAGAGTTGTCCCTCGCATAATCGCGTCAAGGCGTGTTTTCCCGTTTGCTGCTGAGATTGTGCCGAGTTTTGTGGAAGCAAGAGGCTCGGTCATGAGTTCCGCCTGTGCCGAGGCCACCATGGGAAGAATCACGTCTGGCGTCGCGGCAGTGACCAGACCCGCTCCAGCACGCAAGGCGCCACGGCTGGCTAGAATTGCGGCACCGGACTTGCCTAGCGATCCTGCAATGACCAAAACGTGGCCATACTTGCCTTTGTGGGCATCCATTTGGCGGACTAAGGGTAGCTCAGAGAATTCTTGCGGCTCGATCCAGCGAACCAGGCCTTTGCCTTGCTGCTCGATCAGTTCCGGTGGCGACCCGATGTTGCGCATAAGGAGTCTTCCGCAGCAGGCTGAATCCCGGGAAACGAGCTGACCGATCTTTGGAGCGGTGAAGGTGACTGTGGAGTGGGCGCGAATCACGGGCCCCTCGATCGTTTCTCCATCCGACGGCAAGCCCGAGGGCGTATCTACGGCAACTACGGCTTCGGGAAGCAAGGAACTTGCTTGGCGAGAAATCTTATTGACGTCCTCAATTACGGAGGCAAGCAAGCCTTCGACTTTGCCCTTCAACCCTGTGCCGAGAAGGGCGTCAATAATCAAGCGCGACTTGGCGACTTCGCCGCGAACCTTCTCCCATTGCGCGCAAGTCGTTATTTCCTGAAGCTTGGCTCCAGAGTTTTTGAGCCGCGCAAGATTTTCTGCTGCGTCACCGCGAACGGCTTTTAGCTCAACAAAGATGTACGCGCTTGGCTTCAGCCCCTGCTCTTGAAGAAGCCGGGCAACGACGAAGCCATCGCCGCCATTGTTTCCCTTGCCACAGAGAATCGCCGCGTGACTCGCAGCAGAGTCGCCATAGGAAGAGCGGAGAAACTCAAAAAATTGCGTCCCGGCGTTTTCCATGAGTTGCAGGCTGGGAATGTCGTAGCGTTCGGTGGTGAGGCCGTCCACTTCACGCATTTCGGCTGCGGTGAGAGCTTTCATGTGAGGTTCACGAGACGGTCAGAGCATCCAGCCGCCGCTGACATTGACGACTTGCCCGGTGACATATTCGGCCTCTTCGGAAGCAAAAAAAGCCACGGTTGCGGCGACATCTTCAACCGTTGGCGGACGCCCGATCGGAAAGCGTGCGTCGCGGATACGGCGAGCCTCTTCCAGCGTCAGCTCATTTTCATCGATGCTGGAAGGGTTCACAACATTAACGGTGATTCCGTTCTTAGCCTCTTCAAGCGCCAGAGAACGCGACAGAGCGACTACAGCGGCTTTGGCCGCCGCATACGCTGAAATTTTAGCTTGTCCAAACGCGCGTTCCGCTCCCACCGCGCCCATGTTGATGATGCGTCCCCAGCGCGCCTTTCTCATGTGCGGCAGTGCCGCGCGGCACATATAAAGCACGGTAAAGAGGTTCGAGGCAAAAATGCTCTGCCATTCGGGCAGCGAAGATTCGCCCAACATGCCCCAACGAAAATCGCCCACATTGTTGACCACGACGTCCAGCCGCCCGTAGCGGTCCACAACCGTCTTGACGAGCTGATCGCAGCGATCCCCATCGGTGATATCCGTCTCAACGGCAACACAGTCCGCGCCGCCCGCCTGCAGCTGGCGCAGCGTCTGCTGCGCGGCCACCTTGTTCGAGCGATACACAATGGCGATGCGCGCGCCATCTTGCGCGAGCCGCAATGCCAGTCCCCGGCCGATGCCCCGGCTTCCGCCGGCCACCAGCGCCACACGGTTCCTGAGTGACATGTTCTCCCCAACAACCCCTTGAAAGATTTTCAGTATAGCTTACGCCCAACAGACGCACTACCGCAGCCGCGTCACAATCACGGTCATATCATCCGCTTGTTCCGGAGTCCCCGCCCATTCTTCCGCTGCAGACATAAGCGATTCCGCCACCATCAACGGCTTTGCGCTTTGCACGCGGATCGCGGCTTCCTTCAATCGCGCGATGCCAAACTCTTCTCCGTATACGTTTTCCGGTTCGACAAGGCCGTCGCTGTACTCGATAAGTAGCGAATCGGGGGCAACACGCAGCTCGCCCTGCTCGTAGACGTAATCCTCGAGGACCCCAAGAACCATTCCACCCTTGTCGAGAAGATGCGCAGAACCTTTGCAAATCAGGAACGATGGAAGATGTCCTGCGTTGGTGTAGCGCAGCGTCCGCGTAGCGCTATCGTAGACCGCAATGAAGAACGTGGCGAAGCGGTCGTCGCCGGTGTTGCGTACTAGATGTCTGTTCAACCGCGCCACGAGATCGGCCGTACTTAAGTACTCGCTGCCTTCGGTGAGCGCCTGGCTGCGCAACGCTGCCTGCAAACTGGCCATCAACAGCGCTGCAGAAATCCCTTTGCCCGAAATGTCAGCGATGGCAATGGCCACATGCGTCGGGCTGAGTTGAATGAAATCGTAATAATCGCCGCTGACCGAGCGCGCCGCCTTGCAAATGGCCTCAATTTCGACTCCCGGAACCGACGGCAACGTGCTGGGGAAAAGCTGGTTCTGCACTTCACGCGCGATGGAAATCTCATTTTCCAGTCGCTGGCGCCGGTTCTGCTCCTCGATGAGCGTGCCGATTGAGCTTGTCATCTGATTGAAAGAATCTGCCAGAACACCGAGTTGGTCCATGCGTTCAACCTTGATGCGGTGAGAAAAGTCCCCACTCTGGACAAATTGCGTGGCTTTATAAAGATCGGCGACTGCCCGCGTGATACGCCGCGTCAGAACAATTCCGGTGGTCCACGCCACCGCCTCGATCAGAAGAAAAATAATCCCCACGAGCACGAAGAAGATGACATAGGAATTGCGCAGTTCTCCGAGCGATGTGAAAATTCTCGCGTTCAGTCGCGATGGCCGAGCATTGGAGACCGCCAGGAGAGGCCTGGTAGGGTCCACCGTTCCGTCCTTCGCGACAAAAACCGAGTCGAGGCGAGATACCACGTTCACCGGAGAATCGAGCCAGAACATCGCGGGTTGCAGCGTGCGGTTACTGGCAATAATCCGGCCGGCCACACGATATTGCTTCTCACCGGACCTATACAGGACGCCTCGCGGCGCGGTTCCCTCATAATTCTCCATGAGATTGAGCTGGATGACGCCCAGGTCCGGCGCAATGGTGCTGAGAAAATCCGAGTCGACGGGCACGCGAAGAACAACCCAACGCAGCTCCTTGGAATCCTCAATCCTCCGCAGGCTGATGAGCCAAAGCGGCGGCGGCGGCGAATCCTCTTCCTGCAACAATCCGGCAAAAGAGTCTTTGCCTTGTTGCACCACCTTTCGCGGCAGCGAGAGGTCATTGGAGAAGTTGATCTCGAGTCCGCGGAGTTCGCGGTCGTGAACGGCATAAGATTGCGCGGCAAGGATTCGTTCCAATTCGCTCTGCGAGATACTGGCCGGGAGGCTCTGGTGCGCGATAGCGATATGCTGGGCAATATCCGCGATCATTTCGATGCGCTGGTGGATATCGTCGTAAAGAAGATAAGCGCCCAATTGCGAATAGAGAATTCGGGCCGCCAGGACGACGAGAATGATGATGGATAGGATGGGAACGACCGCGATGAACAAATAGGCGACAATCAGCCGGTTGCGCAGGCGCCAGAGCAAGCGACTTCTCCACCATCCAACAAGCCTGACGGACAGATAAACGCCTGCGATTACGGCCAGGAACCCTAGGAAGCTGAAAAAGCCACCGCCAAGGCCAAAGAGTTCGACCAACAACCCCATGACCACAATGGCCGAGCAAACGATGTCCAGCCACGACAGGCGGCTCCACACTTCTTTTAAGCTCGTGAAAAAGGGGTTCATGGGTTCGGCGTCGGAAGAAATACTTTACCTGAAGATGCGCCTCTTGCGAAAAGCGGAGCGCCAGCGCGCAAAAAACGGCTCAAGACGAGGGCGGAGCGTTCGTCGAGCGGGCCCGCAGGCTACCTTATGCCATTTCGAACTTTGCTGTGCTTCACGCTATAGGTGAAATAAATGACCAAGCCAATGATCAGCCAGACCAGCAACCTGAGCTGCGTCCAGTAAGAAAGAGAAACGATGAGCAATCCCGAAAACCCAATCGCCAGAATGGGAACCAGCGGAACCAGCGGAGTTTTGAAAGGCCGGTTCAATTCCGGGTGCGTCTTTCGCATGACCCATACGCCTGCGCTTACGAGCACAAACGCGAGCAATGTGCCCACGCTGGTCATTTCATCGAGAATATGCAGGGGAAGCAAGGTGGCCAGTATGGCTACAAAAATGCCCACAACGATGGAACTGATATACGGTGTGCGAAAGCGGGGATGAATCTTGCTGGCCCACGGCCACAACAAACCATCACGTGACATCGAGTAAAACACACGCGACTGTCCGAGCAGCATCACCAGCATCACCGTAGCTAGGCCGCCCAGCGCTCCCAACTCTACCAAGAAAGTCGCCCACGGCTGCCCCGTCGCGCGGATCCCAACGACAACCGGGTCGGGTACGTTAAGTTGCGTGTAAGGAACCAAATGCGTCAACAATCCAGACACCAAAATGTACAGTATCGTGCAAATCACCAGCGAACCGAGAATTCCGAACGGCATATCCTTCTTCGGATTCTTCGCCTCCTGTGCTGCGGTAGAAACGGCGTCGAACCCAATGTAGGCGAAGAATACGACTCCGGCCCCGCGCAGAATTCCCGACCAGCCGAACTCTCCACGCACACCTGTGTTCGGCGGGATAAACGGGTGCCAGAAGTTCGGCTTCCATGCGTGGGCCGCAAGGTACTTCGTGGCCAAGACGATGAACATGCATACCACTGCGACTTTTAGAATCACAATCGCGGTCGTGAAATTGGCCGATTCCTTGATGCCGATCACCAAAATCGTGGTGATCGCGAGGATGACCAGGAAACCCACATAGTCGTACTTCAATTGCATAGGCAGACCAAACAAAGTGAAACTTGACGTCGGCATGGCCGGAAGATTCCATCCGAGGTCGCGCATGAATGCTCGCAAATGGCCGCTCCATCCCACCGCCACCGTGGCCGCACCAAACGCGTATTCGAGGATCAAATCCCAGCCGATAATCCATGCGATCAACTCGCCAAGGGTCGCGTAGGAATAGGTGTATGCGCTACCGGCAATAGGAATCATCGAAGCAAATTCGGCGTAGCAAAGCCCTGCGAAAGCGCAGGCGATGCCCGCTAGCACAAACGAAATGATGATTCCCGGCCCGGCAAATTGCGCTGCCGCCTGGCCGGTGATCACAAAAATTCCCGCACCGATGATGGCGCCGATTCCCAGAGTGACCAGGTTGATCGGCCCAAGCGCGCGCTTCAGGCTGTGTTCGCCGGTCTCTCCAGCCTCCTTCATCAACACATCTAACGGCTTGGTGGCAAACAAGGCGTTGCCCATGCAACTCCTCCTCTCAGAACCTCTCCCTCTCCTGGATCACTGCCAATTTGGCCTACAGCATTGTAGTGGGCGCGGTGCGTTGCGCCCTACTAGAGAATTCATTGTTCGCCAGATCCGCGCTTAGATCTCCGGCGCGACCATAGCAAATAAACCGGAACGCCCAGCAGCACGATGACCAAGCCGGGCCAGGCCGTCTGCGTTCGGTAGAGCAGCAGAACAAACATGATGGCCGCCGCTGCCACGATGTAAAGCAAAGGTACAAACGGGTAACCGAGCGCGCGATAGGGCCGCTCCGCTTCCGGCCGCTTCGCTCGCAGCACAAAGATGCCTGCGATGGTCAGCGCGTAAAAAATAAGCACGGAAAAGACGACGTAATCGAGCAAGTCATTGTAGAGATTGCCGTAAGTGACGATGCCTGCCGCATCCACATGGCGCGTGCGCATCAGAATCAGGACGGTGACCCAGATTCCCTGATAAACCAACGCGGAGCCTGGCACGCCTTTACTGTTCAGTGCGCCGGTCGAGCGAAAGAACAGCCCATCACGCGCCATGGCGTAAGAAACGCGTGCGCCGGCCAGGATGAGCCCGTTATTGCAGCCAAAAGTCGAAATGACGATGGCCACGGCCATAATCGCAGCGCCCACGGGGCCGAAGATCGCATTCAGTGCCGCACTCGCCACGCGGTCGTCGGGAACGGCCTGAATCTGCACCAAAGGCAGCGTGAACAGATAAGCGAGATTCGCCAGGCAATACAGGGTTATCACGATGATCGTACCAAGAGCCATAGAAAGCGCAACGTCGCGCTTCGGATTTTTTACCTCTGCGGCGGTGAACCCGATGTTGTTCCAGGCATCCGCGGAAAACAGCGATCCCACTTGCGCGACCCCGAACGCCACCAACAGTCCAAACGCTCCGCTCGCCGCCGTGACGGTGGGCACGAAACCCCTCAAGAAATTTGCCCCCGGCTCGAGCGTTTGCGGACTGTGAAGAGCCCACAGGTGACTGAAATTCTCGCTAATCGCTCCGGCGTTTTTCCCAATAAAAATCCCCAGAAAAATCAGCCCAACCAAGGAAAGCGTCTTCGCGCTCGTAAAGATGTTTTGAATCAGCTTGCCCAGTCGGACCCCCCATGTGTTGAGAAACGTGATGAACAGGATCATCAAGATCCCGACCAACTGTTGCACCGACAGGCTGATGGCGTATTTCGAGCCTAGCGAAATGGGATGCACAATCCAAGTTTGCGGAGAAATCGTCGGGAAGATCACTCCGAGATACCTCGCAAATCCCACGGCCACGGCCGCGATCGTGCCCGTCTGAATCACCAGAAAAAGCGTCCAGCCATAAAGAAATCCCCACAGCGGCGAATAAGCTTCGCGCAGATATACATATTGGCCCCCTGCATGTGGAAAGAGAGCCGCCAGTTCACCGTAAGAAAGTGCGGCGGATATGGTGAGCAGTCCCGTAAGAACCCAGGTGAGAAGAAGCCCTCCTGCCGAGCCGGTCTGGCGGGAAATATCCGCCGCCACAATGAAAATGCCGGAGCCAATCATCGACCCGACAACAATCATCGTGCCGTCGAACAAGCCGATGGCGCGCACGAAACCGTGTTCACTCGCCGCGCTTGCCGAAATCGCTTGGGTACTCTCAGCCATTCGTCATTTTCCTCACAGCTCCTTAGACGCCAGGCGCGTGGTTCGCAGCTTCCAGAATTTCGATGAACTGAAGGGCGCGCGCTCCAGGATCCCGCGCGCGGAGAATATCGCCAATCGCGGCAACCGAATCCGCCCCAGCCCTCACGACTTCCGCGGCGCGTTCCAGCGTGATTCCGCCAATCGCCACGATGGGTTTGTCCGTTAACGGCCGAATCTGCCGGAGGAATTCCACCCCGACCACAGGATCGGGATTCGCCTTGGTAGACGTGGAAAAGATGGGCCCCACAGCAATATAGTCCGCCGAAGTGGCAGCGGCCCGCTCGAATTGCGCGCGATTGTGTGTCGAGATGCCAACCAGCTTGTCGGGTCCGATGACCGCGCGCGCTTCTTCCACTCCCAGATCTTCCTGCCCCACATGAACGCCGCTGGCTCCAGCAAGCGCGGCGGTATCGGCGCGGTCGTTCACAATCAACGTGACGCCCCGAGGAACCACGGCGTCAGAAAGCTGTTTGGCGCTCGCCAGCAACTCACGCGAAGATGCCGTCTTGTTCCGGTACTGAAGCCACCGGACACCCGTGTCCACCAGTTGGCGGGCACATTCTGTTTCGGGGATGGTAAGCAACGCTCGGTCTAATATCACATACAGCCGTGGAAGAACAAGGCGCATGCTGGTTTTATTTTCCGTTGTTTCCTGCGAGCCGGTCAATGAAATGCGTATTGTAGTTCCCCGCTACAAATCTTGAATCCGCTACGATTCTGCGGTGCAGCGGAATCGACGTCTTGATGCCCTCAATGACAAACATTTCTAGCGCCCGCTTCATACGCCCGACCGCTTCGGTACGGTCGCGCCCTTTGACGATGAGTTTGGCGATCAACGAATCGTAGTACGGCGGAATGACCGCGTCAGCATAAGCCGCGGAATCCACGCGGACGCCCGTGCCTCCCGGCGCTTGAAAAGTGGTGATGCGGCCCGCTGACGGAACGAAGGTGTCCGGGTCCTCCGCATTGATGCGGCATTCGATGGCATGGCCCGAGGGAATGACGGCTCCCGTGGCATCTTCCATTTTTTCGCCGGCGGCGATCCGGATTTGCGCCTTGATCAAGTCCACGCCGGTTACCAGTTCGGTGACCGGATGCTCCACCTGAATGCGCGTATTCATTTCAATGAAGTAGAGCGAGCCGTCCTGATCCATCAAAAACTCGACCGTTCCCGCGTTCGTGTAGCCAATCGCTTCGAGCACCTTAACCACCGTCGCGCCAAGCTCTTTCCTCCGCTTGGCATCCATCACCGGCGAAGGCGACTCTTCCACGAGTTTTTGATGGCGCCGCTGGATGCTGCATTCGCGCTCGCCGAGATAAATCACCTTGCCGTGTTGATCACCCAGCACCTGAAACTCGATATGGCGGGGAAACTCCAGAAACTTCTCCATGTAGACATCGGGAGTGCCAAATGCCTGCTGCGCTTCGCTGCGCGCCGTCTGATACGCGCCTAACAGTTCTTCCAGCTTGCGCACCACGCGCATGCCCCGCCCGCCGCCTCCGGCCGAGGCCTTTAGAATCAGCGGATAGCCGATCCGCTCGGCTTCCTTCGCGAGCTGTTCTTCTCCCTCTACAACACCGTCGCTTCCCGGAATCGTCGGCAGCCCTGCTGCTTTCACTTCCCGGCGTGCGCGATCCTTTTCACCCATTAACTCGATGATTTCCGGCCGCGGCCCGATGAAAGTTATCTCCGACGCCTCGCACACCTTGGCGAAGTTGGCGTTCTCGGAAAGAAAACCGTAGCCCGGATGAATCGCGTCCACATTGGTGATTTCTGCGGCGCTGATCACTTGGGGAATATTGAGATAGCTTTCGCTGCTGCGCGGCGGCCCGATGCAGACCGCTTCGTCGGCGAAGCGCACATGCAGCGAATTGCGGTCCGCCTCCGAATACACCGCCACCGTGGAAATGCCCAGCTCCTTGCAGGCGCAGATGACCCGCAGGGCGATCTCCCCTCGATTGGCGACTAGGATTTTCTGAAACATAACGGCGTGCCGGCTATTTCTTCCGGCTGGGACGAATGCCAAAGAGAGGCTGTCCGTATTCGACGGGCTGTCCGTTTTCCGCGAAAATGCGCACGATTTCCCCTGTTTCGTCCGACTCGATCTCATTCATCAACTTCATCGCTTCCACAATACAAAGCGTCTGCCCCGTTTCTACAAACGCCCCCACTTTCACAAAAGGTTCCGCGCCGGGGCTGGGAGAACCGTAAAATGTTCCCACAATGGGTGATTTGACCAGGTGCAGTTCCTCCGTCAAGCGCGCTTCTGGCGGCGCAGGCGTGGTCGCACTAGCCTCGGGAATCGTCGGAGCAGCTCCCCCGGGGTTCGCGACAATGATCTCGGGCGCAGCTGCGGCTCGCGGCGCAGCCAAAACGAGTCCGGAAGACGGCTTCCGCAGCCGGATGTGCAAATCTCCCCGTGAGTATTCAAACTCTTCGAGGTTATGCTCGGTCATGAACTGAAAAAGTTGCTCGATTTGCTCGATTTCCGGGTTGGCAAACGTCGGGCTGGACTTTGTAGGCTGTTTGCGTCTCATGCCGTTTCTAAAGTTCGATGAGATTCCGCGGCGCGCGGGTTAGTACTTCCGTTCGGCCGGCGTGCACGGCGACATCATCCTCAATGCGAATGCCCCCAAGGCCCTCGGCATACACTCCAGGTTCAATCGTAATTACGTTTCCAGGTTCCAGCCGCCGCGCTTGCCCCTTGGCAAGCCTGGGGTCCTCGTGTACTTCCAATCCCAGGCCATGACCCGTACTGTGGACGAAAAGATGGTCTAGTCCATAACCTGCCAGGACTTGTCTCGCGGCTCTGTCGACGTCCCCGCAGGCGACCCGCTCTCTTACTGTCGAGATCGCCGCTTCCTGCGCCTCCAGAACCGCCTTATACCACGTGCGGATGCGTTTCGAGGCGCGCCCCGCGAAAACCGTGCGGGTAATGTCGCTGCAATAGTGGCCGAGTATAACACCCAGGTCCAGCACGACCAACTCATTTTTCCTCAATCGCTTGCCAGTCGGCCGGGCGTGCGGCAAGGCCGCCCTGTCCCCAAAGGCAACAATGGTTTCAAACGACGGCCCCGAGGCTCCGCGCTGGCGCATTTGGTATTCGATCTCTGCCACGACCTCCCTTTCGCTCACGCCGGGCTTCAGCAAGCCGATCGCAAATTCCATGATCTCCCCTGCCAGGATGGCCGCCTTGCGCATTTGGGCCAATTCTCCCGCGTCTTTGCGCATTCTAAGCCTTTCCACCATGCCCGGCACGGCCACCCATTGCCATCGGCTCCCAGAGGCTTTCCGGGCACTCTGAAGTTGCGATACGGTCATATGGATGGCATCGAATCCCACTCTGCGGGCCCGCGAATTCCGGAGGACCCCGACCGCTGATTCCAGCAAAGTCCCATTTTGCAGGCAGATGCGGACGCCTTTGGTTTCTGCCTTGGCCTGCACCAAGAAACGCCCGTCGGTAACCAGTGTCGTTCCCCTTCTTGACACGACCAAAGCACCGGACTCACCGGTGAATCCCGTTAGGTAAAACCAATTCGCCGGGTGTGTAACCAGCAGCGAATCAATCCTGGACTCGTCAAAAAGTGCAACTAATTTGCCGCGGCGATAATGGAACGGTGTATCCATAAACAGAAACGAGGAGACCTCAGTCTCCTCGTTTCAGCCCTTGGTTAAAAGAGAATTTCTTCGAATTATCCGGGGATAATCCGCGGCGTCAGGAAAAACAACAGTTCCTGAGACGAAGTCGTGACGCTTCTTCGCTTGAACAGATTCCCGATCAACGGCAAGCTGCCCACGATCGGTGTCTGGAAGATGTCCACGCGTTGCGAGGAAATAATCACCCCGCCGATGACCACCGTGCCGCCATCCGCCACCGTGACCTTCGTCTCGGCCGCCTGTGTGTCTAGCGCCGGGACTCCCTGAATGCGCGGGATACCTTGGTCGATTTGCGTATTCTCGACCAGCACGTCCATGAAGATCGTGCCTTCTGCGGTAATTTGCGGAGTGACTTCCAGCTTCAATACCGCGTCAATGTATTGGACGGAGATCGTGTTGTTGATCGTCGTCTGAATCGGAATCTTGGTACCTTGCTTCACCGTGGCTTTCTCGTTGTTCTGGGTGATGACCTTGGGCTTGGAGAGCAGCTTGCCTACGCCCTTGGATTCCGCCATGGAAATGAAAAAGTCCAAGGCAAAATTGGGCGACCGATGCGAGAAGCTGAAGCCCGTGCTCGGTGTGCCTGCGGCGAAATTGGTATTGAGAGGAGTCCCGTTGGTGATGCCATTGCCGCTTGCCGTTCCCTGACCGCAGACAAGCGGAGATGGAGGTATTCCTCCTGTAACCCCGCTGCAGCCCACTGAGGGGTCACCGCCGAACAGGGATCGCCCACCGGTCGTTGTACCGGCAAACCCCAGCTGTGTCCCGATGTCCTCGGCGAAGCTGCGCGACGCCGATACCACCCTTGCTTCGATTTCCACCTGTTGCGACTTGCGGTCGAGTTGAGCTCTCAGGTTGTCGATTATGGGTATAACCGAAGGGATGTCACGGATGATTAGCGTGTTCGAACGGTCATCGGAAAGGATGTCACCGCGCGAGCTGAGAAACTTTTTCAGTGTATCCTTCAAAATTGATGCTTTGGCATAGCTCAGAACCCGGGTGACCGTGACCGGCTCGACCGCTTCCGCTTGTGCCTTCACCAGGTCACGCTGGGACTCGGCCTCAGACTTTAGCGTCGTCTTGGTCGCGATTCGCAGAACGTTGCCGTTCAATTGCTTGTCCAGGCTGTTGTTTTGCAGCACGATGTCGAGTGCCTGATCCCACGGCACTTCATCCAGGACGATCGTGAGGCTGCCCTTGACGGCAGGATCCAGCACAACGTTTAATCCACTGATTTCGTGGATCAGCCGGAAGAAATCGCGCAGGTCCACGTCCTTCAAGTTGACCGAGATCGGCTCACCCGTGTACCTGGCCGCTGTCTGCATCGGCGGCGTTTGTGCCGCCGAGGTCGCCAGCGTCGTCGCCGCGGTGTTCGCTTGCTGAATAGCCTGTTGGGCCGCCTGCTGCGGGTTTGCTTCGGGACTGGCCGGTCCGTTCCTCTCGCTGAATGATGCGAGTGCGACGGAGGGCTGGGTCAGTTCGCCCGGCAAGGCAAACCGAGGAGCAGGAATCTGTTGTGTGCGAGCAGAATGCTCTGCAGGCGTTCGCAGCGCGGGCGCACTGGATTCAGACCGGGGTTGCGATCCTTCCTCCGGCACGGAGGTAGTTAGCATCGATTTTTGCGAAACGCCCATCGGCGCCGCTTTCGGGGCGGTGAATGAAATAACCACGGCATCGCCATCGCGCGATACGTAATAGGATGTTGGCCCCATCAGGTCCACCACCACTCGCGCGACATCCGGTTGGTACTGCGCCATGCGTACAGCGGCCACCGGAGCCGACACGCCGGGAATGACGGTCTTGTGGACTGCCAGCCGCGCCCCTACAAAATCCAGGACCAGGCGATCCGGGTGCTGCATGCGAGCCGCGCGCACCTCGAGTTTTCCTTCGCCTTCCACGCGCACGGCCGAGCGCTCTGGCGCCTGCGTGATGGCCACGCTGGAAATCACCGCGGCGGACTTGCCTGCGCCCGTGGCCCCCGGTGTCTGCGCTGGCGCCGGTTTTGTCGCCAGTGCCAAGCTCGCGAGGATCAGGCAGCCATACTTGAGGGCTGGCCAATTCGTCTTCATTGCTGTTCTCCTGAACTGGATGAGTAAATTCGCTTGCTCACCTGCCGTTCCACCGGCTTGCCAAAAGCGTCTCTGCCTTCTTCGTGGAACGAAACACCGTCCATGGTGATCTTCTCGACGCTCCCGTCATACAGGTGGTCGCCCTCACGCAAGAAGTAAGTTCGCGATTGCGGATTGGAAACCACTGCGATCATGCCATTCGGGGCACGCACGATCCCGTCCAGCCGAAGCGTGCTAACCTGCAGTCCCGCTTTACCCGGCGGAAGGTTCGGTGCTCCTTTGCCTGTCCCATGGCTAACGAGAGACTCAAAAGGATCCCGGCGCGCTGCTCTCACTTCGCTTTCTGCCGCAGCCTTGGGCTCGCCAGCCGGTCCCGCCACCTTTTCGACGGGTTTCTTCGCGGGGCCTCTCTTCTTGCCCGGCTTCCCAGCGGGGTTGGCCGCCACGGGTTTCGCTGGAGCCGGCAGCCCTGGCTTTGCTGCCGCTTGTGAAGCTGGTTTTGCGGCTTGTGGTACGGGTTTGGCCGCTGGCGTTGCTGCCGGTTTGGCCGGCGCCTGCGTTTGGGCTGCTGGCTTGGCTGGGGCCTGGGCCGCTGGTTTTGCCGGTATCTGGGTCGCCGGCTTGGCCGGAGTTTGCGCCGCCGGCGCCGCTGGCTTCGCTGGGGTCTGCGTCGTCGGCTTCGCTGGGGGCTTGGTGGCTTGCTGCGTCGTTTGGCCCGCCTGATCGGCCACGGAATTCCCGATGGCTGGTGGACGCGGGTTCATCTGCGCACGCAAGCTCGGAGCCGCTGCTGCGATCAAGAGTCCTAGTCCAAAGGTCATTGCTGAACGCATAGTTCGCTCATTCCCGCTCAGGGTTTCCCAGGCACGCTACCCGGCCTGGCTCCAGCTGCGGGAGCCGCGCCGGAATCAGCGGGCTTGGTGAAAAATGTTGTTGCCGTAAAAATTCCCGAAACCGAGGTTCCCGGGCGCACCGGATACTTTGTTCCCTTGGAGCCCTCCGGCGCGTTAAACGAGAGGTCGCCCACGTTGATGATTCGCGACAAGCGCCCCAGCCGTCCAAAAAAGTCCAGCACGTTGAAGTACGGGCCATCCGCCTGGACTTCAAACGGCATCTCGTAGTGATATTCCTTAGGCACGATCGCCAACGACTTCAGACTGCGGACCTGCACGTTGGAAGCGCTCGCCGCCCCCTGAATGAGGCGGATAAACTCATCGGCTTCCTTTTCCTCCGGAACGATCGTCTTCAGCGTTTCCAGTTGCTTCGAAAGCGCATCCATCTGCTGCTTCAATTCGCCGTAACGCTGTTTGTAAACCTGCAGCTGTGTCACTTCCTGATTCAACTGCGTTCGCTTGACCACTGCTTGGTCGTATTCATCTTTCTCGCGCGCAATCGGAGAACCGGGCACAAAAATTCCCAAAGCGATCAGCGCAACCGCAACCGTCAGGGCCACCAGGGCCTGCATGAATACCGACAAGTCTCGTAAACTGGCCATGGTCCCCTTATCCCTTCTTCGCCGGCGTCTTGGCCGTCGCAAGTGCCGGCGTGTTGGCAGACCGCGCCTGCACGGGCTGCGGCGTAGCGATTTCTGCTGTAATCTGGAAAAGGAAAGTCTGCAACCCCAAGTTCTTGTCGTCCTGTTTTGATTCCAGTATCTCCACCTTCTGGAAATAGCCGGAGCGCTTCAGCGCGGTAATAAAATTCGCCACCGCATTGATCGAGGCAGACGCTCCGTTCATCGACAACGCATTCCCCTTCCTCGCCATTTCCGTCAGCCACAGGTTTTCCGTGCGCGACACGGTGTTCGCCACCATGTCCAGCAGTTCCTGCCCGCCGGTGCGGTCCCGCTGCAACTGTTCAATGGTGTTGACGCGCTGCTGCAAGACCACCTTCTGCTTTTCGAAGGCCTCGACTTGCAGCTTGGTCTGCTCCAGTTCCGTCTTCTGCGCCTGCAACGTCTTGATCTTGTTATTCTCTTCCGTCAACTGCCTCTGCCAGGTGTAATAGAAAAACCCGAGAACCACCAATCCCACGGCCACGCCCACTCCGATAAATGCCACGGGCAGCGCGCCACCCGTGTCCACCGCCATGGTCGGTCGCCTGGAGGCTTTGGGTCGTACTTTTCCAAGAAGGTTTATGCGAATCATGGTTAGTCGAAGCTCCTCAGTGCCAGACCTACTGCGATCACCAGCCGCGGCGCAATGTCGCGAATCTGATCATCACTGTGCCGGCTGGGATTGATGAGCACTCTGCGGAAGGGATTCAGCTCTTCCACAGGCATGGCAAATTCTTCGCGCAACAAATCTACTAACCCGGGCACCCGCGCCGTCCCTCCCGCCACGACAATCCGCTGGATGTTTTCGCCGCTCGCGGTGGCCCGGAAAAAGTCGAAGGTCTTTTGGATTTCCAGTGTCAAAATGTCCGACACGCTGCGCAGAATCTGCTGCTTCTGCTCGTCGGTAACGCTCGGCAGCGTATCGCCCTTTTTCAGCCGCTCGGCATCTTCAAAGCTCAGGTCCAATTCTTTTTGCAGCGCGTCGGTGTACTGATTGCCTCCAACGCTCACGTCGCGCGTAAACAGCGGAATTCCCCCGCGAACAATGTTGATGTTCATCACGCTCGCGCCGATATTCAGCAGCGCCACGGTCTGCGCGGAATCCGGCTCATAATTCACTTCGAAGCAGTTCTGCAGCGCGAAGGCGTCGATATCCACGATCATCGGCGTTTTCCCCGCCTGCGCCAGCACGTTGGTGTGATTCAGAATTTTGTCTTTCTTTACCGCCACCAGCAGCACATCCATCTGCGAGTCCATCGACTCCAGCAGTTGGTAACTCAGGTTCACGTCCGCAATATCAAAAGGAATGTGCTGGCTCGCTTCCGACGGGATGCGGTCATACAACTCTTCTTCCGTCATCAACGGCAGCGGTACTCGCTTAACGATGACCGAGTGCCCCGAAACGGAAGTCGCCACGTTCCTGGTCTTGATGCGTTCCGCGTCAAATATCTTGCTGATGGCGTTGGCCACCTGCGGGGCATCCATGATTGCACCATCCACCACGGTGTCGGGAGCCAGCGATTCCATTCCAAAACTCACGAGCTCATAGCCCGCTTTCGTGGCTTTCAGCTCCACAGCTTTGATGGAGCTGGATCCAATGTCCAGGCCTACGATTTGCTTGCTCTTTTTTCCGCCTAGTAGCCCCATTGCGGCCTCTCTCCTACGGTCATTCTTGCTATGCGCCTCGGACTATTCTGCGTCTCCCTACAGACTGGGTCATCTTCCGCTCCATCCAGCGATCCAGGATGGTCTTCCGCAGCTTCCAACGATTGCCCAGCTTAAAGGCGGGTATCTCCCCTTCCGTGATGTAACGGTAGAGCGTATCTGGGGAGATCCCCAGATACTGCGACGCCTGCCTCACATTCATTACTTCGCGCGATTCCATCACAGCGGAACGCCACCCCGGCATTCAAACTCAGCCAGAATTCACAGTCTTCCGGGTGCGCCCCGTTGCGCTACGGATCGGGATTGAGGGCACAACCCGTGCTTGCTTTATGACATTGTGCAGTCCGACCGTCAAGGGAATCCATAGGCCTGTTGTCCTATCAAGGGGGGTAGTTCTAGGCATTTAGGGGGTATTCCCGGGTAGTACCACTATACCTGTAGTGCTTAATGGCTGGAAACCACAATTAGTTGCGCTTTTTCGCGAGCACCACCTGTCCTCGCGTACCGTTAATGCTTTGTCCGCAGCCCCTGAAAACAAAGGGTCGCTAGTTCCTTTTTACCTTCACTATCTCCTTTTTACCCAGCCGATTGCTGCTTTTCTTCGATTTGTCTTCGTTGAATTCCTTGCCGAAAATGCCCAAGACGTTAACAGTCCCAACCCGACAACAGCTCAGTGGACCCCCAAAGTTTTCCACAGTTCTTCCACACGTTTCTTCGTCGCCTCCTCCATCCGGATCTCGTCCGGCCAGGGTCTGGTGAACCCCTCGGAGGCCCATTTCCTCGTCGCGTCGACCCCCATCTTCGACCCAAAGTCCTGGATTCGAGCCGCATGGTCGAGCGTATCCATTGGTCCTAGCACAAATTGCACGTCGCGCTCGGGGTCCAGCGCGCACAGCGCCTTCCAAACCACTTCGCCGTAGTTATGGATGTCTACGTCGTGGTCCACGACCACGATCACCTTGGTAAACATGGCCTGCCCCAGCGACCAAATCGCGTTCATGATCTTTCGCGCGTGTCCCGGATACGACTTGCGAATCGCCACAATCATCAAGTTATGAAAAATCCCCTCTGCCGGCATCGACACGTCCACGATTTCCGGATACTGCATCTTCATGACTGGCAAGAAGATACGCTCCACGGCGTGGCCCATATAAAAATCTTCCTGCGGCGGGGGCCCCACCACGGTCGTCAAATAAATGGGTTCTTTTCGGTGCGTTACGCACTCGACATGAAAAACCGGGTACTCCCCTTCGAGCGAATAAAACCCCGTGTGGTCCCCGAACGGCCCTTCGGTCCGCATCTCGTTCAGGCTGACGTACCCCTCCAGCACAATCTCTGCATTCGCCGGCACTTCCAACTCATTGGTCTGGCACCCCACCATTTCTACCGGCTCGCGCCGCAAAAATCCCGCGAACATCATTTCGTCCAAATCGGGGGGAATGGGCAGCATGCCCGCCAGCGCCGTCGCCGGGTCCGTCCCAATCGCCGCGCTCACCGAAATTCGCCCCTCCGGGTTCTTCTCCCGGGCCCGCCGGAAGTGCTCCGCACCATGCTTCTGCGTCTGCCAATGCATTCCCGTGGTCCGCTCGTCGTAAATCTGCATCCGGTACATCCCCACATTGCGCTTCCCCGTCTCCGGGTTCTTGGTAAACACCAGCGGAAATGTGATGAATCGCCCGCCGTCCTGCGGCCAGCACTTCAGGATGGGAAAGTCGAACAGGTTCACGTCCTTTCCCTTCTGCACCACTTCCTGGCAATCGCCCGTTTTCACGCTCTTCGGGAAAAACGATCCTAGCTCCGCCAGTTTCGGCAGCAATTTGATTTTGTCGAACAGCCCCTGCGGCGTCTCCCTCTTCAAAAATCCCAGAATCCGCTCGGCAATTTCACTCAGCTCATTCACCTCGAGCGCCAAACACATGCGCCGCACGCTCCCAAACGCATTAATGAGCAGCGGCACCCGCGATCCTTTTGGCCTCTCGAATAGCAGCGCCGGGCCCAAACGGCTTGGACTGGGGGTCGGAGCTTTAGCTCCGACATTAGCCGCTTCTCTGACCGGGGGCTCTAGCCCGTGAGGCATTGACCCTCGCCAAGCTTCCCGACCAATCCTTTGCACCACTTCGGTAATCTCCAGCACAGGATCCACTTCCGCGCGCACCCGTTTCAGTTCGCCTTCCTTCTCTAGCTTCTGCACAAACTCCCGCAAATCCCGATACGCCACTTTCCCTCCCGGTAGGACAGGCTTTAACCTGTGTCTCGCTGACTACGGCAACACTCATTTTCTCAAACCGCAGACTCTAGCATGAACCATCTCGATCCGCCGCTTGTTCCCGCCTCTCCGCCGGAGCTCTTGGCTAACCTGCCTTCACTCTGCCGCATCGAAATTTGTAGGCCCAGGTTTCAAAACCTCACTTTGAGGGAAACCCCATGCCCAAGATGAAGATCGCTCTGGTCCCCAAACCCGGCGCCGACTTCGAGCTGCAAGAACGCGACATTCCCCAACCTCCCGCAGGACATGTGCGCATCCGCGTGCAAGCCTGCGGCATTTGCCTAAGCGACCATCTCGTCAAAGACGGCCTTTGGCCCGGCGTGACCTACCCGCGCTCTCCGGGCCACGAAGTCGCGGGCATCATCGACGAAGTCGGCCCGGGCGTCACCAATTGGCAGAAGGGCCAGCGCGTGGGTGTCGGTTGGCACGGTGGCCATGATGGAACCTGTCTGCAGTGCCGCCGCGGCGATTTCATCAACTGCGTCAACGAAAAAATCTGCGGCATCACCTACGACGGCGGCTACGCCGAGTACATGGTCGCCCCGGCGGAAGCCGTGGCGCAAATGCCCGAATCGCTCGACCCCGCCGAAGCCGCCCCGCTTCTCTGCGCCGGCATCACTACCTTTAATGCTCTGCGCCACAGCGGCGCGGGCCCGGGCGATTGGGTCGCCGTCCAGGGAATCGGCGGCCTGGGACACCTCGGCGTGCAATTCGCCAGCAAGTTTGGCTATCGCGTCGCTGCCCTCAGCCGCGGCAAAGAAAACGAGCCGCTGGCCCGTAAACTTGGCGCCAGCCTTTACATCGATTCCGCATCCACCAACGCCGCTGCGGAACTCCAAAAACTCGGCGGCGCGAAAGTCATTCTCGCTACCGCTCCCAGCGGCAAAGCCATGTCCGACTTGGTTCCCGGACTTGCGCCTCACGGTAAGCTCCTCGTCGTCGGCGCCAGTGGCGACGCACTTCAGCTCCCCACGGTTCTCATGATCGGCGGCAGCAAAACCATCCAAGGTTGGGCCTCCGGTACCGCCACCGACTCCGAAGACACCATGCGCCTGGCCGAACTCACCGGCGTCCGCCCCATGATCGAAAAATTTCCGCTTGCGAGAGTGAATGAGGCCTACGCCCGCATGATCAGCGGCAAGGCCCAATTCCGCGTCGTCCTCACCATGTGACAAGGAAAAACGGCCTGGCTTTCACCCACGGCAGGCGTGGTGTCGCAGAACTTTCTAATTCATGCGTTTGCCCGGCAATCCGACTTATGGCAGGGACTCAGCTCGTGGCAGCTGCAAGGAGGGACAGCCACTCGTCCCAATCATTCAACACGATGTTGTAATCGGCACGGGGCAACTGACGATTGGCGGAGGGAATCAGGGCAACAATCTTCAGGTTGGGAAAATTCGCCTTCAGCCAGTCGACCATTTCTTTTCTCGTTTGTTCCGGTGCCGTGTGGCCTACGACAAATACATCTACCTTCTCAATCGAGCGCAGAGCGTGCTTTGCAGCTTCATTGTCTAAGACCGATATGACTTGGTGCCCAACCCGCCGAAACAAGTCGGCCCTCGCGTTCAGGTCTTTTTCGTCATAGCCGATCTGAAACACGACCTGTTTGGATGCCGATTTGATCGAAATCTTCTCGCCCGTCAGGCTGCTGATGACATATTCGCCGGGGGAGGACACCTGAAGCGCTTTCGCCCGCGCCTTGGCTTGTTCTACATCCGCTGCCGCTTCGGCCCAGCGGAGGGTGCCGTCACTCTGCACCTTGAATATGTGGAATGGCGGGAACATGGCTCATCCCTCGGTCTTGTACTGGTGATTCAACCATAGGACGGATTCCCTGTCGAGAGGAGATTCGAGCATCGCCTATCGGTATCATCCTGATAGATTTGCACGAAGCGGCGTTAAATATGCCGTCAATCAAGAAGGTGCTCAATAGTTCCGTTACTGATCTTGCTTCTCAGGGACACCTCAATCCGTGTCAAGATGAAACGCTTTGTCTCATTTCTGCTCAAGACCTTGAGCCAGGTTTGCGCATCCTCTTTTCCCGTCGTTTCCCGGGCTTCCGCAATTCCCACACAAATAAGCACTTATCTGCTGCTTCCTGAGGGCCTCTCTTAGCCCCGATTGGCTGCGAAATTGCCATCTCTGGAGCTGAAGAAGTGTCGCCTGAGGCACGCGGGTTCTTTAATTCAGCTGACTCCTAAGTTCGGGAGTCGCTCCCGGCTCTGAACTCGCCCTCAGCAAGAACACAATCAGAAAGTACAAGCCTGGCCCGGAATTTCCACTTCTCGCTCCGCGCCGGCTCTCGAAGACGAAAATGGCACACTTACTCCATAACGTTCGCCTGGATTACGTCTCTTGCGTCCTCACCATACTCGGCACGATCCTGCTTGGCCGGAAACTCTGGCAAGGCTGGGTCGTTGCCGCGATCAACAGCGCCATCGTATGCATTATCGGGGTCCGCACCGCCCAATTCGGATTCATTCCCGCCAACCTCTTCTGCATTGCTCTCTACACCGTCAATCTCCGCACTTGGCGTTTCTCTTCACCACGCGACAGTCGCAAGGAACACGGCAAAGCGGATCTTTAGCCCTTACTACCTTCTTGGCCCTTGAACCGCGGAAGCCCGCTTAAACAGCCCAGGCCCCCTTCCTTCAGTTTTGTAAGAGACCAGGGCCCTTTCTCTGCAGACAGTTTGATGACCCCCGTAACTCCGTTAGCATCAACACTTGCGAAAAAGGAGGGCCATGGGAAGCGACGAACTCCTCTTTCCAGGTTGTGCTACTCTGCTCTGGTCCGCGTCTTTACTTCCTTCACCTCCTTGGTGTATGAGATAAAAGGGGGAGCTACGGAGCGCGAGAGGCCCAAAAGTCTTCAAATCGACCAGGGAGAATGCAACCACGCAGGGCAATGATGGCATTGGCTCCGCGTACGGACCAGCGCATTCCAGATTGTTTAAGGCGCTCACCGATTACCGTGCGGCAGCCTGCCTCGACCACACTGGGGCCCACAAAGAACTTCTTTTCACGATATTCGGCATAGCGCATCTGCGGCGCATTGTTCTCGAAGTAGCGCAATTGTTTGAGCATCGACTTTTTGCTTTTAGCGGAGGCGGGCAGTCCGCAAGGAGCAGTAGACTGACCCAGCGAAGGATTCACTGAATCGCTACGCCATCACGGCGCTGCATTCAGAGAGGGTCGGAAGAAAGGCGTCGACGAAAGGCATGCGCTTTCTGAATTTCTCGCGGGGCTTCGGATCTAGCTTGTATCCAGAACGCGCGGAGAGTACGAGCACTGAATCAATAATTTTCAAGTGAGCCTCGGTCGTTGCGCCTCAATCTAAGGACAGGTCAGCAGAGAAAGAAGTTTATCCGGTTGCTCTCTATCACGTCCGTTTTGCACCGTGTCCGACGACCCCGAGATTTGGATGGCGGCGATCGGAGTACCCTCAAAAAATCAGCGTAAGCGTCAAAGTACACCACCACCAGGAGCGTCGAAAGTTTCCGAGCGCCCTGACGTGAACGTCTGCCCCTTTGCCAGCGCGGTGCTGACAATCGCCAGCCACTCGCAAAGCTACTGCTGGTCATTCTCGCGGCTCTCGCCTTGCTCGATCAATGACTCAAGACGGCAGAAGCAGCGCGCTTTGTTCCCTGAGAGGATGGCCGCCGCTTCGCGCGTAAGGCGGCACGCGCGGATCGGACTTCGAAGCGCACGCCTTCCGCTTGCTGCAAATAGGCAACTATCTCGAACAAGTTGCGAGCCTGAGGGTTGCCACGGGGACCGAGCATCCGCATCAGACTTTTCGCTGAGCGATGGGTAACGTCGCTCAGTTTGCTAAAGCCAACGGTGGCATTGATGAAATCGCGCAGTATGATCTTGCCGGTTTCCACGTCACCGGAGAGAAAGTTTTCGATGCCCTCTCGGAGAAGCGCCTTGCGGAAGCCAGGATCGCGTTTTACGCGCGCCCGGATTGTTTCCTTGAAATCTCGCGTCAAAGCCATTGTAGTCACCTTCCTGTCCCTTTTCGTTGTTTGTAGTCTTGCCAGCGGGCCAGAGCTGTATTGATGTCTTCCTGCTGACGTTTTTTCGTTCCGCCGCCAACTAGGATTACAAGCCGGTCGCCATCTTTGCCGAAGTAAATCCGGTAGCCCGGACCAAAATCAATCCGGTACTCATAAACACCGGCCCCAACGCCCTTGGCGTTGGACAGATTGCCCTGTTGGATGCGTGCTAGAGCAGCCGCCACCTTGGCTGCCGCTTCTCTGTTCAGACGGTCAGACCAAGCGGCAAACGGGCTGCGTCCGCCCCGGTCAAGGTATTCGCGTACTTCGACCATACCTAATGGTAACACATACGATACCATTGTCAAGGCTGTCTAGGCGGCCTGTGCTTCCGTCGTCTGGTGCGCGGCGTGCCTTGGATATGGCAGAAAGATCGACAAACTCATGGATGCGCTGCTGAAACTATAGGGCCGGAAGAGGAGCCTGAGGCATGAGACCGTGGGAGCAAGGAGCGTGTCTACCGGCTAGGGCTGAGATCTCATTCGATTGTTCGCTGTCTCTCCTGAATCAGGGAAGAGGGCGTCTCGGTCTTTTGTGCGAGCGCTGGCCCTGCTGCGCGTGTCGGTTCCACTGCAGATTGATGGGAGACCTCGCGGCTCAGAGTTCCGGCAAGGTGGGTCTTGTCGTTGGTGTAGAGCTGCGCGTCCTAGCACCTAGCCCAACTTCCAAAACCGTGGAAGTTGATTGGATAAGGTCGTCGGCTCCTTCCGGGCCGAGTAAACTTGGCGATTGTGACTCGACCAAGGCTCGGATGAAAGGAGCCGAGCGATGATAATTATCGGTTGTGATTTTCACACGCGGTTTCAGAAGATTGCAATGGTCGATACCGAAACAGGAGAGATCGCCAAGCGTCGACTGGAACATGGGAACGATGAGGCACGGGCGTTTTACGCGACGCTTCCAGGTCCGGCTCGCGTCGGGATGGAAGCCACGATGAACGCTCAATGGTTTGAAAGACTGCTCCAGGAATATCACCACGAGCTGTGGGTCGGGGACGCGGCCCAGATCCGTGCGGCCGCGGTGCGGAAGC
>Ga0209156_10000057_pt1 | contig 75196 bp, 61 predicted proteins | sample GraSoiAngelo_124_FD_185881 | JGI IMG/M metagenome (GOLD analysis project Ga0209156, IMG submission 185881) | Grasslands soil microbial communities from the Angelo Coastal Reserve, California, USA - 14_0927_05_20cm (SPAdes) (version 2) | ecosystem: Environmental > Terrestrial > Soil > Grasslands... | reverse complement strand
CTCTCCTACTATCCGCCGGACGACCTGGCGCAGATCATCAGCCGCTCGGCTGGGATCCTGGGCGTCCCCGCGGACGTCGCAGGCATCGCCGAAATCGCCCGCCGCAGTCGCGGGACGCCCCGCGTCGCGAACCGGCTGCTGAAGCGGGTCCGCGACTACGCCCAGGTGCGCGCCGGCGGCAAGATCACGGCGCAGGTAGCGGGGGAGGCCCTCCAACGCCTGGACGTAGACGAGTTCGGTCTCGACGACATGGACGGGCGTATCCTCAAGACGATCATCGAGCAGTTCGACGGGGGCCCGGTGGGACTCACCACCATCGCCGCCGCCGTGGGGGAGGACGCCGGCACGCTCGAAGAAGTGTACGAGCCGTTCCTGATGCAGCAGGGGTTCCTGGCGCGCACGCCGCGCGGCCGCTGCGCCACGGCAGGCGCGTACAAGCATTTCGGCTTCACGCCGCCCCGAAGCGCGGACCAGCCGACGATGTTTGACGGCTAACACGGATTGCGGATTGTGGAGTGCGGATTGCGGATTGGACCCACGACCTTCGAATCCGCAATCCGAAATCCGCCATCCGCAATTCTCGGCGTGCTCTACCGAACTTCAGACTTCGACTACAGTCTGCCAGCCGAGCAGATCGCCCAAGACCCGCTCCCCGATCGGGGCGGGAGTCGCCTCCTGGTGCTCGATCGCGCCAGCGGGGCGATCCGCCACGGGCGGTTCGTCGACGTCGTCGATCTGGTGGCGCCGGAGGACGTGCTCGTCGTCAACGTGTCACGCGTGATTCCGGCGAGACTGCACGGGATGCGGCTTGCGGGAAGCGGGATGGGCGGGTCCGGCGGCAAGGCCGAACTCTTGCTCGTCCGGGAGCTACCCGATGGGACCTGGCTCGCCATGGGGCATCCCGGAGGCAAGCTCAAGTCGGGACGCCGCGTGACGTTCGGCCCCGACAGCACCGCGGAGATCGTCGAGGCGTTGGGAGGCGGCCTCCGCCGGGTGCGGTTCGTCGGCGCGCTCGACGCCCCGGCCACGCTCGCCAAGTACGGCGAGGTGCCACTGCCGCCCTACATCCGCCGCGCGCCGCGCCCCGAGGATCGCGAGCGCTACCAGACGGTGTACGCGGCACACGACGGCAGCGTCGCCGCTCCCACGGCCGGATTGCATTTCACGCGCGACCTGTTGGACCGGCTGCGCGACAAGGGCGTGGCGCTCGCGGAAGTGGACCTGCACGTCGGCCCCGGCACCTTCAAGCCGGTCGAGACCGACGACCTCGCGCGCCATGCGATGCACGACGAGCCGTACCGGGTGAGCGACAGCGCGGCCGGGATCATCAACGAGCGACGGGAAGCGGGAGGTCGCGTCTGGGCGGTCGGGACCACGGTCGTGCGCACGCTCGAAACGCTTGCCGGCGAGCGCGGCCGCATCGCTCCGGGCGCCGGCGAGACCCGGCTCTTCATTCACCCCCCGTACTCGTTCCGCGCGGTCGACCGGCTGCTCACGAACTTCCACCTGCCGCGCTCGACCCTGCTAATGTTGGTGTGCGCGTTCGGGGGCTATGACAACGTCATGCGGGCGTACGGGGAAGCGGTAAGGGAGGGATACCGGTTTTACTCGTATGGGGATGCAATGGCGGTACTCTGATTGCGGATTGCGGATTGTGGATTGCGGATTGGACGCCCGACTTTCGAATCCGCAATCCGAAATCCGCAATCCGCAATAACGCCCGTGTTCGAGTTCAAGGTCGACGCGACCTCCGGCCCCGCCCGCGCCGGCACCCTCACCCTCCCGCACGGTAGCGTCGAAACGCCGGTCTTCATGCCGGTCGGGACTCAAGGCACCGTGCGGGCGCTTTCGCCCAACGACCTCCGCGCCGCGGGCGCGACGCTCGTGCTCGCGAACACCTATCACCTGCACGTGCGCCCGGGCGAGGAGGTGGTGGCGACGCTCGGCGCGCTGCACCGCTTCATGGGCTGGGATCGACCGCTGCTCACGGACTCGGGCGGCTTCCAGGTATTCTCGCTCGAGGGCTTCCGGCGCGTGGACGACGACGGCGTCGAGTTCCAGAGCCACGTGGACGGCGGCCGTCGCCGGCTCACGCCCGAGCGCGCCACGGAGATCCAGTGGACCCTGGGCGCCGACGTCGCGATGGCGTTCGACCACGTGGTCCCCGGGGGCGCGGACGAGAGCGCGGCCAGGGACGCCCTCGAGCGAACGCTGAGATGGTTGGAGCGGTGCCGGAAGCGGCATGAGGAACTGAAAGCGTCACACGACGCTACGACGCCACGTTCCACGACTGACGCCGGGCACTCCTTGCAACGTGGCGTCGTAGCGTCGTGCAACCAGACCTTGTGGCCCATTCTCCAGGGCGGCGTCCATCTCGCGCTGCGGGAGGAAGGACTGCGCCGGATCTGCGACATGCGCGACTGGACCGGTCTCGCGATCGGCGGCCTCTCGGTCGGCGAGCCCAAGGCGGCGATGTACGCGATGCTCGACGCGCTCGAGCCGCGGCTCCCCCCCGCCCTGCCGCGTTATCTTATGGGCGTGGGGTTTCCCGAGGACCTGGTGGCGGCGGTGGAGCGCGGGCTGGATCTGTTCGACTGCGTGGCGCCGACGCGCAACGGGCGAAACGGCTCGGCCTTCACGCCCGACGGCCCCGTGAACATTCGCAACGCCGAGCACCGCGAGGACCCGCGGCCGCTCGACGACTCGTGCGACTGCGAGGCGTGCACCACGTTCTCGCGGGGGTACCTCCGGCACCTGTTCGTAGCGGAAGAGCTGCTGGGCCTGAGACTGTTGTCGCTGCACAACGTCCGCTACCTGATCCGGCTCGCGCAGGACATGCGGGCCGCGATCCGGCGGAACGCCTTCGGCCCGTGGGCCGATGCCTGGCGCCGCCGCTACCTGCGATCGGGATCCGCATGACCGCGCACCCCATGCTGGCGCTGCTGTTCGCCCCCTCGGGCCAGAACGCTTCGGGCGGGCTCACCATTTTCCTGGTCCAGATCGCCGCGCTGATCGCGATCTTCTACGTCATGCTCATCCGACCCCAGCGCAAGCAGCAGGAGCGCCACCGCCAGCTGCTCGCCTCGCTGCAGCGCGGCGACAAAGTCGTGACCTCGGGCGGCATCATCGGCGAAGTGGTGCATCTGAAGGACGACGAAGTGACCGTGAAGAGCGGCGAGTCGCGCGTCGTCGTGATGCGCACCAACATCGCCAACATCCTCAACCGGTCGATCGAAGCCAAGCCCCAGTGACGGTCCGCAAGCTCCACCTGCTCGGCTCGCCGGTGCTGCGGCAGCGCGCGGCGCCCGTCGCCGCCGTCGACGACGAGGTGCGCCAGCTGGTGGACGACCTGTTCGACACGATGCGGGCGGCCAAGGGCGTGGGCCTCGCCGCCAATCAGGTGGGGATCGCGCGCCGGGTGGCGGTGGTGGATGTCGGCGAGGACGATCCCCCACCCCTGGTCCTCGTCAACCCGCGGATCGTCACCGCGTCGGACGAGCGCGAGACGGCGGAAGAGGGCTGTCTCTCCATCCCCGATATCTACGGTGATGTCGAGCGCGCCCTCACCATGACGCTCGAAGCCCTGGACCGCGACGGCCGGCCCTACCGCACCCAGCTGTCGGGCTTCAAGGCGCGGGCCGTGCAGCACGAGATCGATCACCTCGACGGCGTGCTGTTCCTCGACCATCTCAGCGCCGTGAAGCGCGGCCTGCTGTTGGCCAAATGGAAGAAAGCGCGGAAGGGGCAGTCGGGCTACCTGAAGGAGGTCACGCCGGAGCCGGCGGGCGAACTCTAGGTGCGCGTCGTCTTCTTCGGAACGCCCGAGTTCGCGGTCCCGCCGCTCGAGGCGCTCCTGGGCGAGGGCTTCGACGTCGTGGCGGCGGTCACGCAGCCCGACAAGCCGCAGGGACGGTCGCGCTCGACCGCCGTGCCGCCGCCCGTGAAGCGGGCCGCCGAGGCCGAAGGCATCCCGGTGCTCCAGCCCGTGCGGCCCTCCGACCCCGAGTTCGTCGCCCGGGTCCGCGCCCTCAGCCCCGACGTGGGGGTCGTGGTCGCCTATGGGCACATCCTCAAGCCCGACCTGCTTGCGGTCCCGCGCCGCGGCATGATCAACGTCCACCCTTCGCTCCTCCCCGAGTTGCGCGGTGCGGCTCCCGTCGAATGGGCCATCTTGAACGGTCTCGAGCAGACCGGCGTCACGATCATGCTCATGGACGCGGGACTCGACTCAGGCCCGATCCTCCATCAGATCCCGCACCACGTCGACCCGGAGGCCACAGGCGGCGAGCTGTCCGAGCACCTCTCGGAAATGGGGGCGCAGGCGCTCGTCGAGGCCCTTGCGCTGCTCGAGACCGACGGCCTCGAGCCGCGCCCCCAGGACCACTCCCGCGCCACCTATGCCCCCAAGCTCACCCGTGAGGCGGCGCGGATCCCGTGGGACGAGCCCGCCGAGCGAGTGGCGCGCGTGATCCGCGGCCTCGACCCCAAACCCGGCGCGTGGACCGAGCTGGACGGTCGCGAGGTAAAGCTGTTCGGCGCCCGCGTCGTGGAGGATCGCGGTGCCCCCGGAGAGGTCCGGACGACGGATGACGAATTACGCATCACGACGGGCCGAGGCGCGGTGGCGGTGGAAGAAGTCCAGGCGGCCGGAAAGCCGCGCATGGCCGCCGCGGAATGGCTGCGCGGGCGCGGGGTGCGAGCGGGCCAGCGGTTCGCGTGACGCGCGCCGGAGAGAAGGGGGGGGCGCTGCCGCGGCTGCACGCCATTACGGATGAGCGCATCGCCCGCAGGCCCGACATGGACGATGTCGCCCGCGCGCTGGCGGCAGGCGGCGGTGAGCGCCTCGCCCTGCACGCGCGCGGCCGCGGTCTGTCGGGACGAGAGCACTACGAACTCGCTACCCGTCTGGCCGTCTATCCGCCTACCCGACTCTTTATCAACGACCGCCTCGACGTGGCGCTCGCCGTCGGAGCCGCGGGCGTTCAGCTCGGAGCGGCGAGTCTCGATCCGCAGGACGCCCGCCGGCTCGAACCCAGGTGGTGGATCGGCAAGTCGGTGCACGACTTGGCCGAGGCGGAAGCCGCGCGCGCCAGCGGAGCTGACTATCTTTTAGCAGGACCGCTGTACGGCACCGCCACCCATCCCGACCGCGAGCCCCTGGGACTCGCGCGGCTCGGGCCCATTGTTGGCCTAGGCCTCCCGGTGATCGCGATCGGCGGTGTGACGCCCCAGCGGGTGGCGGAGGTGCGGGGCGCGGGAGCTTACGGTGTCGCCGCGATCCGGGCGCTGTGGGATGCAGGCGATCCCGCGGACGCAGCGCGGCTGATGCTCGAGGAGTGGCAGTCGTGAACGATTCGATCGACGTGATGGTGAACGGGGAGCCCCGAACGGTGGCGCGCGGCGCCACGCTGCTCGAGCTGCTCCGCGCGCTCGAGCTCGACCCCCGCGCCGTCGTGGTCGAGCACAACCGCGCGATCGTGCGGCGCCCCAGGCTGGGCGACGTGACCGTGGCCGCAGGCGACGCGATCGAGCTGGTGCATTTCGTGGGAGGGGGCTGACACGCATGACCATGGCCGTAGACGCCGTCCGGGACACGCCGTTCGTCGTGGGCGGTCGCACGTTCCACTCGCGCCTCATGGTGGGCACGGGCAAGTATCGCGACAATGAAACGATGGCTCGCGCCATCGAGGCCTCGGGGGCCGAGGTCGTGACCGTGGCGGTGCGCCGCGTGGACCTCGATCGCTCGAAAGAGACGGGGATCCTGCACCACCTCGATCCGAACCGCTATGTCCTGCTCGCGAACACCGCGGGCTGCTTCACGGCCGACGACGCCGTGCGCTACGCCCGCCTGGCGCGCGAAGCCGGGTTCAACGAGTTCGTCAAGCTCGAGGTGATCGGCGACCAGGAGACGCTGCTCCCCGACGTCCAGGGTTTGCTGGACGCAGCGCGCACCCTGGTCAAGGACGGCTTCAAAGTACTGGCCTATACCAACGAGGATCTCGTCACCGCGTTGCGTCTCGAGGACGCGGGGTGCGCCGCCGTGATGCCGCTGGCGTCGCCGATCGGCAGCGGGCTGGGGCTCCTGAATCCGTACGGGGTCCGGACGATCAAGCACCGGCTCACGGTGCCGGTCGTGGTGGACGCCGGCGTCGGGACCGCCTCGGATGCCTGCGTGACGATGGAGCAGGGCGTGGACGGAATCCTGATGAACACCGCACTGGCGGCGGCCCGAGACCCCGTGGGCATGGCGCACGCGATGCGGCTGGCCGTCGAGGCCGGCCGGACCGCCTACCTCGCGGGCCGCATGCCCAAGCGCGAGGTCGCCGTGCCGTCGTCGCCGCTCGAAGGAATGCTGGATTAGCGACGCCACCGCCGCCCGGCGCGCGGCGTTGCACATCCTCCAGGCGGTGCGCTCCGGCGGCACGTTCCAGGCGGCGCGGGACCGGGTGCTTCCCACGCTCGCCGGGCGGGACCGCCGGCTCGCCTATGAGCTCGCCGCCGGCGTGCTGCGGGGGCGAGCGGATCTCGACCGCCGGCTGCGGCTGCGCCACGCCGACCCGCGCCTGCACGATGTCCTCCGTCTTGGCGCCTACCAGCTGGCCGCATTGGCCCGCGTGCCGGCCTACGCGGCGGTCGCCACCAGCGTGGAGCTGGCGCGGGAAGCGGCGGGCGACGCGGCAGCGAGGTATGTGAACCAGGCGCTGCGAAGGCTCGCTCGGGAAACGGGAAACCGGAAACGGGAAACGGGCGAGAGCACGCACCCGTCGTGGCTCGTCGAGCGCTGGCGGCGCCTCTTTGGGGCGACCGACACAACCCGGCTGGTCGCCTGGAATGACACGAAGCCGAATCTCACGCTTCAGCCTGCCCGTTGGTCCGCCGATGTGCTCGCGCTCGAGCTCCGGAAGGTCGGGTTTGGTGTAGAAGAAGCGCCCCATGGAGCCGGCCTGCGGGTGTCACGCCTCGACCACGTTTCCCGTTTCCCGTTTCCCGTGCAGTTGCCGGGGTATTCGGAAGGCGGCTTTATCGTCCAGGACCCCGCCCACGCCCTCGTCTGCCGCTACGCCGCGATCCCCCCGGGAGCGCTCGTGTACGACGCCTGTGCCGCGCCGGGCGGCAAGGCCGTGATGCTGGAGCGGGGCGGCGCTCGAGTCGTGGCGGGGGACGCCCGGCCGGAGCGCATGCGCCGGCTGGCCGAGACGACGCGACGGGCGGGAGTGGCGATCCGGGTGACGGTCGCCGATCTTCTGTCGGCACCGCTCGCGCCGGGAACCGCATCCGCCGTGTTGGTGGACGCCCCGTGCTCCGCTACCGGCACCATGGCCCGGCATCCGGACGCCCGCTGGCGGATCACGCCGCGCACGATCGTACACGCCGCCCGGCGGCAGCGGGCGCTGCTCGCGGCCGCCGCAACGCTCGTCGGTGCGGGAGGACTGCTCGTCTACAGTACCTGCTCGCTCGAGCCGGAGGAGAACGACGACATCGTGACCGAGTTCCTCGCCTGCCACCCTGAGTTCGGGCGCGCGCCCGTGCCGGCCGCGGTGCCGGCTGCCCTGCTCACTCCGGACGGCGACCTGCAGTCCCTGCCACAGCGCGACGGAATCGACGGTGCATACGCGGCGCGCTTCGCGCGGACGCGCTGATGCAGCTCCGCCGTCACGTCCCGCCGCTGCAGGAATGGAAGCTGCCCGCCTTCGGCGACCTGTCCGGGGCGCGACGTTGGGGACTCGCCCTCGTCGGAGCCATCGTGATAGGGTATCTGACGGCGTACCTCGTTCTCTTTCCCGCCCCCATCCTGCACGGACACGATGTCGTACCACGCGTGCTGGGTCTGTCGCTGCAGGAGGCCTCGGCCGCGCTCCGCAAGGCGGGGCTGCAGGTGCAGGACGGCGGCTCAGAGTCGCACCCCAGCGCCCCACAGGGCAGCATCATTTGGCAGGACCCGCCTGCCGGCGTGAGCGCGCCGGCGGGGCTGCGGGTGACCCTGGTGTCGAGCGACGGTCCCCCCAAGATTCCGGTACCGCACGTGGCCGGCCTGGATGGACCGCTGGCGCAGCAGCTGATCGTCGCGGCCGGGCTCACCGTGGCGCAGGTGGAGTCGGTGCAGGCCGCGGCGGCCCCCGGCGTGACGATGCTCACCCGGCCGGCCGCCACGACGCTCCTGGCCCCGGGGGCGCCGGTGACGGTGGTGGTGAGCCGGGGCGCCCCGACCATCGCGGTGCCGGGCCTGCTCGGCCTGTCGCAGGCGGATGCTCGCACCCGTCTGGAGCAGGAGGGGCTCGCGCTGGGTACCGTGACGCGGCGCCGCTCGGGCGAAGCGACGCCGGGCACCGTGATCGCGCAGCGGCCGGCGGCGGGTACGCTGGCCGCCCCCGGCACCGTGGTGGACGTCGTCGTGGCCCGGAGCCCGTGATGATCAAGAGGATGAACGGCATCCGCATCGCGCCCAGCCTCTTGGCGGCCGATCTCACCCGCCTCGCCGAGCAGGTGGGTCAGGTGCTCGAGGCGGGCGCCGATTGGCTGCACGTCGACGTGATGGACGGACGGTTCGTGCCGAATCTCACGTTCGGTGCCAACATGATCGAAGCGCTGCGCCGGCTCACGGACAAGCCGATCGACGTGCATCTGATGGTGGTCGAGCCGGAGCGCTACCTCGAACCCTTCGCGGCGGCGGGCGCGTCGGTGTTCACGTTCCACCCCGAGGCGACGGTGCACGTCCAGCGCCAGCTGGCCGAGGCGCGGAGCCGCGGCATGCTCGCGGGACTGGCGCTCAACCCCGGCTCGCCGCTCGCGCTCGCCGCAGAGGTGATCGCCGACCTGGATCTGCTGCTCGTGATGACCGTGAACCCGGGGTTCGGGGGCCAGTCGTATCTTGCCTCGGCGGACGACAAGATCCGCCGCGCGCGCGAGCTGCTCACGACGCACGGGTCGGGCGCGTTCCTCGAGGTGGACGGCGGCATCACCGCGCAGACCATCGCCACCGCGCACGCGGCGGGCGCCGACACGTTCGTCGTGGGGAACGCGATTTTCGCGAGCCCCGACCCGGCGCGCGAGGTGCGCGACCTGAAGCGCCGCTGCCTGGTGACGGTATGAGCGACGCGCGGCGCCGGGCGTTCGCGGTCGGCGTCGCCATGACGCTGCTATTCGGGACCGCGCTGGCGGTGAAGATCCGTCCCCAGATCGACCTGCTCGGCGTCGGATCGCGGGCGCCGGATTTCCATGCCCGGAACCTGGCCACCGGGCGCCCCGCCACGCTCGCGGACTATCGCGGCCGGGTGGTGCTGCTGAATCTCTGGGCGACGTGGTGCGAGCCGTGCCGGGTCGAGATGCCATCGCTCGAGCGGCTGTCCCGCAAGCTCGGGGGCGGCGGCTTCACGGTCGTGGCGGTGAGCATCGACGAGGACGGCGACTCGGTCGTCGCCGCGTTCGCGCGCGACCTGGGGCTCAGCTTCGACATCCTGCACGACCAGACGGGGGCCATGAAGCAAACGTACCAGGCCACGGGCGTCCCCGAGACCTGGGTCATCAGCCCCGACGGCGTGATCATCAAGAAGGTGATCGGGCCCTCCGAGTGGGACAGCCCGGTCAACGAAACCCTCATCGGGCGGCTCATGGATGAGCGTTCGCGCTAGCGTGGGGCAGCTGCTGGTGCGCAACTGGCCGATCAAGCTGGCGGCCGGCTTCTTCGCCGCCATGTTGTACGTGGCGGTCGCGGCGCAGCAGCCGCTGGCGCAGAGCTTCGCCATGCGGCTCGCCGTCGTCGTCCCGCCCGGACGCACCGTACGCCAGCAACCCGCGGGCGTGACCGTGGTCATTACCGGAAAGGGCAGCGAGATCCTCAAGCTCCGCACCTTCCCACGCGTGATCCGCAAGGTCATCCCCGACACCTTCTCGGCGGCGGCGTGGCGCGTACAGCTGCAGCCGACCGATGTCGAGCTCCCCAAGGGGAGCGACGTCCAGGTCGCCGACATCCGCCCGCGCGACGTCGAGGTGATGCTGGATTCGGTGGTGCACAAGGAGGTTCGGATCGTGGCGCGGGTGCGGGTCGAGGCCGAGTCGGGGTACGTGATGCGAGGGCTGTCCATCACGCCGAGCATGGCGCGCGTCATCGGCCCGGAGAAGAGCCTGGCGCTGATCGACTCCGTGACCACCCTGCCGACCGTCATCTCGAGCGTGAACGGCCCCTTCTTCCGCACCGTCCCGCTCGATACGGCCCCGCTCGGCATCGTGCGCATCGTTCCCAAAGAGGTGCGCATGGCGGGCGAAGTCGCGGCGATCGTCGAGCGCTCGCTCTCGGGCGTCCCGATCACCGCGGCGGCGTCGGGCTTCACGGGGTTCCTGCTGTCGGTGGAGCGGGTGGCGGTGACCGTGCGGGGGCCCGAATCGAAGGTGAACACACTGACACGCGACAGCGTGCGGGTGGTGGCGCACCTCGTGGGCAAGGCCGGCCCGGGCGGCTATGCCCGCCTCACGGTCAACGCCCCTCCCGGAATCGTCGCACACGCCGTGCCCGACTCCGTCTCCCTCAGACGCAAGACCGGACGTGGCTGACGTCGTCCTCGGGATCGAGACGTCGTGCGACGAGACCTCGGCCGCGGTGCTGGTGGGCGAGCGCCGACGTCCCGAGCTCGCCGGGCTCGTGATCCTGTCGCAGGACGTGCACCGAGTGTTCGGAGGCGTCGTGCCGGAGCTCGCGAGCCGGGCGCATCTGGCGGCGTTGCCGGCGGTCGTGGACCGGGCGCTCGCCGAGGCCGGCATCGGCTGGAGCGCGGTGGACGCCGTCGCCGTGACGCAGGGCCCGGGGCTCGTCGGCGCGCTGCTCGTCGGCGTCGTCTACGCCAAGGCGTTGGCCTACGCCGGCGACCGCGAGCTGATCGGCGTCCATCACATGGAAGGGCATCTCTTCGCCCCGCTCGTGGAGGATCCGGACTTGGCACCGCCGTTCGTCGCGCTGCTCGTGTCGGGGGGTCACACGCTGCTGCTCGACGTTCCCGCCTGGGGGCGTTACCGCCTGCTGGGCGCGACCCGCGACGACGCGGCCGGCGAGGCGTTCGACAAAGTGGCGACGCTCTTGGGCCTGGGGTACCCGGGCGGCCCGGCCATCGAGCGGCTCGCGCCTCAGGGCGATCCGACCCGCTTCTCGTTTCCGCGTCCCATGCGGGACGAAGGCTACGAGTTCTCGTTCTCCGGACTGAAGACCGCGGTGCTGCGCGCGGTGCGCTCGAGCGACGATCTCGAGCGCGACCGTCCGCATCTGGCCCGCGCCTTCCAGGACGCGGTGCTCGACGTGCTGATCACCAAGCTCGAGCGTGCGATCCGCGCGACAGGCCACCGCACCGCCGTGCTGGGCGGCGGTGTGGCGTGCAGCCGGGCGCTTGCCGGCCTCGCTGCCCGGCGGCTCTCGGACGGAGGGCTGGCCCGCGTGGCCGTTGCGAGCCCACGCCTGAACGCCGACAACGCCGCCATGATCGCCCGCGCGGGTTGGTACCGTCTCGGCCTGGGCGAGCGCAGCGACTGGACCCTGGACGCCCGTGCGGACCTCCCGCTGCCCGGCCTGGAGCCGGCACCCACCACCCTCGGCGCGGCCCACCCATGACGATTTATCCCTTCGGCTTCACGATCCCGCTGCCCCGGATCGACCTCCTGTTCATCCACCTCGGTCCGCTGCAGGTCACGGGATACGGGCTGATGATGATGGTCGCCTTCCTTATGGCCGGGTGGGCGATCCAGATCGACCTGCGGCGCCGCGGGATGGCCGAGGAGTACGCGGCCGACATCGTGTTCGCCGCCGTGCTCGGCGGCATCGTGGGAGCGAAGATCTGGTACGTGTTGCTGACGGGCGAATGGGAAGCGCTGCTGCGGCGCGGCGGGTTCGTTTGGTACGGGGGCTTTCTCGGCGGCGTGGCGGCCGTGCTGGCGACCGGGTGGTGGAAGCGCGTGCCCGCCCGCTGGACCATGGAACTCACCGCTGCCCCCCTCGCCCTCGGCTACGGGCTGGGGCGGGTCGGGTGCTTCCTCGTCAACGACGACTACGGCATCCCGTCGAGCTTGCCCTGGGCGATGAAGTTCCCCCGCGGCCTCCCACCCACCACGGTGGCCGAGCTGAGCAACATGCACGTGCGCTTTCCCCCCGGTACCGATCCCATGCAGATCGTGGCGGTGCACCCGACGCAGATCTACGAGACGACGCTGATGCTGCTGGCGTTTGCCCTGTTATGGCGTTGGCGTGACCACCGGCACGGGACGGGCTGGCGGTTCGGCGTCTATCTCGTCCTGGCAGGGACGGAGCGCTTCCTGGTCGAGATCGTGCGCGCCAAGGACGATCGGCTGCTGGGACCGTTCACGCTGGCACAGGTGACCAGCCTGCTGCTCGTCGCGGCGGGGGTGTGGCTGATGCAACGGCTGCGCTTGCCCGAGCCCACGACCGTGGCCGTGCCCCCCGCACTCAGGCCGCAACCCCAGGCTCAAGTCACGCGGTAGTTGCGGGCTACGGGAACGACGGCCGGCGGCGGTCCCCCCCCGCTCCGCCCAAGCGGTTCCGCTGCAACCACACCACGGCCACCAGCAGCAGCAGGAGGAGCAGCAGCTGGAGCGCCAGCGATTGCACGGTCGGATAGATGCCGAGCACCGGGATGCGAGGCGCCCATGGGACCACGCTCACCCGCACCAGTCCGGACTCCTGCAGGTCCGCGATCCCCTTTCCCGCGAACACGAACGCCATGTAGTAGAGCATCGCGCTCGTCACCGCGAAGAACGGCTTGAGCGGCACCTTCATCCCGAAGCGGTTCACCGCCACGTAGATGATCACCAGCGCCAGCGCGCCCGCGGCGATCCCGGCCATAACTCCCGCCACTCCCGCGGCGCTGGTGGAGCCCGCCGAGGAGAGCAGCGCCTTGTAGAACAGGATGGTCTCGAAGCCCTCCCGATACACCGCGAGGAAGGCCACCGACGAGAGCGCGAACCCCGAGCCGGTCGACAGCGCATCCTCCATCCGGCCCTTCACGAACGCATTCCACTTGGCCACCTCGATCTTCGAGAGCAGCCAATAGCTGACGTAGAACAACACGGCGGTAGCGAGGAGCATGGTGCCACCCTCGAGCGCTTCCCGCTGGCCGGGCGTGATCTCGAACAGCAGCTCGATCACAATCGCGGTGGCGGCGCTCGCGGCGACCGCGGCCCAGGCGCCTCGCGCGACGTGACGCCGGCGCTCGAGGGCGCCGGCCTTCGAGAGAAACGCCGTGAGCGCCGCGACGATGAGGATCGCCTCGAAGCCTTCCCGCAAGAGCAGCACGAACGATTGCACGAACAGGCTGGCGCCCGAGCTGCGGTCGGCGACGAGCCGCTCGGCGCGCTCCAGATCCGCGAGCAGCCGGGCCTGGATCGCGCCCAGCTCGTCCGGGCCGGCGCCGGCCGCGGTCCGGGCGCGCAGCAGGGTGAATGCCTGCTCGAGCTCGCCGGCGAGAGCGGGGTTCTTCACCCGCACCTCCGTCTCCACCTGTTCGAAGCTGAGATAGGCGTCGAAGGCGATCTTGTCGGACTTGACCGCCACGGCCGAGTCGAGCTGGCGTCGCACCACGGAGAACGTCGCGGCCGCGGGGGACGCCTCGTACTTCTGCCGTTCGGCCGTGGGGAGCACCCGCAGGAACGCCACGATCTTGGCCGGGTCCCCGGGATCGAGCGTCCGCGCAAACCCGGGCATCGCCGTCCCCGGCCGGCCCCGCAGAATGAGACCCTCGAGCTCGCGGTCGGTGAATCGGCCCTGGACGGCGAGGTCGCGGAGCGCGGGCGGCCGGACCGAGAGCGTGGCGGCGAGCGGGCCGTCGCCGCCGCCGGTGGCGCCGTGGCACGACGCGCACGTCGTCGCGTATCGCCCCTCGCCCTCGCGGACCAGCCCTTCGTCGGCGCGCAGCGTCGCCACGTACGTGGCCACGGCCCAGCGGTCCTCGGGCGAGAGCGTCTCCTCGAACTGCGGCATGGCCGTGCCCGCTACCCCGATCGTGAGCTTGCGGTACACGTCCACCGGAGAGACCGTGCTCATGCCCTCCCGGTCGGCGAGGCTCGCGGGCGACGGACCCTCCAGGTGCTTCGCCTTCGGCCCGTCACCCCGCCCGGTCGGACCGTGACACTGCGCGCACTGCTCCTGGTACACGGCCGCGCCGCGCACCAGCGACGGCGGGCGCGCCGGGAAGCTTTCGAGCGCGCCTCCCACGACCCTTGCAATACGCTGCGCGAGCAGTCCGGCCCGCGCGGCGACCGAGTCCGGCGCCGCGGCCCGGTCGAGCATGGCGCGCAGCGCCGCGAGATCGGAGTCGGCGGTCGCCCGCACGGCCCGAGGGAGCGAGCCCACGTCGAGGCGCGCCTGGTCGAGAAACTGCTTCGCTTCCGAGACCTCCTCGGGATTCGTCACCTGGCCCCCGCGGGGCGTAACACCGATGGCGTACTCCTTGGCAGCGAGCGAGGCCGCGGCCACGATGCGCCGGGCCACGGCCAGCGAATCCATCGCCTGCGCCCCGGCGGGGGCCGCCACGCACGTGCCCAACAGCAAGCCGACAATTGACTTACGGTAGATGAGAACTGTTCTCAGAAGGGGGAGTTTCAATACTAGAGTGATTTTGTCGGGAATGCAAGGCAAACCGTCACACTCGCTCCAGCACAACCACCGCTACGGCCGCCTGGTGGGTGTGGGAGAGCGACAGCAGCACGCGTCCCACGCCGAGCTCGTGCGCCCGCTCGGCCGCAGTGCCGCTGAGCCGCACGTCGGGCCGGCCGTCGGACGCCCGCGTGATCTCGATCTCCCGCCAGCCGATGCCACGGGCCGCCGCGGTGCCCTGCAGTGCCTTGTAGACCGCCTCCTTGGCCGCGAGTCGTACGGCCACGTGGGTCGCGGGGTCGGGTCGGCTCTCGCAATACGCGCGCTCGTCGCGTGTGAGCAGGCGCTGGAACACACGTGCGCCCTTGTCGGCGATGATTGCCGCGACGCGCGACACTTCCACGAGGTCGACGCCGACGCCGATCGCGCTCAGAAGCCGAGCCGGCCCGCGAGCCATGCCGGGGCGGGAAGGTAGCCGCCGAGGACCAGCCCCAGCCAAATCAGCCCGGCCGCGAGTGGCGTCAACCCAACGATCACAGGCCAGAGGGACGGCCGCCACCGGGCGATGGCATCGGTCTCGACCGCCCAGCGCCGCCGCTCCTCGGCCACACCCGTCTCGAGGGCGAGCCATGCCGCCTCCAGCCGCCGGGCCGCCGCCCGCAGCGCGTCCTGCCATTCGGCGTGCAGCGTCTTGTCGAGGACCCCCGCGTCCCGAACCAGGAGGCCCGCGCCGTCGAGGGCGTCGAGCGCGGCCACAAACGCCTCGCCGCCGGCGGCGAGGCGGGCTGCGATCGCGCGCTTTTCGGATCCCGTGAGCAGCCGCCGGCGCCGCCGCCGTGCCGGCATCCGGACGCGCCGCGCCGCGCGCTCGATCTCCCCGTCGAGCGCGGCCGTCACCCGTGCCGCCGCCTGCCGCACCGCGGCTTCCCACGCCGCCAGCCACGCGCGGCGGCTTACGGCCTCGAGCACCTGCTCACGCGCTTCGCCCGCCGCCGCGGCCCGTGCCTGGCCTCCCAGCTCCATCACGCGCGTCGCCAGCTCTTCGCGCAGGTCGTCGAGCGGCACCCACGGTTCTTCCAAGCGACGCGGCACCAGCAGACGCCCCAGCGAAGACGCGAGCTCCGGGACGCGCAGCGGCATCGGGATCTTCACACCGGGGCTCATCGTGCCAGCAGGGCGGCGCGGCCGGTGCGCCGCTCGAACGCGGCGACGAAGTACGGCAGCGACTCCGCGAGGAAGCTCGCGCGCGCCAGACCGGTCGCCGCGATCGCCCGCTCGATGTCGGCCGGCTCACCTTCCACCTCGAGGAGGACGTCCATTTCCGGATACCACTCGAGCCGCAGCACCGCTTCCCCCAAGCGGTAGACCTCGACCCGCCGATCGATGCGCAGCGACACGGCGAAACCGAGCCGCGCGAGAATGGTCACGACGCCTTCCGGATCGCCGACTCGCACCTCGGTCTCGGCGCGGCGACGGTAGCGCCCGCGCTTCGAGTGCGGCCCTTTCCAACCGAGCATCCCGTACGCCGGCACCCCGTCGGCCTGCCGGTACACGCGCAGCCGCAGGACCTCGTCGCGCTCCGCAAGGGTGGGAGGGGCGTCGCGGTCGAACCGCCGGTCGAGCATGTCGCCCCGGAACTCGAGGACCGCGCCGGCGCGCATCAGGGCGGCGCGCAGCGCGTCGGGATCCTCCACCCGCGCCTTGACCTCGAGCTCGTCTAGGGCTGGCGGGGCGGGGGGGGACCGGCTCATGCGAAGATCGCTTCGAGCACCGCGGCCGTGTCGGCGAGCGTCGCGAACACGTACGCGGCGCCGGCGGCGCGCAGGGCCGCGACGTCGTAGGAGCCGGTGGCGACGGCCACGCTGCGGGCGCCGATCGGCCGGCCGCACGCGACGTCGTCCGGCGTGTCCCCGATCACGATCACATCGGCGCCCGCGAACGGGCGGCGGGTGAGCTGCGCCGCGCGCTGTGCCGCGACCGCCGGCAGGTCCGCCCGCCGCGCGGAATCCGACCCGTAGGCGCCGACGCGGAAGCGCGCCGGGTCGAGCCCCGCCGAGCGCAGCTTCAGCGCCGCGCCGGGCGCGATGTTCCCAGTCAATAGTCCCACGAGCGCGCGCTGCTGCGCCTCGTGCGGCTCGAGGGCAGCGAGCAGCTGCCGGGTACCCGGCATGAGCATGGTCGTCTGGGCGGGGTTGGCGAGCTCGGCGCGCAGGTGTTCCACGTAGCGGCGGCACACCGCGTCGATGCGGTTCGCATCCTCCGCCGCCGGATGGCCCGCCAGCGAGAGGAGGTCGCGCACGATCTGCGGATCGGTCTTCCCGTCGAACCGGTAGCCCTCGATCGGCCCCGCGGTGCCCGCCTCGTCGACGAGCGCGCGGTGAATCGCCCGCCGCCCGGCGCCGTCAGTCCAGAGGAGGGTGCCGTCGATGTCGAAGAGCACGAGCTTCATGCGCGAAAAATACGCCGTCAGCCGCGCGAAGTCTCGGGGCGCCGCACGGCGACAAGCATGTCCCGCAGCCGCCGGGCGGCGGGCGTGTCCGCGAACAAGTCGTCCGATGCCACACCTCCACGCGCCAGCGCCGAGTGCACGACGTGACCGCTCCCCGCCCACAGGGCCACATGAGAAATGCCCTGGCCGTCGGCGAAGCAGAGAATGTCTCCCGCGCTGTAGCCGGCGCCGGCGGCGTCGATCGCGACCGCGCGGCCGGTGAGTGCCTGTTGATCGCTGTCGCGCGGGAGGCTGACGCCCCGGGCCGCATACGTCGCCTGGACCAGCCCCGAGCAATCGACGCCCCATTCGGTGCGTCCGCCCCACCGGTACGGGGCGCCGGAAAACCAGCGTTGCGCCCACTCCGGGGCGGCGACGAGCCGCGCTTCGGCCCGATACTCCAGCTCGGACCGCACCACGCCCCAGGCGACGGTCCACGCGCGCCCGTCCGCGGTGTCCACCAGCCCGTCACGCCGCACCACGAGGCGCGCCCCCACGGCCAGGCGGAAGCGCCGATCTTCGAACTTGAGCTCCGCGCCGAGCGATCGCGCCGTGGCGCGCGTCGTCCAGTCCTCCACCCAGTCGTCCGGACCCGTCTGCACGTAGCCCGCGTGCAGCCAGCCATGGTAGCCGTCGGGCACGCGCACGCGCAGCCATGTCCCGTCGCGTCGCTCGAGCAGCGTCAAGGGCTCGCCGTGCAGCACCTCGCTCACACGGTCGGCCGCGATGCGCGGCTCCCGCAACAGCGGCGCGACGGCGGCCGTCGTCACCGCGGCGGGCGCATCGCGCACCGACGCGTCGGGCAGGAGGCGGATGTCGGCCGCGCGGCGCGCCGCGGCGGCGATGCGACGCAGCTGCTCCAGGGCGTCGCGACTCGTGGTACAGCCCGTGAGCGCCGCAGGCTGGACGGCGACCTCGAGCACGCCCAGCCGCGGGTCGGGCACCCATTGGCGCGCGACGTCTCCGACGTCGCGCTCGAGACGATCGGTCACGGCTTGGCGCCGTCGGCCAATCCCGGCACGTCCCCGAGACCGCGCGCCAGCCGCACGGCGCGCTCCACCGCCACCGGGACCGCCAGCGCGGCCAGCGCCTCCGCCTGGAGCGGCGTGGCGGGCACGGCCGCGGCGGTGCTCACGGCGAAGACGACGTCGCCGTCGAACAGGGTGCCGTAGGGAACGATGCGGCGGGCGAGCGCGTCTCCCGCCGCATGGGCCAGGCTCTCGAGCGCCGGGCGATCGAGCGTGGCGTTGGTCGCCACCACGGCGAGGGTCGTGTTGGCGCGGCCGAACGGGGCGCCGCCCCCGGCGAAATGCGCGAGCGCGTCCGCGAACCGACCGTCCGGGCGGCGGGCGCCCGCGACGATCGACCCCGTTCCGTCGAGGATGTTGCCCACCGCGTTCAGCACCACGAGCGTCCCCACCACAATGTCTCCACCGCGCGCCGCCCACGTCCCCACACCGCCCTTCATGGCGCGGCGCGGCCCCAGCGCTTTGCCCACCGTCGCGCCCGTGCCCGCGCCGACCGTCCCCTCGAGCACGTCGGCGGACGCCGCGCCGCACGCGCGATACGCGTCGTCCGCGGTCGGCCAACGGTCCGCCTTCCCGCCCGGCGCCAGGTCGAAGTCGAAGATCACGGCGGTCGGCACGATCGGCACGACCCCCGCCGGCCCGAGCGGCAGGCCGCGGCGCCGCTCGCGCAGCCAGCGCATGACGCCGTCGGCGGCTCCGAGTCCGTACGCCGAGCCGCCGGTGAGCAGGATCGCGTCGATATGGCCGACCAGATGGCGCGGGTTGAGGGCGTCGAGCTCACGGGTGCCGGTGGCGCGGCCGCGCACCGCGCCGGCCGCGCGCATCCCGCCCTCGGGCGCGAGCACGACGGTGCATCCGGTCGCCCGCGGCAGGTCGGTCCAATGACCCACGGTGAGTCCGGGGACGGCGGTGATGCTGGTGGGATCGGACGACGTCATGGGAGCGCGAAGATAGCTCGGCTTGCTGGCCTTGTGGAGGGTACATACGTTAGCGCATGCCCAACCCCCAACCGCAAGACCAGCCGACCACCGTGCTGGTGGTCGACGACGAAGACGGCATCCGCCAGGCGCTGCACCGGTTTCTGACCCGACTCGGCTACCGCGTGCTGCAGGCGTCGAGCGGTGCGGAAGCGCTCGACCGCCAGGCGACCGAGCAGCCGCACGTGATGCTCTCCGACATCCGCATGCCGAACATGAGCGGCGTGGAGCTCGTGCCCAAGGCGCTGGCCGCCGATTCCGACCTCGCCATCATCATGCTGACGGCGATCGACGAGCCACGGACCGCGATCGAGTGTCTGAAGCTGGGCGCGTACGATTACCTCATCAAGCCAGTCGACCTGGACGAGCTGGAGCTGTCGTTGCAGGGCGCATTGCGGCAGCGACAGCTCGAGGTCGACCGGCGCGAGCTGGAGCAGTGGCTGGCGCGTGAAGTCGCGGTGCGGACACGCGACCTGGAGGAGCGGACGACGGTCGTAGAAGACATCGCCCTGACCGCCCTAGCGGCCGCGGGCGATTGGGCGGGGGTGGGCGACGCGGTGCAGAAGCTCGCGAAGGAGCTCGGGACCTCGCCCGACGACGTGCAGCGGGAGATCCGCAAGCGGCGTGGGGCGGGCTAGGCCTGCTTCGCCGCCTTCGCCTTGTCCTCGCACGCCTTGCAACGCGTGATCCCGCGAAACGAGCAGATGAGACAGATGAAGGTCCCGCAGTCCGCGCAGGGGTATCCCTCCGAGGCACGCTCTTCATTGCCGCAGTAGCGGCACACCATCGCATCGTGCTCCATCAGTTTCGGTTTCTCGGTCATGGTCGCCTCAGAGGTCGAGCCCGTACACCTTAATTTTATTGATCAGCGTCGCCCGCGAAATGCCGAGCTCCAGGGCGGCGCGGGTGCGGTTGCCGCCGTGGAACCTGAGGGTCTTCTCGATGTGCACCCGCTCCACGTCCGCGAGCGCCTGCGGCTGGTGGCGCTTGTCCCCGCCCCCGGCCTTGCGCAGGTCGGCCGGAAGATGCTCGACGCCGAGCTGCGCCGCGCCCCTGGCCAGGATCATCGCGCGCTCGACCACGTTGCGCATCTCGCGCACGTTGCCGGGCCAGGGCGCGGAGAGCAAGCGGTCCAGCGCCTCCGCGCTGCAGGCGCTGGGGCACCCGGGCATCTGCGGGGCGAAGTCGGCCAGGATGCGGGTCAGGAGCGCGAGCCGGTCGTCGCGCGACCGCTCGCGCACGGCGGGCAGGCGCAGCGGCATGACGCTCAAGCGGTAGTACAGATCCTCGCGGAACCGTCCGGCGTGCACGTCCGCCACGAGATCGCGATTGGTCGCCGCGACGAGGCGCACGTCCACCGTAATCTCGCGGCTCCCGCCCAGCCGTCGGAACGTCTTCGTCTCGAGCACGTGCAGCAGCTTGGGCTGCAGCTCGGACGCGAGATCACCGATTTCGTCGAGGAAGATGGTGCCGCGGTCGGCGAGCTCGAACAGGCCCTGGCGGCGGTCCTTGGCGTCGGTGAAGGCGCCCTTCTCGTGCCCGAACAGCTCCGACTCGAGGAACGTGGCCGAGAGGCCGCCGCAGTTCACCTCGACGAACGGACCGCTCGCGCGCGGCGAGAGATGATGGATGATGCGCGCCACCCAGCCCTTGCCCGTGCCGCTCTCGCCCGTGAGCAGCACCGTGGAGCGCTCGCTCGCCGCGAGCAGCTCGATCTGGCGTCCCAGCTCGCGCATCGCCGGCGACGCGCCCAGCGACTCGAGCCCCTCGTCCTCGTGCTCGCGCGCCCGCAGCATCGCGTTCTGGCGCACCAGGCGGATCTTCTCGGACACCCGCGCCGTGGCGGCCGCGAGGTGGTTCAGATCGACCGGCTTCGTGAGGAAGTGCTCGGCACCGAGCTGCATGGCCCGCACCGCCGTTTCGATGTCCCCCTGGCCCGTGAGCAAAATGACCGAGCCACCGTGCGAGCGGAGCCGCTCGAGCACCTCGAGCCCACCCACGTCGGGCAAATGCAGGTCGAGAATCACCACGTCGGGGCGGAGCCGGTCGAACGCGTCGAGCCCCGCCTGGGCGGTCGCCGCCCGGCCCACCTCGTAGCCGATGCGGTCGAAGTAATCGCCGACCGCGCGCAGCACATCGGCGTCGTCGTCGATCAGGAGCACGCTGTCAGGCATGACGCTTCCCGAGCGGCGCCGTGCGCGGATCCACGATCACCCGCAAGGCGCGCGGCAGCAGCCGGGCCTCGAACGGAGCGTTCCCCGCGGGCTCGCCGTCGAGCTGCATCGGCCGCGGCGGGCCCTCGAGCACGTCCACGCGCACCGTACGGCCGCGGCCGAACCACAGCCGCCGCGCGCCATTGCGCGGTCGCCGCAGCAGCTCGTAGAACGCGGCAAGGCTCTCCAGTGCACCGTCCGCCCGGAGCACCAGCACGTCGAGCCAGCCGTCGTCTGGGGCGACGTTGTCGCGCAGCCGCAGAAAGGGGGGCACCAGCTCGCCGCAGTTCGCCACCAGCACCATCGCCGCCGGCAGCTCGTGCGCCACGCCGTCTACCGTCACGCGATGGAGCGGGCTCGTGACGTCGGGGAGGGTGGCGAAGGCGTGCATCACATAGGCGGCCATCTTCCAGCGGCGCTTCTCGGCCGCCCCCGTGCGGGCCATGAGGCGGGCGTCGAACCCGGTGCCGCTGCACACCGCGAAGTAATGCATGCCGTCGGGGCGCTCCACGGTTCCCAAGTCGATCGCCGCCGTCTGGCCGGCGAGGATCACGCGCGCCGCCGCCGCCGCGTCTCGCGGTAGCCGCAGGTTCCCCGCCAGCAAGTTTCCCGTACCGCCCGGCACGAGGCCGAGCGGGATGCCGCCATTCACCGCCCCGGCGGCGATCTCCATCGCCGTGCCGTCCCCGCCGTAGCACACCAGGGCGTCGAACTCCTGGTCGGCCGCCTCGCGCGCGAAGCGGCGCGCATCCCCTGCCTGCGCCGTGGCGCGCACCTCCACGGTCCAGCCGCCGTGCCGCAGCGTGTCGCGGATCGCCGTCACCGCCCGTGCGTCGGTGCGCGCCGCCGCCGGGTTGGCGATGAGCAGGGCCCGGGTCATGGCTAGTAGCGCCGCTCCCAAAAGAGGTCCAGACCGAGCTGCCGCGCGGGCGCCTGCGTGCCGTAGGGATCGCACGTCTGCACGGGCTCGAAGCTCGCCTCGGTACGCCACTCCGGGCTGATGCGGAATTGCAGCGACAGTCCGAGCGTGTTGGTGACCCCCGCCTGCTGCTGCGCCTGGCACACCTCGGAGTTGAACCCGGCGTTCACCACGAGAAACGTCTTGGGGCCGAGTTGTCGCCCCACCGCGAGCTGCCAGCCCAGCAGCGCAGTGCCCTGTCCCCCGCCGCTGGGCCGGATCTCCACGTAGTCCACCGGCACGCCCCCGGACACGATCGTCTGCTCGATCTCGCCCGACAGCACCGAGAGCGCGCCCTGGAGGACGGCTCGCTGATCCGCGATCCCGCCCTGGTCGCCCCCCAGATCCACGGTCCGCTTGCCGAACAGGAGGTACGAGATCAGCTCCGTCTGCGACAAGTCCTGTTTCTCCGCCGCGAGGGTCACTTTCGGCACGAGCAGCGTACCGGTGATGTGCGCCACGACACTGATGTCTTCGGTAGTCTCGCCGGGCGTCGGCACGGGATGAACCAGATGCTTCGCCTCGATGTCGAGGGCCGCGTCCTGATCCGGGGTACCGAAGTACCGGACGGTTCCCTGCGACACGACGAACTCCCGCGAGACCGGGCCGACTTTGAGCCGATACGTGCCGCGCACGGCCTGCAACGTGCCGCTCACGAGATACAGGTTGCGCTGCTTGGTGAGTCGCACCGACCCGGCGAGCTGGATGTTGGCCTCGTTCGAGCGCAGCCAGACGTCGCTTCCCATCTCGAGCGCCAGATCGTCGATCCGCAGGCTGTCGAGGAAGACGTTCTGGAACTCCGGGCCGAGGCGTTGCTGCTCGATGAGCGAGGCGAGCGACGTGTCGGCGAGCTCGTCCAGGTTCACGATGCGTTTCTGCACGAGGTCTGCGAAATAGAGGACGCCCGACGTCACGTTGACCTGGCCGGTGAGCGCGGCGCCGAAGATGGGGCCCTGGAGTGTGAGCCGCCCGCTTGCCGTGATCGTCACGTTGTTCTTCAGGTCCAGGGCCTTGAACTGGTCGGCCGCGATCCGCAAATCGAGCACGGGATGCGTGAGCCGCTCGAGCCGCACGACGCCGGATACGTCGGCCCGGCCCCGCTCGCTCGACGCCGAGAGCGACTGGACGGCGATCGTGTCCCCCGAGAGCGCCAGTCGGCCGTTCAGGTTTTCGTAGCGGACGTTCAGAGTCGGAATCGTGGCAGCGGCGTCGGCGATCTGCAGCGCGCCGCGCAGCCGGGGGGCGTCCCAGGTCCCGGCGATCCCCAGGTCGGTCGAGAACACCCCGGTCACCTGGCGCACGGCCGGCGTGAGCGCTTCGAGCACCGAGAGATCCACGCTGTCCGCCGTGGCGCGTACCGACAGGGTGTCGGGGAGCTGACGATGCTCCACGCGCGTGAGGGCGAGGTCCAGCGGCAGAAATGCCTGCACGTCGAGGATCTGCTGCCCCGAGCGCCAGAGGTGCAGGGCGGTCCGCAGCCGGCGGTCGCGGTACTCGAAGGTGCCGTCGACGAACGGGGCGCGGAACTCGCCGAGCCGTCCGTTCGAGAGCGAGAACGCGCCGCTCGACACCGGATCGGCCCGGCTCCCCGAGAGGCCGGCGGTCGCGGTGACCGACCCGCCGACGCCCGCGGTGTCCCGCTCGAGCAGCGCATACACGCCCGCCAGCGGAAAACCCTCGAGCTGCAGGTGGGCGTCGGCCCGGCCGTGCGTGGGGAGGTCCCCCTCGAGTGCGAGCTTGCCCGACCCGTACACGCTGTGTAGCGCCAGGTGGCTCACGCGAGCGGCCGAATCGGTCACGCTGAGCTCCGCCGGCCGCTCGAGCACCCAGACGTCGCCCGGCAGCTGCACTGCCAGCGAGTCGAGACCCACGGCGAGTACACGCCCGCCCGCCGCGGTGGTGCGGCGGGCGAAGCGCCCGCCGGCGAGGAAGGCGCCCCCCCCGCCCATGCGGGAGCGCGCGAACCACGTGAGCGAGTCCAGCGTCCCGCGCCCCACCGCCGCCGCCCCCGAGAACCCCAGCGTGCCGTAGGCGAGGGAGTCGAGCGTCGCCTCCAGCGCGAACGCGGGCGTGGGGCCGGGGCGCCATTGGAGGCGCGCGCGGCCGGCGGGGAGCTGCCAGCCACGCCACGCCACCCGCTCCACGCTGGCGCGCACCTCGACGCCGAGCGAGTCGAGCGACCCCCCGAGCGTCGCGACCACGCGGGCCGAGCCCGCGAGCGGCCGGATCGGCTCGGGGTCGGGGTCGGGATCGGCGCGCGCCGCGGCGTTGCTCCCCGCGAGCCAGCTCACCAGGGAATCGATGGCGCTCAAGCTGTCGGCGTCGAAATCGAGCGCCAGCTGGCCGCTCGTGCCGCGCGTCCAGCCGAGCGATCCCGACCCGGTGGTGACGAGCCCGGGTTGCGCCAGGCGCAGCGAGTCGACGTACACCCGGCGGTCGGCGAGGCGCAGGCGCACGGCGCCCGAGTCGAGCCCCGCGCCGGCGAACAGCGACGGCCCGAGCAGCGCGGTGACGGCGCCGCTGGGCGCGACGCCGCTGTCACCCGTCAAGGCGCCGCGGACGGTGAGGCCGAGGCGCGAGGGCGGGGCGCCGGTGAGCCAGTGCGCGAGATCCAAGTCCCGCGTGGCCAGCTCGAACTCGCGCGCACCATAGTGCGGCAGATCGAGCATCAGCACGCCGTCGGCGCGCACGTCGCCTCCCTCTCCACCGGCGTACAGCTCGGCGTGGGTTTCGAGCGCGTCGAGCGGGCCCGTCAGCTTCAGCGGCCCCGACGCGGCTCCTCGCAACGGGAGCGTGGGAAAGCTGCCCCTGAGGCCGTCGAAGGAGAGCGAGTCGGCCGTCACGTCGGCGTAGATGCCGAGCACCCGGCCGCGCGTATCGAGGCGCACGGCGCCCGTGAAGTGGCTCGGCGGCCGCTCGCCGTCCCGATGCTCGAGGGTGCCGGTGAACTGCGCGTTCTTGAGCGGGCCCGCGAGGCTGCCGTTGGCCAGGAGCGTGCCGTGCAGTCGCACCGCCGGCGCCAGCCGGGCCAGTGTACCCAGATCGACGCTCGCCGCCTCCACGGCGAACGGCTGGAACCGGATGCCGTCGGCCGCCCTGAGGTTCACCTCGCCCTTGCCCCGCACCTGTGTCTGCGGCCACGCCGGTACGAGCGAGTCGCGGAACGACCAGTCAGTTTCCAGAGCGAGGGCGGTGAGCGGTCCCGTGGCGATGGTGCGCCCGGTGAGCCGTCCGGCAAAGGGCAGGGTGTCGAGAAACGGCCGGGCGAATTCGAGGTCGAAGTCGCGGGCGTCCAGGTCGGCGTCGCGCAGCGCGACGAGCCCCGAGTCCGCGACGCTCAAGGCGGTCAGCCGGCCGGCGACCGTGCCCCCCGCAAACGCCAAGCGCAGCGAATCCAACCCTACCTCCAAGACCCGACTCCCGTGGGAGCGCAGCCGCACGTCTCCCGAGAGCACTCCGGTGGCGGGCGGGCCGGTGAAGCGGCGATCAATGAACGGGAAATCGCCGAGCGTCGCCGAGTCGGCACGCAGCCGGAGATCGAACAGCAGGGGGCCGTGCGGCCAGCGGACGGCGCCATGGGCGTCCCGCAGCGCGGACGCGGGCAGCTGCACGCGGGCGAGGCGCACCTCCATCGAGTCGCCGATCACGCGGAGCCGGCCCGCGACGTCGACGAGGCGCACCGCGGGGTCGGTGCTCTCGAACGCGAGCCGCGACACGTCGATGCGGATGCCGCGCTCGCGCGGCGAGGAGACCTGCAGGGCCGCGAGGTGCGCGTCCAGATGCTCGAAGCGCCGCACGCGCAGCCGCCCGTTCGGGCCGCCACCGGCGATCTCGAGCGCCGAATCGCCGGGCTCGGCGTGGCGCGCCTGCAGTCGCAGCGTTACGCTGCCGTCCGTGACGCGCACGTTCCGGAGCAGGATCAGCGCCGCCGGCCCGTGCTTGCCCGTGTCCGGCCCGCCCAAACGCAACAGCTCCTCGATGTTCAGCCGCCCGCTCGGGTGCTGTACGATGTTGATCACGGGTCGGCGCAGATCGAACTCGAACAGCACCACCCGCCCCGCGGCGAAATCGAACGGGTTGTAGCTCACGTCGACCCGCGGCAGCCAGGCGACCAGTGTCGAGTCGGCGTCGAACAGCCGGACCTGGGAGAGGGTGAGGCCGGTGAGCAGCGAGCCTCCGACGTCGCCGATCTCGATGGTGCCCGTGAACACCTGGTGCAGGGCCCCCGCCGTCACGCGCGTGAGCAGTGCGCGTCCCGCGTCCGTACCCACGAGCGACGCGAGTGCCCCCAGGAAGCAGGCGAGCAGCCCCGCGAGCATCCACAATGCCACGCCGAGCGAGCGCCGGACCATCAGAACGCCTGTCCCACCGCGAACTGCACCACGACGCGGCGCCAGAACCCGGGCGGCAGGCCGGGATCGTGCGTCTTCCCGGTTGCCCGGATGCTCTTGTCGCTCTTGTTCAGGAAATACACCTGTCCGGGCTCCGGCGGGTAGCCGTTGTAGGCGGCGTCCAGTCGCACCGGCCCGAGCGGCGTGACGAACCGCAAGCCCACCCCGGGCGTGACGCGCAGTCCACTGACCGTGCTCAGCGTGTCTCCCCGCTCCCACACCTGCCCCGCGTCCACGAACAAGCCGAGTCGCACGCGATCCGGAAAGATCGGCGTAGGAACGCGCAGCTCCAGGTTGGCGGTGAACACGGTGTTGCCGCCGGTCGGGGACGCTTTGATGTCCCCATAGGTCGTGTCGGCCCCGCTCACTTGGAGAATCGTGTCGGCGACGTACACCCGGGGCCCCAGCTCGTTGCGGGCGTACCCGCGCACCGAATTCGGCCCCCCGGCGTAGAACCGCTGGTCCGGCGGCACGAACTGCGTACTCTGCCCCAGGAGCGTGATGCGTTGCGGCAGGATCGTGCCGCCCCGGATCCGCCACGCCAACACGCTCCGGCGCGACACCGGATAGTACCGCGAGAGCTCGAGCTCACCGCGGTTGAACTCGTACAACGTGTCGGAGAGCACCAAGCGCGACGCGTGGACCAGCGTCATCTGAATCAGGCTCCCCGCGGAGGGGTCGAGCACCGAGTTCACGCGACCGCGGACGCCCGAGATCGTGACGGCGCCGAAGCGCCGGCGGTTGGCGAGAAACGACTGATCGGCCTGGTTGCACGCGAGAAACTCCTTGCAGTACCGCACCGGGTCCGCCGTCGTGCGCCCCACCGCGTAGCTGTAGGCGACGGTGAGGGGAATCTCGCGCCGGGCGTTGAACGTGACCCCCACGTTCACACCGATATCCTGCCGCGTGTACGCCCTGAACTCCGAGCGCCGCTCCGCGAACAGAGCGAGGCTCGCCGTGTGGCGCGGCGACAGGAACGCCGGCTGCCGCAGGGCGAGCGTGGCGTTGTAATTGGCGGTATCGGATGTCGGATCGTTTTGCAGGAAGCGGCACACGTTGTCCCGGAACCCGGCGTCCGCCGGGAAGCCCACGCCCAGCTTCGAGACCTGGCCGCTCAAGTCGAGCGAGCGCGCGCCGCCCAGGAAATCGTAGGCCGTCCAGCCGCTCTGCGCCCGGAAACAGTCGAGCGAGCCGTACCCCGCCCCGATCCGGATGCGGCGCAGCGGCGCCTCGGCGACACGGACCATCACCCGCACGGTCGAGTCGCCGCCGGACCGCGGCAGCGTGTCGGCCAGTACCACGTTGACCGAGCGGAACATCCCGAGGCCGTACAGGTCCCGCTGTGTCACATACAGCTGATCCTGCCGAAACCAGTCTCCCGGCCGCACCGAGAGCATCCGCCGCACGCTGCCCGTGTCGACGTGACCGGCACCCGTGATGATCACCTCGCCCACCCGCATGCGCCGCCCCGTGACACCCTCGAGCCCAGCCACCGCCCGGAGCGCCGCGGCATCCACGTCGTAGCTCCGCAACACGTCGGCGTAGGGGTACCCGCGGTTCTTGAGCCGGCCCACGATCGTGTCGGCGGACGCCTGGAACAGCGCCCGGTTGAACGGGTCCCCGACCTGCAGCGGCAACGCGCGTTTCACGGCCGGGACGTCGAGGATCGAGTCGACCCCCAACACGTCGAGCCTGGTGAGGCGCACCGGGTCGCCCTCGTAGATCCGGAACTTCACGTATACGTCTCTCGCCTCGCGGCGCACCACCGTGTCGATCACCGCGTTCATGTACCCGCTCTGGCGGTACAGCAGCAGCAGGCGCACCACGTCGCGACGGAACTCGAGCTCGTTGAAGGGCCGCTTTTCCCCGAGGCCGAGCCAGCGAAGGAAGGGGCTGGTCGCGAACGTGCTCGAATTGGTGGTCGCGATCGCGGCACTCAGCGTATAGTGGTCGATCGCGTGATTGCCCTCGAAGGAAAGCCCACGGACTACCCGCTGCGGCTCCTGCTGCGCGGCGAGGCGAGCCGCCGCGAATACGGCGACGACGAGGACCGGAAGAGACGCACGCAATTGACGCGGTCGGGCTGCCTCCCTATGTTGGCTCGCTCCCGCCACACTGTCAACCTTTTCGACACTCGACCCCATGCGCGCGCGCTGCATCCTCCTCCACACCGCCCTCGTTGCGGCCGTCGCATGCAGTCGCGCGGCGGCCGGGCGCGCCGGGCTGGTCTACTACGAGTCGTACGACCCGCGCTCGCTCGATCCGGCGCTCTCGACCGACGTGCCCACCGGCGAGATGGTGACGCTCGCCTACGACCGGTTGACCCAGTTCGACCCCGACGGCCGGCTCGAGCCGGCGCTGGCCGATCGCTGGACCGCGTCGCGCGACGGTCGACGCTACGTGTTTCACCTGCGAGCGGGTGTCAAGTTCCACAACGGGACGCCGCTCACCCCCGCGGCGGTGCGCGTGAGCTTTTTGCGGGTGCTGGCCCCGGGGACCAAAGGCGGTCGCCCCTGGCCGCTCTATCCGATCGCCGGGGCGGAGGCGTACGCGACGGGGCGCGCCGGGGACGTCACGGGCATGACGCTCGTGGGCGACTCGGGGCTCGCCTTCACGCTCACCGAGCCGCTCGCCATTTTTCCCAAGTTTCTCGCCATGCCGGTGGCGAGTGTGGTGCCCCCGCCCCCGGCGGACCCGGCGGAGCGACCGATCGGCACGGGCCCGTGGCGGTTCGTGGCGTGGCAGCACGACGATGCGCTCACGTTCGCGCGCAACCCCGATTACTGGGGCGGCGCCCCGCTCACGGACACGCTGATCGTGCGTATCATCCCCGAGCCGCTCACCCGGGCCGCCGAGTTCGAGGCGGGCCGGCTGAGCGTGATCGAAGTGCCCTTCGGCGAGACGGCGCGGTGGCGCGCGCAGCACCCTCACTGGTTGGTGGAGAAGCCGGCGCTGCGCGCGGTATACGTCGCGCTCAACAACCGGCGCGGGCCGCTCTCCGACGTGCGCGTGCGTCGGGCCATCAACCAGGCGGTGAACGTTCCGGAGATCCTGGCCACGGTGTACGGCGGGCGCGGCATCCGGGCACGCGGGGCGATCCCGCCGGCGCTGGCCGGGAGCGACACCACGCGGCCCGCGTACGACTACGATCCGGCCGCGGCGCGGCGGCTGCTCGCCCAGGCCGGCTACGCCACGGGTATCGACTTGCAGCTGTGGCGAACGGCGGCCAATGTCGAGTTGTCGCGCGCGGCGCAGGCGATCCAGTCTCAGCTCGCCGGCGTGGGAGTGCGGGTGGAGCTGGTCGAGCGCGACGCCTCGAGCCAACGCGAGGCCGCCCGCAAGGGTCAGGCCGACATGGTGATCCTCGACTGGTGGGCGGACTATCCCGACGCCGACAACTTCCTCTATCCCCTCTTCAATTCCGGCAGTTTCGGGCCGGGCGGCAACTATGCGTTCTACGCGGACGCGGTGACGGACTCGCTGATCCTCGCCGCTCGTCGCACGGTGGACGAGGCCGCCCGCACGGCGCTGTACCGGCGGATCGACGACCGCGTGTACGCCGCGGCGCCGTGGCTCTACCTCTGGTTCCCCAAGGACCTGTGGGCCCACCGGCCCGAGCTGAGCGGCTGGGACCTGCCGGTCATCTTCAACGGACAGCGCTGGACTCACGCGCGTCTCGGGGACCGGTGATGCGACTGGTGGGGCGCCGCCTCCTCATGACGCTGCCGACGCTGTTCGGGGTGCTGGTGGTCGCCTTTCTGCTGCTGAACGTCGCACCGGGCGACCCCGTCGCCGCGATGGTGGGCGAGCGCGCCGACTCGGCCACGATCGCGCGGCTGCGGGCCGAGCTGCACCTCGACGATCCGCTCCCGGCTCAGTTCGGGCACTATCTCTGGGGCGTGCTGCACGGCGACTTCGGGCGCTCCTACATCACGCAGCGACCGATCACCCGGGACCTGGAGGAGCGCTTCCCCAAAACGGTCCAGCTCGCCTTGGCCGCGATGCTCCTCGCCGCGCTGTGCGGCATCACGTTGGGAGCGGTGTCGGCGGTGCAGCCGGGGGGCGCGGTCGACCGGCTCGCCATGCTGGTGTCGTATGTGGGAGTGTCGTTCCCCGTGTACTGGGTGGGGCTCCTCCTGATCCTCGTGTTCGCCCTGGGACTCCACTGGCTGCCCCCGTCCGGCTCGGGCGGCCTCGCGTATCTCGTCTTGCCGGCGCTCACGCTCGGGATGCGCTCGATCGCATTCCTGTCGCGCATCACGCGCGCGGCCATGCTCGACGTGCTGTCGAGCGATTTCGTGCGCACGGCGCGGGCGAAGGGTCTGAGCGAGGCGGCCGTGGTGCTGCGTCACGGGCTCCGCAACGCGCTGATCCCGGTGATCACCGTGTTGGGTCTCGACACGGGGAGCTATTTGACCGGCAGCATTCTCACCGAGACGATCTTCGGCTGGCCGGGTCTGGGGCGCTACGTGCTGACCGCGATCGAGAAGCGCGACCTGCCCGCGATCCAGGGAAGTATTCTGTTCATGTCCATCGTGTTCGTGCTGGTCAACCTGGTGACGGATCTCCTCTATGCGAAAGCTGATCCTCGCATCGCTTACGATTAGCTCGGGCCTGGCGGCGCAGTCGTCCCCCGCGCCTCCCTCCGCCGCGCGACCGCGCACCGCGGCGTTGCGCGGCTCTCTGGAGCACCGGCTGGCGCAGCTGATCGACGCCCCGCCGTTCGACCGCGCCACGTGGGGGCTCTACGTCGTCGACGATCGCGGCCGCGTCCTGTATCGGCGCAACGCCGATCACTTCTCCGTGCCGGCGAGCAACACGAAGCTCGTGGTCACCGCGGCCGCGGCGGTGCTGCTGCCGGTGGATTACCGCGTGACCACCAGCCTGTACGTGAACGGGCGGGTGGACAGCGGCGTGCTGTACGGTGACCTGATCTTCTACGGGCGGGGCGATCCCACCTGGTCCGAGCGGTGCTTCTCCGTCGACACGCTCGCGCCCGGGGCGTGTGATTCGGCGTTCACCGCCATCGACGCCATCGCCGACTCCGTGCGCGGCCGCGGCATCCGGCGCATCACGGGGAAACTGGTGGGCGACGGATCGTATTTCGAGCCGACCCTGATTCACTACAGCTGGAATGCGTGGGACCTGACGTGGTGGTACGCGGCGCCGGTGTCCGGCCTCGGGTTCCACGACAACAGCGTGGACTTCCACATCGCGCCCGGGCCGGGCGTGGACGCGCCCCCCGTGATCACCTGGTCGCCCGACCTGGGGCTCATCACGTTCGAAAACCGCGCCCGCACCGTAGCCGCGGACTCGACGTCGACCATCGGAGACAACTTCTTCCGCAGCGGCGGGGGGTGGGGCATCCGGGCCGAGGGAACGGTCGCGCTCGGCAGGAAGCCCGGGGTGGAGAGCGTCGCGGTCCCGGACCCGAATCTCTACGCCGCGCGGGCCCTGGCGACGTCGCTCGGGCGCAAGGGCGTCGCGGTGGCGGGCGGCGCGATCAGCACCACGGATTCACTCGCCTATCGGGCCGCCCGCTGCTGCGGCTCCCCGCTCGTCGAATACCGCGGGCGACCGCTGCCCGACGTCCTCTTCCCGATCCTCAACACCAGCCAGAACTGGTTCGCGGAGATGCTGCTCAAGGTGCTGGGTCGCGAAATCAAGGGAGAGGGCAGCTGGGCGGCGGGGCTCGACGTGGAGCGCCGTTTCCTGATCGATTCGGTGAAGATCGACTCGACCGCGTTCGCACTGGAGGACGGGTCGGGGCTGGCGGCCGGCAACCTGGTCACCCCGCACGCGTTCGCGCAGCTCCTCGCCTACATGCATCGCCATCCCAAGGGAGCGGCGTTCGTCGCCGCGCTGCCGCACGCGGGACAACCGGGCTCGCTCCTCAAGCGCTTCGTCGGCACGCCCCTGGAAGGCCGCGTGATCGCCAAGACCGGCAGCATCGACCGCGTCAACAGCCTGTCGGGCTACATCGAGCAGCCCAACGGCCGGACCGTCACGTTCAGCGTCCAGGCGAACGGGCACGCGGTGCCGTATCAGCAGATGCTCAACCAGATTGACTCGGTGGTGGTACAGATAGGGCGGTAGAAGACGGTAGAGGACCATGCCACTACCGTCAGTCTTCCGTCTGCCCAAACAGCGCCATGTTCGAGGAGTGCCCCGGCTCGACCTTCACCGCGGGATTGATGAAGTGCACCGCGTGGTTGACGGCGATCGCCGCCTCGGCGGCGCCGGTCGCAATCAGCTTGAGCTTGCCCGGATAGGTGGTGATGTCCCCGGCCGCGAACACACCCGGCAGGTTGGTCGCCATGGTCTGCGAGACCTTGATCTCGCCCTTCTCGATGTCGAGCCCCCACTGCGCGATGGCGCCGAGTGAGGAGATGAAGCCGAGTTGCGGAATCACGCTGTCGACCGCCAGGCGTTCCTCGACCTTGGTCTTGCTGTTATAGATGGTCACGGCATCGATCACGTCCTCGCCGTGGATCATCTTCAACTCCCAGAACGTACGGAGCTCCATTTTGCCCGCCGCGCACAGCTCCTGCACCTGACGTACCGTCGCGGCGTGCGCGCGGAAGCCGTCGCGGCGGTGGATCATCACGATGGACCGCGCGATCCCCTGGAGGTTCACGGCCCAGTCGAACGCCGAATCACCGCCCCCGACCAGCAGGACGCGCTTGCCGCTGAACACCTTCGGATCCAGGACGCGATCGTGCAGCCCTTTCCCGTACCAGCGGTCCACGTCCTTGAGCGGCAGCTTGCGGGGGGTGAACGCGCCGATCCCCCCCGCGATCAGCACCGTGCGCGACGGGTACTCGTCCTTCTCCGTCACCACCGTGAAGGCCGGCTTCCCGTTCTCTGAGTCGCGCTTCAGGCCCATCACGTTCTCGCCGAGATGGACCGGCTGCTTGAACTGCAGCGCCTGCTCGGCCATGCCCTTCACGAGGTCTTTGGCGAGGACCTTCGGGAAGCCGGCCACGTCGAAGATGTATTTCTCGGGATAGAGCGCGGTGAGCTGCCCGCCCACCTGGTCGAGGTTGTCGATGAGGCGGCAGGATGCCCCGCGCATGCCGGCGTAAAACGCGCCGAACAACCCCGTCGGGCCGGCGCCGATTATCGTGATATCTTTGACGTCCTGCATGGGCTTTCAATCGTAACGGAAGCCCGGGAGAGAAGGGAGAGGGGCGCGGTTGAAGATCTACACCAAGACCGGCGACGGCGGGGAAACGGGCCTGTTTGGTGGAGGGCGGACGCCCAAAGACAGTCTCCGGGTCGCGGCGTACGGTGAGGTGGATGAGTTGAACGCGGCGCTCGGGCTGGCACGCACACTCGATCCCGCAGAGTTCGCCGATTCGCTGCTCCAGACTATCCAGCGCGACCTGTTCACCGTCGGGGCCGAGCTCGCGACGCCCGATCCGGACAAGCTGCACAAAGCGCTCTCGCGGAGCGGTGCGGCCATCGGCGAATCGGACATCGCGGCGCTCGAGGATGTCATTGACGGTCACGAATCGCGGCTCGAGCCGCTCAAGAACTTCATCCTGCCGGGCGGAGCGCCCAAGGCCGCGGCCCTGCACCTGGGGCGGACGGTGTGTCGTCGGGCCGAGCGCGCCGTCGTCGCCCTGGCGCGCCACGAGCAGATCAATCCCGCGATCCTGCGGTATCTGAACCGCCTGTCGGATCTCCTGTTCGTCCTGGCGCGCGCCGCCAACGCACACGCCGGGCGCCCCGACGTCAAGTGGTGACGATCCGCGTCGCGATCGCAGAGCCGCGCAACACCTCGTACGACATCCTGATCGGCCGCGGCCTGCTGGCGGATCTGCCCGCCTTGGTGAACGCCCCGTGCCCCGCGGCCCGCTACGCCGTGATCACCGACTCGCACGTCGCGACGCTGTACGGCAAGAAGCTCGTGGCACGATGCCACGACGCCACGTTGCACGCGGAGTTGTTCGAGTTTCCCGCAGGGGAAGCGAACAAGACGCGGGAAACGTGGGCGTCCCTCTCGGATCGGCTGCTCCAGCGTCAGTTCGGTCGCGACTGCGGGGTCATCGCGCTGGGCGGCGGCGTCGTGGGCGACGTGGCGGGGTTCGTCGCGGCCACCTACCTGCGGGGCGTTCCCTACGTGCAGGTACCCACGACGCTGCTCGCGATGATCGACTCGTCGATCGGCGGCAAGACGGGTGTCGACGTCCCCGCCGGCAAGAACCTGCTGGGTGCCTTTCACCAACCCCGGCTCGTCCTGGCCGACCTGGGCCTGCTCGGCACCCTGCCGGCGCCGCAGCTCGCCGCGGGGGTCGCCGAAGCGGTCAAGCACGCCGCGATCGCCGACGCCGACTACTTCGCATTCCTGGAGCGCGAGCACGACGCCGTGACGACCGGGCAACCCGACGCCCTCGAGCAGCTGGTGCGGCGCTCCGTGGAAATCAAGGCGGGCGTGGTCGCCGCGGACGAGCGTGAGACCGGTCGTCGCGCCATCCTCAACTTCGGTCACACCGTGGCGCACGCGGTCGAGGCTACCGTCAAGTTCGCCGTGCTGCACGGAGCGGCCGTGGCGATCGGAATGGCGTACGAAGCGCGGCTCGCCGAGGTGCTCGGGATCGCCGCAGCGGGAACCGCCGATCGGATTCGCAAGCTGCTGGAGCGCTACGGTCTCCCGGTCGAGCTCCCCAAGAGCGCGCCCGCGGACGCCCTGCTCGCCACGATGCAGCTCGACAAGAAGGCACGCGCCGGAACGGTGCGGTTCGCGCTACCGGAGGCGGTGGGGCGCATGCACGCCGACGGCAGCAGCTGGACGATGACCGCACCGGAGCGGGTGGTGCGCGAGGTGCTGGCAGGGCGGTAGTCGCGGGTTGAGACTAATTACAAGTGCGTCAACAACTTCCCACATTACTCTCCACCTCTCCACATGGCGCACGGTCCAGCGTCAACGCGGCATCAACACGTATTTTTCCACATGCTATGTGGATAGTGGACAAATGGGACAGTCGTGCGACGCTCTAACAATTTGTGATGTGGAAAAATGGGTAGATTTGCACCATTCGCGGGCAACTCCTATATTGGGCGCCGTTTAAAGAGTTATCCACTGGCTCAACATAAGTCTTCACCGTCGGAGCCCTAGCATGGAGCGATCCAACGGAGGCAAGGCCAAGGCGTTTTTTCGTGCCAATCCTTCCGGCGCCTTCGACCAGTACCTGCAGGACATTCAGAAGCTCCCCCTCATCAAAGAGCCCGCTGAAGAACGCAGACTCGCGCGACGGGTGCAGCGGGGCGATGAAAAAGCCGCCGAGCGGCTCGTCACCGCCAACCTCCGCTTCGTCATTTCCTACGTCAAGAAATATCAGGGTCACGGTCTCGACCTGTCCGAGCTGGTGGCGATCGGGAACGAAGGGCTCCTCAAGGCGGTCAAGAAATTCGATCCGGATCAAGGCGTGAAGTTCATCTCGTATGCGGTGTGGTGGGTGCGGCAGGCGGTGTTGAAGGCACTCGCCGAGCAGACCCGCAGCGTGCGCATTCCGCTGAATCAGAACTCGCAGCTGATCCGCATGAGCCGCACCGAGACCTATCTGTCCCAGGAGCTCGGGCGCGAGCCGACCGACGACGAGATCGCGATGGCGCTCCAGGACACCGTCGAGAACGTCCGCACCGCGCGTCGCATGACGGCGGCGGAGCTGTCGCTCGACGCTCCGGTGGACCGGAGCGACAAGGACGCGGCTACTCTGGGCGAGCGCTTCGCCGGCCAGGAAGGCGGCGAGATCGAGGAGAAGACCGACGGCAAGCTGATGCGCGAGTTCATCGACCGCATCTTCCAGAAGTACTTGACGCCCCGCGAGCGCAAGATTCTCTATCTCTATTACGGCCTCGAAGAGGGCAGCGAGGCCATGACCCTCGAGAAGATCGGGGCGCTGATGGGTGTGACGCGGGAGCGCATCAGACAGATACGAGAGCGCGCGTTCGAGAAGCTGCGGGAGTCGCCGGACGGACGGGCCCTCAGGGGGTTCTGGAGAGCGGCATAGAGCAGACGCCGAGACGCTCAGACGCCTAGCGGGATGTCGTGATAAGGGGCCAGGAAGACGGATTCCTGGCCCCTCTCTGCTACGCACCGCTGGGCGTCTCGGCGTCTGGGCGTCTGCCGGTATACTATTTACCCATGGCACGGGACCTCGCGCCGTTAGTCGACACCCTCGCCGAGATCGTCGGACCGCGCCACGTGCGGACGGCGCTGCCGGAGCGCGTGACGTACGCGAAGGACGGGCTGCCCACGCACCGGCGCGTGCCCGGCGTGGTCGTGCTCCCGGGGAGTCGGGACGAGGTGATCGCGGTCGTGCGGCTGCTCGGCGCGCTCGGCATGCCGTTCGTGCCACGTGGCGCGGGCACCGGCCTCTCGGGGGGCGCGCTGGCCGACGGCGACGCGGTGCTGATCGTGCTGACCCGGCTGAACCGCATCCTCAAGATCGACGCCCGCAACAGGCTGGCCGTGGTCGAGCCCGGCGTCGTCAACGTCCGTCTCTCCGTCGCCGCCGCACCGCACGGACTGCAGTATACGCCCGATCCCTCGAGTCAGACCGCGTGTACGATCGGCGGCAACGTGGCCGAAAACGCGGGCGGCCCGCACTGCCTCAAGTACGGGGTGACGGCGACACATGTGCTCGCGCTGGAAGTGGCGCTGGCGGACGGACGCGTCGTAGAGCTGGGCAGCCCCGGCGGCGAGCCGTGGGGCCCCGACCTGGTCGGCCTGTTCGTCGGCTCGGAGGGCAACTTCGGCGTGGCGACGCGCATCACCGTGCGGCTGTTGCCCGTCGCGCGGGCGGTTCGCACCTTGCTCGCCGACTTCACCTCATTGCGTACCGCCGGTGAGGCCGTGTCCGCCGTGATCGCCAGCGGGATCGTGCCCGCCGCGCTCGAGATGATGGATCAGTCGTGCATCCAGGCAGTGGAGGACTCGGTGTACGCGGCCGGTTACCCGCGCGATGCCGCGGCGGTGCTGCTCGCCGAGCTCGACGGCGCGCACGAGGCGGCGGTCGCGGCGGACGCCGAGACGATCCAAGCCGTGCTGCGCGCGCACGGGGCGCGGTCGGTGCTCGTGGCCGCGGACGCGCAACAGCGCGAGAAGCTGTGGCTCGGCCGCAAGAAAGCCTTCGGCGCCATGGGCCGGCTGTCGCGCGACCTGGTGGTCCAGGACGCCGTCGTTCCCCGCTCCACGCTCCCCGACGTGCTGGAAACGATCGCCCGGATCGCCGCCGAGTACGGGCTCACGGTCAGCAATGTGTTCCACGCGGGCGACGGCAACCTGCACCCCAACATTTCGTTCGACGGCCGCACGCCGGGCCTGCGCGAGCGGGTGGAAGCGGCCAGCGCGGAAATCATGGCCACGTGCATCGCCGCCGGCGGGACCATCACGGGAGAGCACGGCATCGGGCTCGACAAGCTCCGCTACATGCCGCTCCTGTTCGACGGCGATTCGCTCGCCGCCATGCGCGCGGTGCGCCACGTGTGGGACCCGGAGGAGCGGGTGAACCCGGGGAAGGTGGTTCCGGTGCACGCGTGTCGGGAATGGAGTGGATTGCGGATGGGGCGAGCGCCGAACCCTGGGGCTCAATCCGCAATCCGCAATCCACAATCCGCAATCGATCGGAAGGCAACCGCTCGATGAGTCTCTTGGATCGCGTCCGCGCCCTGCTGGGCGATGAAGCCGTCGAGGTCGCGGCGACGCCCGACGGCGTGCCGCGCGTCGCGCCCGCCTCCCCCGATGCCGTGGCGCTGCTGCTCGGCACCGCCCGCGAGGAGGGGTGGCGAGTGCGCATCGAGGGCGCCGGAACGTGGCTGCCCGCCGACGCGCCCGCCGACCTGGCCCTCACCACGCGCCGACTCGACAAAATCCCCGCGATCGAGCCCCAGGATCTGTCCGCGACCGCCGAGGCGGGGATCGGGTGCGACCTGCTGCGCCAACAGCTCGCCGACCGGGGCACCTGGCTCGCGCTCGACCCCCCGGGACTCGCGGGCCGCACCCTGGGCTCGATCATCGCGACGGCGACGGCGGGGCCCCTGCGCCAGGGATTCGGGCCGGTCCGCGATCACCTGCTCGGCGTCACCTTCGTCACCGGCGACGGCCGCTTGGTGCACAGCGGCGGCCGGGTGGTGAAGAACGTCGCGGGGTACGATCTCACCCGGCTCGAGGCGGGCGCGTTCGGTGCGTTCGGGGTGATCGTGCTGATCCACCTGCGGCTGCGCGCCCTGCCCCGCGCCGACCAGACGCTCGCGCTCGAGGGGTCGCGCGAGGACCTGACGCAGGTGGCCGAAGACATCGCCGCCGCCGGCATCCAACCGGCGGCGCACGAGCTCATGTCGCCCGCGTTGGCGCGGCGCGAGCGCTGGCTGCTCGCGGTGCGGTTCGCGGGCTCGGCGGCCCTCGTCGCGGCGGAGGAAGCCGGGCTGCGCGCGGCCACGGGCGGACGGTTCGCGCCGCTCCGGGCCGACGAGGGCCACAGCCTGTGGATGCGCGCCGCCGAGAGTTTCGCCACCCGGCCCGTGGCGTTCCGCGTCGGCGGCCTCCCCGACTCGAGCGACGAGCTGCTCGATCTGCTGCAGCACCAGGTCGGGGACGAGTGGATCTCGGCGAGCCCCGCGATCGGGGCGATCCGCTGGGGCGGCGAGGCCACCATCGACCGGCTCAAGCGCCTGCGCCGCACCCTCGCCGGCCTCGAGGTGCCGCTCACCCTGGAGCGCGCCCCCTGGCCCGTACGCTCCGCCGTCGGCCACTTCGGCGCCTACCGCGAGGGGGTGGGACCGCTCGTCGCCGGGCTGCGGCGGACCTTCGATCCGGGCGAGGCGTTCGTCGTGGCGGCCGAAGGAGCTGAATGACGGATCGCGGGGGGTTCGCCGCACTAGACCCCTGCGTGCACTGCGGCTTTTGTCTTCAGGCATGCCCCACCTTTCTCGCGACGGGCGACGAGGCCGACAGCCCGCGCGGCCGCATCGAGCTGATGCGCGCGATCGAGGCCGGCGAGCTCGCCCCGGACGATCCCGCCCTCGCGCTCCACCTCGACCGCTGCCTCGGCTGCCGGGGCTGCGAGCCGGTGTGTCCCTCGGGTGTGGGCTACGGCCGCGGGCTCGCGGCGGCCCGCGCGTTGATCACGAGCCGCCGCGGCGTGCCGCCGCTGGCGCGCGCCGCGCTCGCGGCGCTCACGGGCGCGGGCGTGTCGCGGGTGGTGTACGCCCTGACGCGGGCGCTGCGAGCGACGGGAATCCCCCGCTGGCTCGCGGGCTGGGGGCGCGTGCGATTCGCGATGGGGATGCTCGCGGCGACGCGGCCGGCGAAGGGCGGGGGAGGTCGGAGGAGGTTAGGGGAGGTTGGAGGAGGTGCGTCGCGGAGCAACCTCCCCCCACCTCCACCAACCTCCCCCGTCTTGCTTTTTCGTGGGTGCGTCATGGAGGGCCTCTTTTCCCACGTGCACGACGCCACGATCCGCACGCTCGAGGTGAACGGGTATGCGGTGCGCGAGGTCCCGGACCAGGTGTGCTGCGGCGCGCTGCACGAGCACGCGGGGCTCGAGAGCGACGCCCGCCGCCTCGCCCGGCTGAACGTCGCCGCCTTCGGAGACGGGGACGAGCCGATCGTCGTAAACAGCGCGGGATGCGGAGCGATGCTCAAGGAATACGGCCACCTGCTCCACCCGGACGCTGGCGGGTTCGCCTCCCGGGTGAAAGACGTCACCGAGCTGCTCGCCGCGCGGGGGCCGCGGCCGGGCGCACCCGTCGACGCCACCGTCGCCTACGATCCCCCCTGCCACCTGCTGCACGCGCAGCGCATCGCCGAGCCGCCCGAGACGGTGCTGCGGGCCATTCCGGTCCTGCGTCTCGTCAAGACGCCGGACGCCGCGCAGTGCTGTGGCAGCGCGGGGCTGTTCACGCTGATCGAGCCCGCGATGTCTCGCGCGGTGCTGGCGCCCAAGCTCGAGACGCTCGCCGAGGCGAGGCCGCAGGTGGTCGCGACCGGCAATCCCGGGTGTCTGATGCAACTCGGTGCCGGGCTCGCGGCGGCCGGCATTCCCGCCGTGGCGCGCCATCCCGTGGAGCTGCTCGACGAGTCGTACGCAGCTGCAGGGTATTATGCTTGAAGGACGATGACGGAAGCACTGCTGTTCGACTACAACGGCGTGATCACGGATGATGAAGAGCAGCACCGGGCGACGTTCGCCGAACTGCTCGCCGAGGCGGGGATCGCGCTCACGCGCGACCAGTACTACGCCGACTATCTGGGGTGCGACGATCGAACCTCGTTCGTGCACGCGTTCCGTCGGGCCGGCAAGCCGCTCGACCCTGGCGCGCTCGAAACGCTCGTCGCCCGGAAATCGCAGGCCTACGCGCGACTGACCGGGACCGCCCCCGCGCTGGTGGCGGGGGCGGCGGCGTTCGTGCGCGCGGCGAGCAGCCGGTTTCGAATGGGCCTCGTGTCGGGAGCGCAGCGGCGCGAAATCGAGCCGGCGCTCGCCCGCGCGGGCCTGGCGGACTGCTTCGAGGTCATCGTCGCCGGCGAGGACGTTGCCCGTTGCAAGCCGGACCCCGGCGGCTACCTGGCCGCCCGCGCGGCCCTGGCCCGGGGCGGGCCGCTCGAGGCCCGCCGTTGCGTGGTCATCGAAGATTCGCTCGCCGGCCTCTCCGCCGCGCGCGCAGCCGGGATGCGCTGCGTGATGCTCACCACCAGTCACCCGGCGCCCGCGCTCGCCGCCGCCGATCTGGTCTGGACCTCGTTCGCCGGGCATGACCCGGCGGAGCTGGCCGCGCTGGGGGACGCGTGACCGGACCGGTCGCCCCCCCCCCGCCCCCCGTCGCCCGACTCGAGCCCGGCAGCGTGTCGCCCGCGCTCGTCACGGCGCTCTACACCGGCGCCGTGTTGTCGCGCGCCGACGCCGCACTGCTCACGCTCACGGGCCCCGGAGCCGTGACGTGCGCCCAGGGGCTGCTCACCAATGACCTCGAGCAGGCGGGGGACGGCGCGTTCGTGTATGGCGCCCTACTCACGCCGAAAGGGATGATCGTCGTGGATGCCTGGGCGGCGCGACTGGGCGCCACGGTCGGCTTCACGGTGCCCGGGGACGGGCGCGATCGCGCGCTGGCGATCTTCACCCGCTCCGTACCTCCCCGCTTGGCCCGCCTGCACGACGTGGCGGAGGTGGCGATCTACCGGCTGGCTGGCCCGCGCGCGTTCGCGGCGGCCGTGGCCGCCGGCCTCGAGGTGCCGCCTGCCCCCGGGCGCGTGCTCCAGCACGCGGGCGACGTCCTGACGGCCCGCGCCACGGAGCCGGCGCCGTTCGCCCTGCAGGTCACCATGCCCGCGGCGCAAGGCGAGTTGCTCGCCAGTCGGCTCGCGGCCGCCGGCGCGATCGAGGCCGAGCCCGCCATGCTCGAGCTGGCGCGCATCCTGGCGGGGTGGCCGCGGCTCGGCGCCGAAGTGGACGAGAAAACGATCCCGCAGGAAGTTCGCTTCGATGAAATCGGCGGCGTGTCGTACACGAAAGGCTGCTACACCGGGCAGGAGACGGTCGCCCGGCTGCACTTTCGCGGGCACCCGAACCGCCAGCTACGGGGCCTCCTGTTCGATCCGGAGCCACCCGCGGCTCCGGCCCAGGGGTGGACCGCCGTGATGCATCTCGACCGCGAAGTCGGCCGGGTGACGAGCCTGGCCTTCGTGCCGGAATCGGGCGTGTCGGGCGCGGGACGCTGGATCGGGTTGGCGGTGATCCGCCGCGAGGTCGCGCCCGGCGCGATGGTGCGCGCGGCAGGCCGCGACGCGCGCGTCGTCGACCTCCCGTTCGCTTTCCCCGTCGCCGCACCGGCATGACCGTGCTCGTCACCGGCGCCAGCGGCCTCGTGGGCAGCCACGTGGTCGAGGCGCTGGTGAGCCGGGGCGAGGGGGTGCGTGCGCTGGTGCGCCCCGCGAGCCGGGACGCGGTCGTGCGGCTCGGTGCCGAGGCGGTCGCGGGAGACATGACCGATGCTGCCGCGTGGAACGCCGCCGCGCGCGGCGCGCGCGCGATCGTGCACGCCGGCGCGATCGTGCAGCGGCGGGCGTCCTGGAAGCAGTACGTGGCGGCCAACGTCGACGCCACCCGGCTCGCCGTCGCCGCCGCGCGAGCCACCGGCGCGCGATTGGTCCACATCTCGTCCGTGGCTGTGTATGGCGGCTCCGCCGCCTACCCCACCACGCGCGAGTGCCGGAGCGAAGACTATGCGTTCCAGCCGATCCCCGATTCCGACTTCTACGGTCGCACCAAGCGGATGGCCGAAGCGGTCGTGCGCGAGGCCGGGCAGCGGCGCGAGGTCGATGCCGTGGCGTTGCGCCCGACCGTGATCTACGGAGAGCGGGACCGGTTGTTCACGCCCCGCGTGATCCGCATCCTCCGACTGCCGCTCGTGCCGCGGATCGGGGCCGGCACGAACCGCCTCGCGTGCGTGTACGCGGGCAACGTGGCCGCGGCCGCGCTCGCGGCGCTGGCGGCACCGGAGCGCGGATTCCGCGCGTACAACGTCACGAGCGACGGGCCCCCCGTGCTGTCGCAGCGGGAGTTTTTCGCCGCCTTCGCGGCGGCGCTGGGCCGCCGCTACCGGCCGCTGCCGATCCCCGCCCCGCTCGCGGCGACCGTGGCCGGGCTCCTCACCGCTCGCCGGCTCGCCCGCGCCGCCGTGTCGTTCCTGAGCGGGGACAATCCGTACAGCGACGCGGCGCTGCGCGCCGAGCTGGGCTGGCTTCCCGCCACATCCGCGCCGACGGCGATCGCGCGCACCGTGGCCTGGTTCGTGGCACACGAAAAGCCCGGGCGCTAGTCCCGGGCATCGTCACTGATCCGAGCGGAGCTGCTTACGGCTTTTTCTTCGACTTGGCTGCAGGCTTGGTTGCGGGCTTGGCAGCGGGGGCGGCCATCTTCTTCGCCGTGTCGGCCATCATCATATGCTTGGAGGTGTCGGCCATCGGCATCTGCATCTTCGAGGTGTCGCTGCTCATCTGCATGTTGTGGGAGGTGTCGGCGGCGGCCGCGGCGGGCTTCTGCTCGGCCTTCTGACACGCGCCCATCGCCACCACGGCGAGGACCATTGCGAGACGCTTCATGCGTACTCCTGTTATAGAAAGTAGCTGACAGGGGGTGCTCGGCGGGGGAAAACCTAGCGGCCAGCCCCCGGGAGTCAAGGGCGCGGAACCGGGCGGGGTATACTAGCCCAACCTGCCATGTCTACCATGACTAATCGACGAGGCTTTGTGGCGCGGCTCGGAGCACTCGCGGCGGCGCTCAAGTGGCCCCGAGCAGCCTCCGCGACGCCCCCAGGGCCCATCCTCCGGGCCATTCCGACCGTCCTGTATCGACAGCCCGACGGTCGCAGCAATCTGGTGCGCGTCCTGGTGACGGGGCTCGACGCGCCCGCCGCTCGAGCGCGCGTGACCGACCGGCGCGGCACGCTGGTCGGGACGGCGGGGCTCTTGCCCGAGGAGGCGGGAACCGGGCTCGCCGGCGAGGTGTGGGTACCCCTGGCCGAGCCGGCGCAGTACGAGATCGACCTGGAAGTCGGAAAGCGGCGCGTCTTCGGACGGCGCGTGCGGCTCGTGCCCCCGCGCCGGTGGACCCTGTACTGGATCGCTTCGAGCCACACCGATCTCGGGCTCACCGACCTGCGGGAGCGCTGTGTCGAGGCGCACCGCCGGAACCTGGACGCGGCACTGGCCCGCCTCGAGGCCCATCCCGATTTCCGGTGGACGGCGGAGTGCGCACTCCCGGCGGTCTCCTACGGAGACTATCGCGCGCCGGCGGCGGGCGCCGCGCTGGTGCGCGCGATCCGCGACGGCAAGATCGGCTTCACGGCGTTGTTCGCGAACCTCCTGACGGGACTGCTCGACCACGAGACCTTGGCGCGTGCCGCCTGGCCGGCCGGCTTGTTCGCGCGCGAGCGCGGGCTGGGCTACGCGGCCGCGCTCATCGCGGACGTGCCGGGACAGACGCTCACGTTCCCGACGCTGCTCGCGGCGAGCGGCGTGCGGTACCTCGCGAGCGGCGTGAACCCGGAGCGCGCCCTGCCGCTGCTCTCCCCCGCCGCCGCGGCGGCCGCGCAGCTCACGGGCGAGTGGACATCCTACCCGCAGCTCTACTGGTGGGAGGGGCCGGACGGCAGTCGCGTGCTGCACTGGCGGACCGACCAGTACGCCGACGGGCCCCGTTTCGGCTTCGGCATCGGGGCGGCCGAGATGGCGCGCCACCTCTCCGATTGGCTGCTCTCGGACCCCGTGCTGGGGGCGCCGAGCTACCCGTACGACGTAGCGCTGTTGTGGGGCGCGGCGCCCGCCAACGGGCTTGTGGACGAGGGAGTGATCGCGAACGTCGAAGAGTTCAACCGGCACTACGCGTATCCCCGGCTGCTGGCGGCGCGCCCGGAGGATTTCTTTCGTGACGTGGAGCGCCGGTTCGGTCCGAAGCTGCCGGTGCGGCGTGGCGACACCGGCTGCTACCGCGAGGACGGCGCGGCCTCCACCGCGCGAGAGCTCGCCCGCTACCGCGCGGCCCAGCTCGCCGCCCGCGCGGCCGAGCTGTTGGCCCTCTGGGACGAGAAGACCGAGCCCGCGGCCGACGGCGCGTCCGAGCGGATCGCGCGCCGGGCCGAGCAGCGCCGTCAGATGTGGCGCGACCTGCTGTTGTTCGGGGAGCACACGTGGGGCGCGGCGACGAGCGTGTCGGATCCCGACGGCGAGCAGACGGCGGCACAGTGGGAGTCCAAGCGGCGCTGTCTGGACCGCGCCGCCGGCGTCGCCGGCGCCCAGGTCGCGAGCGCGCTGCTCCGCATCGGCCTGAGCGGCCCCTCGGGCGCCGGGCGCGTGGTGTTCAACGCCTCGAGCTGGACGCGGAGCGACCTGCTCCACGTGCCCGACGGCGCGGAGCGGCGGTTCGGCCTCGACGGCCGTGACTGGCCAGCCGTGGACCTGGCGGACGGCTCGGCGCTGGTCGTGGCGCGCGAGGTTCCGGCGCTGGGCTACGTGGCCCTGGCGGAGGGCGAGCGGGCGGCGAACCCGCCTCAGAACGAGGGCGCCACGCTCGAGGCGCAGGCCGGGCGCTTCCACGTGGTGCTCGATCCCGCGAGCGGCGCCATCCGCTCGCTCACCACGGGAGACGGCAAAGAGCGGGTGCGGCCCGCCGGCTGGTCGGGGTTGAACCAGCTCGTGTACGTCCGGGGCGGCGCGCACAGCGCCCTCTGGACCGACGCGGCGCCCGACGCGCTGCGCGCCGCCGCGGACCTCACCCTGAGCCAGGCCGAGCTCGACTCGGCCCGTCGCGAGCGACTCCCGGGAATCGGCGTTCGCCTGCTGGTCGAGCGCCGGCTGCAGGGCTGCACCGGCGTCGCGACCGTCGTGACGCTGTACGACGAGCTCCCCTGGCTCGACATCGAGAACCGGATCACCAAGCCGGCCACCCTCGAGAAGGAAGCGTTGTACGTCGCGTTTCCCTTCGCCCTCACGAAGCCCACCGTCGAGGTCGAGGTGCCCCTCGGCCGCATGACGGTGGAGCGCGATCAGCAAGCCGGCAGCGGCCGGGACTGGTACTGCCACGCGCACTGGGTATGGCTGCACGACGCCGCGGACGGGATGTTGTGGAGCGGGCCCGACACACCGCTCGTCACGCTGAACGACATTTTCCGCGGCCAGTGGCGTCGCACGCTCGCCCCCGACGGAACGCTGTTCGCCTACGTGCTCCATAATTACTGGCCGACGAACTTCGCGGCGCGGCAGGGTGGCGATTTCGTGTTCCGATATCGTCTCTCGGCGCTCGCCCCCGGGAGCGATCCGGCCGAGCCGGTGCGGCGCGGGTGGGCCGCGTGCGACCCGCTCTACGTCAGCGCCCGTTACGCGAGCGCGGGCGCGGGGACGCTGTCCCGGAAAGACTCGGCGCTCGTCCTCGCGGATCCCGGCGTGGCCGTGGTGGGCGCGACGCCGGCCGACGACGGCACGGGCGCGGTCGTGAAGCTCCTCGACGTGGCGGGCTCGGGCCGCACCGTCGGCGTGTGGCCCGCAGCGTACACGTTCCGCGCCGCGCGTCGCGCGAACTTCGTCGAAATGACCGGCGATCCGCTGCCCGTCGCGCCCGACGGCCACGCGGCGGTGGAGCTCCCCGCCCGGGGCACCGCCGCGCTGCGTCTCTTTACACCGACGCAGCGGGTCGGTTAACTATCGCCCTATGACCAAGCCAACCACCCTGGGCGAGCTGCGACAAACCGAATGGGCGAGTCCCGCCCGCATTCACCGCACAGTCAAGGACGAGCTGCGGCAGAATCTCATCTGCCTGCTCGAGAACGGCTCCGCCCTGTTCCCGGGCATCGTGGGCTACGAGGACACGGTCATCCCGCAGCTCGTGAACGCGCTCTTGTCGCGCCACAACTTCATCCTGCTCGGCCTACGGGGCCAGGCGAAGAGCCGCATCCTGCGCCAGCTCGTCACCCTGCTCGACGAGGACATCCCGATCCTCGCCGGGAGCGAGGTGAACGACAACCCGTTCGCGCCGATCTCGAAATTCGGCCGCGAGCTGGTGACGGAGCAGGGCGATCGCACGCCGATCACGTGGCTGCCCCGCGAGATGCGCTACGTGGAGAAGCTCGCCACGCCCGACGTCACGATCGCCGACATCATCGGGGACGTGGACCCGATCAAGGCGGCGCGCGGGGGCCACCTGTTGTCGGACGAGCTCACGATGCACTTCGGGCTGCTGCCGCGCGCGAACCGGGGCATCTTCGCGATCAACGAGCTCCCCGACCTCTCCGGCAAAATCCAGGTGGGGCTGTTCAACATCATGCAGGAAGGGGATGTCCAGATCAAAGGCTATCCGGTGCGGTTGAACCTCGACGTGGCCCTGGTCTTCACGGCCAATCCGGAAGACTACACCGCGCGTGGCAAGATCATCACGCCGCTGAAGGACCGTATCGGCTCCGAGGTGGTCACTCACTACCCTCACACGGTCGATCTGGGAACGGCGATCACGCGTCAGGAGGCCTGGCTCGAGCGCGAGGGGCGGCCGGTCAAGCTGCCCGCGTTCGTCGCCGAGCTGATCGAGCGCGTGGCGTTCGAGGCTCGCGAGGACAAGCGGGTGGACCGCCGCTCCGGCGTGTCGCAGCGCCTGCCGATCAGCGTACTCGAGAACGTGGTATCGAGCGCGGAGCGGCGCACCATCGCCACGAAGGAGAAGACGGTCGTCCCGCGCGTCTCCGACATCTACGCCGCGCTCCCCGCCATTACCGGCAAGCTCGAGCTCGAGTACGAGGGCGAGCTCCAGGGCCCCGAGGTGATCGCAAAGGACCTGATTCGGCGCGCCGCGGGCAAGACGTTCGAGGCCCGCGTGGGCGGGGCCAACGTGGACGACATCGTCCACTGGTTCGACGAGGGTGGGGCGCTCAAGATCTCCACGGACGAGCGCTCCGAGACGTGCCTCAAGGGATTCAGCGTGGTGCCGGGGCTGCTCGAGCTGGTGGACCAGGTGGGCCTCGCGGCCAAGAAAGATCCCGGAACGATGGTGGCGGCCTGCGAGCTGGTGCTCGAGGGTCTCGTGGCCGAGAAGCGCATCTCGCGCAGCGAAGAGCTCGGCTATACGCGCGCGCGGGCGGAGCCCAAAGGACCGGGGTACGGGAAGCCGGGGAGCGGAGGGCCGAACCTCTTTTCGTAATCCCGCGTAGGGGGCATGTTCTCCCATCCCCCACCGGAGCTCCCATGGGTAAGCTCATCGCCGGCGCCGTCCTGCTGTTCATCGCGTTCTCCCTGCTTCTCACCGCGGCCACCGTCCGCGCGCAGCGGCCCGGACCGGCCTCCAACCTGCTGCGGGTCGGCGGGTACGTCCTCGGCGCGCTCGCGATCCTCCTGGGCCTGGGGTCGGCGATGGTCGTGATCGACCCCGGGGAAGTCGGCGTGCGCCACGCCTTCGGGTACGTGGAGCCGGCGCCGCTGCTCGCGGGGATCCGGTTGGTCTCCCCCTGGTCGGAGATCGAGCGCTACTCCACGCGCGAGGAGCAGTGGCCCACCCGCGGCGAGCAGATCGAGGCGATCGAGGCGCTCTCGAGCGAGCAGATGGGCATGCACGTGGAGGTCTCGATCCGCTGGCAAATCGACCCCATGCAGGCGCCCAAGATCTTCACCGAGATTGGCGACGAGAACCAGATCCGGGGAGCCGTGCTGAACGCGATTCGCAAGGGCGTGCGCGACGGCATGGTGCAGTACTCGATCAACGACATCTCGAAGCGGACGCAGATCGCCAATACAATGGAGGGGCTGGTGGACTCCGCACTGGTGACCACCCCGCGCGCCGGGGGCGGCAAGTTTCGCATCGCCACCGTCACGGCGTTCTTCCTGCGCGATCTGCAGCCGCCCGCCCAGGTCGTGCAGGCGATCAACAACAAGATCGCGCAGGAGCAGCAGATCGAAACCGAGCGGCACCGCGTGGAGGTGGCCCGGCTGCAGACCGAGCAGCAGCGGCTCCTGAACCAGACGCTGTCTCCCGAGGCGCTCACCAAGCAATGGATCGAAATGCTGCACGACCTGAAGAGCTCGAACAACCTGATCATCTTCGTGCCCACCGAGGGCGGCCTGCCGTTGCTCAACATCGGCGAGCTGCGCAAGAACCTGAAGCCCTGAGATGGCGCACCCGGTCATCACGATCACGCGGCAGTACGCATCGGGCGGCGCGGCCGTCGCGCGGCAGGTCGCCGCGGCGCTCGCGTGGACGGTGATCGACAACGAGTTCGTGGACGAGGTGGCGCGCCGGGCCGGGCTCGCGCCCGCCATGGTGGCGGAGCACGAAGAGCGGGCCCCGGGCCTGTTGGAGCGGCTGGCCCGCACGCTGGCGGTGGCGTCGCCCGAGATGTTCATCGGCTCGGATGCCGTGCCACCCGCCGGGCAGGACGAAACGACCATCGTGAAGTTGACCGAGCGGATCATCGCCGAGACGGCGGCCCACGGGCGCGTGGTGCTGGTCGGCCGGGGCGCGCAAGCGCTGCTGGCGCAGCGGCCCGACGCGTTACACGTCTATGTCGTCGCGTCGAAGCCGTGGCGTATCAGGCTCGCGGTGGAGCGTCTCGGCGTGGATCCCGCCGACGCCGAGAAGGTGGTGGACGACACGGACCGTGGGCGCGACCAGTACGTGCGGACCTACTACGGGCGGCACCGCCAAGACGTCGTGAACTACGACCTCGTCGTCAACACCGAGCGGCTGGGCATCGAGGGCGCGGTGGCGCTGGTCGTGGCGGAAGCGCGCCGGCGACAGTGGCAATGAACACGGTCGGGCGCTCGGTCGCGCTCTTGGCCTCGCTGGCGGGCTGCTTTCACGGAGCCGTGGCACCCCCGGCCGCCGTCGCGGTGATGCCGTTCGATCCCTATGGAGGGGCGATCTACGTCCCCGCGATCGTCAACGACGACTCCGCCTGGTTGATGTTCGACACGGGCCTGTCCCATACCGGGCTCGATCGCGACTGGGCCAAGAGCGTCGGCGCGACGCCCGCCACCGACACGAGCGCCACTGCCGTCGTTCGGTCGTTCCGGCTGGGCGACCTCCACCTCGACGGTTACCGGACGACGCTGTATCCCCTCGGCGGCCTGAGCGAAGCGAGCGGGCGCCTGCAGCAGGGCCTCGTGGGGCACGACGTGCTCCACCGCTTCGCCGTGGAGATCGACTACCCGACCCGGCAGGTGCGGCTGCTCGATGCGACATCGTACCGCTACGCGGGCCCCGGTACGGCGGTTCCGTTCACGCCGGATGCGGACCTCCCGCTGCTGCGGGCCAGGATCAAGCCCCGGGGGCGGCGGGCCATTCCGGCCCGGCTGCTGCTCGACACCGGCGCATCAGGCCTGTGCCTCATCCTCACCACTCCCTTCGTGGAGCAGCACGATCTCGCCAGCGTGTCGCCGGCGATCGAGGCGCCGATCGGCACGGGCCTCGTGGGCGAGCTCCATGGCACGATCGTGCGGCTGCAGGAGCTCGACCTCGGCCGCCTGCGGGTCGCGTCCCCCACCACCGGGTTGGGAGGCGAGAGCAAGGGGTTCCTCGGACGCACGGACATCGACGGTGTCATCGGTAACGCCGTGTTCGAGGGGTCCCGTCTGATCGTCGATTATGCCCGGCGCCGCGTGATCGTCGAGCCGCGCGTCGCCGGCGGCTCGCTGTGCGACTACGACATGAGCGGGCTGCGGCTCGTGGCGCGGGGGCCGGGGCTGCGCCGCGTCCTGGTGGACTACGTCGTGCCGCGCAGCCCGAGCGCGGACGTGGGCATCCGGGCCGGGGACGAGCTGCTGCGGATCGACGGGCGCGGCGTCGCCGAGGCGGACCTGAGCGCCGTACGCAAGATCCTGCGCGTGGACGGCGCGATCCACCAGCTCCTGCTGCGGCGCGAGGCCGACACGATCCGGGTCGCGCTGCGGCTGCGACGACTGCTCTGACTGCAGGTTGGTGGAGGTTGTGGAGGTTGGGGGAGGTTGGGCGCTACGCTGTACGGCGCAGCGCCGGCACCCGCCACACGGCTGCTCCCACCGCCAGGGCGGTCGCCGCGCCGCCCATCGCCACGGCGGCCGACGGCCCGATCCGCTCGGCGAGGGCCCCCATCTGCAGCGAGCCGAGCGGGGCGAGCCCCACGAACACGAAGGAATAGAATCCCATCACCCGCCCGCGCAGCGCGTCGGGCACGATGGTCTGGATCGTGGCATTGGTGAGCGCGTTGTTGACGATCATCGTCGCGCCGGTGAGCGCGAGCAGCCCCACCGACACGAGATAGACCTTCGAGAGGCCGAACGCGACGAGCAGCAGCCCGAACGAGCCGCCCGCGGCGATGAGCGTCGGGCCCTTCCGGATGCGCCGATCGAGCGCCGCTACCGCGAGCGCGCCGCTCAGCGCCCCGATCCCGACCGCCGTCATCATCAGGCCGTAGCCCGCCGCGCCGCGGTGCAGCACGTCGCGCGCGAACACCGGCATGATCACGAAATAGGGAAAGCCGAAGACGCTGAACAGCGCCATGAGCAGGACCAGCGCCGATACGCGCCGGTCGGCGCGTATGAACGCGACCGCTTCGGAGAGCCCCGCCCAGACGGACCCGGCCCTCGGGGCCCGGGTGTAGGGCGGCAGCCGCATCGCCAGGAGCCCCGCGATGACCGCGAGGTAGCTGACGCCGTTCACGAAGAAGCACGCCCCCACGCCCAGCGCTCCGATCAGCACGCCCGCCATCGCGGGACCGATCACGCGAGCCGCGTTGAAAGCCGACGAGTTGAGTGCGATCGCGTTCATCAAGTCTTCTTTGCCGACCAGGTCCACGATGAACGCCTGCCGGGCCGGGATGTCGAACGCATTGACGACGCCGAGAAAGGCGGCGAGGGCGGCCACGTGCCACACGACCACCGTTCCGCTCCACACGAGCAGCGCGAGCGCGAAGGCCGGGAGCATGGACAACGACTGCGTGACGATGACGAGGCGGTGCTTGTTGGTGCGATCGACAAGCACGCCGGCGTAGATCGTGAGCAGCAGCACGCCGAGCGAGCCCAGCGCGGAGACCAGACCGACGTAGAAGGGCGAATTCGTCAGCTCGAGGACCAGCCACCCCTGCGCGATGTTCTGCATCCAGGTGCCGATGAGGGACACGCCCTGTCCGAGGAAGAAGAGCCGGAAGTTGCGGTGGGCGAGCGCCCCAAAGGACCCGCGCGCGGGGTCGTCCATTGCGGGAAAGCTCGCCGCCTCCCGATATTTCGGGTAGGGAGCCGATGAAATACACGACGTACAGGCGCTACCTCCCCGAGCTGGCCGACACGCTCAATCTCCAGGCCCTGCTCGACCAGCTCGCCGATTTCCTTCTTCAGTCGGGCTTCGCCGGAGGCGCGTACTCGCACCCGTTCTGGGGCGAGTTCGGCGAGGACGAGTCGGACCGCTCGCTCGACGCGCTGCGGCAGGCGATCCTCCAGGCGCTCATGGACTCGGGCCAGCTCACGCCCGAGATGCTCAAGCTGCTGCGCGGCGAGTCCACCGGCGACGCCAGCCGCGACGCCGATCTCGAGCGCCAGCTCTCCGAGCTGCTCGACAAGATCGTCCAGAAGCTGATCGACGAGGGATACCTGAACGTCACCGAAGCGCCGAAGGTCCCCTCGGGACAGCAGCCGCTGTTCGGCCCGGGCGGGATGGCCAAAGAAGCCGCCCAGCAGGTGCAGTTCAACCTCACCGAGAAGGGGATCGACTTTCTCGGCTACCGCACCCTGAAGCACCTGCTCGGCAGCATCGGCAAATCGAGCTTCGGGGCGCATGAAACCGAGCATCTCGCCACCGGCATCGAGGCCGAAGCGGTGAGCAAGCCGTACGAGTACGGCGACACCCTCAACCTCGACGTCAACGCCACGCTCACGAACGCCTTGCAGCGCGAGGGGTTGGGCGTGCCGATCAACCTCGAGTACGACGATCTCATGGTGCACCAGGCCGAGTACCGCTCGTCGTCGGCCACGGTCCTGATGCTCGACTGCTCGCACTCGATGATCCTGTACGGCGAGGACCGCTTCACGCCGGCCAAGAAAGTCGCCCTGGCGCTCACCCACCTGATCCGCACCCAGTTCCCGGGCGACACGCTGCGCGTGGTGCTGTTCCACGACACGGCGGAGGAGATCCCCCTCGCACAGCTGGCGCGCGCCCAGGTGGGGCCGTATCACACCAACACGGCCGAGGGGCTGAAGCTGTCGCGCCGTATGCTCATGTCGCAGCGTAAGGACATGCGCCAGATCATCATGATCACCGACGGCAAGCCGTCGGCGCTCACGCTCCCCGACGGGCGCATCTACGTCAACTCGATGGGTCTCGACCCCCAGATTCTCCAGGCGACGTATCGCGAAGTGGCGTTGTGCCGGCGCTCGGGCATTCTGATCAACACATTCATGCTGGCGCGCGACCGGAGCCTGGTGGAGTTCGTGAAGAAGGTGTCGGCGATCTGCCGCGGGAAGGCGTACTTCACGAACACGATGACGCTCGGGCAGTTCATCCTGATGGACTTCATGCGGAGAAAGACGCGGCGGGTGTCCTGACGACCGTCTGGCGCGAGGGGCGGCCCTAACCGCTCGGTGTTGAGGGCGTGAAGCGCTGGCTGCGGTAGTTGCCCACCTCGCTGTTGCGCCGCCGCACGGCTAAACGCGCGCGCCCGAACTCGATTCCCGTCGGACGGGTCGGGACGTTTGCGCCAGTGACGGGCCGTGTGGCATCCCGGGTATCACATAGGAGCACTCGGGAGGAGCCTACGATGAAGCGGACGCTGCTCACGATCCCACCGCTCGTTGCGGTGGCTGCACTACTCACCTCGTCGGCGTGTGGGAGCGACTCACTCACGGACCCGGTCCAGGCAGTCGGGCATCTGATCGCGCTGGATTCCTTGAGGACGCTAGATGGGCAGGGGCTGCCGACAGCCACGCTCGATGGGGGCACGCTGACGTTTTACGCCGCTGCCTCGTACACCGATACGGTCCAAACCCCGGCCGGCCTGAGGTCGGGCGCGTGCGTGCAGGGGGTGCCGAATGGCGCGCACATAGGGCTCAACGGTCTCGTGACGCTCCCCGACAGCAGCACGTACTTGCTCCTGCCATGCTCCCATGGCACATTCGCCATCGTACTGACACGGCGTGTCGCGATGACGGACGGCTCACCCCGCACCGAACAGGACACGCTCTCCCACGGCCTGTTCACCTGGAAAGTGGATACACTCACGTGGAAGGCGGATACACTCACGCTCGTGGACGCGGGCGATCCGGGCCGTTTCACCACGTCCCTCGCGCGCGACACGGTGAGAGTGACGGCACCTGATCACCGATACGTCTTCAAGGCCGTGCGAGTGTTCTGATGTAGGGCCGGTGACCGGCGGAGATTCACACGTCGTCGCGCAGCGGTCGGCACGATTCTTCACGGGCCGAGCGCGCAACGAGGTGAGCGCGAGCCCATGTCCCGCCGACGATTCGTGAAGTCCCTGCTAGGGAGTGTGGGGCTGGCAGGATTGGCCGGCCCCGCGGCCCTGCCGACGCCCGAACAGCGGGGCGAGTCCGTTTGGCTCCCGTCCTACGCACGCGCCCAAAGCTACCGATCCAAAAAGCAGTCGAGCCACGACCCGACGGGCGGCAATCGGGATTACTGGTCCATCAAGAGCGGGGAGCAACGCGAGGTGTTCGTCGGCTCCGGGGCCGGTGTCATATCGCACATCTGGTTCACGATTGCCGCTCAAAGCTCGCTCCACCTGAAGGAGCTCGTGTTGCGGGCGTACTGGGACGGTTTGAGCAAGCCGAGCGTCGAGACGCCCATCGGTGATCTCTTCGGACTGAACCTCGGCGACTACGTCATCTACGCCAGTGCGTACCTGGCCTGCTCGCCCGGACAGTCGCTCAATTGTTATTTCGTGATGCCGTACCGGAAGGGTGCGCGGCTCACCGTGACCAACGAGGGAAGCCGGGACGTCGGCGCGTTCTATTCCAACATCGACTATCTGGAGCTGGAGAGCCTCCCGGCAGACGCCCTCTACTTCCACGCCCAGTACCGGCAGGCTGCGCCCAACTCCGCCCAGCACCTGCCCGAAGCCAAGAACGCGGACGGAGCCACCAATTACGTGTTCTGTGAGACGCGCGGTCGCGGCCACTTGTTGGGTGTGACGCTCGGCGTGGTGCAGAACGACGAGGGTTGGATGGGCGAGGGCGACGAGATGATCTTCGTCGACGACCCCTCCAAACCGGCCATTATCGGCACCGGCTCGGAGGACTACTTCCTGGGAAGTTGGGACTTCGGCGGGCGTCAGAACGCGCGCGCGTTCTCGCACGATCAATACGGCGCCCCGCTGATCCAGAGCCCCGAGCGCACCGGCGGTCGGTACTGCCTCTACCGCTTCCACGGCGACAACCCGGTGACGTTCACGCGCTACCTCAGGCACACCATCGAGCATGGCCATGCCAACGATCGGGCCGACAACTTCTACTCTTGCTGCTATTGGTATCAGGACCAGCCGTACACCGACTTCCCCGCGCTGCCCGCCGTAGCGGCGCGGATTCCGGTGGTACGGCCCCCGAGTTGACCTCCGCACGACGCTCCTATCGACGGCCGGATTCGACCCGTAGAATGACGACGTGCTCGAACGCCTGCAGGCCGCTCTCGGAGACCGCTACCGCGTAGAACGGGAAGTCGGCGCCGGGGGCATGGCCATCGTGTTTCTCGCGACCGACGTGAAGCACCATCGGCCGGTCGCCATAAAGGTGCTCCGCCCCGAGCTGGCCGCCGCCGTCGGCCACGAGCGCTTCCTGCGCGAGATCGAGATCGCCGCCAAGCTCCAGCATCCCCACGTCCTGCCCGTCTACGATTCCGGCCGGGCGGACGGCATGCTGTACTACGTGATGCCGTTCGTGGAGGGCGAGTCATTGCGCGATCGCCTGGTACGTGGAGGCCCGTTGCCGCAGGCGGAGGCGGCGCGCATCGCGCGCGAGGTGGCCGACGCGCTGGCCTACGCCCATCGCCAGGGGATCGTGCACCGCGACATCAAGCCGGCGAACATCCTGCTCTCGCAAGGCCACGCGGTCGTGGCGGACTTCGGGGTCGCGCGGGCCCTGAGCGCCTCGGCCGCCCCCTCGGAGCTGACGCAGACCGGCATGGCCGTCGGCACCCCGGCGTACATGAGCCCCGAGCAGGCCTTGGGCGAGACCAACTTGGACGGCCGGACGGATGTCTACGCCCTGGGTGTGGTCCTCTACGAAATACTGGCGGGCCGTCCCCCGTTCGGCGGTGCGACGCCGCAGTCCATCGTTGCTCAGGCGCTCTCCCACAAGGTGCCGCAGCTGCGGGACGATGCCCTGGGTCTGCAGCCGGTGATCGAGCGCGCCCTCGCCCGAGAGCCGGGGGACCGCTTCGCCACGGCGGACGAGCTCAGCGGGGCGCTCGACGGGCTGTTGAGCGGTACCGGGTTCCGGCGTGCGACCCGGTGGCGCACGCGGAGCATCGTCACCGCCGCCGCGCTCGGGCTCGTGGCCGCTCTCGCGTTCACCCTCTGGCCGCGGGGATTCCGCGCGGCGGGGGATCCGCGCAAATCCCTCATCGTGTTCCCCTTCAATAACAAGACGGGCGATGCCACGCGCGACTACCTCGACGAAGCGGCGATGAACCTGCTCGACCTCGCGGCGGCGCACTGGCGGGACATGCGCGTATACGATGACGAGCGCACTGCCTCACTCATGCGGCGCCGCCACGTGAGCACCGCTGCCGGCGTCGACTTCGAGACCGCACGCGCGATGGCGCGCGAGGCCCGGGTGGGCACGTTGGTGCTGGGCGACGTCCGTCGAGAGGGCGACTCCCTCGCGATCGAGGCCAAGGTGCACGACGTAGGCAGCGGTGACCGCCTCGCGACGCACATCGTACGCGCGGCGTGGGGGGCCGACCCCCGGCCCCTGTTCGACACGCTCGCCGCCCGCATCCTGGGCACGAGCGGCGCCCCGCCGGGCGAGCGACCCTCGGTGCTGGCGCAAACCACCAGCTCGATCGCGGCGTACCGCGCCTATCTCGAGGGAAGCGCCGCGCTGCAGCGGTTCCAGCTTGATTCGGCACGGCTGCTTCTCGGGCGGGCCGTGGCGCTCGACTCCAGCTTCGCACTCGCCTACATCAGACTCTACAACGCCGCGGGGTGGGGCCTTGGCATCAGGGAGCACAGCGCCTCAGGGTGGGGCTCCGGAGTTGTCGACCGCCGCCAGTATCTGCTCGGCGCCGAGCGGCACAGCGCCTCGCTCCCGCCCCGACTGCGCGAGCTCGTCGCGTTCTACCGCGCGTATTCAGACGGGCACCTGTCGCGGGCCCGCCGGATCGTCGAGGATCTGATCGCCCGCGATTCGACGGACGTGGAAGCCTGGTATCAGCTGGGGGAAGCCCACTACCACGACCGCTCGTCCGACTTCCCCCATGCCGACACCCTGGGCAATCTGGGACGCGCGCTGCGCGCGTTCCAGCGCGCACTCACACTCGATCCGAGCTATGTGCTGGCCTATCAGCACATCCTCGATGCGCTCTCGGGTTGCGCAGGACGCGGTGGGTCCGCGGCGTTCCGCCTTTGTCTCGCAGACTCGGCGGTGTATGGCACGCCGGACGAGCTTACCCGGCGGTTCGGGGCTGCGACAATCGCTCGGTGGCGTGGTGAGGCGGGCGCGGCGCAAATCCCGACCGCGCGCGCCTGGGTGGCCGCCGTGCCGGGCTCGTGGCGACCCCGGGAGAGGCTGCTGACCGTGCTGTACAACCAGCGACGCTACGACGAGGTGCTGGACGAAGCAGCGGCCATGGACCGGCTGGGATGGCAGGCCGAGGCCGCTTTCCTTAAGGGGATGTCGCTGTTCCTGCTCGGCCGTGCCGGTCAAGCCGCCACCGCCGTGCATGACGGGCTCCGGGTGGCGCGCGACACCCTGTTGCAGATCCGGGAGGGGCGTTTTGGCGACTGGTCCATCCCGGCAGCGTTGCTCGCGGGCGCTGGCGGCCGCTGGGCCGCGGGCCTGCGTTTCAACGCCACGTTAAAGGGGCTCGGGGACGGCTCGACCAATGACGACTCGACCAATGTGGGTGGCCTTTACCTGGCCGTGAAGGACATCGCCTGGCTGGGCGAGGGGTCTCTCGCTGCCCAGGTCGGCCAACCCCCTGCCCGGTCAGGCAAGGACGGCAGCCTGGCGGATCAGTTGCGCGTCACCGTGGACCACTACGCGGGTACCGATACCGCGCGCCTGCGGCGCGGCAGCGAAGGACTCGGCCGGCTGGCGCTCGCCATCTTCCTCGCGACGCGAGACACGCTGCTCCTGTGGCCCCTCCTCCGCCACGTCGACACGTTGACATGGCGCACCTGGCACGTCGCCGACGCCCACCTTGCTCTGGCGCGCGGTGACACGGCCCGCGCACGGATGCGAGTCGAGCGCCACTATCGCACGGCTGGGGACGCGGAGTTCAGCGGCTTCGAAGGAGCGATCCGTTCGTTCGCCTGGGGCGACCTCCTGGCCCGCCTGCGCGAGCCGCGCCTAGCGATCGATGCCTACGCGCGCTTGGACAGTCTTGAGGAACGCATCCATCAACCCGGCTTCGTCGTCCGATCGTGGGCGGAGCGGGGCGCGCTGTACCAGCAGCTGGGCGATGTGCCGCAGGCCATCCGGTACTACGAGCGGTTCATCGAAGCGTGGCAGCACGCCGACTCCGAGCTGCAACCGGTCGTCGAGCGGGCGCGGAAGGCGATCGCGGCGTTAAAAGGTGACGTTCGGCGTTGACCTCGATCACGCGCGCAGCAGGTAGAACGCGCTACCGACGGAGGGGTGAGATGAAAGCCATCAAAGGGCCGGCCATTTTCCTGGCGCAGTTCGCCGGCGACGCGCCGCCGTTCAACAGCCTCGCGACCATCGCCGATTGGGCCGCCGGTCTTGGCTTCAAGGGTGTGCAGATTCCCACCTGGGACCGACGCCTGTTCGACCTCGCGAAGGCTGCCGAGAGCCAGACGTACTGCGACGAGGTGAAGGGTGCCCTGGCGGAGCGCGGCCTCCAGGTGACGGAGCTGTCGACCCATCTCCAGGGTCAGCTGGTCGCGGTGCATCCGGCATACGACACGGCGTTCGACGCATTCGCGGCCCCCGAGGTGCGCGGCAAGCCGGCGGCGCGGACCGCGTGGGCCGTCGAGCAGCTCAAGCTCGCGGCCCGCGCGTCGCGGCGGCTCGGCGTCACGGAGCATGCGACGTTCTCGGGCGCGCTGGCGTGGCCGTACGTCTATCCCTGGCCCCAGCGGCCGGCGGGCCTGATCGAGACGGCGTTCGACGAGCTGGCGCGACGCTGGCGCCCGATTCTCGATGCGTTCGACGAGCAGGGCGTCAACGCCTGCTTCGAGATCCATCCCGGCGAGGACCTGCACGACGGTGTGACGTTCGAGATGTTCCTGCAGCGGGTCGGCGGTCACCAGCGCTGCAACCTCCTGTACGACCCCAGCCATTTCGTGCTCCAGCAGCTCGACTATCTCGCCTACCTCGACCTCTATCACGAGCGCATCCGCATGTTTCACGTCAAGGACGCCGAGTTCAACCCGACCGGCCGCCAGGGTGTGTACGGCGGCTACCAGCCGTGGACGGAACGGGCGGGACGGTTCCGCTCGCTGGGCGACGGCCAGGTGAACTTCAAGGCCATTTTCTCGAAGCTGGCGCAGTACGATTATCCCGGCTGGGCGGTGCTCGAGTGGGAATGCTGCCTCAAGCACCCGGAGGACGGTGCCCGCGAAGGGGCGAAGTTCATCGCCGACCACATCATCCGCGTCACGGAGCACGCGTTCGACGATTTCGCCGGCGCCGGCACCGATGTCGCCGCCAATCGGCGCATGCTGGGCGTCGCCTGATGGTCGAGGCGACCGCCGACTCCGCCGCGACACGCCCGCTCCGGCTCGGCATGGTCGGGGGCGGTCGCGGCGCGTTCATCGGCGCCGTGCACCGCCTGTGCGCCCGGTTGGACGGGCAGTACGAGCTCGTCGCGGGCGCACTGTCGTCGGATGCCAAGCGGGCGAGGGACTCGGGCGCCGATCTGTGTCTCGCGCCGGACCGGGTGTACACGAGCTTCACCGCGATGGCGGCGGCCGAAGCGAAACGCTCCGACGGGATCGAGGTCGTCAGCATCGTCACGCCGAACGACAGCCACCATGCGATCGCCCGTGTCTTTCTCGACCACGGCATCGACGTGATCTGCGACAAGCCGATGACCACGACCGTTGAGGACGCACTCGATCTCGTGCGCCTGGTGCGGCGCACCGGACTCGTGTTCGGCGTCACGCACAACTACACGGGATACCCGATGGTGCGCCAGGCGCGCGAGATGGTGGCCGCGGGCGAGCTGGGTCCCATCCGCGTCGTCCAGGCGGAGTATGTCCAGGATTGGCTCACCACCAAGCTGGAAGAGACGGGGCACAAGCAGGCCGGCTGGCGTGTCGATCCGGCGCGCGCGGGCGCAGGGGGCAGTCTCGGCGACATCGGCACGCATGCGTACAACCTCGCGTGCTTCGTCACGGGGGCGTACCCTTGCGAGCTCGCCGCCGACTTGAGCCGGTTCGTTCCGGGGCGCAGGCTCGACGACAATGCGCACATCATGCTGCGCTTCGAGAACGGCGCACGCGGTATGCTGTGGTCGAGTCAGGTGGCGCCGGGAAACGAAAACGGGTTGCGGCTCCGGGTGTACGGCGAGCGGGCCGGCCTGGAGTGGTCCCAGGAGCACCCGAATCAGCTGCGCTTTGCGGTGGTCGGACGGCCGCCGCAGGTCCTGTCGCGTGGCGGTCCCGCTCTCGGGCAGGCCGCCGCGGCCGCCACCCGCATTCCGGCGGGCCATCCCGAGGGGTATCTCGAGGGGTTCGCCAATCTCTATCGCGATCTCGCGGAGCAGATCCGGGCGCGGCGCGCCAAGCGTGCGCCGGACCCCGGGGCGCTGCTGGTGCCGACGGTGGAAGACGGCGCGCGCGGCGTGAAGTTCATCGCCGCCGCGGTGGACTCGAGCGCCAGGAACGGCGTCTGGGTCGACGCGCGCCTACGCTTGACATGACGAAGATCGGTGACGCCGGTGTGTCGTCCTACGTCAGCGCCACGACTTCATAGTCGACGACCGACGGAATGTCGAACTCGACGACCGCATCCCGCTGGGCGAACCTCAGCGCGCGGTCCGCGCGCAAAGCGCGAACGCCCCTGATGCGGCGTCCCGGCGCGACCCCGAATCGGATGTGCTGCGCGCCGATCGGATAGAACCGTCGGATGAAGGCGCGCGTCATGTTGGGATTGGTGTAGTTGAGGACGTGCAGCGCGTAGCCCGGCTCGGTTTCCCACGCGAACGCCTCCACGATGCCGTCGCCGGCGATGGTCACGGGCGGGGGCGCGTCGCCGAGCAGCCAGCGCACGGTGTTCTGCAGCAGTTGGGCGAGGTCGGCACTGCCCGAGCGCCAGCAGCTGCGATCGACGTCGCCGGGAAAATAGGCGATGCGGGATTCGCCCTGCTCGCGCAGCACCGCCGCCGGCTCATTGGTGCGCGGCGTCCGCGGAAACACCATCTCCGGCGGAAACGCGGGATAAGACGGCACCACAGTGAGGGGCGCCAGGTGGGTGCCGGCTGCCTGGATCGGCACCCGCTGCTCGGGCCCGGGCAGGAGCGCCGTCCCTTCGAATCCATCGGTGATCGCGTGGCGCTGCTCCAGACGCATGTAGCTGTTCGCCACCGGGCCGATCGTCTCGCCCGCAACGGTCGCCCCGAACAGGTCGGCGAGTGCCAAGTCGGGCCGCGCGTCGCCCCAGCCAGTGTAGCGTGACGTCTCGAAGGTCGCCAAGAGCGAGCCGCCCGCGCCGACGTACTCCCGAATCCGCTGACAATGCTGGTCATCCAGGTAGGCCGCGTTGGGAACGAGCAGCGCGCGATAGCGTTGCGCCGTCTCGGCCGCGAGCGTGTCCTCGTGCACGAAGTCGAACAGGAAGCGCCCGTCGAGCAGCGCATAATACAGACCCTGGAGATAGTCGGACGTCTGCGCCCGGTCGGAGCCGCGCCACGTGCCGGGGCCCTCGCCCGATCGATAGAACGCGATCGTGCGCTGCGGGTACAGCACGGCCACGTTGGCGATAGAGCGACGATTCCGGAAGTGCGGCTCGTGCTGCGCGAGCCAGCGGTAGAAGTCACGGCCCACCGCACGCCAGCGATTGTCCTCCGGGGCGCCGCCCAGCCAGTGGAACCACGGCACCATTCCACTCGCCGTCGTCTGGGCCATCCACAGGGTCGCTTCGGCCGCGGGCTTCGCCACGTGGCGCCACGTGATCCTGCTGTTCGAGTACGAGCCGGTGACGTTGGTGATGGTCCGGCCGTCCATCACTGCCTGCGCGACTCGCCCCTGCTGGGCACAATCCCAGATCGGCGTGTCACCGGAGCGCCCTTGATGATCGGCGTTGAACCACGCCGCCACCTCGCCCAAGCGCCGCACGTTCTTCACGGTGCGGATGCCGCCGCCGAGGTTGCCGACGTACACCGAGGTGCGCCCGCGCTCGGTCACCACTCCCTGCCACTGCCGCCACACTTCGAGCACCCGGTCCATGTAGACGTCGTAATACTTGCGGTAGAGCGGGCTCGTGGCATTCGTGTCGGCCGGGGGCACACCACCCACCCGCTCACGGAACACCCTCTGACAGTTCTCGCAGTAGCAGACCCCCAACGCCCCAGTGCTCGGCCAGCCGTTCGTGAAGAAGCCGGCGACCGGATAGCGCTGGTTGATCTCCCGGTAGATCGCCGGCATCTGTTCGGAGAAATAGGGGCCGAACATGCAGGTCCGGAACAGCCAGGTGGACTCGTCGTGCCGCCGCGGCGAGCCATCCTGGTTGCGCTCGAACCACTCGGGGTGCCCTTGCAGCGCGTCTTCGTACCCGTAGTTGCAGTCCATGCGGGCGACGACCCGCATGTGACGCGCCGTGGCGGCCCTGACCAGCTCGCCGAGCAGGTCACGCGATCCCAGAAACTCGCTCTTGTGATGGTAGGGAATGTCCGTCGGATAGAACGCGACGATGCCGCCGCCGTTCAACAGGAGCGCGTCGAGGTCGAGGGAGGCCCAGTAGTCGATCCAGGGGCCGACGTCGAGCGTGAGCGGGTCGCGCTCGTTCAAGTTGAGCTGGCCGCAGCGGCGCATCGTCGCGTACCAGGGCTTGTCCCCCGCCGTCGCCGGCTGCAAGGCGTGGCCGGGCAGAAACACGGCCGCAGCGCGTCGCCGCGCCAGCCCAACCAGCGAAACCGCCGAACCCGCGAGAAACTGTCGGCGCGTGATGGGCATGGTCGGAAAGAATATACTGATGGCCGGCGTCCAGTTAGATTCGCCTGCGTGAGCGAGCTCGCCATTCCTCGGCGCAAGCGCAGCTGGCCTTTGCTGGCGCTGGGCGTGTGCGCCTTCGTCCCGGGTCTCGGCATCTTCTTCGGCGCCGGCGCCGTCACCTGGGGCCTCGTCTCCGATCGGCCGCGGGCCAAGTGGGGCGTGATTCTCGGAGGAGCGGGTGCGCTCCTCAATCTGGTAGGCGGCGCCGTGCTGATCGGGCGGTTCGAACATACGCCCGTCGTCGAGCAATCGCGCATCGAGATGACGCGGCGGGACCTCGGTGCGGTGGTGAGGGAGCTGGAGCGCTACCGCGGCCGATCGGGCAGATACCCCGCCACGTTACAGCAGCTCGTGGGCCAGCCCATTCCCGTTCGGCTGCTCAACATCTACGACCAGACGGCGGGCGTCTTCGTGTTCCCTCGCGTCTACGAGTATCACCTCGCGGCGGACGGGTCGAGCTACGATCTCTTCGCGCTCGGACCCGACGGCAAACCGGGCACTCCCGACGACGTGCGGCCGGCGATTCCCGACTCTCTGTTGGAAGGCACCGGGTACCGTCCGGTGCATTAAGGTCATCCGGCCGCTTCGGTCTGCCGCACCGCTTCGCGCAGCAGCGCGTGCCCGTGGGCCAGCCAATCGCTGCGGCGGCGGACGCACTTGCAGGCGAGACGCAGCAGCACGGCGGCGCGGTACCAGGCGACCGCACATGCGTTCAGTAAACCCGCCGTCCGCGCGACGAACGTCTCCTCCGCCAGCCTCGCTTGCGACGCCAGTCCCTCGTCCTTCAGCCCAATGCGCCAGATCGTGGCGAGGAAGGTGCCGGCGTCGAGCTCCTGCGGCCCCTGCCCGAAGCGCTGCCAGTCGATGACGCCGGGCCCGTCGCCCAGGTCGACGACGTGACGGGCGTACAGCGTGCCGTGGACCAGGCTCGGGGGGGACTCCACCGCTCGGGCGCGCGTCGGCCGCGGCGGCAGCGCCGCGGCGGCGAATCGCAGGGCGGGATCGGCCGTGCGCAGGTCGGCCGCCCAGGCGCGCGCCCGCTCCCACAGGCCCTCGACCACACCGCCGAGCCCGGCTCGCCGCCGCTGCCGACGGCGCGGCGCTGTGAGCGCCAACATGCCGGCCACGACCGTCGCCGCGCCCCCCAGCACTGGATCGGCTCGGCGCATATCGGCCACCCAGGCGCGCGCCTGGTGGAGGATATCCGCTGCGGCAAGCGGCGGGCCGAGTGTCACCGGCAGCTCGGCGGCTCGCCGGACCCACAGCGCGGCCAGCTCACCGGCGCGCTTGCCCTCACCGCGCCTGACCAACTCGCCTGCGGTCGGCCCCTCCAGCCACCCGATGACCAGGACCCGCAGGCCACGCTCCCACGCCAGCAGCGGCGGCACGCGAACCCCCGAGTGACCGGCGAGTCCTGCCGCGTGGAACGCGCCGTACAGCGTGGCTTCCGGGGCCGGGTCCGACGCGTACGCTTTGACCGCGAACCGGCGACTCCCGGCGCGCGCCTCGAACGTGGCCCGCGAGCCCGGCGTGTAGCCACGCAGCATGAGCTCGACGGGATCGTCGGCGAGCCCCAGGGCGGGTATCGCGCGAGCGAGTCCCACCGCGCGAATCGCCGCCAGCCCTGGGAGCGCGGGGTCCTCGGGAATCTCGGTTCGCGCTTTCACCCGGCGGCTCCCGTCTGCCGCACGGCTTCGCTCAGCAGGGCATGCGCGTCGACCAGCTGCGCGCCGCCGCGACGCCCGTACTTGTCGGCCAGACGCAGCAGCATGGCGGCTCGGTACCAGGCCACGGCCGACGCGTTCAACAGGCCCGCCGTCCCCGCGAGGAACGCTTCCTCGGTCCGCGCCGCCTCGGGCGCGAGGAGCGCGTCCTTCTGTCCAATGCGCCAGATGGTGGCGAGGAAGGTGCCCGCGTCGAACTCGACGGGTCCCCGACCGAACTGCTGCCAATCGATGACGCCGGGCCCATCGCCCAGGTCGATGACGTGGCGGGCGTAGAGCGTGCCGTGCACCAGGCCCGGGGCGGATTCCTTTGCTCGCGTCCGCGTCGGTGTGGCCGGCAGGGCGGCGGCCGCGAAACGCATCGCCGGATCGGACGTCCGCAGGCCGGCTAGCCAGCCGCGACCTCGTTCCCGCACGGCGTCGACCAGCGCGCCCAGCCCGCTCTGGACCGGCCGCAACCGGGGCTTCGGCTCCGTGAGCGCCAACAGGCCTGCGACGACGCCCGCCGCGGCGCCGAGCACGGGGTCGGCCGCACGGAGGTTGGCCGCCCACTTCCGCGTTCGAGCGAGAATGTCCGCGGCGCCACGCGGTGGACCCATGGTCACCGGCAGCACGACGATGCGCCGGACCCACGACGCGGCCAGCTCGCCGGCGCGCTGCCCTTCACCGCGCTTCACCAAGTCGCTGGCCGTGGGTCCCTCCAGCCACCCGATGACGATGACCCGGAGATCCCGTTCGAACGCAAGCAGCGGTGGCACGCGCGCCCCGGACGCGCCCGCGAGCCCGGCATCGTGAAACGCGCCGTACAGCGCGGCTTCCGGGATCTCGTCCGATGCATAGGCCTTCACCGCGAAGCGCCGGCCCCCGGCGCGAGCTTCGAAGGTGGCACGGGCACCTGGCTTGTAGGCGCGCAGGAGCAGCTCGATGGGACCGTCAGGGAGACCGAGGCTTGGTATCGCGCGCGCGAGCCCAACCGCGCGAATCGCCCCGAGCGCGGGGAGCGCAGGATCGTTGGGGAACTCGCTGCTCGCTCTCACGAGCGGGCGTCTGAGCGCATGGGTCGGAGGGCCGGAGGAGCGGGACGCCGTTCGCTGAGACAAGGAGCGTGCCAGCATGCAACGCGAGCTGCAGCACGGGATGTAGGGGAAACGGAGGGGCGGGAGTCGATCCCCTGGTGCGCGGCGGCGACAGAGTGCGGGCTACCGCCTCACCCCGCCGTATACCAGACGCGACAGGTCGGCTACCAGGTTGTGGGCGACGCTGTCCTCTTTGATGCCGCCGGTGAGCACCACCAGAACGTAGCCTCCCCCATCCGGGGGAAAGACGACGGCGGCGTCGTGGTACACGACTTCCCCGATCCATCCGGTCTTATGGGCGACGCGGGTGCCCGGGGGCACGCCCACGGGGATGCCCTCGTTGAATTCCTGGCGACCGAGGATCGCCAGCATGGAGTCGCACGCGGCGCCGCTCGCGGCGCGGCGGGTGGCGATCGCTTCGAGCAAGACGCCCAGGTCCCGCGCGGTCGTCGTGTTGTTCAGCCCGGCCCGGTACGCCGCGCCGTCCTCCACGCCACGTAGCACCTGCATCGACCACGCGCCGAGCGAGCGCGCGGACGCCTGCGCGCGTGCCGCGCCCACCCGCTCGATCAAGATGTTCGTGGCCAAGTTGCTCGAGCGGGTGATCATCCGCTCGAGCAGATCGCGCACCGCGCGATTCCGGCCCACCAGTGCGTACAGGGTCGAATCCGAATCGTCTTCCTTGCCGACGACGAACGCTCCCTCCACCAGGGAAGGAAAGGCAGTGTGGACAGTGAGCGAGTCGTCGAGCCCCAAGAGGCCGGCGTCCGCATCCCGGAAGATCTGGATCATCACCGGCAGCTTCATGGTGCTGGCGGCGTGGAATCGCAGATTCGCGCCGATCAGGATCGAGTCGGCGCGGGCGAGGGACCGATAGTAGAGGCCCACGGCACGGGCGGGGGCCCGGGCGATGCGCGCGTCGAGCCGCTGGCGCAGCGTGTCCCCATGCTGACCCGCCGCCGGGGCGGTGACTCCCGGTAAGACGCTGAGCCACAGCAGGCAGTGTCGGAACATGTACCGAAGATATGCGGCAAGTTTGGCTGCGCTTGAGAGTCTTGGGCAGAATGGGCTTTGACGGCATCGCTCTTCCCTTCCCCAAAGCGGCGCTAACGCAACACCGCGCAACCGAAGGTGCTGCAAACATTGGGCAGGCATGCGTTCGGTTTAGGCTAGGTGTGGTGGACGCACAGCATAGGTACGGGTCTTGCGGCGCGCCTGAGGCACGATGTGAGGCGATCGCTTCGACCGCCCGCTCATTAGGAACTCCCTTCGTGATCGCAGGCCTGAGGACGGCCCGAGTACGCGTGAGAGCGTCCCGCTGGAGGCGCTTATCGCTCGGCATGGCCGTCGGGCAGTTGCTGCTCGGGCTCGGCTGTCGCGGCGTGGCTGAGCCCTCTGGCCCGATCGGGCTGACCATCGCCGCGGGAGGCGGAGGGCGGGACACAGTGCTGGCACGTCTCGCGACGCCGCTGGTCGTACAGTACCGGGACGCCAGCGGCCGGGCGCGCTCTGGCGTGACCGTGCGCATTGAGTGCGTCTCAGTCGGAGCATACGGGCCGCGCGTCATCCTGGGCCTCGGCGAGAACGCCGAGCCATCCGGCAGCGTCGTCACCGACACAACGGACGCGGAGGGGCAAGTGACGGGCCGAGTCGGATTCGGCCAGTCGGCCGGAGTCGGATGGGTTCGGGCGACGGCGCCAGCGCTCGGGTTGTCCGATTCTACGAGCTACGTCGTGCTTCCCGGAACCGTCGCGAGGCTGACGCTCGCCCCAGCCGACACCGCGGTGTACGTCGCCCGCACGGTAACCCTCCGTGGAAGGACGTTCGATAAATGGGGGAATGAGCGGCAAGACGCGCTGGAGTGGTCAGCGACGGCGGAAATCGTCGAGATGGGCGCGTCCGGGCAGATTCGTGGCCTGCGGATCGGTCGAGCCATGGCACGCGCGAGTCTCGGGGCTATGAGCGACTCTGTTGGTGTAAGTGTCGTTCCATCCGGTGTAATCGCTGCGATGTTCTTCCCGATTGCTGTTGGCGATGCGCAGTACTTCGTCATGTTCAACACGGATGGCACGGGGATGCGCCGGATCGATGTCGGCGCCGATTGCGCGCACGGCCTGCAGTGGTCGCCAACCGGGGATCGTCTGCTTTTCGGACGAAACCCCTTGCCAGGCATCTGTTTCACCCAGCGGCTGTATACGGCGACACTGGCAGGCACGGTTGCCAAGATCCGCCCCGATACGGCGCCGCTGGCAGGAGAGTTCTGGCCGCGAATGACTGCCGACGGACAGTGGGTCTATTTTTCGGGTCGGCCGGGTCACCAAAATGGCGAGATCTGGCGCGTACGGGCCAATGGCGCCGATCCCGAACGAGTTGGCCCGGCTGCGGATTTTTACGACCTTGATCAGCATCCCTCACCCTCGCCGACTGGAGCAGAGGTGGTGTACGCGTCGACTCGAGCGCCCGATTGGGGGATCGAACTCCGGGTCATAAATACCACGACGCGCCTGATACGGGACCTCGGGATTACCGGCATGTCCCCCAGTTGGTCGCCGCAAGGCGGCCTGATCGTCTTCCTCCGCAACGATCGTTATTACGTGGTGGGCACCGATGGGAGCGGAGAGCGTGGCCTAGTGGACTCGCGTTATTCCGCCGGCATGCCCGACCCGGCGAGTTGGTCGCCCGACGGACGCTGGATCGTTGTAGTGACACCCGATGCCGGCGGCTACGCACCCCTGTACGGAAAGCTCGCGCTCGTAGAGGTTGAAACGGGGTTGATCCTGCCGTTGGGTTGGACTGCGCAGCTGACGTACCCGAGCTGGCGTCCGACTCCGTAATGAGTTGTTCTCAGTCTATTCGAACGTTACCGCCCGCTCGCGCTTGACGAACGCGGTCATCGAGAAACAGCTTGGCAGGCGCGGCAGTGCCCGTAAACGGGCGCCCCCGCTCGGGCATCACGCCGGTTTACCGGCAGGGCTGAGTCGCGGCTTGCTCCGCGGAATCGTTAGACGCCGCAGCACTTGGGCGGCGTAGCATCGGGAAAAATCCCCCTCACCAATTGATTAAATTGCAGCCGTGAGCGAGTTCGTGTTCGGCACGCACAACGCCGCCTTCGTGCAGGTGATGTACGAGCAGTACCTGCGAGACCCTGCCTCCGTTTCCGACGACTGGCGTCAGCTCTTCGACAACGGAAAGCTGGCTGAGCTGCCGGTGATCCCGGCGAACCGCCAGGACGTGCTGCGGGAAGAGGGAAGCGGGAAGGGGGAAGAGTCGCGGGTCCCGACACCCACCCTTCCCTCTTCCCCCATCCCTCTTCCCCCGGGGCTGACCCCGCTCACGGGCCCCGCCGCCCGCCTCGCCCAGAACATGGCGGACTCGCTGTCGGTGCCGACCGCGACGTCGTTCCGCGACATCACGGTCGACGTGCTCGACGGCCGCCGCAGGGACCTGAACGCGCGGCTCGCGACCACAGGCAGGAAGATTTCTTATACCCACCTCGTCGGGTTCGCCATCGTGCGCGCGGCGCGCGAGCACCCGGTGATGACCCATGCCTTCCAGGACGTGGAGGGAAAACCCCACCGGCTCGACCCGCACGGCGTCAACCTCGGCCTTGCGGTGGACGTGGAGAGGAAGGACGGCAGCCGCTCCCTCGTCGTTCCCGTCATCAAGCACGCCGAGGCGATGGACTTCGCGACGTTTCACGCGACGTACGAGACGCTCGTCGAGAAGGCGCGCGCCAACCGGCTCCTCCCGGACGACTTCGCGGGCGCCACGATCACGCTCACCAATCCCGGCACGCTTGGCACCGTGGCCTCCGTGCCGCGCCTCTTGAAGGGACAGGGCTCGATCATCGCGACGGGCGCGATCCGCCAGGTCGGGTCCGTCAAGATCATGACGCTCACCTCGACCTACGACCATCGCATCATCCAGGGGGCGGAGTCGGGGATGTTCTTACGGCGGCTCGACGCGCTGCTCCAGGGAGCCGACGGGTTCTATGAGGCGGTGCTGGAGAGTCTAGGACTGGGGGGAAGAGAGAAGGGGGAAGCGGGAAGCGGGGCACTCGCGGAGCCCTCTCTTCCCGCTTCCCGCTTCCCGCTTCCCTCGTCCCCCGACGACTTGAAGCACGTCGCCGCGGCCATGGCGCTGGTGAAAGCCATCCGCAATTTCGGGCACCTCGCCGCGCGCCTCGACCCGCTCGGTTCCGAGCCGCCGGGCGATCCGGCGCTCGATCCCGGGCCCTTGGGACTCACGCCCGAGGTCATGGCCCGCATCCCCGCCGACCTGCTGCGGATCTACGTACCCGGCCGGACCCTGGCCGACGCGTATCCCCGGCTGCAAGAGACGTACTGCGGCACGATGTCGTACGAAGTCGAGCACATCGGCAGCCACCAGGAGCGCGTGTGGCTGCGGCAGGTGATCGAGTCGGGCGAGCACCGCCACGCGCTCGGCGCGGACGAGAAGAGGAAACTGCTGTCCCGCCTCACGGCGGTCGAGACGCTCGAGCGCTTCCTGCACAAGGCCTATCTCGGCCAGAAGCGGTTCTCGATCGAGGGTCTGGACGCCCTCGTCCCGATCCTCGATCAGACGGTCGAGCTCGCCGGCGCGAGTGGGGCGCGTCGCGTGGTGCTCGGCATGGCGCACCGCGGCCGGCTGAACGTGCTCGCCCACATCGTGGGGCTGCCGTACGAGACGATCTTCGCCGAGTTCGAGGGCGGGCGGCACGTGGAGGAAACGCTCACCCCCGAAGGCGGCACGGGCGACGTGAAGTACCATCACGGCGCCGACGGCGTGTACCAGACCGCGGCGGGCAAGCCGGTCAACATCACGCTCAGCCCGAACCCGAGCCACCTGGAAGCGGTGAACCCGGTCGTCGAGGGACGGGCGCGCGCCAATCAGACGAGCCGCCGCGGCAAGGACGCGATCCACGACTGGAGCGTCGCGCTTCCCGTGCTGATTCACGGTGACGCGTCCTTCGCCGCGCAGGGCGTCGTGGCGGAGACGTTCAACCTGGCGCGGCTCAAGGGCTACACCACGGGCGGCACGATTCACCTGATCGCGAACAACCAGCTCGGGTTCACCACCGACCCGAGGGAAGGACGCTCCACCGACTACTCGAGCGACCTCGCGAAGGGGTTCGACGCGCCCATCATTCACGTCAACGCGGACGACCCCGAGGCGTGTCTCGCCGCCGCGCGGCTCGCGATGATGTACCGCGACAAGTTCCACGGCGACGTGGTGATCGACGTGGTCGGCTACCGGCGGCATGGTCACAACGAGGGCGACGAGCCCGCTTACACCCAACCTGTGATGTACGAGCGGATCAAGCAGACGCCCACCGTGCGGCAACGCTATGCCGACCAGCTGGCGCGGGAGGGCGTGGTGGACGCGGCTGCCGCCGCCGCCGAAGCCGAGCAGACCTACCAGCGGCTCGCCGATGTCCAGCAGTCGCTCAAGGCGAACCTGCGCGAGGCGGGGGCGGGCGAGGAGCCGCAACGCATCTCGGGAGCACAAGGGCGCCCGACCCCCGAGCCTGAGACGGCCGCCTCGACGTCGCTGCTCACGACGCTCAACGAGCAGCTGCTCCAAGTCCCCGACGGGTTCACCGTCATCCCGAAGCTCAAGAAGCAGCTCGAGCGGCGGCGCGCGGCCCTCACCGGCGGCGAGATCGACTGGGCGCACGCCGAGGCCTTGGCGTTCGCGTCGCTCGTGGTCGAGGGCACGCCGATCCGCCTGACCGGGCAGGACACGGAGCGAGGCACGTTCAGCCAGCGGCACCTGGTGCTGCACGACGCGACGAACGGGCGCCGCTACGCGCCGATTCAGAGTCTTCCGGGCGCCCGCGCCCCGTTCGAGCTGCACAACAGCCCGCTCTCCGAGTTCGCGTGCCTGGGGTTCGAGTACGGGTACGCCGCCACGGCGCCCGATGCGCTGGTGCTGTGGGAGGCGCAGTACGGCGACTTCACCAACGGCGGTGAGGTGATCATCGATCAGTTCCTCATCGCCGGTCTCGCGAAGTGGGGCCAGACGTCCCGGCTCACGCTGCTCTTGCCGCACGGCTACGAGGGCCAGGGGCCCGAGCACTCGAGCGCGCGGATCGAGCGCTTCCTCGCGCTCGGCGCCGAGGGGAACCTGCGCATCGCGAACTGCACCACGCCGGCGCAGTATTTCCACCTGCTGCGGCGCCAGGGACGCCACGCGGAGCTGCGGCCGCTGGTCCTGTTCACGCCGAAGAGCCTGCTGCGTCTTCCCCAGGCGACGGCCCGGCTCGAGGAGCTGACCACCGGGACCTTCCGGCCGGTGCTGGACGACCCCGCGGGCGCCGCGCGCCGCGACGCGACGCGGCTGGTGCTGTGCAGCGGCAAGGTCTATTACGACCTGCTGCTGTCGCCCTTGCGCGCGTCGGCAGCCCACGTGGCGATCGGCCGGGTAGAGCTCTTGTACCCCTTCCCGACGCCCGAGCTCGCGCAGCTGATTGGTCTCTATCCGAAGATCACGGAGATCGTCTGGGTGCAGGAGGAGCCCCGCAACATGGGGCCGCAGAAATTCATGCTGCCGCAGCTGCGCGAGCTGGTCGAGCAGGGCGTGACGGTACGCGACATCGGGCGGCCGGAGCGTTCCAGCCCGGCGGAGGGCTACCCCGCGGCGCACCAGGCGGAGCAGGCGCGGATCGTGGGGGCGGCGTTCAGCCCGCTCCCTCGCTAACTTTTCCCTCCATGGCCACAGCCTCGACGCTCCGGGCCCGGCAGGCACGCGAATCCGTCGTCATCCGCTTCGCGGGAGACTCGGGCGACGGCATGCAGGTGACCGGGTCGCGCTTCACCGTGGAAACGGCGCTCGCCGGCAACGACCTCACGACCTTCCCCGATTTCCCCGCCGAGATCCGCGCTCCTGCCGGGACGACGTTCGGCGTCTCGGCGTTCCAGATCCAGTTCGGGGCACGCGACGTGATGACGCCGGGCGACGCGGTCGACGTGCTCGTGGCCATGAACCCGGCCGCCCTCAAGGTCGATGTGAAGGACCTGCGCCGCGGCGGGACCGTCCTCGTCGATACGGGCGCCTTCACCGAGCGCAACCTCACCAAGGCGGGATTCGCCGCCAACCCGCTCGAGGACGGCTCGCTCGCCCCCTACCAGGTCTTGAAGTTCGACATCACGCGGCTCACCACGGAAGCGGTCAAGCCGTTCGGCCTCTCGAGCCGGGAGGCGCACCGCTGCCGCAACATGTGGGCGCTCGGCCTGATGCTCTGGATGTACGGCCGCGACCGGCAGGCGACGATCGAGTGGCTGCGCCGCAAGTTCGCCGACCGGCCCGAGCTCGCCCAGGCCAACGTCGCGGCCGTGAACGCCGGCCATGCGTTCGGCGAGACCGCTGAAATGTCGGAGCACCTCGTGGGCTACACGGTGCCGAGTGCGCCCGCGGAGCCGGGACGCTATCGCACGGTGAGCGGGACGGAAGCGCTCGCCTGGGGTCTCCTCGCCGGCATGCGGGGCGCCGGGCTCGAGAAGATGATCTTCGCGGGCTACCCGATCACTCCCGCCTCGCTGCTGCTCCACACCCTGGCTAACCTCAAGGCCTACGGCGTGGTCACGTTCCAGGCGGAGGACGAGATCGCCGCGATCGGCGCGGCCATCGGCGCCGCCTACAGCGGCTCGCTGGGGGTCACCTCGAGCTCCGGCCCCGGCATAGCGCTCAAGACCGAGATGCTCGGGCTCGCGATCGCCACCGAGCTGCCGATCGTGGTAATCGATTCGCAGCGGGCCGGCCCGTCCACCGGCATGCCCACCAAGGCCGAGCAGTCTGACCTGTTTCAGGCGGTGCACGGCCGGAACGCGGACGCGCCGCTCGCCGTGATCGCCGCGGCCACGGCCGTGGACTGCTTCGAGGTGGCGATCGAGGCGGTGCGGATCGCCACGACGTACATGACCCCCGTGATCGTGCTGTCCGACGCCTACCTCGCGCACGCCGCCGAGCCCTGGCGCCTCCCCGAAGCCGCGGCACTGCCGCGCTTCCCGGTGCGCTTCCGGACCGATCCCACGGGCTTCCACCCGTTCGTGCGCGACCCGGCCACGCTGGCGCGGGCGTGGGCCGTACCCGGCACGCCGGGCCTCGAGCACCGCATCGGCGGGCTCGAGAAGGATTACGACACGGGGCACATTTCCTACGATCCCGACAACCACGCGCGCATGACCCAAACCCGCGCCGCCAAGATCGCCGGAATCGCGAACGGCATTCCGCCGCAGCAGGTATCCCTGGGCGACGACCACGGCGCGGTCGCGGTGGTGGGATGGGGCTCGACCTACGGCGCGATCCATCGGGCGGTGAGCGAAGCGCGCGACGAGGGCGGCGACGTCTCGCACATCCACCTCCGCTATCTGAACCCGTTCCCACGAAACCTCGGCGAGCTGCTCGCGCGGTTCGAGCACATTCTCGTCCCGGAGATGAACGCCGGCCAGCTGGTGCAGCTGTTGCGGGCGGCGTATCTCGTGCCGGCGCAGGGGTTGAGCAAGGTCGCGGGTAAGCCGTTCAAAGTGTCGGAGATCGTGCAGGCCATCGAGGCGACACTCAGGAGTCCGCATCCGCGTTCCCCCTCTCCGCATCGCGGAGAGGGGGCCAGGGGGTGAGGTCCAGGCCATGACGGTCACCACGATCACCGACGCCGAGCTCGCGCCCAAGGATTACGCGTCGGACCAGGAAGTCCGCTGGTGCCCGGGGTGCGGCGATTACGCCATTCTGAAGGCCGTCCAGAAGACCCTGGCGGAGCTGGGCGCGCCTCGCGAGCGCACGGTGTTCGTGTCGGGCATCGGGTGCGCGGCGCGCTTCCCGTACTACCTGTCCACGTACGGGTTCCACACGATTCACGGGCGCGCCCCCGCGATCGCCACCGGCGTCAAGCTCGCCAATC
>Ga0209156_10000055_pt1 | contig 76092 bp, 68 predicted proteins | sample GraSoiAngelo_124_FD_185881 | JGI IMG/M metagenome (GOLD analysis project Ga0209156, IMG submission 185881) | Grasslands soil microbial communities from the Angelo Coastal Reserve, California, USA - 14_0927_05_20cm (SPAdes) (version 2) | ecosystem: Environmental > Terrestrial > Soil > Grasslands... | reverse complement strand
GAATTGTCGCTCGGCACGTCTTTGAAGACATTCAACTTTCCGGTGGCAACGTCCACGACGGCGATGTGACGCACGTAACTCGTGTCGCTCGTTTTTTCGACAGTGTTAAACGCGACGCGAGTTCCATCAGGCGAGATTGCTGGGAAAATTCCATCGGCGATCTTTTTCTCGTTCGTTCCGCCAAGATTGGCAACGTAAACGGCGTTATTGCGTTCGAAAGCGATCTGCCGATCAGCAGGAAATGCAGTGGCAGAAAGGCTGGCTAAAGCGAAAGCGAAGGAGATTAGTTTTCTCATGGTAATGCGACTGTGATGAAAAACGTCACGGCGAGCGCAAATACCAGGACGATCAGATACGCAAATCCGCCAAAAAGGAATTTGAAAATGCTGATGAACCAACCCTGGCGATAAACGCGACGGATCGACAAGAAAATTTGGACTACGAACGCGATCCAAAGGAGCGCGATGATCCAACCCGTGATCGTACCTGGAGCCATGTGGTTGAGTCCGATTGTCGCGAGCACGATTAGCATGACTCCGGTATAAGCGAATGTGTGGATGTGAAGCGCATAAACCAGGTGGTCGACGTAGAAGATGTGGCGGCGGATGTAGAGGATTTTCAAAACAAAAGCAAAGAGCGGGATACAGCAGAGCATCATGTAAGGCAGATTGTTAAAGAGCGTCGCGATAAACAGCCCCATCTTTGTTCCATGCTCACCCATCTTTTCCTTTGCTCGCGCTTCGATCCATTTTTCGAATGGCGTTGATGCGTTCTTATCTGAACCAGACTCGAGACGTGGTCTATCGTTCTCTCTCGGCTCTGGCGTCGTTTGCCCCGGCTGCTGAGGTTCCCGAGCCGGCGTTGGAGAAGCACGCTTCAATGCATCCTGAATTCTGGCGCGTACCTCCGGCTGCAAATCCTTCATCGCGTCTTCTATTTTGGTACGCGCGTTCGGCACAGGATCGCCGTGCTGCAAACGTTCTTGGATTTCGCGGCGCGCATCGGCCGGTAAATCTTCGCGCTTCAATTCTTCTTCAAGCCGTGCGCGCTTGTTAGGCGCAACTTCGACGCCGCCGAGCGCAGCTTCGATTTTCGACCGGACTTCCGGGGCGAGGTTTTCTCGCTGCAATTCATCTCGAATCTCGGCGCGATTTTCCGGAGAAAGATTTATCGGATCGAAGTGGGCCGACTTGATCGCGTAGTTGACTGCAAAGAAAAACAGAATGCTTGCGAGAAGATAAAGTCGCAGCGGATGCACATAACGCACGCGATGACCCGCGAGAAACTGGTTCGTCAATTTCCATGGACGAACTACGAGAAGAGCGATCGTTGCGAAAAACTTCGAGTCCCAATTCAGAAACTCATTGAGTAAATCGGCAATGACATGCCGGAAAGAGCGGCGATAATCGATTGCCGGTTGGCCGCATTTCGCGCACCAATGTCCCCGCAATTGCGCTCCGCAATTCTCACAATGCGTAATCGCTGGACGCTGAATTTTACGCCTGCCAAAAAAACGCCTTCGGCCCGATGACGCTTGTTCAATTGCGGAGATCGCCGTATCGCTCAGGACAAATTTTTCCAGTTCATCGGGCATACGAGCGTCAGGTTACAAAAAGTTTTTCTCTGCGTCGACTGCGCATAAACTTCGGCCGCTCGACTCGCGTCCTAGGGATCGAGGTCCAAAGCTTTGGATTGACCAGTCGAACTGCTTGGTGACACGATCTCGCGCCGTGGCACTTCAACTCTTCAGAACCAAAAGCCCGGATCTGTTGATCGCCGAAGCGGCCGCGCCGGAGCGGCAAATGAAACGCACGCTTGGACCGGTCGCGCTGACCGCCATTGGCATCGGCGCCATCATCGGCGCGGGAATTTTTTCGCTCACCGGAACGGCAGCGGCGGGCCAAACATTTGCGTCCCGACTTGAGACGCCGGTGATCAATTTCATTCAGGCGTGGATGTCCGGCACAGGCGTTGTGTTTGGACGCGCGGGCGCGGGTCCCGCCATTGCCGCTTCCTTCGTCGTCGCTGGTATCGCTTGCGCGTTTGCTGCGTTTTGTTACGCCGAGCTCGCGTCGATGATTCCGGTCTCGGGATCCGCCTACACGTATTCCTACGCGACGCTGGGCGAGATTGTGGCGTGGATCATTGGTTGGGACCTCATTTTGGAATATGCGGTTGGCAATATGGCTGTGGCGGTGAGCTGGTCAGGTTATTTCGTCCAACTCTGCGACAGCCTGTTTCATTTAAAGTTTCCGCTATGGCTCGTGAACGATCATCAAACGGCCACAGATTTACTCGCCAAGGGAGGCGCGGCTCTGGAAGCGTATTCATCAACCGCCTTGCCGATCATCGCTGGACACTCCATCGCCTTCAATCTGCCAGCTTTGCTCATCGTTGCAGCCGTTACCGTTCTTCTTGTTTACGGGATTCGTGAGAGCGCGCACACGAACACGACGATCGTGATTATCAAGACTGCGGTCGTCGTGTTCGTCATCGCCTTCGGCGCATTTATGGTGAACCCGAGCAACTGGCATCCATTCACGCCAAATGGCTTTGCCGGGCTGATGAGCGGCGCGGCCATCGTGTTCTTCGCGTTCATCGGCTTCGACGCAGTCTCGACGACGGCTGAAGAAACGCGCAATCCGCAGCGTGACATGCCGATTGGCATCATCGTGAGTCTGATCATCTGCACGGTGCTCTACGTACTGATGTCGGCTGTGCTTACCGGAATTAAAAAATACACGATCTATACTGGCGATGCCGCCCCTGTCGCTACGGCCTTCTCAAGCAAACCGTGGGCGCAAGCGTTGGTGAGCGCGGGCGCGCTCGCCGGCACCACTTCAGTGCTGCTCGTGTTTCAGCTTGGGCAGCCGCGCATCTTCATGGCTATGGCGCGCGATGGTTTGCTGCCGCAATACTTCGCCAAAATTCATCCGCGCTTCCGCACCCCGCATATCACGACCATTTGGACTGGAGTGGTCGTGGCTGGCGTGGCGATGGTTACAAATATCGGCGATCTCGCTGACCTCACGAACATCGGGACGCTCTTCGCATTTATTCTGGTTTGTTTCGGCGTAAACGTATTGCGCCGCGTTGCGCCGGAACGTCCACGCCCGTTTCGCGTGCCGTTCGTTCCGGTTTTCCCAATCCTCGGCGTGTTAATGTGTCTTGTGCTGATGTTGAGTCTGCCGGTGATGACCTGGATTCGTTTTGTCGTCTGGCTCGCGATCGGTCTGCTGATCTATTTCCTGTACAGCGTGCGGCACAGCAAACTTCGACGTGGCATGGATGCCGGCATTACCGAAGACGTCCCGCCGCCGCTGATTAAGACGTAATGTGGTGTAGTGTGCGTTGTCCTCAGCGCCATTTGAAACGCACAATCTCTGCGATCCTTTGTCCGCTGAGACAGCGGACGCTACAAAGCGCGCCAACCTACGCCGCTTGCTGTGCGTGAGAAACTCTATCGTCGACTTCCAGCCACGCGAATGTTGTCGTCTTCTCCGGGTCGAGCCCCAGTTTTTTCGTTTCTTCGACGAAGAAATCGCGCTTCTCCAGATCATCGTGGAGACTGCTGGCTTCCATCTTTTCGCTCCAGCGTCTGATTTGCGCCGGCGTTTTCTCCTCGCCGCTTTGGTTGAGCCATTCAATTATCTCTTCGTCACTTCTGCCTTGCTCGATTTGCGCTCTGAAATCTTCGCCTCTTATCCCCTTAAATCCGAAGAGCGTGCGATCCAGCGGACAATCGAAATGATATTCGCCGATGTTCCCTGCCACGAGTGCGCGGCATTTGTCGATGGTGCGGCCAAGAATAGCATAGCCACCAACTCGAAGGCGCGGACTGCGCGGCGCTTCGTTTGTTAGATCCTTTCCCGTGATTTCCCTTTTCATGACTGAATTGTTTCGAATAAGGGGCGCGATCCGGCTGCAAGATATCCCGACAAAAATCCAGGAGATGCCGATCGCCACAGATGATTTGCCACTTCTGAATCTGTGAAAATCTGACTGCGTCGCCGTAGCCTACCGCGAAGGTGCGTGGTAATCTGTAGCTAAATTATGGTCAAAGTCTCAGTCAAATACACCGGCGATTTGCATTGCGACGCGACACACGGCCCATCGCAGTCGAAAATTTTCACGGACGCACCGACTGATAACAAGGGCAGGGGCCAGGCATTTTCCCCCACCGATCTCGTTGCGACCGCACTCGCCACATGCATGACAACAACCATGGGAATCAAGGCGCAGGAACTCGGCGTCGATTTGCGCGGCATGACCGTCTCCGTGCAAAAGGAAATGTCGAATGACGCGCCAAGACGCATCGTGGCATTGCCGAACGAAATTCACATCCCGCTTCCGCCCGATTCACCACATCGCAAAGTTTTGGAACAAACCGCGCTTAATTGTCCGGTGCACAAGAGTCTGCCGCCGGAAATCAATCGTCCGACAAAATTTTTCTGGGAAGGGTAATGCTGTAACCGCTTCGCTATGCGAAGCGCGGGGCGGGTGCTACAAACTTAGACTGAAAGCTTATCCCCATACAGCCACTGCATGTAATCGCGGACGCCGTCTTCCAGCGGAAATCGCGGCTTATAATCGAGCGCGTTGCGCGCGTTCGTCAGATCGGCTTGCGTGAAGTTTTGGTAATGCGGATGCGGATTGTCGATGTAATCCGGCTGAAAATTTGTGCCCAGGCATTTGTTAAGCACGTCCACTAACTCGTTGAACGAGCGCGCCTGACCCGAGCCAAGGTTATAGATCCCGCTCGTTTGCGCATCGAGCGCGCGGTTGCTGCCTTCGACAGCGTCCTTCACGTAAACAAAGTCGCGCTTTTGTTCGCCGTGCTTGAAAATGCGCGGCCGCTGCCCCGCCTTCATTTGCCGCGACAGATGAAATATCATGCTGGCAGGCACGCCTTTGTGCGCTTCCCGCGGCCCGTAAACATTGAAGTACCGCAGGCCAACGATGATCCACTCAGGCGACTCGGCAGCAGCGCGCATCGCGATATTGTCCATGATCACTTTGGAAAAGGCGTAAACGTTTGCCGGCGCCGCGCCGTTTGATTCTACGCTGGCCTCAGTCGCGGGGCCGTATGTGGCAGCGGAAGAAGCGTAGATAATTCGCGTTTTAGTCGGGCGCGCAAAATTCAATAAACGCCGGAAACTTTCGACGTTGTCGTGCACCTGGACGAATTGATCGTGCAACGTGGTATCGGTAATCGAGGCGAGATGAAAAATGGCGTCGAAATTTTCGTCTCCAAACTGTTCTCGCCAATCTAGTGTCGCTAAATTTTGCGCGACGAAATCGCCGCGATAGCCGGTAAGATTCTTGAAACTACCCGAGCGAAAGTCATCGATCACGGTGAGACGCGCGTCCGGAAATTTCTCTTGCAGAGCAAGTGTAAGATTGGATCCGATGAAACCGGCGCCGCCAGTGATAACTAAGTTGGGAGAAGAGTGCAATTTGGAAAAAGTAAATTGGCGAGAGATAGATAAATCTTGGCCCGGGAAGCGCAAGCAGCGAGTTAAAGTACGCAAGAATGCAGTTCGAAACGCGTTATACTTACGATTTCGTCAGGCGATTCCTTCCGCGCGGATGCCGCCGAATTTTGGAGGTCGGCTGTGGAACGGGCGAGCTGGCTGCCCGTTTGTCGAAGGACGGATACGTCGTCATTGCAATCGATTCTGACCGCGATTCTGTCGCCGCTGCGCGGCGGCTTGGGGTCAACGCGCACGTCGCCACCTGGCCTGATTTTGATCAGGGGCAGTTTGATGCAGTCCTCTTCACGCGCTCGCTTCATCACATTCATCCGCTAGGTGAGTCGGTAAGACACGCAGCGGACTGCCTAGCAAACGGCGGACGAATAATCGTGGAAGATCTCGCTTATGAGTCTGCCGATGAGCAAACATTACGTTGGTTCACGAGCGCGATCCATTTGCTCGAAGCGGCGAGTGCGCTGGTCATGAGCGATGAGTTTCTGGACAAGGTGCTATCAAAAACGGAGACGTTGACCACGTGGCGAGAAAATCACGAGAGAGAATTGCACAAAGCCGTCGAAATTGACGCGCAACTTGAAAAGATGTTAGGCGCGTCATTAGAGAGAACGCAGCGTATTATTTTCGGTACGTCGCCAACTCGATCACTGCGACCCAACGCGACGCGGTCCTTCAAGCCCTTGCCGCACAGGAGGAAAACTTGGCAGCGTACGGTTCGATCACGCCACTGGGTCGGCGGTTTGTCGCTGAGCGGTAAATAAGTCTTGCGTCCCCGAGCGCGAGCCGCTACTTCTCGATTCAGTTCTTTGCGAGCTTGGAAAAGTGGATCGGCGCAAGAAATCCCGTGAAAATCGGGAGCAGTTGCGCTGCTGTAACTGGATACGACTTCCCACTGGGCCAATCCCCGAAAAAATTTCGGGGGTGAAGGCGGGAACAAGGATGAAGCCAGGAGCCAGAATATTTGTCCGGTCCACCTCATTCGTGTTGTAGGGGCGGCTGTGTTAGCCGCCCGGCGTTTGACACAAACGCCGCTACAAAACCCACCCACGAAAAAACTTCTTCGCAAAAAGAAGAATGAGAGCTGGGCGATGCGACGCTTCGAAAACATTCGAGGCCTAACAAGTCCGACTCTCGGAGTTGGAGGAAATTTGTTATGCAAAATCGTTCAGTTTGGTTTTTTCTGGTCGCGATCCTCGTCTTCGTGCCTGTCGTTTGTCACGCGCAGGAAGCCACGCCCACTCCTTCGCCGGCTGAAGCGGAGGTGGAGTCAGTCGTCGTCTCAGCGACGCGTTTCGATATTCCGCTGGATCAATCGCCCGCAAGCGCGAGCGTGATCAGCTCGGAGGAGTTGGAGCAAAAACAGATCCAACGCGTGAGCGATGCTCTGCGCGAAGTGCCTGGGTTATCCGTCGTGCAGACCGGAGTACCCGGCCAGTTGACGTCGGTGTTTACGCGCGGACTGCGCAGCGAACACACGCAGGTTTTGCTTGACGGCATTCCGATCAATCAAGGATTGCAGGGCGCATTCAATTTTGCCGATTTCACTACGGACGATATCGACCGGATAGAGGTTGTGCGCGGGCCGCAAAGCACAATTTACGGACCACGTGCACTTGCAGGTGTGATTCAAATCTTCACCAAACAAGGCAATGGAACGCCGGGCGTAATGTTCGCCGCCGAGGGCGGCTCCTACGACACGTTTCGGGAATGGTCTCAGAGCGACGGCAAAGTCGATGGCTTCGATTATTCAGTCGGTGCGAGTCGTCTCGATACGGAGAACGCACGGCCGAACAACAACTACCGCAACACGGCCGCGATCAGCGACATCGGCTGGTCGCCTAACGATCAATTGCGGATCGGCAGCTTGTTCACGTATTCGGTCAGCGACATTGGACTGCCGAATACAATCTTTGATCCGCGGCCGATCGATCATTTTCTTACGGAGCGTTGGTTGATCGGGCCGCATATCGATTGGAAAACGACGGACTGGTGGGAGCATAAATTTATTCTCAGTTACGATCACGAGCGTCAAATCAACGATCCGAATGAGGACGGGTTTGTCGGGGCGACACGCGCGGTGTTCGAACGAACGCAGGTTGATTATCAGAATGATCTCCGACCAGTGTCGTGGTTGACACTAACCTCAGGATTTTACTACAGCCGTATTAATGCGGGCCAGGAGCGCCCGTTCGTTCTGTTTGGACCAACATTTGTGAGCGATCACACGGACGAAATCGCAGGATTTGTGGAGGCGACGTTAACGCCCGTCGAAAATTTGATCTTCGTCGCTGGGGGACGTTTCGATCACTTCAATGAATTCGGCGGCATTTGGACCTATCGTTTTGCCGGCAGTTACAAAATCGACAAAACGAATACCATTCTGCATTCCAGCGTCGGTACTGGCTTCAGCCCGCCAAGCAGTCAGGACAAAATTTTCGGAAACAACTTCGGCCTGAAACCTGAAGAGGACCTCGGTTGGGACATCGGAATCAGACAGCAGCTGTGGCAAAATCGCGTGGATGCGGGCCTCACCTACTTTCACAACGACCTCTCGAACGTTATCGGGTTTAACGGGCTTTTTGACACGCTCAATCTTGGCTCTGCCGAAACCCAGGGGTTGGAAGCAGAACTGCGCGCCCAACCGATTCCCAATTTCGTTTTGACAGCGGCTTACACCTACCTCGAGGCGGAAAAGACTTCCTCAAAAGACGTTTCGCAGTTGCAAGGCGCGCGTCTGCCGCGTCGCCCGCGCAATGAGGTTTACCTTTCAGCGTCATACCTCTGGTGGAAAAGGCTACGAACAGTGGTCGAAGCAAAGTTCGTCAACGCCCGCGAGGAATTGAATTTCGGCGGACCAAATTTCGATATCGAAGACTACTCGTTTGTAAACATCGCCGCCGAATACGAAGTCAACCCGCACTTCTCAATCTTCGGTCGCATCGACAACCTAACCAACGAGCATTACTCGGAGGTCTTCGGTTTCCCCGCGCTCGGCCGCGCCGCGTACGGTGGCGTGAAGGTGCGATTTTAAGCTCGATTAGCGTCGCTACGGCAACTTGTCATTCGGAGCGAAGTCGAGGAATGGAGAGTTGGGGCGAGCGACGTAGACGGTTTGCGCTGCGAGGGTAGCAGCGAGAGAGTCGGGAGACGGACGAGTCAATCTCTGTTGTTTGGCAAAGCCTTAAAAATGTCGCCGAAACTTTCCGACAAAAAACTGGTGCTACTCGGTGCCGGTAAATTGGGTGGCATCCTGCTGCGGGCATATCTGAAGCAGGGACTGTTCGTGTCCAATAGAGTCATCGCGACTGTAAAGCATGCTGAGAGAGCAGCCGCGCTCGCGAGGGAGCTCGGCATTGCAGTGACCACCGACAATCGCGAAGCGGTCAAAGGCGCTGACATCGTTTTGCTGACAATAAAACCGCAAACCGTTGCGGAAGTGTTGCAGGAGATCGCTCCCGAAATTGCCGCCGACACGCTGGTTGTCTCCGTCGCGGCCTCTGTGCCGGCAGGCTTCGTCGAGCAGCAACTTGCCGCGGCCACAAGCGGCAAGCGCGACCAAGTGCCAGTCGTGCGAGCAATGCCAAATACTCCGGCCGCTGTTCAATGTGGCATGACGGCAATCTGTGGTGGGACTCATGCCAGCCCTCATCATCTCGACATTGCTCGCACGATGTTCGATGCGGTGGGCCGCACGATTGTCCTTGATGAGAAGCACATGGACGCGGTCACGGGTCTTTCTGCAAGCGGCCCTGCCTTCGCATACATCATTCTGGAATCGCTGGCCGAAGCTGGCGTGAAAGTCGGTTTGCCGCGCGACGTAGCGACCCTTCTCGCAGCGCAGACGATGAAAGGCGCGGCAAGTGTTGTGTTGGAAACCGGCGATCACCCCGCCCTTCTCAAGGACGCCGTGACTACTCCGGCGGGCTGCACCATCGACGGCATTCTCGAACTCGAAGAAGGCAAACTCCGCGTCACGCTCATCAAGGCGGTCGTGAAAGCCACGAGCCGCGCCGGCGAGCTGCTGTTTGAAAAATAGTCGTGCGCGTCGTCGGCTTGTCATTCCGAACGAAGTCGCGGAATCTCTAGATGTCTAACATGAGTCCGCTGCTTTACCTCGTGATCGGATTGATTGGCGGCGGCGTGCTTGCCGTTGCCGTCTTCTTCTTAGCCAAGCGTACTAGCAGCCGCAGCGTTTCTGATGTTCAGATGGAACTCGTCCGACGATTGGAAGTGATCGATCGCGGCCTGCGCGATGAATTTTCCCGCAATCGCGAGGAAGCAGGCGCGGCCGCGAAAAATCAGCGGGAAGAATTGACCAGGTCGCTCGAAGGTGTGCGATCTGCTGTCGACGTTCGACTGAGACAATTGCAGGAGGACAACGCGAAACAGATCGACAAGATGCGGGCCACCGTCGACGAAAAATTGCAAGGCACACTCGAAAAACGCCTTGGCGAATCGTTCAAGCTGGTGAGCGACCGGCTGGAGCAGGTGCATCAAGGGCTAGGCGCGATGCAGCAACTGGCGAGTGACGTGGGCGGATTGCAGCGCGTACTTACGAATGTGAAGACGCGCGGCGGCTGGAGTGAATGGCAGCTCGGCGTGCTGTTGGAAGAAATGCTGACGCGAGATCAGTTCGCCCAAAATATGAAAACGCGCGACGACACCGATGAGCGCGTCGAGTTCGCGATCAAGTTGCCCGGCGACGAGAACGGCGCGCCGGTGTGGTTGCCGATTGACGCAAAATTTCCGATGGAACATTACGAGCGCCTCACAGCCGCGCAGGAAAATGGCGATCCTGCGGCAGTAGAAGCAGCCATCAAAACGCTGGAGACCCAGTTGAAACGCTGTGCGAAAGATATTTGCGAGAAATACATTAACCCGCCAAAGACGACCGATTTTGCGCTCTTGTTTCTGCCAAGCGAAGGGCTTTACGCGGAGGCGATTCGGCGCGTTGGCCTCGTTCAAAACGTGCAGCGGGATTGCCGTGTCACTTTTGTCGGACCGACCACGCTCGCCGCGTTGCTCAATAGCTTACAAATGGGCTTTCGCACACTCGCGATCCAGAAGCGCTCGAGCGAAGTTTGGAACCGCCTAGCAGAGGTGAAAACGGAGTTTGGAAAATTTGGTGAAGCGTTATCGGCGGTTAAGGAGAAAATCGATCAGGCCTCACGGAAAATAGAAGATGTCGATGTCCGATCACGCGCGATCACAAAGAAATTGCGCGATGTGGAGGAATTGCCGTCGAATCCACAGCCGTTGTTGAGGGATCTTTTGCCCGATGAAGAAGAGGAAGGTCTCGGTGAATGAGCGGCATCCAAGCGCACATGAAAATCGCCTTGGTCACTGGCGCAAATAAGGGAATCGGGCGCGAAGTTGCGCGTCAGCTCGCGGCTAAAGGATTTCACGTGTTCATTGGTGCGCGCAATCGCAGTGCGGGCCGTAAAGCGGCAGATGAAATTGCGAAGAAGGGCGGAAAGACAGCCTTTCTAGAGATCGACGTTTCCGATAACAATAGCGTCGCCGTTGCGGCGCGAGAGTTTGTCAAAACCTCAGATCATCTCGACGTGCTGGTCAACAATGCGGGGATCATTGTCGATGGGGATCATGCGATTTTGGAGATCGGCGATGAATTATTACGAAAGACGTTGGAGACAAATACGCTTGGTGCGCTGCGGGTGATACGCGCGTTTGTGCCATTGCTCGCTAAGAGCAAAGCGCCGCGCGTGATTAATGTCTCCAGCGGTGGTGGGCAGTTGACCGGTGGCGCGGATGGTTGGTCGCCGGCTTATTGCATCTCCAAGACTGCACTTAACGGCGTGACATCGCAGCTCGCCGCGGCGTTACCGAAGTTCGCGATAAACTCTGTCTGCCCGGGTTGGGTACGCACGGATATGGGCGGCCGGAGTGCAACAAGGTCAGTAGAAGAGGGTGCGGACACGATTGTTTGGCTCGCCAGCGAAGCACCGCAGGACCTTACGGGTAAATTCTTGCGCGACCGCAAAGAAATTCCCTGGTGAGTCTGTTTCTGTAGCCGCTTCGCTGCGCGAAGCGCGGCACTGATCGAGAAGCAGGCTAACGCGGCGTCGAAGGTGCGTCGCCACAGGCGACGGCTACAGCGTCGGGGATCGAGCACGAAGACGAGCACGAGCAAGAGAAAGAGGAAGACGAAAAGGAAGAGGAGAACCTACAGCACTTCGTTCCATTTCGTTTGATCTTTGAGCATGATTTCGCGGAGGAGACGGATGGGAGGCATGCCGTGATTGAGCAGCTCGTTATGGAATTTTTGTAATGAGAAGTCGTTACCCTCTTGGGTCTTGTAATCGTCACGCAGTTTCAGAATCTGCAATTTGCCGAGCGTGTAGTTGAGATAGCCGGGATCGAAAGTGCCGCGCATGGCTTCCTGGCGTGCCGGTTTTTCTTCGTAGTAACAATTGTCCTGGAAAAATTTAGTTGCTTCATCGAGCGACATGTTTTGCGTGTGCATTTTGATCGACACGCACAACCGGCATAAACGTAGCAGCGCTTCGTCAGCCTGAGCCATTCGATATTTGGCCGCGCGTTTCACATCCTCTTCATTAGGACTTGAACTAGTCGGGTTGCCGAAGCCTTCGTCGAGCATCATTTTCTCGCAATAGTGCGCCCACCCTTCGACGAATGCGTAACTGCCGAAGATTTTTTCGACTTTGCTCGCCGTCGACGCGTTCAAGTGCAGGAACTGGACGTAATGGCCTGGGTAAGCTTCGTGAGTTGAGGTAACATCGGAAGTGTAATAGTTGAACGCGGTGAGCCATTCCTGCTTTTGTTTCTCCGGCCAATTGTTCTCCGTCGGCGTGACGTAATAATATGCCTCGGTAGCGCGCTTTTCGAACGGACCGGGCGTGTCCATCGAGGCAAAAGACGTGGCGCGCAAATACTGCGGAGTCTCTTTTACTTTTGCGCGAACGTTCGAGGGGATGTTAACCAAGTGATGGCTCAAAACGTACTTACGAATTTTGTCGAGGTCTTTGGCGACATCGGGGATGAGCTTGTCCGGCGTTGGGTGTTCGCTCTGGATTTGCTTGAAGACTTCAATTGGTGACTTATTCGGATCGATCTTTTTCGCGGCCTCCGCGAAGGCGTCCTGTTCTGCTTTTAGTTGCGCCATTCCGATCTCGAGAATTTTCTGCGGTGAAAGATCGACCAGCTCGGTTTGGGCCAGGAAGCGTCCGAATTTCTCTTCGCCGAGCGCGAAGTCGAGTGAGGCTTTCGGAAGTTTTTCCCGCTCCAGCCACGCTGCATAATCGTTGAGCGCATTTGCAGCTTTGCGGTTCGCTTCCTGAAATGCAGAGCGGAGTTGTTCGTCCTTAAGTCCGGTGACTGCTGCTACGAGATCTTTTTTCAGAAAATCCGCAGACCCTCTCGCGATCTGGATTGCAAGTTCTACAAATGGTTTGGGAAGCTTTTCATTAAGGTTTGTCCTCGCCGCAATGAGAATATTTGGAATTTGAGATTCAATTGCGACTAGGCTGCGAACACGATCCTCAAGTGGTGCAAAATTTCTTTTGATATAAACATTCACATCAGCTGCGCGCGCATAAACCATGGGATTTCGCTCGAAGATCGACATCTCCTGTATTTCAAAGAGATCCCTCTTCACGGCAGTCTGAAGAATTCGCAGATCGATGGATTGCCGGTAGCTCAGTTTGCTTGGGTCGAACTTGCTGAGACGATCGTCGAAGCGTTGCAGGCGATTAAGTTCGGCATCGAGAGCGAGTCGGCTGTAGTCGGTAATTTTTCCATCATATTCGTGCAGGCCAAGAGCAGTCCCCTGAAGCGGATGGGCCGCCAGATAAGTTTTGATGTATTCCTCGGCTACCGATTCGTACTCGGCGTCCTCTGTTTGGGCAGCGAAGCCTGCGCTGGAGAAACAGAGCGTTAGTAGGATAACGCCAAAGGAGAAAGTTTGCCGGAGCGCATTCTGATTAACTCCGGGCTTCTGCCCGGTGCGGACACACGAACAGGACAGAAACCGTTTCAACGGTTTGCGTGCCGCAGGAAAGCCGTTAAAACGGCTGATGCTCGGCTGGCTTTCCGCCCCCGGCTGAAGCCGGGTGTGAATGGGCTTAGAAGAGCGCTTACTCATTTTTACGGGTCTCAATTAAGACAGCACTTTGGGTTGGCCGTTGCTAAAAATTCCTCATGAGCGATGGTGACGTTTCTGCAATCTTCGTTTGAACTATGAGGCGCCTGGTGATTATCCCATTACTGGTTTGTCTCGTAATCGGCGTCTCTCCGAATGTATTCGCGCAGGAAGCGCCGCCAGGAAAGACCCAAGAGGATAACGGCTACGCGCAGATTTCCATTTTCGCAAAGGCTCTGGAATTGGTTCGCCAGGATTACGTGGATGGCAATAAGACGAGCTATCACGATCTCATGACTGCGGCAATGAAGGGCATGCTTTCTTCGCTGGACCCGCATAGTCAGTTCATGGACCCGAACGACTTTCGAGACATGCAGGATGACACCCGCAGCCGCTTCAATGGTCTGGGCATCGAGGTTTCCATGAAAAATGGCCTGCCTACAGTCATCACAGCAATGGAAGACACACCAGCCGCCAAGGCAGGCATTCTATCGGGAGACCAGATCTTGCGCATCAACGGTATTTCGACGGAAAAAATGGATCTCCAGAATGCGATCACTGTTTTGCGTGGGCCTGCCGGCGCGAAAGTAACGCTTACCCTGTTGCGACCTTTGACAAAAGAAATCAAGGAATACACGCTGCAACGGGCGGAGATCAAAATTCAAAGTGTTAAAGGAGCAAGATTGCTCGACGCGGAGCTGACCGGCCCGTTCAAGATCGGTTATATCCGGCTGATTCAGTTTAACGAACCTACAGCCGAGGAACTATCAAAGGCGCTCGACGATTTGCAAAAGCAGGGCATGCAAGCGCTTATTCTCGATCTCCGGAACAATCCAGGCGGGCTATTGAACAGCGCGGTCGATGTATGCGCTCAATTTTTGCCTCCTAACACAAAGATCGTTTCAACGCAGGGACGCGTCGCGTCTCAGCAGCATGATTACTCGACTTCGGGCGTGAAAAAAGAGCGTCCCACCTTTCCGATGGTGTTGCTGGTCAACGAAGGCAGCGCAAGCGGCGCGGAAATCGTCGCCGGAGCGCTCAAGGATTTGCATCGTGCTGTGCTTGTTGGCGAGACCACGTTCGGAAAGGGTTCCGTACAGAATGTGATGCAGTTGCCGGACGGCTCCGCGGTGCGTCTGACCACGGCAAAATACTATACGCCGAGCAAACAGGTTATTCAGGGCAATGGCGTAACTCCAAATATTAAAGTCACCATGACTGCCGAGCAGGAGCGCTCTCTATTTGCATTGCGCAATGCTGGAAATATCAAACCTGAGGACGAGAAAACCATTATCAAGACGAAAGATCCGCAGATGTTGCGCGCAATCGACGCACTAAAGGGCGTTATGATTTACGCGCAACAGAGCGCGCCGAAAGCGGAAGCGGTAAAGAAATAATTGTAGAGGCGCTTGTGCCAAGCGCCTGTCTTGTCGCGACGGCGGTTGCCACAACCGCCGCTACACCAATGAAAACGATTCTGGCCATCGAAACCTCCTGTGATGAAACCGCCGTGGCCATCCTGCGTGGACGCGACAACAACCCCGACCACGAATTGCTGGCCAGCGAAGTGGCATCGCAAATCGCTGCACACGAGAAATACGGCGGGATCGTGCCTGAGATTGCGTCGCGCAATCATCTGCTGTACGCACCGCGGCTGCTCGATCGCACTGTAAGCGCAGCCAAGATCGACTTGTCAAAGGTCGATGCGTTTGCGGCGACAAGCGGACCTGGACTGGCTAGTTCGCTCATGATAGGCGCATCGATTGCCAAGGGATTGGCGATCGGCTTTGGCAAATCTTATCTCGCGATCAACCATCTCGAAGGCCATTTGTTGTCTCCCTTTTTCCGTGGCGTAGATCACGAGGACGAAATCAGACCGAACATTTCGCTCATTGTGAGCGGCGGGCACACCATGCTGGTTCGCGTGCATGCGCTTTGCGATTACCAGGTCGTTGCGCGCACGGTGGATGATGCCGCTGGCGAGGCGTTCGATAAAGTAGCCAAGATGCTCGGGCTCGGTTATCCGGGTGGTCCGGAAATTGAAAAGCTCGCCCGCAACGGTGATCGAAACCGTTTTGATCTGCCCCGCAGCATGCTCGGCTCGGAGAATTTCAGTTTCAGCGGCTTAAAAACTGCGGTGCGGTATTTGCTGCCGAAAGTTGCAGGGCTTTTCTATGAAACGCCAGAGGAATGGCGTCTGACACAAACGCCCTACAAGTTTGATGAGCGCGTATTGGCCGATCTCTGCGCGTCATTCCAACAAGCAATTATCGACGTGCTTGTGACAAAGACGATCGCCGCGGCGCAGAAATACCACGTCGATCTCGTGACAGTTAGCGGCGGGGTCAGTTGCAACGAGGAACTGCGAAGGCAGTTGTACGAGGCATGCGGTCGCAACGGATTTGCATTTAAGAACGCTGAGCCGTGGTTGTGCACTGATAATGCAGCCATGATCGGGTTCGCTGCCTTATTGCGATTGCGGGCGGGATTTGAATCGCACTTGACCGAGGAGATCGACCCCAATTTGGCGCTCGCGACGTAGGGCGCAACGGCCGGGCGTGCCGGTTGGCCGAGCCGTCTACCAATCAGTACTCGCGCTCGAGCAGATAATTCGCCAGCGCATGTAGCGGTTCGGCGTCGCTGCTACTGAAAACCGATAGAGCATTGTGCGCTTGTCGGGTTAGCCGTCTGGCTTCGTCACGGGATTTCTCCAAGCCGATCACTGCGGGGTAAGTCGCTTTTCTTGCGACCACATCTTTGCCGGCGCTTTTGCCCAGTATCTTTGATGTCTGCGTGACATCGAGAATGTCGTCGATGATTTGGAACGCGAGGCCGAGTCGCTGGCCGAAGCGTGTGATAGCAGAGAGCTTCCTGGCATCCGCATTGGCGCTCATCGCACCGAGCCGCACCGAGCTTCTCAAAATGGCTGCGGTTTTGTTCTCGTGAATAAATTGCAACTGGTCGCGTTTGACCTTTTTGCCTTCGGCTTCGAGATCTGCCACTTGACCGGCAATCAGTTTTTGGCTTCCCGCCGCAACCGCAATCTCGCGCAGCAAGGTTGAAATATCGTAACTGAGAGTCGGTTTCGCCTTGGAGACAATTTCGAACGCGACGGTCAGTAGAGCGTCTCCGGCCAGCACAGCGATGCCGTCGCCGAACACTTTGTGGCAGGTGGGACGGCCCCGTCGGAAATCATCGTTGTCCATACTGGGAAGATCATCGTGCACGAGCGAGTAGGTGTGGATGCACTCGAGTGCACAGGCGAGAGGGAGCGCGTCGTCAATGTTGCCGCGACAAGCTTCGGCTGCAGCGAGACAAAGAATCGGCCGCAATCGTTTGCCACCCGCAAAAAGACTGTAACGCATCGCCTTGTGAAGCGTAACCGGCTTGGTATTCGCTCTTGGCAGGTAGCGATCCAGCGCGCGGTCGATCAGCTTCTGGCGAGCGATAAGATACGTTTTGAGGTTCACGATGCGGGATGCTCCATGCCGGATATGGATACGGCGCGGATGATTATTCTAATATTTCGCTTCGGAATGCAGTATCGGAATTTTGGCTTCTCAGATGTTTTCGGCTGTTTCTGCAGTTGCGACAGGCTTGATGCGCATGGCCAGGAATGCGCCGAGGAGCAGAACAGCCGCGCTCCAAAGTTGAGCGTGCGTAAGCCGTTCGTGAAAAATCCAGGCGGAGAGCGCCATCGCGATGGCGGGACAAAGAAGCTGGAGAGTTTGGGCCAGCGCGACTCCGATTTCCTGTATCGCTACGTAATACAAAACGTGTGCCAGCGTGATGCAGGTCACAGCGGAAATGATCAGAATCAGGTTCGCCTCCGCGCCGGCTTGAATGGGCGTGTCGATTTTGCCAAAGGCGAGGGTGAGGGGAAACAACAACGCCGAAGTAATGAAGCTGACAATGCCGAAACTCCGGATCGATCCGAGTCGAGCCGATGGCCGTTTGATCAGAACACCGTAAAGCGCCCAGCAAAAGGTTGCGGTAAAAGCAATGAGTAATCCGGGCAACGCGACGTGCCGGTCGTGCGACTCCGCATTTGCTTGAAACCAGATCACGCCAAACGCGCCGATCAGGCCGAGCAAGGTGCCAACTTGAAATTGCCATTGCCGAATGACGAATCGTTCCTCAGGGAAGAATGCCAACGCCAATAGCGCTGTGAATATTACGGAAGACCGGGTGAAAATCGTATAAACGCCGGGGCCGATGTAGGAAAGAGCCATAACCTGAGTGATCTGATGAATCACATTCGGTACGCATGGAACAAGGCAAAGCCCGATCGCGCGCATGTCGATTCGCGGCCCGCTGCGGCGGATCCGCCAAAGCACCAGCGGCAGGATGGCGATGCACGCCACTGAATAACGATAAAAATTCTGCGCCCACGGATCGTAAAAGCGATTCAAATAGTACATGAAAAGCGACGGTAGTGACCAGATGGCGACCGTTGCGAAGACTGCGGCGTAACCTCTCGACAGATTTGGGCCCGGGCCCGGCTCCGCAGTCTGGCTGGGGGAACTTGGTTGCTTCATCATTTTCCTATTTCGGCGCGTTTTAATTTGCTCGCATAGAAACGATAAATCGCTCAAAAAGTAGGCCGGAAGGAAAATGAATATGTTGAACAAGCAAATAATCACCATCGCGACAGCGTCATTTCTATCGCTTGCAGCTGCTCACATCGCGTTCACAAAGAAGCCAGCGGGGGGCGGGGGGAACCACATGCAGCGCGGAATCGAACTTGCGCAACAAAAACATTTCGATGAGGCAGCTGCCGAATTTACCAAGGCGATTCAAGCGAACCCAAAGGATCCTCGTGGATATGCAAATCGCGGGACCGCGTACCGCCAGGCGGCACGGGCTGCCGTTGCGGCAGGTGACCAGGAAGGCGCCTCAACAAGGTATCAGTCCGCAATGGCGGACTTTTCAAAATACATCGAAGTTGCGCCGAAAGATGCCTCCGGTTATCTGGAACGCGGTGAGACGCAGATCGAGCTTAAACAGTACGATCCGGCCCTGGCTGATCTGAACAAAGCGCTGGAACTAAAACCCGATGACCTTACCGCACTTAAGTTCCGGGGCTTCGCTGAGCTCGGACTCAGCCAGTGGGATAAGGCGGTCGCCGATTTCACGACGTTCATCCAGAAAAAACCGGACGATCTGCAGAGTTATGATCGGCGCGCTTTAGCATATCGAGGTTTGAAAAACTTCGACGCAGCCATTGCCGATTACACATTTCTCCTGAGCAAAAATCCGAATGATATGGAGGCGTTGACGAAGCGTGGCTACACTTATAGTCTGGCGCTGCAGTACGAAAAGGCCATTCCCGATTATGAGGCCGCGCTAAAGGTAAACCCGCAGGACAACGATACGTTCCAGCGCTTGCAGTATGCGCAGTCGATGCTGGCGAAAAAGAATGCATCTCCTCCACCGCCTCCTTCACCAACACCCAGTCCGACGCCCGAAAAGCCCAGTCTGATTACTCCTCTTAACATCGGAATCGCGATCGCGGTGTTGATTGTCATCGCGGTAATCGTGCGCCTGGTCACGCGGGGGAAACCGGAAGAAACTAGCAGCATTATCCGGTAGTCGAAGAGCGGCTGTAGCGTCCGCTGTCCTCAACGAATTGGTTTCACGCGGCCCTTGCCGTAATGCGCTGAGGACAGCGCACTTTACAGCGTCGTTGCACTCCAAAATTTCTTTGACACGACGATGGGCGCGGTTAGTTTGCGGGCGCTTTTTGCTGGAACGAGGCGGTCCCATGGTCGTTCAAATTGCAAATTTGACGCGGCTTTGGGACTTTTGAATCTCTGGCAGAAAGCAAACCGGTTTGCCGCTCGGCTCGCCGCGGAGGTGCTGGGCTGGCGAAAAGCAGGCCCATGTAGCTCAGTTGGTAGAGCACGTCCTTGGTAAGGACGAGGTCACCGGTTCGATCCCGGTCATGGGCTCGTAAGAACTCGCGACCGGCAGTGGAGAAAACTAGAAGAAAAGACGAAGTTTAGTTTAACAGGAGAATTGAAATGGCTAAGGAAGCTTTTAAACGCGATAAGCCGCACGTGAACGTCGGCACGATCGGGCACGTGGACCACGGCAAAACAACTTTGACGGCAGCAATTACGATGGTGCTGGCAAAGAAGGGAATGGCCGAAGTACGCGCATACGAATCAATCGACAACGCACCGGAAGAAAAAGAGCGCGGAATCACCATCAATACTGCGCACGTCGAGTACTCCAGCGATAAACGCCACTACGCGCACGTCGATTGCCCCGGTCACGCCGACTACGTCAAGAACATGATCACGGGCGCGGCCCAAATGGATGGCGCTATCCTGGTGGTCTCCGCGGCAGATGGACCGATGCCGCAAACCCGCGAGCATATTCTGCTCGCGCGGCAAGTTGGTGTACCTTCCATTGTCGTTTTTCTGAATAAAGTCGATATGGTCGATGATCCGGAGCTTCTTGATCTTGTTGAGATGGAAGTGCGCGATCTCCTTACGCAGTATGAATTTCCGGGAGACAAGATCCCGATTGTTAAGGGCAGCGCCCTGAAGGCGCTCAATGGCGATGCGGACGCGGAAAAGCAGGTGCTCGCACTGGTGGAAGCGATTGACGACTACATCCCTGTGCCTGAGCGGCCGATTGATCAGCCATTCCTGATGCCGATCGAAGACGTGTTCAACATTGAAGGCCGCGGCACGGTCGCTACGGGTCGTGTCGAGCGCGGCATTCTTAAGAAAATGGGGGAAGTCGAGCTGGTGGGTATTCGTCCAACGGCGAAGACCGTTGCTACCGATATCGAGATGTTCCGCAAACTTCTCGATGAAGCGCGTGCGGGTGATAACGTCGGCGTTCTGTTGCGCGGCTTGAAGAAGGAGGAGGTCGAACGCGGCCAGGTCATCGCGAAGCCGGGCTCCATTACACCTCACAAGAAGTTTAAGGCGGAAGTTTACGTGCTGAGCAAAGAGGAAGGCGGACGTCACACTCCGTTTTTCAGCAACTACCGGCCGCAATTTTATTTCCGCACCACGGACGTTACCGGCACAGTTAAACTGGCTGAAGGCGTGGAAATGGTCATGCCTGGAGACAACATCTCAATCGAAGTTGAGTTGATCACGCCAATCGCGATGGAGAAGACGATCCGGTTCGCTATTCGTGAAGGCGGCAAGACCGTCGGCGCGGGTCGCGTGGGCGACATTCTGGATTAAAACTCTTCCTCTACCTCTTCCTCTGACTCTACTGACTTGAGTGCGGTACGACGAAGAGGAAGATTAAGCGGAAGAGGAAGATTAAATACGCCAGTAGCTCAATTGGTAGAGTAGCGGTCTCCAAAACCGCCTGTTGGGGGTTCGAGTCCCTCCTGGCGTGCAACTGATGCGGCGTTGGAAAATGAAACTGTCACGTGATTGTGTGGTTTAACGCTTCGACCGTTCACAGAATCATGATCTGAATTTTAGATGATCACCAAAGTCAAAAATTTTGTCGGTCAAGTGAAGATCGAGTTGCAGAAGTGTTCCTGGCCGTGGGACCCAAAGGAGAAAGGGTTCCGCCGTTACAAGGAACTGAGTGACTCGACCGTTGTGGTTGTCATCTCGATGATACTGCTAGGTGGGTGCGTCGCGTTCTTCGATTTTGCCCTCGTGAATTTCGTCCATTTCTTTACTCGGATACACTGATTTATGGGGCAGATACTCGCAGCAAAAGATCAATGGTTCGTCGTGCACGTGCTTTCCGGCCAGGAAAACAAGGTGCGCGAGAACATCTTGAAACGCGTCAAGACAGAGGAAATGGGCGACTTGATTTACGATGTGCTCGTTCCGACTGAGCGCGTATCGGAGATCAAGAAGGGGAAAAAGAGCGAGACGACACGGAAATTTTTTCCCGGGTATCTTATCGTGAACATGCATTTACTCGACGAAAACAATCAGCTGGTCGGGCGCACCTGGTATTTCGTTCGCGACACACCCGGCGTGATCGGCTTTGCCGGAACCAAGGACAAACCGATCCCGATGCGGCAATCCGAAGTGGACAGCATGCTAGCGCAAATGAAGGAGCGGGAAGAAAAGGTGAAGCCAAAAGTGAGCTTCGAGGTTGGTGAATCGGTGAAAGTCGCCGACGGCCCATTCCAAAATCAGACCGGAATCGTCGAAGAAATCGATCCCGAGCGCGGAAAACTGCGTGTTTCGGTCACGATTTTCGGTCGCGCCACTCCGGTGGAATTGGAATACTGGCAGGTCGAACGCGGCTAAAAATTTTCTGACAGAATCGACAAAATGTTCAGAATAATTTCAGCCTCTTTGATTCAAACCGATTTTGTAAATTCTGTTCATTCTGTCTAAATCTTATGGCAAAAGAAAAAGTAGCAGAGATCAAACTCCAAATTCCAGCGGGACAAGCTAATCCTGCACCTCCGGTTGGAACCGCTCTCGGCCCGCGCGGCGTCAACATCATGACGTTCTGTAAAGAATTTAACGCCGCCACGCAGAAACAAGCCGGCGACATTCTCCCGGTCGTGATCACTGTTTACAAAGACAAATCGTTCACGTTCATCACCAAGAGTCCGCCGGCTGCGGTGCTCTTGAAGAAAGCGGCCAACATCGCTGCCGGTTCGAAAGAGCCCAACAAAACGAAGGTCGGCAAAGTAACGCGCAAACAAGTCATGGACATCGTGAACACCAAGCGCAAAGACCTGAACGCGCGCGACGATGAAGCCGCCTTCCGAATCATCGCTGGCACCGCCCGCCAAATGGGGTTGGAAATCGCAGATTAAGTCAGCTGCTACTTCGGAACATCGCTGGCGTCGTCAAGAAATTCCCACCGCTGCAACGCAATCGGGACGTTGCCGTTCTTCCAGACAAAATCGTGGAAGGCGCGGAGATTGAATTTGTCGCCCAGCTGCATACGCGCGTCAGCGAGAAACTTTATGATCTGTAGTTTTCCGATCTGATACGTGATCGCCTGACCAGGACCAGTGGAAAACGCGGTCGCTTCCTGGCGCGCGGTTTGTTCGTCCATCGGAACTTTCTCCTGAAGATATTTCGCAGCTTGCTCGAGCGTGAACTCGTCTAGCGCCAGTTTCACGTCCACTTCCACGCGCAGCGCGCGAAGCCGCATGAAATTGTAAATGATCTCACGCGTGTGCGGGCTGTCATCAAACAAACCCGCGTGCAATATCATCTCCTCCGCATAAAACCCGATCCCTTCGTTCGCACCGGAGTCGTAATAATGCCGTCGGATCGGGTCTTCATTTTTCCATGAGAGACAAAGCTGAAAATAATGACCGGGCACGCCTTCATGAACCGTGATGGGTCGCGGGTCCATGGCTGTCGCGCGCCAGAAGTAACCGAGCTTCTTTGAAGGCTCCGGTACGTAACGGACACAATTTTCCTTGAGTCGGGATGGGCCGGTGAAGTCATCATTTTCGCCGAACCCTAGCACGCGCAAATATTCCGGCGTTGGTCGCAGGGTATAATGCTGCACCCAATCTGGAACGCTGACGATACCGCGCTCGACTAGGAATTTGCGAATTGCCAATTCCTTCTCTGCTGCATCGCGAATCCAGGTGTCGATATTGTCTGCAATTTTCAGCGGCGGCACATCTTTGTTTCGGTTCTTCTCGAAAGTCTCGAATGCGACCGCGCGATTCCATTCCTGGCGTCCCATCGCCAGCAGTTCTTCCGGCGTGAACGGCATCAGCGCCACGTTGTGCAAAAACCAGATGTAAGCGTCGCGACCAAGGGCCGTTTGTTCGGGGAGACTTGGCAGTTTCTGTTTGAGCTGCTGTTGAAATTTCTCCAGCGCATCCGCAGCGTGCTCGCAAGCAGTGGTTAGTTTTTCCGGATGTAAAGTCGTCGATGGTGCCAGCGACCTCGACATTTTGCGCAGACGCTCGCGAATACCGTCAAGATTGTTGATCGCGACCGTCGCGAACGGGGCAGGCGGCTTCTCGAGGTTCTCTGCGCCTTGCTGCAAGATCGGCGAAATGTTTTCGATACGCGTGAGGATCTCGCGACTGCGCGCGTCGTCGTAGGGTGCCGGTGCAGTAAGCGCTTCCACGAGCCCGGTGAGCGTCTGCTCGATGTAAAAATTCGGGTCGCGTTTCCAGCGTGGATTGCCATCCAGTTCCCAGCGGACTCGTGATAACGCGGAGCCGATTAATTTGTAATCGACTTGTTTCGAAATTGGCCAGTTGCTCGGATCAATCTTCTTCCAACGCGCCTCGAATTGCTCGAGCTCCTTCCGCCGCTGGTCGATGCTCGCTAGCGACCAATCGCGTATTCCGCCCGGTCGCTCAATTCGATTGACGTCGTCGCCGGTAAATGGTGCGTATTTCGCGCGCCAGGCCCAGAAGTCGTCCGCCAATCTAATTAAAGAATCCGGCTGCGTTTGGCTGCTTGCGAACAGAGCAAGCGAGCTCAAAAAAAACGCTACGCAGAAATTTTTCACGAACAGACTCAATCCGAGGTTCGGCGCATGGTAATGATCGGTGGCGAAAGACCAGGGCGATACATCGACATGCCGTAGCAGAGCGCGGCGGATTTATCGCGCGCGTAGCGAATATGATTCAACTTGTCATCCCAGCGTTCCATGTAAGAGCAATTCGCCGTTTTTTGGCTGCCGGGAATCGGAACGTAACGATTCTCAGTGAATGTGAGAAACGCCGCTTCGCCCGGCAACGGATTTGGCGTAGCCCAGTTCGGTGAAAGCCTGACAAATCGCGGCCCGCTCAAATCCAGCGCGAAAACCGTATCGCCATCAGTGCTGTTCAGATGCAGACCAAAAAATGCGAGGCGTAAGGGACCTTCAAAAAGAAAATGACCGCTGTTGTCCTGATTGTCGTGGAGAATGTCAAAGGCGCCGTAAAATCCGGGGATCTTGTCGAACTGAGTTTCAGTCCCCGTTTTCAAATCGCGCAGGACAAAATTCTTCCCGTGTCCGGGGCCATTAATCTGATCATCTTCGTCGGCTGGATCTTCCCGCAGAATCAATTCGATAGAACCATCAGGCGATTTGTAGGTGGGCGCGGGCGTTGGGCTGGGTGAACCAGACTCCGTAGGCGAAGTTGTCGCGGCCGTCGAAGCCGGTTCCTCTTGCTCGACGTTTGTGAAATATGGCGAGCTTTTGGTTTGCGTGTACCAATCCGGCGCAACGTCCAATTTCTTCAACGCTTTTCCCAGAGGATCGACGCTCCAAAATTCGCGAACGTTATCAGGCCTTTCGCGCGTGAAGACAATCACACTGCCGTCTGGCGCGAAAATTGGATCGGAGTCCTGTCCTGAGTTGTCCTTTGTAAGTTGACGCAAAAGTTTTCCATCTTCGCGATACAAATATAGATGGGAGTGACTCGTTCCTTCAGCCTGCAAGTAGCGGATGGCGATCACAGTTTCGGCGGCTGCACGCGTGCTCGTTGCAGATAGCGAGAAAATTCCTGCGACGATTAGTATTCGAAGAGTCGAGCGCATCAGCGGAGAGGCAGTTGAATCGCGCTGGCGTGCTCGGCGTCGTGATAGATCTGCACATGACACGTGCGTGCGTCTTTCGCGGTTTCTTCGGCCACAACTCCGCCAGAGCAATAATTCTTTTGCCACAAGATTGAATTCACCGCGGTAACAACCAGGCGCAGTCGGCTGCCTTTCATTACTCGCCGAGCAATGAACAAGCCCGGATTGAAGTCGCACTTGGCGATCTGGCTTGGCTGAACGAACTTGGCCTCGCGCAGCGACTCGTGATAGCGCAGCCGACGCAGGTCGGTCCACAGTGCGATGCTGATGCCGTCAGGCTGGATCTCGTAAAGATCGCACTCAAGATCGACGTCGGGCGTGTCGATGGATACCCATAGGGTGACTGCTGGACAGCCAATCAGTGGTGTCTCGTTTGACAACGGATCGGTATGATACACCAAGCCATCGCCACCGATGCTGAGCGCAAAAGTCTGATCAATCGCGGCGGTCTTCTCTTTTGGTTCCACTCCTTCAACGAATTCGCCGCGATGTGTATCCAGTGGGTCGTACGAGAATTTGTCGGCGCCGGTGGTAGACCGACTCTCGGTCAGCGTGCCGGAGCGAAACGCCCCGTTTGCATCGCCATCCTTCGAGGCGAAATAAAATGTTTTTGGATTGGCGACTAATGCGGCGAAATCGTCGGCGTACTTCCATTCGCCGTTTGCGCCGGAGTTGCCGGGCGCGAGTAAATAGTATGCGACTTGGCTTTTCAGGAATGGCGGCTTCGGGCCGGCTTTCATCGTCCAGTCGTACCACTGGCGGTGGAGATCATTGAGGTCGAGGATGGCCCCCGGCCCAAATTTCACGCCGGCAACTTCATCGGTCGGCGTACGCGTGCCAGCATGGTCCCATGGGCCAATGATGAGAAAATGTTTCGCCCGCGTTTCCGGCGAGATGTTCGCCATATGATCGCGATAGAATGTGAGCGCGCCCAACTCGTCGCCATCGTATTGACCTGTGATTGTCAGAACCGGCAGCGTGATCTTCTTGTATTGCTCGGCCGACGGCACTATCGCGTCGTAGTAGGCGTCGGCCGTGGGATGTTTCAGGATGCGCTGGAAATTCTTTGATGAATTTCCAACGAACGAGTCGAGGTCTTTGAATGGAACGTGTTTCTTGTAGGCATCGAGAAATTTCGTTCGCCAGAATTTTTGATCGGCGAAAAGGTGTTCCTGACCAGCGCGACCACTGGTAAGCGTGAACCATTGCACGTCATATGTCTCGCCGACATTGTTGTACGATGGATAATCGAGCGGCGGACGCGCAGCTGCGACCGGAACAATTGTCGCCAGATGTGAGGGAAATTCTTTCGCTGTTGCCCATTGATCGAATCCCGCATAAGAGCCGCCCCACATGGCAACTTTTCCATCACAAAATGGTTGCTTTGCAAACCACTCGACGATGTCATGACCATCGCGCGGCTCATTTGCAAACGGTTCGAATTCCCCGCCGGAATTGCCACGGCTCCGCACGTCAACCAGCGCAAATGCGTATCCGTGCGATGCAAAATACGCGGCGCGGGCGTGGTACGTGTCCGAGATATACGGCGTGAGCGTGAAGATCACCGGTGTCTTTGACAGCGAACCCTCGGGCGTCTTCGGCAAATACACCGTCGCGTTAAGTTCGACCTTGTCGCGCATGAGAATCTTGACGCCCCAATGAAGATCGTAGTCCGCTGGCGGTTGCAATGGCGAAGGCGCTGGAGTTGGAGATTGCGCAAGAATGTTTGTGGTGAAGCCTATGCAGAGCGCCAGAGCCCGGATCGAGGGTTTCATTTCGCGGCTATTCAAGCGAACGGCTGCGATCGAAACAAGGGTTCTTTCATGGAGTAAAAAGCGGCGCGCCTTTCGCGAAACAGAACAAAATGCCTCCATTGAATTTTGCACGAAATGCTTCCCGGGTGCGATGCGTCCTCGCATGGCTTTCATCATTTGCAGCGAACCGGGTTTGCGAGACGATAGGTCATGGCTCACGCCACGTTGAAGCACAATCAGGTTCAGAAGGATGTCGGAACGATTTCGTCATCGCGAGCGGAGCTGTTCTGTGCAGGCACAGTATTTTTTGCTGCGCTCCTTCTTTATAGCTGGACGCTAGCTCCCACGGTCACGTTGACCGACAGCGGTGAATTGATAGTGGTCGCCCAAGGAGTTGGGGTTGCGCATCCACCAGGTTTTCCTCTCTGGGTGATTCTCGCTCATCTCGCTTCGCTCGTGCCGTTGGGAAACATTGCGGTGCGGATTAATTTTTCGTCTGCTGTTTTCGCGGCGCTCGCGTCCGCGATGCTCACTCTGGTTGTGGCAGAGTTAATGATCGCAATTCCATATCTCCTCACGCGGAAGAAGAGAAGCGCGCAGCGAAACAAAAAGGCTGAGGATTCGTCCATTGCGCAGCTTTTGATCTGTGCGCCGGCGCTCGGCGCGGGCTTGCTCATGGCATTCTCCCGCACACTCTGGGCATATGCGACAATCGCCGAAGTTTATACTCTTAACGCGCTGCTGATCCTGATCATTTTATTTCTGATGCTGCGGTGGCGGCGGTATATCCTTGCCGACCGACTTAATACCGGCCCAGCGATCAGGCCTCATGACAAGTGGCTTTATGGCGCCGCGCTGGTATTTGGATTAGCGCTGGGGATCCATCACGTCACGGTGGGGTTGATGCTCCCGGCTCTCGCCGTTCTCGTTTACAGGACGCAAGGCCTGAGATTTTTTACGAGCCGCCGACTGGTGTATGCCGCGCTGATTTCGATCGGCGCCCTCGTCGCCGTTTATGCCTATTTGCCGTTTGCGGCCTCGCGTTCACCTGTCATCAACTGGGGCAACCCACGTTCGCTGCAGGAAATCTGGTGGCACATCACGGGGCGGCAGTATCGCGTGTTCTTTTCATTTTCGCCGAACATAATGGGAGGGCAGTTTATTGAATTCTGCAGAATGCTCCTGCGCGAATTTGGGTTTGTGTGGCTGCCTTTGCTGCTTGTCCTGGCTTTTGCTGGTTTCGCCACTGCCTATAGGCGCGATCGCACAGGTTTCTGGTTCTTGCTATTCATCGTCATCGCCGATTTGGCCTACGCGCTCACCTACGAAATCGCGGAAGACAAGGACGCCTACTATCTACCTACCTTTATCGCCATCGCCATTGCAGCCGGATTCGGTATCCGCTGGCTAATCCAGTTGACCCTCTCGAAGTCGATTCTGGTCGAAAGATCGTACTGGGTCGCTGGAATTGCCGTGCTGCTTTCATCTGCCACAGCGCTCGCGGCGAACTGGCCGTTCAATAATCGCAGGCATTACCTTATCGCGCACGATTACGTCGAAAATCTCCTTAGCACGATCGAGCCTAATGGTCTTTTGCTCACACAAGACTGGCAGGTTGTGTCGCCGATGTTGTACGCGCAGGAAGTGGAACAACGTCGGCCAGACGTAAAAGTTGTCGATGTTAATCTGCTGCGTCGCTCGTGGTACTTCGACTATCTGCGGCATGCGTATCCTGGGTTGATCGACCGATCACGCGAGAAAATTGCTGCGTTTGTTCAGATTCTTAAAGAATGGGAGCGTGACCCCGGGGCTTTCGCCAGGGACCAGTTGCTCACTCAAAGGATTACTGCGGCATTTTTCGAGATGCTCCGGTCGATTGTGATAAACGAGAACCGCGTCGCGCCGGTGTACATCACGCGAGACTTGCTCTTTGCTGAGACAACCAACGCCGAGTTCGCTAAATGGATTAATCAAAACTATCCACTTGTTCCGGAAGGCCTCGTTTTTAAGCTGGCGGGCGATCAGAGTTTTCACGATTCCCCAAATCCGCAGCTGCAGACCCGCGGTCTGGCTGATGGAACGGTGCGGTTTGAAAACGATGACGTGATCAACGTCAAGATTTTGCCGGTCTATACCAGCATGTTGATTAGTCGCGGGCGTTACCTCGGGTTATTCAACCAGCACGAACGCGCGATAATTGCTTTCAGAAAGGCGCTCGCACTCGATCCCAGCCTCGCTGCGGCGCGCGAAGGACTGACGGAAAGCGCGGCGAAACTGCGCAAGCCGTAGCAATCGCGCTCAAAGCCGCGCGGATGTTCGACGGGCAAATCGAACGCGCTCGTGTAAAACGGCGTTCTCATCGCTGCGACTGTTGTGCATGAGGCTTTGACAAACCGCAGATAGGCGCTAGCTTCCGTGTCCCGCCCGCTGAATCGGGCCGACAACTTTTAGCAGGAGCCTTGTTGCTATGGCAAGCAACCGGGGCATTTGAACTGCACACGAAATGCAAAGAAATCGAAGTAAACGTTATCGTGCTGCCGTTGAGCAGGTCGATCGAAGCAAGACCTACCCTCTTGCCGACGCTGTCTCAACGCTGAAGAAGTTTCCGCCGACAAAGTTTGATCAGACGGTGACGGTTTCGTTTCGGCTCGGAGTTGATCCCAAGCAATCCGATCAAATGGTGCGCGGGACCTGCCCACTTCCCCACGGCAGTGGAAAACAGGTGCGCGTGCTTGTTTTCGCAGAAGGCGAGGCGGCAAGGGTGGCCAAAGAAGCCGGTGCGGAATTTGTCGGGATGAAAGATCTAATTCAGAAGTGCCAGGAAGGTTTTCAAGATTTCGATGTGGCGATCGCTACACCCGCGGCGATGGCGGAGGTGCGGAAGCTTGGGAAGGTGCTGGGACCGCGTGGGCTGATGCCTAATCCCAGAACCGGGACGGTGACTGACGATACCGCCAACGCTGTGCAGGAGGTGAAGGCCGGTCGTGTAGAATTCAAGCTAGATAAGAACGGCAACGTGGCGGTGCCGGTTGGCAAATTTTCGTTCGAAGAAAGCGCGCTGGTGGAAAATGGAAATGCTGTGATTGAAGCCGTTGTGCGGGCCCGTCCGGCCACAGCCAAAGGTCGCTTCCTTGAAGGCGTGACAATCAGTGCGACAATGTCGCCAGGCGTCCGCGTCGATCCAGCGCCGTATCTGAACATTTAGCGGCAAAGGCACTCAACAGCGAAAACATGCGACCAGAAAAGACCAGTATCGTTGCGGATTTGTCTGAGAAATTGAAGCACTCGCCTTTTGTGCTGGTGACCGATTATCAACACATGAAGGTCGCTGATTTCAGCGAATTGCGGAACCGACTGGCGCCTACAGGTGCGGAAATGCACGTAGTCAAAAATAATTTCCTCAAGCGGGCCATGGCCGATTCTGGATTTCCGGACGTTCGCGACCAATTGGTTGGCCAGACGGCAGTTGTCACAGGGGAAAAAGACGTGGCGCCAGTGGCGAAGATTTTTAAGACGTTCGCGACAGAATTCAAAATCGCGGCTCTGAAGATCGGTTTTGTTGATCGCACGGTTCTTTCGACAGCGGAATTGGAGACACTGGCGGAATTGCCGCCGCGCGAAACATTGCAGGCGCAATTGCTGGGACTGCTCCTTTCGCCGGCAACGCGTCTAGTCCGCCTGCTGAATGAACCGGGCGCAGCGTTAGCGCGGCTGCTAAACGCAAAGGCCGAAAAGGAGGGTGCGTCAGAGGCATAAATTTTGTGAGGCGGGCGTGTCGTCTGCGAAATGGCAAGCGAGCGGTCGCTCTACAAACAACAGAGGAATAAAGGAAACTGTCCGAGCCGATGGCTATCGGCTTTAATTCTTCGAAAGCTTTCGGAGGCGGCAACTGGAGGAAAAAACAAAAATGGCAGATACAGAAAAATTGGTGGAGCAACTCAGCAATTTGTCCGTGCTGGAGATTGCTGGTTTGGTCAAGCAGCTTGAGGAAAAATGGGGGGTAAGCGCGGCGGCCCCGGTAGCGGTTGCGGCCGGTCCCGCTGCGGCTGGCGCCGCTGGTGGAGCAGCAGCTCCAGCGGCTGAGGAGAAGACGACGTTTGATGTTATCCTCACAGAAATGGGCGCGAACAAGATCGCTGTGATTAAGGAAGTCCGCGGCGCAGTCCCGGGACTTGGCCTAGCGGAAGCGAAGGCCCTCGTCGAAGGAGCGCCTAAAACAATCAAAGAAGGCGTGACGAAGCAGGAGGCGGATGAGATAAAGAAAAAGATCGAAGCTGCTGGCGCGAAAGTCGAAATTAAATAATAGTCTGATTTCGAATCCGCGACCCGAATTTACTTGCGCGCCAGCCGATTTCGAGTAAGGATTAGATTCGGTTAAAGCCAGGCAAACGTATTTTTAACCCGGCACTAACAGGAAAAACACATTACCGGCCACGAGACAGAAGTCGTCAATTTGACAGGCTGCTGTTTCGGTGGCATTTTTGTGCCCCTCGCTCGTCGGTAAACCAGTGAATCTCGCTCGCGTCGGCCCGCGATGTGGTGTGGCCGCTGCGAGGCTTTAGCTCTTGATCTTAGTGACTATGTCAGAACGCATTTACTTTGGAAGTATCAAGGAAGGTATCGAACCCCCGAATCTGATTGAGGTTCAGGCTAATTCGTACGTCGACTTCCTGCAAAAGGATATCCCTTACGCCAAGCGGAAAAATCAGGGCCTCCAGGCTGTTTTCAAGGAGGTCTTCCCAATCGAAAGCTATGACGAGAAAGCGGTGCTCGATTTTGGTCATTATGACATTGGCGAGCCGAAACTGACCGCACTGGAAGCGCAGCGCGAAGGGCAAACCTACAGCGCGCCGTTGCACGTCACTTTCCAACTGCGAGAAGAAAAAGGCACGAAGGAAGAGAAGGTTTATATGGGCGAAATCCCGCTCATGACGCCTCAGGGCACTTTCGTCATTAACGGAGCGGAGCGCGTCGTAGTAAGCCAGTTGCACCGCTCCCCGGGAATCGCCTTTGAATCAACTGTTCACGTAAACGGCAAGGTGCTGTACAGCTTCCGGATCATTCCAGACCGGGGTTCATGGATTGAGGTGCAATTTGATACTGCTGATCTTCTTTATATTTACCTCGATCGACGCAAGCGGCGTCGAAAATTTCTCGCCACAACGTTCCTGCGCGCTCTCGGCTACGGTTCCGACGAAGAGGTGATCAAGCTTTTTTACAATATCGAGACCCTAAAGCTGAGCGAGAAACTCGATGAAGAGAAATTGGCTACCAAAGTGCTGACCGCGGAGATCCGTGACGGCGAAGTGACAGTCGCGCGTGCATTTGAACCGCTCACGCTGGCAACCGTCCGCCAGATCATGGCGCTCAAGATTCACGAGGTGAAAGTCATCGACATTTCGAATGACGACACAATCGTGAAGGCCCTTAGAAAGGACCCGGCGCACGATCAGGAAGAAGCGCTGAAGGATATCTATCGACGTCTTCGACCGGGCGATCCGCCGACTGTTGCCAACGCTCGCGCTTTGCTCAAAAGACTCTTTTTCGACCCCAAAAAATACGATCTTGGCCGCGTCGGCCGCTACAAGATTAATCAGAAACTGGGAATCAACGTTGATCCCACCGAGCGCATCTTGACCGACAAGGACTTTATCGCAGCGATCAAGTATTTGATTAATTTGCGGCGAGGGGAGGGCACGCTTGATGACATTGATCATCTGGGCAGCCGTCGTGTACGGACGGTGGGTGAGTTGCTGGCGAACCAATGCCGCGTCGGTCTTGCCCGCACCGAGCGTCTGGTCAAAGAGCGCATGACCTTGTTCGACATCAATGTCGACGGCATGACGCCACAGAAGCTGATTAATCCAAAGGCGCTCAGCGCGGTCATTCGAGATTTCTTCGGCCGGTCCCAGCTTTCGCAGTTCATGGATCAAACAAATCCACTCGCGGAGTTAACGCATAAGCGCCGTTTGTCGGCTCTCGGTCCCGGAGGTCTCAGTCGGGAGCGTGCCGGGTTCGAGGTGCGCGACGTTCACCCTTCGCATTATGGACGCATATGTCCGATCGAGACGCCCGAAGGGCCAAACATCGGATTGATCAGTTCGATGAGCACGTTTGCGCGTATCAATGAGTTTGGTTTCATCGAGACGCCCTATCGGAAAGTGGAAAAGGGACGGGTGACCGATGAGATCGAATATCTTACCGCTGATCGCGAAGAGAACTTCCTCGTGGCGCAAGCCAATGCGCCTGTGGATGGGCGCGGCCATTTCACGGGGGAAAAAGTCTCCGTGCGTTATCGTGGCGACTTTCTTGAAGTCGATCCCTCCAAAGTGAATTACATGGATGTGTCGCCGAAACAACTCGTCTCGGTGGCAGCGGGCCTCATTCCGTTCCTAGAACACGACGACGCAAACCGAGCGCTGATGGGTTCCAACATGCAACGTCAGGGTGTGCCGCTGATCGTTTCCGAGGCGCCGCTCGTCGGCACGGGCCTGGAGGAAAAGGTGGCGCGAGATTCCCACGCTGTCGTTCTAGCCGCGGAGAGCGGCAAAGTCGCTTCAGTCACAGCGGACCAAATTATTGTTACGAAAGATGGTCATTTGCCCGAGAGCAAAAGGAAGCTGAAAACCGATCCAGAAAATGGGATTCACGTTTACGAACTTCGCAAATTCATGCGCTCAAATGCCGGCACGTGCGTGAACCAGAAGCCGATTGTGCGCAAAGGTCAGCACGTGAAGCGCGGCCAGGTGATCGCCGACGGCCCAAACACCGATCATGGCGAGCTTGCGCTAGGACGCAATGTGCTCGTCGCGTTCATGCCTTGGAACGGATACAACTTCGAAGATGCCATCATGATTTCCGAAAAGGTGGTGAAGGAAGATGTTTACACTTCCATTCACATCGACGAGTTCGAGATTGGCGCGCGCGACACCAAGCTTGGACCGGAGGAAATTACGCGGGACATTCCCAATGTAAGTGAAGAAGCTTTGCGCAACCTAGGTCCGGATGGCGTAGTGCGAGTGGGAGCCGAAGTAAAGCCCGGTGACATCCTAGTTGGGAAGATAACGCCGAAGAGCGAAACAGAACTAGCTCCGGAAGAACGCCTGCTTCGCGCGATTTTTGGCGAGAAAGCAGCCGACGTGAAGGATACATCGCTTACCGTTCCCTCCGGCACCTACGGGATCGTGATGGACGTAAAGGTCTCATCGCGTCGCGAAGTTTCACGCGAGAAGCTCACGCCGGCCGAAACCCGGCGACAGCTTAAAACGATCAGCGAAGAGCATAAGCGCAAGAAAGAGGCGCTAATTGAACAACTGACCGATTCGCTTTCGAATGTCCTACTCGGTGAAAAGGTCCCTCTCGACGTCGTAAACGCCAAGAATGGTGAAATCATCATTCCGGCCAATCGCAAGATCACGAAAACACTCTTACGAAAGCTGGCGATGGCGCACGATCATATCGAGATCGATCCGAGTCCGATCCGCAATAGAATTCGCGAAATCATTGGTTCTTACGAGCACAAGTTCGCGGAGTTGGAGCTTGAACGCGATCGGGCGACAGACCGCGTAGAGAGCGGCGACGATATCGATCCCGGAATCATTAAGCAGGTCAAGGTTTATATCGCGAGCAAGCGCAAACTGAGCGTCGGTGACAAGATGGCTGGACGCCACGGCAACAAGGGCGTCGTGGCTCGGATCGTCCCTGAAGAGGATATGCCTTTCCTGGCAGACGGAACGCCGGTTGAAATTGTGCTTAATCCATTGGGCGTTCCCAGCCGCATGAATGTCGGACAAGTTTTGGAAACTCACCTGGGCGTCGCTGCGAAGGCACTCGGATTCAGAGTCGGGACCCCGGTGTTCGATGGAATCAAGGAAAAACAGATTCACGAATATTTGCATGATGCGAGAAAGAAGGAGGGCTTCACCTGGGTTCAGGTCGATGGTAAAGCGCGCCTTTTCGATGGACGCACCGGCGATGCCTTCGATCAGGAAGTGGTCGTTGGATACATCTACATGATGAAACTCGGTCACTTGGTCGCAGACAAAATTCACGCTCGCGCCGTCGGACCGTATTCGCTCGTTACCCAACAGCCGCTCGGAGGGAAAGCGCAGTACGGTGGCCAACGCTTTGGCGAAATGGAAGTGTGGGCGCTTGAGGCGTACGGCGCCGCTTACACGCTGCAAGAATTGCTAACGGTTAAGTCGGATGACGTGCAAGGAAGGACGCGCATCTATGAGTCGATCGTTAAAGGCGACAATTCACTGGAAGCTGGCACGCCCGAATCGTTCAACGTCTTGATCAAAGAAATGCAGAGTCTCGGTCTCGACGTGAAGGTTGGCGGGCAGGCGCCCACGTTTCTCGAGAGCGTCGCATAATTTTAAGAATCAGAAGGTTATTTGGAGAAATCATGAACGAACATTCTTGGCGTGAGTTAGTAGGCGAAGAACGCCCCGTGGGTTTTGATCAGGTCGCCATCGGTGTTGCCTCGAGCGACACGATGCGGTCGTGGAGTAAAGGCGAAGTTAAAAATCCCGAGACCATTAATTACCGGACGTTCAAACCGGAAAAAGGCGGCCTTTTCTGCGAACGCATTTTCGGTCCTACACGGGATTGGGAATGCTCCTGCGGAAAATACAAGCGCATCAAACACAAGGGAGTGATTTGCGATCGATGCGGCGTGGAAGTCACCCTGGCGCGCGTCCGCCGCGAGCGGATGGGCCACATCGAATTGGCGGTACCGGTTTCGCACATCTGGTTTTACAAGTGCATGCCCTCGCGCATCGGGCTCATGCTCGATATGAGTGCGCGTCAGCTCGAGCGCGTCATCTATTACGAGGACTACATCGTCATTGATCCCGGCAAGACGCCGTTGCAGAAGACGCAACTGCTCAACGAAGTCGAATATCGCGAGGCGCAGGAGCAGTATGGCGAAGATTTCATCGCCGGCATGGGCGCTGAAGCGATCAGGAAACTTCTTGCTGAGATCGATCTCACCAAGCTCAACAAAGAGCTGGAGAAAGCGATGGGTGCCACAAAGAGCAAGCAGATCCGCAAGAAACTGGCGAAGCGTCTCAAGCTCGTTCAAGGATTCCAGAGCTCGCACGCGCGTCCTGAATGGATGATTCTGGATGTATTGCCAGTCATCCCGCCGGATTTGCGTCCTTTAGTCCCCTTGGAAGGCGGGCGTTTTGCGACCTCGGACCTGAACGACCTTTATCGCCGTGTTATTAATCGTAATAACCGGCTCAAAAACCTCCTCCTGCTCAAAACACCGGACGTGATCATTCGCAACGAAAAGCGAATGCTTCAGGAGGCCGTGGACGCTTTGTTCGACAACGGCAGGCACGGTCGCGCCGTGACTGGCGCTGGCAATCGACCCCTGAAATCGCTAAGCGACATGCTTAAGGGTAAAGGTGGTCGTTTCCGTCAAAACTTGCTCGGTAAACGCGTCGATTACTCCGGTCGCTCGGTGATTGTCATCGGCCCGGAGCTGAAGCTGCACCAATGCGGCTTGCCGAAGAAGATGGCACTTGTGCTATTCGAGCCGTTCATTATTCGGCGATTGAAGGATCTCGGTTACGTGCACACGGTGCGTAGCGCGAAAAAGATGATCGAACGCCAAACGCCCGAGGTCTGGGACATTCTCGAAGAGGTTACCAAGGGTCATCCCGTGTTGCTGAACCGCGCGCCCACTTTGCATCGCCTGTCGATTCAAGCCTTTGAACCACAATTGATTGAGGGCGAAGCCATTCGCATTCATCCGCTGGTTTGCACCGCTTACAATGCGGACTTCGACGGAGACCAGATGGCGGTGCATGTACCGCTCTCAGTCGAGGCCCAAATGGAAGCGCGCATGCTTATGCTTGCTCCGAATAACATTTTCTCTCCCTCGAGCGGCAAGCCCATTACCACGCCTTCCCAAGACATCACGCTTGGCTGTTATTACCTGACTCAAAATCCTAGGGGTCAAGGCAAGGACGGCCAGCGCTTTCCGCTCTTCGTCGATGCAGCGGAGGTAGAATTTGCCATGGCAGAGGGGACCGTTCGTACTCACGACCGCATTCGGATCAAAAATCCCGATTTTGGCGCGCAAACTATTTACGGGAATGCTGAGGCGAAAACTATCGAGACCACGCCAGGCCGCGTAGTTTTCAATCAGATTTGGCCGAGGCAACTTGGATTCTTCAACAAACCTGCCGGCAAAAAGCAACTCAGCGATATTATCTGGCGCTGTTATCAAATCGCTGGTCCGGCGGAGACAGTGGCCACATTAGACAAACTGAAGGAGCTCGGTTTCACTGAAGCGACAAAGGCCGGCATTTCGATTGGAATTTCGGACATGATCATTCCGAAAGAGAAACAGACGGAGCTGGAAAACGCTTACAAGCAGATTCGCCAGGTGGACCAGCAATATCGCAGGGGAATCATTACTGACGGCGAGCGCTACAATAAGATCATCGACATTTGGACCCACGCCGGAGATGAAATCTCCAGCGTGATGTTTCGCACCCTGGAACACAACGAGGGTCGCAAAGAGTTGAATCCAGTGTATTTGATGGTCGATTCCGGCGCACGCGGAAATCGCCAACAGGTTCGTCAGCTCGCGGGCATGCGCGGCTTGATGGCCAAACCGTCAGGCGAAATCATCGAGCGTCCAATCACGTCGAACTTCCGGGAGGGGCTCAGCGTGCTCGAGTATTTCATTTCTACTCACGGCGCTCGCAAAGGTCTCGCTGACACAGCGCTCAAGACCGCCGACTCCGGTTATCTGACACGGAAACTGGTGGACGCGGCACAGGACGTGATCATCAACAAAGAAGATTGCGGTACGGTCAACGGCATCGTGGTGCGCTCGATTTACGAAGGCGACGAGGAAGTGGTCGATCTGGCCCAGCGCATTATCGGGCGTGTCAGTTGCGAGACAATCGCTGATCCGGTGGATAAGAAGAAAAAAATCGTCAAAGCGAATCAGTTCATTGATGAGAAGATCGCCGGCGAGCTTCAGCGGGTGGGCGTGGAAAGTTTAAAGATTCGTTCCGTTCTTACTTGTGAGTGCGGTCGCGGAGTATGCGCGATGTGTTATGGACGCAACCTCGCCACCGGCCAGTTCGTTAAGCTTGGCGAAGCTGTGGGAATCATCGCCGCCCAATCGATCGGCGAGCCCGGAACGCAATTGACGATGCGCACATTCCACATTGGTGGCACGGCCAGCCAGACTTTTAAGCAACCCATTATCAAGGCGAAGAACGATGGCACTGTCCGGTTCAACGATCTGCGCACCGTGCAGGCGCTCGACGGCAGCTGGATTGTTCTAAATAAGAACGGCTCGATCAGTGTGCATAACGCAGAAGGCCGCGAGCTTGAGCGTTACAACGTGGTGATCGGTTCCATGATCTCCAAAGGCGACGGAGCCACAGTTAAGAAGGGCGAGACGTTTGTGCAATGGGATCCTTACAACGTGCCGATCCTCACAGACAAGGGCGGCAAGATCGAATTCCGCGATATGATCGCGGGTGTCACAATCAAGCGTGACGTCGATGAAGCAACCGGCCTCATGGGTACCGTGATCATCGAGCACAAGGAGGATTTGCACCCGCAGGTGGTCATTGTCGATGACAAGAAGGAAGTGCTCGCCAGTTATTCCATCCCCGCTGGCGCGCACGTAATTGTCGAGGAAGGCCAAAAAGTGCGCGCTGGCGCGCTGCTGGCAAAGACACCGCGGAAAGTCGCAAAAACAAAAGACATCACTGGAGGTCTCCCGCGGGTGGCAGAATTATTCGAAGCCCGCCGGCCGAAGGACGCAGCTGAGATTGCAAAGATCGACGGAATTGTTGAGATGGGCGGAACTGTCCGCGGGAAACGCCGCCTGATCCTGAAAGACCCTGAGACGGGAGCGGAGGAAGAGCATCTGATCCCGCTCACGAAGCACATCATTGTATTCAAGGGCGACTTCGTGAAAAAAGGTCAGCAACTCACCGAAGGTCCGATCGTCCCGCATGAGATTTTGGAAGTCTGCGGTCCGCAGGAATTGCAGGAACATTTGGTGAACGAAGTGCAGGAGGTCTATCGGTTGCAGGGCGTAGAAATCAACGACAAACACATCGAGATCATCGTGCGCCAGATGTTGCGCAAGGTGAAAATTACCGATCCGGGTGACACATCGTTGCTCTGGGGCGATCAGGTGGACAAGCTCGACTTCGAGGAAGAGAACAAAAAGGTGGTCGAGAAGGGCGGCAAACCAGCGGAAGCCCTTCCTGTACTGCTCGGTATCACGAAAGCTTCGCTTGAAACGGACAGCTTTATTTCTGCTGCCTCGTTCCAGGACACGACACGTGTTCTCACGGAAGCGGCCACGCTCGGTAAAGTCGATAAGCTGCGTGGCTTCAAGGAAAACGTGATCATGGGTCACTTGATCCCGGCCGGCACCGGGTTCCCCGAGCATCGCCAGATCAAGCTGATCGAAAAAGGCGAGCCGATTGGCGCGCCAGTGATGGAAGAAGCTGAGCCGCAACCTGCGATCGGATAAAACACGGCTCGCCAGCAAAGATGGTAGGGCCTGTGTGTCGGCTCCGAGTTTGCATAAACGGCCTACAGTTTGGCGGATGTCGATCGTAACCAAAAAGGGCGATAAGGGTGAAACCTCCCTTATGTATGGCCGGCGCCTGTCGAAAGCTGATCCGCGCGTTGATGCTTACGGTTGTATCGATGAGCTCACCGCCGCGCTTGGTCTCGCCCGATCATTTTCAACGGACAAATTCATTTCAGGCGAGATTTTAGCTGCACAAAAAGATTTGATCGTCGTCATGGGTGAGCTGGCGACGGCGACAGGCGACCGGGAACGCTACGTCAAAGATGGGTTTCATCTTACCACAACGGAGATGGTGGATCGGATCACCGGAGTCATTTCCGAGCTTGAGAAAGACAAGTCGCTTTATTCGAAGGATTGGGTTATACCAGGTGAAACACCCTTGTCCGCTGCGATCGATTTTGCCCGCACAACATGTCGGCGAGCAGAGCGGCGCATCGCCACATTAGGCGCCGGAGAGAAAGATCTTAATCCGGAGATCTTGCGTTACCTCAACCGGCTTTCTGATCTCTGCTGGGTGCTGGCGAGATACGCGGAGAAAGGCTCGCGATAGCACCGCGTTGCTCTAGGCGCGCTCCCGATGACGCTGCAATCCAGCGTCAAGCGAGCAAGACCGCGGCAGCACATTTCGCCACGCGATGTATGTGGTTGCCACATCCCGGAATCGCTTGCCAGGCAAGAGGGGTTGTTGAACCTGAGTTCACTACCGCTGTTTCGAAGAGACTCGCAAACGCACGGCCCGACGAGGTCGCTTCCGGAGCGTGTTCGTATGCAGCTTCGAGGTACAAGTAGGAAATTTGCGTCAAAGCAAAAAACCGAACAGGTCAGCCGAACTAGGCGGCAGCTCACGAATCCCGTGCGCACACCGAAAAATTGCGTGATAAGGCCACACCATTTCTCGATGTTTAGCGCCCGAACATTGAGGCAGGCGCTCGAATGCCTTCTTCTCTCGGGGCGCGCGGCCCACCGAAAGAGAAGTTAAATCCCGCGATGACAAACACCTTCGCGTCCGGCGAGTCGTGGGTTACGCCGAACTGTGGCGATACCGTGACAAAAGTATTGCGTGTGGGTCGAAGGTTGACACTCGGGCCGATGAGGAATTCGTACGTAGGATCACTCCGCGAGCCGGCCTCCGTGGCGTGTTCAAAGAGAGCTTCGATGCCGACGTTGAGGGTCTGATCAATTAGCGCATAGGTCAGCGCGCTGCTCATCTCGAACAGACGTTCGCGCGGCCCTCCATTTTCGTGTTCATATGTGAGGTTAGCGGCCCAGTTCCAACGATGGGCGAATGTTTGACCAAGCAGCAGCTTGAGCTCCCATACGTCGGGCGCATTGTCATTAAAGCTCCACTCGCCGTAAAGGGTCGGGTTTAGCGGAATTTTTCCCCAGTTAGCAAGCGCATAACGAAGCTCCACGCTTGAGCCTTTGTAGAAGGCGTCTCCTCGTTCTATGCCCCAGTTCTGATAGAGATCGAGTTGAAACCGATACGGCAAGCCGATTTCGACTTCCTCGCGAAAGCTGTGTGTGACGTGGCCTTCGGCAAATTCTGGAGTCCAGAACTGGTTGAACTCAAGCGTCCCAGCCGGCCGCACATAAACGCGGCTGTTGCTGAAGGCGCGCTCTGTCGTCCACTCCGGCTGCCCGTACTGGCCTACCTGTAACTCTTGGCGAAGAACGCCCGGAGCGGTTCCGGTGATTTCCACTTCCGGAACAGTTGCTACCTCCTGCGCGCGCAAATGAGTCGTTAAGCCAAAAAAACTCGCTGCGGCGGTCACGGTGATTTTGATTAAATTTGGTCTCATCTTTGAGAACCAAGATAGCGGCTCGTCATGGGCCGCTGCTCCCGTTTGGTTGCGAATTTTTGGCGGTAACTTGCGGATACAGTGTTCTTCCGGAGTCCAGGAAGCCGCCAGCTACACACGGTGGCATGGCGTCCTGGACACACGCGCTGCGGGGCTACGTGCGGTTGGCCTGGCGCCGGTCGGTAATCGCAGCAGCGTCCCCTTCAATGGACATCACCTGAGTGAGGAATTTCTGGTTGCGCACGGGCGGGTGCTGTAGCATCTTCGGTGTCCCGCTCTGGAAGCTCCCCCTCGGGAATTTCTCTTATGGCAGATACAACAGAATTAGTGCCTGAATTGTTGGAAGCTGGCGTCCATTTTGGACACCAGACGAAGCGTTGGAATCCAAAGATGAAGCCTTTCATCTTCGAACAGCGCAATCAGATTTACATTATCAATTTGGACGAGACCGTCCTTCAACTTCGGCGGGCCACGGAATTCCTCCAGGAGGTCGCGCGCCGCGGCGGCAAAATTTTATTCGTCGGCTGCAAGAAGCAGGCGCAAGAAGCGATTAAGGAGGCGGCACTGGCGTGCGGGCAGTTTTATGTTAATCAGCGTTGGCTCGGCGGCACGTTGACGAATCTCGCTACCATTCGCAAAAGCATTGGGCGATTGAAATACATCGAAGAGATCGAGCAGTCGCCCGAATACAAGAAAATGGGAAAACAGGAATTGGCGGCGCTTAATCGCGAGGCGGCGAAACTCCGGCGCAATCTCGAAGGGATAATCGAGATGTCGCAGTTACCTGATGCCCTGGTGGTAATCGACACGATTCGTGAGCAAAATGCTGTGAATGAGGCGCGGCGCCTCGGGATTCCAGTGGTCGCCATCGTGGACACCAATGCGGACCCTGAGGTCATTGATTATCCAATTGCTGGTAATGACGATGCGATTCGCGCTATTCGCGTGATTTTGCAAAAGCTCGTGGATGCCATTGTTTCAGCAAGCAACGAAGCGCGCATTCGCGAACAGGTCGAAATGGCAGGGGTTTCCGCCTGATCTTTGCGTTGCATCAGCGCAAAGTTCTGAAATTAACAATTTAACACCTGATGAACGCAACGACTGACATCGACCCACAGCTAGTGAAGCAACTCCGCGAGAAAACCAATGCGGGCTTCATGGATTGCAAACGCGCTCTTGTCGAAAGCGGCGGTGATCTGACCAAAGCGGAGGGGATTTTGCGGACGAAAGGTATCGCCAGCGCCGGAAAGAAATCGTCGCGTGTGACGAAGGAAGGCATCGTAGCTTCCTACATTCACTTACAAGGCAAGGTCGGCGTGCTCGTCGAGGTGAATTGCGAGACTGATTTTGTGACGCGAAACGAGAATTTCCGCGAGTTCGTGAAAGACATTACGCTGCATATTGCTGCAGCGCATCCGCTTTACGTTAGTCGCGGCGATGTTCCCGGTAATCTGATCGAAGCCGAGCGCGAGATCTACAAAGCTCAAGTAAAGGGGAAACCGGAACAAGTTGCTGAGAAGATCGTCGAAGGAAAACTCGAGAAATTCTACAGCACTGTTTGCTTGCTCGAACAAGCCTTCATCAAAAATCCTGATGTGACCATCAAAGATTTGCTCAGTGCCAAGATAGCCGAGCTTGGCGAGAACATCGTGATCCGCCGCTTCGTGCGTTATCTCGTCGGCGAGCCGTTGCCGAGCGAAACTTAGGTTAAACGCGTTGTGCTCAACGCGTTGTTGCAAAGACCAGGATAAAAATAGGCGCTCGCGCGCTGGCGCTACAACTTCGCGTGCAGGAAGGCGATCCGTGGTTAATTTGGTGGAATGGGACTGGCCGAATACAAGCGAAAACGCGACTTCAAGAAGACAGCTGAGCCGGCGGGTAAACCGCTACCAAAAAAAGTCAAAGGCGCGTCGCGTTTCGTGATTCAAAAACACGCTGCCCGCCGTTTGCACTATGATTTCCGTCTCGAGATGGAAGAAGTGCTGAAATCGTGGGCGTTGCCGAAAGGGCTGCCCTGGAACCGAGGCGAAAAACATCTCGCCGTGGAAGTGGAAGATCATCCGATCGAATACGAGGACTTCGAAGGCGTCATTCCGGAAGGCCAATACGGCGGCGGCACAGTGATGGTTTGGGACCGCGGGACCTACTACGTTTACGGTGAGCAGCCGCTGAAATCGCTCCGCGAAGGCAAGCTTCACCTCGTTCTCGACGGTAAAAAGGCCAAGGGCGAATGGACGCTTGTGCGGATCCGCGGTCGTGATGATGAAAAGAATCAGTGGCTGATCCTGAAAACGGGCACTGGCGCAAAACCAATTTCGAAAAAACTCGAAGATCAGTCAGTGAAGACTGGGCGCACGATGGAACAAATCGCTGAAGCACGTGATGCCGAGTGGGAATCCAATCGGCAAACGGATGAAAGTCCGACTTCGCAATTCAAAGCTCGCATCAAAAAAGCCATAAAAAAAAAGGAAAACGATGAAGTTGTAGGGCAGGCGCGTCGCCTGCCTGTCGGGAAGCCTGGCAGCCGGAGCGGCAGCCCTACAATCGCAGATTTGCCCTCGGCGAAGGCGCGTTTCATCGAGCCGATGAAAGCGAAGCTAGTCGACAAACCGCCAGCGACCGGCGATTGGATCTATGAGCTCAAGTTTGACGGCATTCGGCTGATCGCAGTTAAGAGAGATGAGAAGGTCTCATTGTTCTCGCGAAACCAAAACGATTTGAACGCGCGTTTCCCGGAAATCGTCGAGGCAGTAAAGAATGTGCCTGCACGTGAATGTGTGATCGACGGCGAAGTAGTCGCGCTCGACGACGAGGGCCGCTCGTCGTTTCAACTTTTGCAAGCTCGCGAGATGGAAGGACGAAAATCGCCGATCTATTTGTACGCATTCGACCTGCTTCAGCTTGATGGCAAAAGCTTGATCGGACTGCCGTTGGAGGCGCGAAAGAACGTTCTGGAAAAACTTTGCGCGGGCGCGGGTGAACCGATTCGCTATTCGGGCGCGATCGGAAATGATGCCAAACGGCTGCTCGAAGAAGTGAAACGTCGCGGTCTGGAAGGGATTATCGGTAAACAGCGGGATTCCGCTTACGAACCCGGCCGGCGAAGCGGCGCATGGATCAAGCTCAAGTGCGCCAACGAACAGGAATTCGTCATAGGCGGATACACGCCACCGCAGGGCGCGCGCAAACATTTCGGTGCAATCCTGGTTGGGTACTACGATGATAACAAGTTGGTGTTTGCCGGAAAAGTCGGCACCGGCTTCACTGCCAAGTCGTTATCGATATTGCATAAGAAATTCCTAAAAGAAGCCCGCGACGATTGTCCATTCGTCGATCTGCCATCAAAACAAAACGGGCAATGGGTTCAGGGGATTACGCCTTCCATGATGAAGAAGATGCATTGGGTAAATCCGAAGTTTGTCGCTCAAATCAAGTTCGTCGAGTGGACTCGCGATGGAAAATTGCGTGCACCCGTTTTCCTTGCCTTGCGCGAAGATAAAAAGCCGACCGACGTTGTTCGCGAGGGCTGAAGGACGAAGGCGACAAGCGCGCTGTTGTGAGGCGTTTGTGATCTTCATTCAAGTCGATTGAGCCGAAGAATTTCGAACAGGTTCTTATCAAGAAAGGGTTGAGCTGCTATGCGTATTGCTCAAGTCGCGCCGCTCTACGAGAGCGTGCCGCCAAAATACTATGGCGGCACCGAACGGGTAGTGTCCTATCTCACAGAGGAATTGGTTCGGCAGGGCCACGACGTGACGCTCTTTGCAAGCGGAGATTCGGAGACCAAGGCGCACCTCGTCGCGGCGTGCCGGCGCTCATTGCGTATGGACAAGCACTGCGTGGACCGGTTGGCGCACCACATGTTGATGCTGGAAAACGTCGTGCAACGCGCTGCGGAGTTCGACATCGTCCATTTTCATACTGATTACCTGCACTTTCCCCTGAGCCGTCGTGAGCAGATAACGCATGTAACCACATTGCACGGCCGGCTCGATCTTCCTGATCTGGTTCCGCTTTACCAGGAATTTCGAGAGATGCCGGTGATCTCGATTTCGAATGGCCAAAGAGAGCCGTTGCCGTGGGCGAACTGGCAGGCCACGGTGTACCACGGTCTGCCAGCAGACATGTATCAGTTTCGCGACAAAACGGGAACTTATCTTGCTTTTCTGGGGCGGGTTTCGCCCGAGAAACGAGTCGATCGGGCAATCGAAATTGCGAAGCAGGTTGGCATCCCACTTAAGCTCGCTGCAAAGGTCGATCGGGTGGACAAGGATTATTTTGAGACCGTAGTCGAGCCGTTGCTGCGCCATCCGTTTGTGGAGTTCGTGGGAGAGATCGGCGAAGGAGAGAAAGAGGAATTCCTCAGCAACGCATACGCTTTGCTTTTCCCGATCGACTGGCCAGAGCCGTTCGGGCTTGTCATCATTGAAGCGATGGCCTGTGGCACGCCGGTGATTGCCTACCGCGGCGGGGCAGTTCCCGAGGTGATGGAAGAAGGTCATACAGGATTCATCGTGGAAGGGTTGGAAGATGCAGTTGACGCAGTGCGGCGAGTACCGGAATTGAGCCGGAAACGTTGTCGCGAAGTCTTTGACCATCGGTTTACCGCCGCGCGAATGGCACATGATTACGTGCAGGTGTACGAACGACTAACTAACACCAGACAACATGAGCGTTTGGAGGTGCGCGCGTAATGGCCAGAGAAGTCATCCGTGTCCGGAATGAATTTTATATTCGTTCATCGTCAGCTCGCGTCGATGTTCGCACCCGCGTATTGAAACAGGGCGAGGTTTTCGCTGTGTTCGACCGGTTTGGTGACATCGAGACGTTCGGGACGGGTGAACTCGGCCTTTATTATCAGGACACTCGGTTTTTGTCGCGGCTGACATTGAAACTCGGAAAGGACCGCCCGCTGCTGCTCAGCTCTACCGTTAGAGAAGACAACGCGGTTATGGCGGTGGATGCCACGAACCCGGATTCGTGGCGGGACGGCGAGATAGTGATCCCGAGAGGAACTCTACACGTGTTTCGCTCGAAGATTCTCTGGGAAAAAACGTGTCACGAACGGCTTAGAATCCATAACTACGGACGCGCAGCCGTCGATGTTTCTTTCGCAATCGAATTCGATGCTGATTTCGCGGATATTTTCGAGCTGCGCGGGATGAACCGAGAACGTCGCGGCCGTCGCTTGGAAACGGAGGTTACTAAGGACGGGCTTGTGCTCGCTTACGAAGGATTAGACAATCGTTTTCGCCGAACGCGAATTGTTTTCGATCCGGCACCCACTCGGCTTAACGAGTCCGTCGCCACGTTTCAAATTCGGCTGGAAGCGGGCAAAGACGCCAGCTACCGCTGCGCGATTGCATGCGAAGTGGATGGCGATTCGCGACAACACGTCAGGCCTTGCTACGAGAGTGTTGTCGAGGAAGCGGCGAGTGCGCTCGAATGCGTGCGCGCTCGAGAGCCGCAGATTTTTACGGGGAACGAACAGTTCAACGATTGGCTGAACCGTTCGCTCGCCGATCTCCACATGATGCGAACGGAAACGCCCTATGGCCCGTATCCTTACGCTGGTGTTCCGTGGTTCAGCACGGTATTCGGCCGGGACGGAATTATCACCGCGCTCCAGTGTCTGTGGTTTGACCCTTCTATCGCACGTGGCGTCCTGGCGTACCTGGCAGCTACCCAGGCCGACGCGCACAACCCGGAGCAGGATGCGGAGCCCGGCAAGGTGATACACGAGATACGCGCGGACGAAATGGCCACGTTGGGAGAAGTTCCGTTTAAGCGGTACTACGGCAGCATTGATGCCACGCCGCTTTTTATTATGCTCGCCGGAGCATATTACAGGCGCACGGGCGACCGTGCCTTCGCAGAGTCGATTTGGCCAAACATCGAGCGCGCGCTTGGATGGATCGATCATTATGGCGATTCGGATGGCGACGGTTTCGTGGAATATGCTCGCAAAGCGAAACACGGTCTCATCCATCAGGGCTGGAAAGATTCTCACGACGCGGTTTTCCACAGGGATGGCGCTCCTGCCGAAGGACCAATCGCGCTTTGCGAAGTGCAGGGCTACGTTTACGCTGCCAAGACGGCAGCCAGCGAACTGGCCAGGATATTCGGTGACGCACCACGTGCGCGCGAGTTGTCAAAACAGGCGGAAGCGCTCCGTGGCCGATTCCAGAAAGCTTTTTGGTGTGACGACATTTCAACTTATGCGCTTGCCTTGGACGGGAGCAAGCAGCCTTGCAAAGTGCGAACCTCGAACGCGGGGCACTGTCTTTTCGCGGGTGTCGCGACGGCGGAGCATGCGCGCACTGTAGCCGCTACGCTTAGCAACGAAACATCGTTCTCCGGTTGGGGCATCCGCACGGTCGCTAGCAGCGAGGCGCGCTACAATCCCATGTCGTATCACAATGGATCGGTCTGGCCGCATGATAACGCCCTAATTGCCGCCGGGTTTGCGCGATACGGATTGAAAGAGTCGGCAGCGATGCTCCTCGCAGGTTTGCTCGATGCTAGTCTATTCTTCGATCTCCATCGCTTGCCGGAACTATTTTGCGGCTTCCCCAGGCGTCTTGGTGAAGGTCCGACGCTCTATCCTGTAGCCTGTAATCCGCAGGCTTGGGCGTCGGGTGCAGTCTTTCTTTTGCTTGAAGCTTGTCTCGGCTTGAGAGTGTCGGCTCCGGAACAAAAGCTGGTGTTTTCGAAGCCAGTCTTGCCCGCCTTCCTTCCAAAGGTCAGCATTCGTGATCTGAAAGTAGGAGATGCGCGAGTTGATCTTCTGCTCACCAGACACGATGAAGGCGACGTAGGAGTAAACGTGCTCCGGCGCAACGGAGCACTCGAGGTTCTCATTTTTAAGTAACTTTGTCCACAGTTAAGCGGAGTCTGTTGGGGATTACGCTTGTCGCGTGCTCGCTCACAACTATGCTGAAGTAGTGAAGGCAAAAGTGATTGTGATGCCCAAGACGGCGGTGCTCGATCCGCAAGGGAACGCAGTCCGTGAAGCGATGCGGCATCTCGGCATGCCAGAGGTGCGCAGCGTGAGGATCGGCAAATACATGGAGATCGACGTTGAGGGAAACAATGGAGATCTCGAATCGCGCTTGCATCGGCTGTGTCGCGATTTGCTGTCGAATCCGGTGATTGAAGATTACGAGTTGCAGAAAGGCGAATCAGCAAAAGCAGGAAAAGAGGAAGGCGAAGCCGGAGACGAAGGCTAAGAGGAAGTCGAACCAATGAAAGCCTTGCGATATTTTTTCTGTATTGTCCTGCCGCCGGTGGCGGTGCTCATGACCGGTCGCATTGCCAGTTTCTTTCTCAGTCTGATTTTGACATTGCTTGGCTGGATCCCAGGAGTCATTCACGCCTGCCTGGTGGTGAACGACTATCACGCTGAGCAACGCGCCCGTGCCCATTAGCTTGACGAATGAAATTCGCCGTCATCCAATTTCCCGGTTCCAACTGCGATCAGGATTGTGTCGCCGGCATCAACGGCTTGGATGGATTGCATGCCGATTACGTCTGGCACAAAGAAACGTCGCTTGATAATTTCGAGGCCATCGTGCTGCCGGGCGGATTTGCCTACGGCGATTATCTTCGTTGTGGAGCTATCGCACGCTTTTCGCCGATCATGAAGGCGGTGATCAGCGACGCGCGCGCGGGCAAGCTCGTGCTCGGCACGTGTAATGGGTTCCAAGTTCTGTGCGAAGCCGGTCTGCTGCCGGGGGCGCTCGTGCGCAATCGCTCGCTGCGGTTCGTGTGCGATATGGTTATCACGCGAGTGGAAGTAGATGATTCGCCATTCACTCACGGTTGTCCGAAAGGAACGCTTCTGCGTATGCCTGTCGCGCACGGCGAAGGTTGTTTTTTCGCCGACCAGCAAACTCTTCGCGAACTAAACGTGAACCAACAAATCATTCTGCGCTATGCGGACACACAAGGTCGGATCGTTCCGGAAGCGAACCCGAATGGCTCGATTGAAAACATCGCTGGGATCTGCAATCGCGAACGGAATATCTTCGGCTTAATGCCGCATCCCGATCGCGCCTCCGATGCCCGACTCGGAAGCGCCGATGGCGCGAAAATTTTCCGCTCAATGATGGAGACGATTCTCGTCAGTCGTTCGACGAGTGCCCCCGCGCGCGTAGCACAGGTGGCGTGAGTCTCTTCATTACCGGCACGGATACGGGCGTAGGAAAGACTCATATTGCCGCACGGCTTTTGCATCTCTTGCGCGCATCAGGTGTCCGCTGTGCCGGAATGAAAGCGATTTGTTGCGGAGATCGTCGGGATGCCGAGGCGCTTCTGGCAGCCGGCAGTGACTGTGTGACAATCGATCAGGTGAACCCAGTTTGGCTAAAAACACCCGCCGCCCCAATCGTGGGCACTCTTATGGAGAAAGTGACTATCGATATCGAACACATTCTCGCTGCTTTTCACGCTCTCCAGGACAGCGTTGAACATGTCATTGTGGAGGGAACAGGCGGTTGGCTGGTGCCAATTCGCTCCGATTATTTTGTCAGCGATTTGGCCGCGGCGATGAAGCTGCCGGTTTTGGTGGTCGCGCAAAACCGGTTGGGCTGTCTTAATCACGCGGCCCTTACGGTGCAAAGCGTTGCCAGATACCAGCTCCGGTGCGTTGGTCTTGTATTGAACAGCACCGAAACGACAAACGACATAGCGGCGTTGACGAACGCCGATATCCTCAAGCGCGTCCTGGATGTTCCGGTGCTCGCTGGACTAGGAGAAAACCTGACGGAACTACCTGTTGATTGGCGACTTATGCTCGAGTCGACTAGCGAAGAACCGTGTTGAGCTGATACAGGGTTGTAAAGAAAACGAACACGATCCGGGCAGGGTTGGCTCGATTTCGCATGGGCGAAAGGGATGGCATCACTGCTGCTTAAAGGTTTGTCTGAAAACCTTATTCCTATGCTCTTACAAAAAAACCTACACATGAGCCAGCCGTTGCCGGAGTGCAAAGCTCGTCTGGCCAGCATTCAATCATATCGGCGTCAGTTCCTGATGGTCACGCGTGCAACAGTGACGTCCTCCAAAACCGTCGATTTCAGCTTTCGCGGCCCGTTCGGTTTTGAGGCACACACAGTCCTTTTATCGGTCGACGGCGATTCGCCAGACCAATATGCGTTCGAGTCTGTGGGCGGGAACATTGCAGTGATGGGCATCGTTGATTTCGCTGAGATTCGCCCGAGCTGCACGGAGGTCACGCTCGCGGTTCACTACGAGATCAAGAACAAACTGTTCGCCTGGCTCGACCGGCGTTTGTATTTCGTCGACAGCTTCGTGACTGCCGAACTGCGCAGCATCCGTGCGCATTTCGAAGGCATCGCGGCCAGCTACCTGGATCACGCGCGCGTTCTGCCCGTGCTCCAAACGGCCCCCGCCTGAGAAAGACGCAACTTCGAAGAGCCATGCAGCTGGAAGAACCTGCATGGCTCTTTTGTTGTACGTTGGACGACTATGCGATCCGAACGGCGTGTTTTCGGTCGAGGCGAAGAATCTGGCTCGGTTTGAGAGTGATCGTTGCCTTGGGATCGTGAATCTTTGTTCCATCGATCTCGACGCTTCCTTGTTTAATCAGTCGTGAGACTTCGCTTTGCGATTTTTGCAGATTGAATGCCTGCCGATAAGCATTCGAAACCAGGGTGACAGCGGGCCCCTCCCGTTTAATGGGTGAAAAGGCCGGTAGATCGGCATGTTCCAAGTCGCGCTTGGTGAAGCGGGTATTCCATTCATCGAGCATTTTTTGAGCGGCAGCGGAGGAGTGGTACGTCTGCACAATTTCGAAAGCGAGCTGCTTTTTCGCCTCGAGCGGGTGCGTGCCGGTCGGCAGGTTGCGCCCAAGGAGCAATTCATAATAACGCGCCATCAACTCATCCGAGATGCTCATCAGTTTCCCGAACATGTCTGAGGCGGACTCGTTGACCGCGACAAAATTACCGAGGCTTTTGCTCATTTTCCTGGTGCCATCCAGACCTTCGAGAATGGGCAAGAGGAAAACGACCTGCTGTGGTAGGCCCCCTTCTCTTTGAAAATCGCGCCCGATCAAAATGTTAAAAAGCTGGTCTGTTCCCCCAAGTTCCACGTCGGCTTTTACCATCACCGAATCCCACCCCTGCATGATTGGATACTGAATTTCGTGCGCGCGGATGGATTGCTGCTGATCGATTCGCGCCTTGAAATCTTCGCGCTGCAACATTTGTTGCAACGTCACACGGCTGTTCAGGCGAATGACATCTTCGAAGGACATGGCGCGAAACCAATCCCCGTTGCACACTGTCTCCGTGCGCGGAGGATCGAGAATTTTGAATGCCTGCTCACGGTAGGTTGCCGCATTTGCGATCACTTCCTCATGGGTTAGCTGTGGCCGGGTAATGGAGCGACCACTCGGGTCGCCGATCATCCCGGTAAAGTCCCCGATGATAAGAACGGCTTGGTGCCCGAGGTCTTGAAACTGCCTCAGTTTTCGCAACACGATTGTATGGCCGAGGTGAATGTCCGAAGTTGTCGGGTCGACTCCGAGCTTTATCCGCAACGGCCGACCGAGCGACAGCTTATCGCGGAGCTCATTTTCGCTGATGATCTGCGCCGCGCCTTTTTCTAAGAACGCCAGAGCTTCTTCCGGTTGCATGTTCAACCACAGAATAGCGCACCCGGCCCGCGCGCTACTTGTTTTTATTCAGCAACTCGCGCACCTGCTCGATCGTGAGCGGCGCATTTTGCCTGTTGAGCGACTTTTGACTCTTGCCCTCATCTAGAAACGGGCGGTTCTCTGCATACGTGCGGGTGGCAACTTTCTTATCAGCTTGCGGAGCATCGCGAGTGCCGCGCGCGGTCTGATTTGCGTAGAAATACTGAGAATTTCCCATTGCTTGCTGCGACGAAGTGTTGAACGCGCTGCGTCCACTGTGGAAAGGTTGAGAATGGAATTGGCGCGTTAAGAAGTTTCCTATCCCAAAAAAACTCTTCGAATTCGATTTTTTCTGAACGTAAAATGTTCCGACGGTTGCCCGCTTGTTTATCGAAGCCGTCCCGTCGGCGAAAAATTTCTTGTGCTGTGCATCGTTTTTTAAGTCCATGTCCGGCCTAAGTAGCCGATCGACCAGCTTTTTTTCCTGTTCCTGACCGCGTACACAGGAGAGAGCAGCCACGAGCAATACACAGACGGCGACCGATTTTCGCACAGGGCGAGGCTGCCGGAGCTGTGAGGCACTTGTAAAGCAAATTTGCTAAACAGGGTGGAACGCGTTGTCCTCAACGCGTTGGCAAATGCGGTACAGCCGCCTGATTTATTTCGTCGATCCTCACCTTGCGGCTGCGGCGGGCAGTTGTGGCATCGTCTTCGGAAAAGCCGATCCACCTTGCACCAGGCGCGCTCTCGAAGCGTCGGCAACGACATTTTGTTGCGGTGGGCTGGCTGCCGAGAACATAATGAGCACATGCCTGATCACGTTTACAAAAAAATTGAAATAGTTGGTTCGTCGCCGAACGGGTTCGAGGAGGCGGTACGAAATGCATTGACACGCGCCCAAAAGACAGTCCGCAACATGCGATGGTTTGAGGTAACTGAGACCCGAGGATGCATCGAGGAGGAGGGAAAAGTCGGTGACTGGCAGGTGACGTTGAAAATCGGTTTTACCTTGGAAGAATGATGTAGCTGGCGTCCTACGGCGAACGCCGAATATCAGAGACAGGCGCTCGCCCCGGCGAGTGTCTCTGCAAGATCACTGCTGTTCCTGGGCCGCTTGGTACAGCTTCGCAGCGCCGTAAATCAGTATCGCCGGTTTTAACGCGATGAGGAGCAGGCGAAACACACCGCTAAGAATCGATCCCAGCGGCAACCGATTCAATATGTATCCAGCCACAAACGCCCAAAGCAAAGACTGCGTTGGCTTTTCGCGCACGTAATGCTCGGTTTCACCGAGAACCGCCTCCACTTGATCCTTCACCCATTGCACTCCGCGTTCCGGGAGTTCAGTGGCTACTTCTGCAGATGATTGATCCATTTCGCTTAATGATTCGCATTGTGACCCTGTCTTGCGCGCATCGGCCGCTACCGCAGAGTCAGCCAAATTGAGCTTGCGCCGGCTCCCGGTGGAAAATCAAGGAGTTTAGACGGCCGATGAAATGTAGCTGCACGGCGTGTTGCCTTGAGGCAATAGCGGCCCATTACTTCCAAGGCATGTTCGCGCAGTGCAGAGCAGTTGGTCGAGAGCAAAACATGGCTGTCTCGCTCTGCCAGTCCGAGAACGTCAATCAGTAGGTTTTCGAAATCATGTTCGACCTGAAACGTCTTTCCTCCGGGCGCACGCGAAAAAGTTGGCGGATCAAGAATGATCACGTCGAATTTCTCACCTTTCCGTACCAGCCGCGGCAAGACGGACCTGACGTCATCCGCGATAAAGCGGTGCTCAACTGTTGGAAGGCAGTTGAAGGCAAAATTCTCGCGTCCCCGAGCCAGATAGTTTTTAGACAGATCGATGTTAAAGGTAGCCGCTCCAACGTATGCTGCACTGACCGAAAACGAGCAGGTGTAGGCAAAACAGTTCAACACCCGCTTGGGCGAAATATGGCGCACGTAGCGGCGATTTTCGCGTTGATCCAGAAACAGTCCCGGGGAATAGCCCGTCCCGAAATCGATTCCGAACTTCAGATGCCGCTCGGTGGCGATCGTCTGTAACTTTTCGCCAGGGTCGCCAAATATCAGACGCGGCGGTTCGCGCTGTTCATTTTTTCGCGGGACGAATCGTGCGAAAATTCGTCCGACGTCGAAACCAACAGAGCTTGTCCACGATTGCAGCTCAGCGACAAGCCGCTCGCGGCTCAGCACCCGTTTGAAAGAAATGAGGATGTCCTGCCCGAACCGTTCTACCCAGCCGTCCTCGATGGTGCAGAGCCGGTGTGAATCGGTTCCCTCTGCCCGAAAATCGCGAAGTAAGGTTGGATCGATCCATCCGAAATTCATTTTCTTCTGTCACTCCGACGCATATTTGGAATCGGCAACGTGCAACGGATCGGTTGCCGGCTGAGCGCGCGTTGCTACACTGCCGCATCTGTAGAGAATCGTCGCGCGCATCTCCGCTGTGGCGGGGCTCATCTATGCAACAAATTACCGTCCGCGTTCCGGCGAGCACTTCCAATCTCGGCCCAGGCTTCGATTGTCTCGGTATCGCACTGCGCATCTACAACACGGTCACCATGACGCGCGGTGCGCCGAGTCAGCATGTTCATCCGCCAATTGTCTCGGACGCGGCGCACCGATTTTTCAAGCAGGCACGCCGTCGAGCGTTTTTGTTTTCCTGTTCAATTCAGGAAAACATTCCGCGGTCCCGCGGGCTGGGCAGCAGTGCAACGATTCGCCTCGGCATCTTGATCGGCCTCAACCAGCTCACCGGCAATCCGCTCGATCAACTAACAATTTTCCGATTATGTGCTGAACTGGAAGGACATCCTGATAACGCTGCGCCGGCAATTTTTGGCGGTTTCACTGTAGCGATTGGGTCATCGCGGTGCGCCGACCGGAAGCGACGCGGCATCTCTACCATTGGCTCCGACGCTCGCCTTGCTGTGCAGCGTTTCGCAGTTTTGCCCAGGTTGCGTTTCGTGTTATTCGTTCCAGAACTTGAGATTCGAACCTCGGCAGCGCGAAATGTTCTGCCTTCAAAAATTTCACACGCTGCGGCGGTCGAAAATTGTGCGAACGCGTGCGCGCTTACAGCGGCTTTTGTATCACAAGAGTACCAAAACCTGCGCAGCGCTTTTGCCGATCATCTTCACCAGCCCTTTCGCGCAAGACTAATTCCCTTTCTTCCGCGCGTCGTTGCGGCGGCTGAGAAGGCCGGCGCGCTCGGCGGGTTTCTCAGCGGAAGCGGATCGACAATTGCGGCTGTCACGCTTCATTCATCCAAAAAAATTGCGGCTGCCATGGCCCGCGCTTCAAAAACCCCGGGGCACACTATCATCACGCCAGCTGATAACCTCGGTGCGAAGATTCTCACCAGTCACTGATCGCTTTTCACCAATCACCATTCTTCATGGGCCGCCGACTTGAACAATTAGAGGAATTTGGAATCGACGTCGTTCTCGAGCGCCGTCACGGCGTTCGAGCGTCAGTGCTGCGGGACATTCTTTACGCTCTTTCATTCGTCTACGACCGCTTGGTGCAGGTACGGCTTTATCTCTATCGGAAAAGAGTGCTCCGCGAACGCGCGCTCGGCTGTCTTGTCATCAGCATCGGCAATCTCACCGTGGGCGGCACGGGTAAGACGCCGGTCGTTGAGAAGTTTGCCCGTGCACTTCAGGCGGGCGGGCGGCGCGTTGCGATCCTGAGCCGCGGTTACAAGAGCGTGCCGCGCAAGCGAAAATTGCTGAGCCGGCTTCACGGGGACTCCGATCCTCCACGCGTGGTCTCCGATGGCAAATCATTGCTGCTCGACTCCGTGACCGCGGGGGACGAGCCTTACATGCTCGCGCACAACTTGAAGGACGTAATCGTGCTCGTGGACAAAGACCGTGTAAAAAGTGGCCGGTTCGCGATCGATAAATGGCAGGTCGACACGTTGTTGCTCGATGACGGATTCCAATACCTGCATCTCAAACATCGATTGGACATGGTGCTGGTTGATCGGCAAGCGCCTTTCGGAAACGAATTCCTGCTTCCGCGAGGCACGTTGCGCGAAAGGCCGCGCAATCTCCGCCGCGCCAGCTACATCTTTATCACGAAGAACACCGGCGAACCGAATCTCGCTCTGATGAAGCGCATCCGCCGTTACAATCGTACCGCCGAGGTCATCGAATGCGCGCATAAACCGCTCCATCTCCAGAATGTTTTTACGGGCGAACAATTGCCGCTTGAAACTTTGCGGGGGGCATTCATCGGCTCGCTGTGCGCGATCGCCGCACCTGAAAGCTTCGAGGACGCTTTGCGCAAACTCGGGGCGCACGTCGACCTCGCGAAGAGCTACATCGATCATCACTATTACACCGAGGCGGAACTGATCAGCTTCATCAAGCGTTGTATCCGCCGCGACCTGGCTATGATTGTAACTACCGAGAAAGATTCGGTGCGCATGCCGCGTTTGTCTGAAGCGGAATTGAAGGTGCCGATCTATTTTCTGCGGGTAGAGATCGAAATCCTCAGCGGCCACGAGAGCTGGGAGCATTGCGTCGCCCGTATCTGCAAACCCAAGCCCATGCTCTCTCCCGCGCGTTTCTTCGCCTGACGTTTTCTGAATTCGCTGTTGGACGTTGGACGTTGGACGTTGAGCGTTGGACGTTTGCTTCACCTATGCCCGACAAAGCTGAGCTGATCGTCGACGACCGTAAAATTCAGGTATCAAACCTGGATAAGGTCCTGTACCCAAAGGTCGGATTTACCAAAGGGCAAGTGATCGATTACTACATTCGCGTCGCAGCAGTGCTGTTGGCGCATCTGAAAGATCGGCCGCTCACAATGAAGCGCTATCCGGATGGCGTCGAAGGTGAGTTCTTTTACGAAAAGAATTGTCCGTCGCATCGACCCAAATGGGTACAGACGGCAAAAGTGTGGAGCGAAGGCAATCAGCGGATCATGCACTATTGCCTCGCGAACGATCTGCCTACACTCGTGTGGGCTGCAAACCTCGCGGACCTTGAGCTGCACACATCACTCTCACGCAAGGAAAAGATCGAACGACCAACAATGATGGTGTTCGATCTTGATCCCGGCGCGCCGGCCGACATCGTTCAATGCTGCCAGGTTGGTCTTTGGCTTCGAGATCTGTTGGCCAAAATGAAATTGAAATCCTTCGCGAAAACGAGCGGCTCAAAGGGCCTGCAGGTTTACGTGCCGCTCAATACGGCAATTACTTATGACGAAACCAAAGATTTATCACGCACGCTAGCGCAACATCTCGAACACGACCATGCCGATCGCGTGACTTCGAACATGTCCAAGGCGGTGCGCAAAGGCAAAGTGTTCGTCGATTGGAGCCAAAACGACGAACACAAAACCACTGTCTGCGTCTATTCACTTCGCGCAAAGGAGGAACCAACTGTTTCCACGCCGGTCACATGGAGTGAGGTTGAAAACTGCCTCAAAAAGAAAAAGTCCGAGCTTTTGAAGTTTCGCTCAGACCAGGTCCTCGCCCGCGTCGAAAAACTTGGCGATCTCTTTGAACCAGTCGAAAAAATCAAACAAAAGCTACCGAAAAAATGGTAGCTATGAATGTGATCAATAACATGAACAATCAGGTATGGTTCGACACAATTGGATGGCTGGGCGCAGTGGCTCTCCTGGCTGCTTATGCGCTGGTTTCTTTCAAAAGATTGGAAGGAGACTCGAGCACTTTTCAACTCCTCAATATCAGCGGCAGCATTCTATTGGCCGCAAACACGATCTTTTATGGATCGTATCCTTCCACATTCGTGAACCTGATCTGGGCTGGCATAGCGGTTTTTTCAATCGCGGCCAGAAGGCGCCCTACTTCTCGTTACGTTGATATGAAGTGATTAGAAATTCATCTATATGCGGAAAGTGAACCTGAAAGATATTCCCGAGCAGGAGCGAAAATCGCCGAAGGGGAAATTTCACCGCACATTCAAGAACATTTCGGTTGCGCTCGGGCGCGAACCGGAGTCGCTCGATCTGTCGAAGCGGCATCCGTTTGATCTGGCGCTAGTGCGAATTCCCAAAGGTAAAGTACTTTGTCCTTATCACGCGCATGCGGCTGAATCAGAGCTTTACCTCGTCGTTTCCGGTCGTGGCAGTGTCCGTGACAAGGATGGGGCAACCGAAGTTGGACCAGGCGACGCATTTTTCTTTCAGCCAGGCGAGGCGCATCAGCTTTGGAATGTCGGTGATGAAGACTTTGTTTATTACGTGATCGCAGATAATCCCCGCAGCGGCGGCACAACGGGCGATTCCTGCTATTACCCCGACAGCGGCAAATGGGCGGTAACAACCGATGCAGTGGAGGAACTGATCGTGAAGGGAACCGAGACCGAGTACTTCGACGGCGAAGAATAGATCAAATGTGGAAACTAGGAATTCTTTGAGTAGAAACATTCCTGGTTTCGTGGCTTCCAGATCAAAATTTTATTTCTGTGCGCAAAGTAAACATTAACGACATCAACGAAGAGACGTGGCAATCGTCGGCAGGAAAATATGTCGTCTCCTTCAAGGGAATTTCTGAAGCGCTGGGACGCGAGCCTGCCTCGCTCGATTTGTCCAAGCGTCATCCATTTGATCTGGAATGGAATCGCGTGCCTCCTGGGAAACCAAATTTTCCTTACCACGCGCACTCAGCCCAATGGGAACTCTATTTGGTTGTTTCTGGTCAAGGTACTGTTCGCCACAAGGATGGCAGAACGGAAGTCAGCGCTGACGACGCGTTCATCTTCGGCCCTGACGAACCGCATCAGCTGATTAACTCAGGCGAGGAAGACCTCGTCTATTTTGTCATTGCAGATAATCCCATCGGGGAATCGAGTTACTTTCCGGACAGCGGGAAGTGGAAGGTCAACAAATCGTCAGCTGCGGATCGCGTGGTTATCAAGGGCCAGGAAACCGATTATTTCGATGGCGAGGAATGATGGATTGTCATGTCGAACGAAGTCGAGAGATCTCTCGATGTGTTTTGACATCCGTAAATAATTCGGAGATTCCTCGACTTCGCTCGGAATGACAGAAGACGACGATTGCCGCAGTAAATTCGCAGGAAGTCGTCGGTGGTCCTAATTTTCATGCCTTCCAGGTTGAATCGTTTTTCTCCGCGACCTCCGTGTGCTCTGCGAATAGATTTGCGGCATGAATTTGCGACAGATCAATAAAGAATTCCCGTACAAAACCTATCTCAACATTCTGCATGGCCCGCTTGAGCTTATCGATGTGCAGAAGCTAGCGGATGCGTGCAAAGATAAATGGTACAATCAGACGCTGTGCAAGGTGAATGATTCGGTCGTTAGGATGGCGGTAGTGCAGGGCGAATATCACTGGCACGAACACAATGACATCGATGAATTCTTTTTCGTTCTCGACGGACATTTCCTGATCGATCTCGAAGATCGCGTTGTCGCTCTTGCGCCCAGGCAGGGCTTCGTCGTGCCGAAAGGTGTGCGCCATCGCACGCGCGCGCCTGAGCGAACTGTGATCTTGATGTTCGAGCGCGCGGACATCGTTCCGACGGGAGACTGAAGGCGGCGAGGCAAGTGAAAATTATTTCGGGTGGGCAGACGGGGGTCGATCGCGCGGCGCTCGACGTCGCCCTCAAACATGGAATTGAGTGCGGCGGATGGTGTCCGGCTGGACGGCTTGATGAATTCGGCAGGATTCCGGATCACTATCCAGTTCAGGAACTGCCAGCTGGCGGTTTAACCGAGAGGACCTTGCAGAATGTGAAAGATTCTGATGGAACTGCCATCATTTATCGCGGCAACTTAAGCGGTGGCACTGAGCAAACCGTCGGCTTCTGCGTTGAGCTACAACGGCCGCACCAACTCATTGACGCATTAAAATTTTCCGCGGACAGGGCTTCGAAGTTAATTGCCGATTTCGTCCACAAGAACAACATCCACGTCCTCAATGTTGCCGGCCCCCGCCAAAGTGAATGGCCGGAAGGCTATGACTACGCAGTTCGCGCATTGGACGTCTTTCTCGCCCATTGTAGCCACCGCCCTGTGAGCGGTTAGGCAGCGGACGGCTCACAGAGCCGTGGCTACAGCTTCATTCGTAGCGCAGCGCTTTCACCGCATCGAGGCGTGCGGCGAAATAAGCAGGGATCAATGCAGCAAATGAACAAATGAAAAACGCGCTGATGCAGATAATCGCAACATCTCGCGGGATCACCTCCGCCGGGATCGAGGAGAATTGATACACTTCGCGCGGGAAGATCTCGATGTGCAACGTCGAGGCGAGCCAATGGCTAAATTCGTTCCGGTAGCGGATTAACGTCATGCCAAGGCCAAGTCCCGTCACAGTTCCGAAAAGGCCGACGATTGTTCCCTGGCCAAGAAATACCCAGATGATTTGCGCGATGTTCGCTCCTAGCGCTTTCATAATGCCGATCTCGCGCCTCTTCTGAACGGTTACCGTGATCAGAGTGCTCATGATTCCGAACGCCGCGACGACCACGATGAAGAACAGAAGGAAAAACATTACCGAGCGTTCAAGCCGCACGGCCTCGAAATATTGATGGTTCATGTCGATCCAGGTCTGCGCGTATTGTGGTGGCTCGAGAAATTGTTGGATGGCCTGTTTTACGCGCTCGGCGCCGTATGGGTCATCGGTCCTTACTGTGACGCCATGCAAGCCATCATCCAGGCCGTATAACTCCTGCCCGACATAAATCGGCACGAGAAGAAACTCGGAATCGTGCAGGTAGTGCCCCGTCTCAAAAATACCAGTAACCGTGAGTTCTTTCGGAAGGATGACATCTCGCAATTCATCAACCGCCTTTTTTTCTTCTTCGCCTTTGGCGTTCTCGAGTTTCTTAATGCTGTCGAGAACCTGACCCAGGTTGCCCGGTGAATAGACTGTGACCTTGTCACCTACGCTCACCTGCAGTTTTCGCGCGAGCTCAATTCCGAGCACGGTCGATTCGCCTTCCAGATCGAGCTTGCCGTATTTGATGAATTTTCGCAGCGGAATCACCTTCTCTTCCTGCGCGGGATCGATGCCGCGTATGAGCGGTGCGAGCCGCCGGTTTTGAAACTCCACGATCACCGGCCCCTGAATGTAGGGTGCAGTCGCGACGACGCCCGGTGCGTTGTCGATCTTGGTTTTTAGTGTTCGCCACTCTCGCAAAACATCTTCCGAGCTGACAAGAATATGCGCATCGAAATCGATCACTTTTTGGCGTAACTCGCGGTCGAACCCGGTCATTACCGAAATTACGAGGATTAACACCGTCACGCCGAGCATCACGCCGAGGACGGAAATTAGGGTAATGATCGACAGAAACGTCCGCTTCGGTTTTAGGTACCGCAGCGCCAGGAAAACACTAAACGGAAGGTTCAATTCGGCGTTAGCGTGGCGGTAAACTCACTGGGATTCAACCGTTCGCGCTACTCTACTTTCAGCGCATGCGCCTTTAGTTCTTCCAGCGTAACGAACTCCAGCGCGGATGCGTGGGTTGCTTCAAGGTCAACCGGAGCGGCCCGGTCGTGGTCCAGCGCGTCTTTCCAACGCGTGACGCACACGCACCATTTGTCGCCTGGTTTTAGGCCGGGGAAGCCGAATTCCGGACGTGGTGTAACCAGATCATTGCCGTCGAGCACGGAAAAATCCAGGAACTCCTGAGTTACCTTGACGCAGACGGTATGCTGACCCACATCTTCCGGACCTGTTCGACAAAAACCGTCACGGTAGAAACCGGTCATCGGGTCGCTGCAACAACATCTCAGTTCTGTCCCGAGAACATTCGTCGGCATAAAACAAAATAAAACGTTAGTGTGGGAATTTACCGAAGGAGGAAACAATGCCAATCCGAGTCAAGTACGTTCACACAAATGTGGTTGCCAGAGACTGGAAAAGATTGGTTCGATTCTATTCCGAGGTGTTTGGATGCAAACCGCATGGCCCCGAACGCGATATGTCCGGCGCATGGCTCGATAGCGTGACTTCGCTTCGCAGCGCGCATCTTACCGGCATTCATTTGCGTCTGCCCGGCTACGGCGATGATGGCCCGACGCTTGAGATCTTCAGCTACGATCAATTGATCGAGAGCGGCCTGTCGACGCCGAACAGGTCCGGGTTCGGTCACATTGCATTTGCGGTCGAAGATGTAGATGAAGCATTGCACGCCGTAATTGCCGCTGGCGGTGGCGCAGTAGGAAATATCGAAACGACGAAAGTAGAGGGAGTCGGTACGCTTCGCGTGGTGTATGCGCGAGATCCGGAGGGGAATATCGTTGAACTGCAAAAGTGGAGTTAGTCTGGTGCACTCGATACATTCAGTCACTGTGTTATGACCAGACGAATCGTCATCGCTTACTGGCTTATGCCTGCGGAGCCAGCGCGAAAGTTTTTTCAGGGCTTGATCGAGGAGCTCGCGCGGCGGTTTGACGCGCCTGTTTTCGAGCCACACGTGACGGTTCACGTCGGACCAAATCACGCTGGTGCGGCCGAGAAAGCGCTCGCACAATCGGCGCACGAATGCGAACCGATCAACCTCGAAGCGCTTGGGATGGATCAGTCCGACGAGTTTATCAAGACTCTCTTTGTGCAATTCAAGCCGGATAAGAAATTGCAGCACCTTAACGCGATCATTCGCTCCGCCGCGCAAGATCGCGTCCACTACCGACTGAATCCGCATTTGAGTTTGCTGTACAAAAACATTCCGGCCATGGCCCGGCGCGAATTATCAGATTCGATTTACGTGCCGTTTTCGGAGGTTACGTTCGACGGACTTACAGCTGTCCGTTGCGTTTCACCGACGCAAAGCTGCGCTGATGTAGAAGCATGGCAAGTGATGGCTACCAGGGAGCTGTCCAGGTAGCGCACGGGTGTCGATTGGCGTCCGCCGCGGCGGACGCCCTACAGTTCAACAATGCGGTACGGCTTTCCGGTTTTGCGAAGCGCAGGCGCGGAGACGTTATAAACGGGGATTCCAGTCGAAGTTTTGCCGTCGAGAACGCCGTTGTGAGCATGACCGTGAAAAACAGCGGTCACTTTGAATCGATTGATTGGCTCTTCCAACCGGCTGGAGCCGAGAAACGCATAAATCTCGGGATCCTCCCCCTCCAGCGTGGCGCGGATCGGAGAGTAATGCAGCACTACGATCCGCTTTTCGGTTTGCAGTTTGGTCAACGCCTGCTCAAGGCGAACAGCGTGACTAATGGATTCTTGAACAAATTGTTTGATGAGCGGTTCGCCCCAGGCATTTAACATTCGCCTTCCGAAACCGCCGCCGAATCCACAAATGCCAGCGAAACCAACTCCTGCGATTTCGATGGCTTCGCCGTTGAGCACGTTCACGCCTGCCTCGTCGAGAACCTTAGAAACAAGTTCCGCCTGACTCGACTCGAAGTCGTGGTTGCCCAAAACTGCGAGCGTCGGAATTCTGACTGCAGCGCGAATATCGGCGACGAGTTCCTCGGCCTCTTCGGGTAGCCCGTATTCTGTGAGATCTCCGCAAAGCAGCAGCACATCCGCGCTCTGTGAGATGTCGGCAAACGCTTCATGCAACATACCGCGCGAATGCCTCGCGTAATGCATATCCGCGGTCGCGGCGATCCGTAATGGTCGATTGGCCATTTGTGTTAAAGAAACGGAATCGCAACTCCGAATGGACGTTTCTGCCGAGGCGCAAGGTCGATGCTCCAACCTGACGGAGAAATGGAGGGCGGAGCTCTGCGACGCCCGCGTTGGGCCTCGCGGGAGCTCGCCTCTCGATGCGCGCGTTATCACGCTGGATTGCGTTATGATGGGTAATGGCCGTAACGAAGGCAGCAGGCAGGAAGACGAAAAGCAGTCTTGATGACTTTCATCTCAGATCAGTGACAGCGCTGCAGGATGCGAATGTTCCCTTCCTGATCGGCGGTGCATATGTGGTGGAGGTGTATGCAGGCGTTTCGCGGCGAACAAAAGATTTTGATCTATATGTTCGCCCAAATCACGTCGAAGCCGCTCTTAAGGCGCTCGCCTGCGCCGGCTACGCGACGGACCTGACATTTCCGCATTGGCTTGCCAAAGCTAAACGCGGACGGGACTACGTTGATCTGATTTTTCGCGCGGGTAACGGATTGTGCGAAGTCGATGATTCGTGGTTCCAGCGGGCGCACGATGACGAGTTGCTCGGATTGCATGTTAAGCTTTGCGCACCCGAGGAAATGATTTGGATGAAAGCGTACATCATGGAGCGCGAACGGTTCGATGGCGCGGATATTGCGCATATCCTCGTGAGCTGCGCGGAGAAACTCGATTGGCAACACCTGGTTGATCGCTTCGGTCCCGATTGGCGTGTGCTGCTCAGCCACCTGATTTTGTTCGGCTACATTTATCCCACTGAACAGGCACGAATTCCCACGGCTATTATGAATCACTTGATCGGCCGGTTGCGAAATGATGCAGCACCTGCTGATGAGCACAAACGGCTCTGCCGCGGAACACTACTTTCACGGAAGCAATATTTGGTGGACGTGCAAAGGTGGGGATTTCATGACGCCCGGCTGGAAAAACGTGTGCAAATGGGTTCCCAAGACATTGCGCACTGGACGAAGGCGATTCCAAAAGAGGAGCAAGCGCGGCAAGCGCGCGATCCGTAGCCGCGTTTCGAGACGTGTGTGACGCGTGACGTGCGCGCGTTGCGACCATCTGGGCGTCTCGCTTCGCACAGCGAAGCGGCTACAATGATTGCTTCGGCGTCGATGCTGGCGTTGGACTCAGCTGGGAAGGAACAGGTGAAATTGCTGGCGACGGAGTCGCAGATGCAATTGCGAGCTTTGTCTTTGCTTCATCAAGGAGCTTTTGTTCCTCGGGGTAAATTCTTTGGCCATCAGCGGCTGCAATGTATTCGTTGGCTGGTTCGATCTCGTTTGCCTCAGCCAGCAGCAACGCGACGTAGACGGCTGCATGCGGATCATGCAACTGATCGGGGGGTAAATTCTGTACGATCGCAAGAGCATCGGCGTTTCTCCCGAGGCGCGAGAGCGAAAAGGCGTAAGTTACAGCGCAATTGACCTCGTTTGGGGCGCGATCGTACGTCTCCTTCGCGAGTTGACGCGATCGCTCTGTATTTTGGTCGAGATTGAGGCCGAGCCGGGCGAGGTCCGCTGTGATCGGCGCCTCGTTCGGAGAGGTCTCGTGAAGACGTTGGAGCACGTCGTAAAGCTTGGCTGTTTCATTTTTCTTGCGATATAGCCGGCGAAGCTCCTCAAGCGCTTCTCGCCGCATCGGAGGATTTTCTGCGACTCGCTGCCAAAGCTCTTCGGATTCTTTTTCAAATTGCCATCTCGATGCGAGACGCGCCAGCGCCAGTTCACGTTCTGGCTGCTCACTTGCTAATTGTTCCGCAGAATACCAGAGAGTCTCGAAGTCAGTATTAGGATCCCCGCTGCGGGAGCGTGACTGGCGCGTGGCAATGGCCTGATAGGCGAGACGAAGGTATTCCGAATCGCCCCACATTCCGGTGCGCGTCCAACTCTTTAGACGCGACCAGTTTTTCACTGTCGCATACGCGTCAGCCACCGCGACGTATGTCGGCATCGAACTGAGCTGCCCTTCGGGTAACTTGTCGATCCACTTAACGGCATCTCCTGCGAGTCCATTTTGATTCATCCAATCAATAAGCGATGCGAGATCCGACGGATCGCGCGCAGCAAATGGTTTCACCCTGTCCAGTATCACGCGAAATTTTTTCTGATCGAGTTTCCGATAAAAGTTCAAACAGAGGAGGTAATCGCCGAACGTGATTTCCGGCGATATTTGGAGTTGTTGGGCAAAATTATCCGCTGCGGTGAGGTCATTCCTTGCCACCGCGTCATTAAGCAACGCCCGCAGCGCGCCAGTTCGATAAGGACCAACCGTACTAAGACGCTGAAGAGTATCGCGCGCTTTCGTGCTTTTTTCTGGATCACCAGAGTGAATTTGCAGCGCTGCAAGATTGAACTGGTAAAGATCATTTTTTGGCTCTTTCTTTACCGCGGACGCGAATTGTTCCTCTTGCTCGGCGAAATTCCCCTCCGTGCGAGCAAGCCACCCTGCAACTACGTGAAAAGCTGCGCTATCCCGGTCGCTTGAAGGAACTCCATCGAGCGCTCGTCGCGCGAGATCGAGCTTTCCAAAGCGCAACGCAGCGGAAGCGAGATTGAGCTGGCTTTCCACGTCCTTTGGAAGGAGTCGCGCTATTTGCCCGCGCCAGGACACAGCCTCTTCCAAATTTTGTCTCTCCGCTGCCTCTGCTAAAACGTAAAGGGCCGGCAGAGAATCGGGATGTCGTCTCAGGAGTTCTTGCGCCGTCTGCGTCGCCTTACTGAGTTTGCCCTCCTGTAGAAATGCAGTGGCTCCGTGCAGTAGGTGGGTTTGGCGCCAGTTCTCATATAATTTTGAGCCGTAATTGAACAAGAGAACGCCGACCAAAAGAGCGACTGCTACTAAGGCAACCATTACGGCGAAGCGAGCCGGCCAGAATTGCCGTTGAAAACAAGACTCCAGTCCGAGAAACAACTGGCGAACTCTTCCGTGCCGGGGGTGTTTGATTTGTTCCGCCATTTCGCGTCCTGTCTCGATGCGCATTCGATCCCGCTCGTCCCTCCCCTGCACGCCGGCCGCTGCGCTAAGGATGAGCCGCTATCTCGGGTTCTTGAACTGCCAGAGGTGCTTCAGCTGATTGGAGAACCTGTTGCCTCAAACGCCGGCCCCAAACATAACGTGCAAGGAGGACCTTGATCGTCGCGGTGAGCGGCACGGCAAGGAGTGGACCGATTACCCCACCAATGATCAGACCCCAGAGAAAGATCGACACGATCACCGTCATCGGATGCAATCCGACATAATTTCCGACAATCCGCGGAGCGTAAAATATGCCTTCGAGATTTTGTATCAGGATGAAAATGCCGGTCACGATCATGGGATGCGTCCAGTCGCCCCATTGAAAAGCTGCGATCAGAACGGCTGGCACCCAGCAGATGATGATGCCGATATAGGGAACCATCGTAAGAATGACAACGAGCACACCAATCACCGGCGCAAAATTGAGACCGGGGAAAATCGTTAGCACCGTCCCGATGAGTATGCCATCCACCAGACAAACGAGTAATTGGCCTCGAAAGTACGCCGTGACGTAACGATTGATTTCTGATAGCACCTCCGCGACTTCATCTCGCAAGGGCGATTCGCGCAACGGCAGGTAATCTTTCCATCGCTGTTGGATGCGCGGCTTTTCGTTCAGCAAGAAAAACAGATAGATCGGCACCAGGATGAGACTGAGCAGAAAACCTGTGACGCCAAGGAATCCGCCGATGCTTTTTTTCAAGATATCCCAGAGCTTTCCCAGCACCATTGGGAGCGCTTGCTCCAATTTCGGCATTTGTTTTTCTACGTAAGCCTGAATGCGCTGGCGTTCGGCAGTCGTCAGCTTCGGAGGACTTGGTGCAATAACTTCGGCGGCGGACGCAGTTGCTTGCGGCGATGCGGTTGGAGTCGCAGTCGGTTGTGCGCGAGCAGGAGGAGACGCAGCGGGGCCGATCAGCCAGTTCGTAAGACTTGTCGATGCAGTTTTTCCGTGCGCTCCGCCGAGTAACCCGAATGTTTGGTCGAATCGATAGATAAGATCGACTATGGAGTCTCGTGCTCGTTCAGTGTAGGCGGGAACTTGCCTGGCAAAATTCGCGCTTTGGATTGAGATGGTGGGGATGAGCCACGCGGCCAATCCTCCCAGCGCGAAAAACGCAATCGCGAAAACAAGAGCCACGGCTTTCGTGCGACTGAGCGTCCCGTGAGACATTTTTGTCACCAGCGGGTCGAGCAGATAAGTGAGGATCACGGCGATGGCCACCGGGATCAGGATTGGCTGGAGGAAACTAATGACATTGGCCGCCGCCCAGATCACTGCGCCGACGATGATGACAAGAAGAACCACAAAACACGCAGTAAGCGCCGCCCACATGGTCTTGCGCTGCCAAGGCGTGGGATACTCCTTCATGTCACGTTTTAAACGCCGAACCTCGAATGCCCAACATCCAACGTCGAATGATCGCGGGGCCGGTCGGACTGGACTCGGAGGTTCGGCGTTCGATCTTCGGTGTTCGACGTTTAGTCTTGATCTCGCTCACTACGTCGGATTGGTTTTGGGCAAATCTTTGCTGATTCTCTTTTTGGTGCCCTCGACCTTCTCCGCAAGGTTTTTGTTTTTAGGGTCGAGTGTCAGCGCTTTTTGCCATGCTTCCACTGCCTCCGGCATCCGATTCAGTTTCAGATAAGTGTCGCCGATGTGTTCAAATACAACCGGATCGTCGCGCTCTGCCGTTTTTGCAGCACGAAGCAGATCGGTCAACGCTTGATTAAATTTGCCCTTTCGAAACTCCACCCAACCGAGGCTATCCAGATACGAGGCGTTGTTTGGTTCCTTCTCGAGCGCGCGTTTAATCATTGTCTCAGCTTCATCAAGATTCATGTTGTGATCCGCCCACATGTAACCCAGGTAATTGCACGCCTCTGCCGAATTGGCTGGATCGAGCGTGATCGACTTGTGAAGCAGCTCAGCCGCTTTGTCGTACAGCCCAGCTTGCTCGGCCGCAGTTCCATAGTTGAAGTAAAACTTCGCATTTATTACGTCGTCATCCTGGTCCAGTTGCGCTTCGTGCAGTGCCTCTTCGAAAGTCGCCACGGCCTGCTGGCTCTGCTTCGCTTCGCGCTGAGAGATCGCCAGATAATAAACAATCTCCGGCGCGCCGGGAAATCGGCGCCGAGCTTCTGTCAACAATTGCACCGCCCGGGCTGCGTCTTTTAACGGTCCGACAAGCAACTCCGCCAAATGCAAATAGGTGCTGGGATGATTTGGATTAATTAGCAGACTTTGCTCATAATTCGCGGCTACTTTCGCAAACGTCGCTTTGGCTTCATCAATGCGGTTTGCGCGCTGGAGTGATCGCGCTTCCTCATCCAATACCTGTGCCAGTAAGTCGTAGGGTTGATATTTGTCGGGATGCTCCTTGATGATTTGCTCGAGCATCTCGACAGCTTTGCCGCGCTGATTCGTCAGAATAAAACCGGTCGCCAGTTTCTCTCGTGCATTCGCGTCGTCAGGTTCCAGTTCGAGAACACGCAAGTAAAGTGGGATCGCTTCCTTCAATTGCTGCGATGCGGCGTAATAGTCTGCTACATCCTTGAGGACCGCGGGGTCGTCTGCGGCGTGTTCGGCTGCTCTTTTGAAAATCTCATTGACCTTTTTCAATTCGTCCGGTTTCGGCTGCGACTCAGACTTGAAAAGAATGGCCACATAAAGCTTTCCCAAGTGCATCCAGAAATTGGGATCGTTACTGCGAACTTTTGTGGCGCGCTCCAGAGCCTCGAGCGCCTTTTTTTCTTGTCCTGCTGCAACTTCGATTTCGACCAGACGCTGGTAACCTTCCACGTCTGCCGGATTCAGGGCGATAGCGCGGTTGGCATAATCGATCGCCTGATCCGTTTTCTTCAGATACCTCGCATAGATAAAAGCGAGTTGCTGATACGGCTCGGCATTGTTCGGGTTTGCTTTGATTGCGTCTTTCAGCACGTCAATCGCCTGTGGAAAATCGTCCTGCTGTATCAGCAAACCGGCCACGCGGCCAGCGAGTTGCGACTGGCCCGGATCGACGTTGAGCACCCTGCGATACGCGTCTAGCGCGTGATCCATCTCGCCATTTTCTTCGAACGCCATTCCTTCAAGAAAATGCGTGAGTGCGCCGGCTTTTCGTTCGCCTCCCGGACGCAATGCGAGGTCTGAAGCTGGTTTTGCGTTGACCGAATCGTCCTGCCGCACGCCTTGTTTTCCTTGGTGCGCACGCAGAAGTTTTGGCGGCGAAGTTCTCGTAGTTGGCTCGGCAAGCGCATCCGAAACGGCGAGAAAAATGAGCGCGAAAATGACGCCCCGGCGGGCGGAAATTCCGCGCTTTGTGCGCTCCCTCATTTTCGACATTCTAACTTTCAGCGCGGTGCTCCGCAAACCGGCGCTCGATGTCATCCAGAGCAGAGCGACGGACCTTTCACACGGTGAATGATCACGCTGTTTGCCCGGTATGACCCAAGTTCGTAGACGAGGTTCCTCAACTTTGTTCGGGTTAACCGATTGCGTTTTGACCCAAAGTTCCGAGATGGGCGTTGGGATGTTCTCGGGAGGCCTGCTGACCGCGAGTTATGCCTTGTAACGCAGACGCTTCTTATGCCGATGCGCCTTCATGCGTTTGCGGCGCTTGTGCTTGGCAATTTTAGCTTTCCGTCTTTTTTTAAGAGAGCCCATTCAGTTGATTCGCGAAGCGCGATTCAACCATCTAATCAGTCACATTGCAACTTAGTTTCGGTGCTGAGGTAAGCGTCATTGGCCTGGTTCTTCTGGCTTCTGTGCAACCATGATCATGCTTTTCCACAGCAAAGGTATTCTTCCCGCTCCAATGAAGCGCACGAGCCGGAAACCGCCTTCCTTCAAAAGCTGGGAGAGAGTTTTGTGCGACCACAGCTTAATATGGCCGCCGTCCCAGAGAGGCGTGAGATGCGAGTCCCACTTGTTCGTAAGCGCAAGAGCGAGATTCTTCAGGTAGCCATGAAACGGGGTGCTGATGACCAGATGTCCACCGGGCCGAATCACCTTCTTCGCGAAACGAAGCAGGTTACGAGGTCTGACGAGGTGCTCAATTACCTCGGTAGCAATAACCACATCAAAGCTCTCGTCGCCAACTTGAGACGGATCGTCATCTACTCCGATCTGGTGAAAAACCAACTCGGGCGCCGCGCTCCGGGCGAGACGAACCCCGTCCGCACTCGGCTCGCAACCAACCACCTCGTATCCTCGGTTGGCCAGCTCGCGGCATAGCGCACCATTGCCGCACCCGATATCGATGACACGGCGCGCGCCCAACTCCGCGCAAAGACTGACGACATATGGCCACAGATATTTCTCGGTGTGGGCCGCCTCCGCCGAGTCGTAGCGATACTCCGCCAGATAATCGCGGGTTGCTCCGCCTGTCTGCGGCGGCAGCGCTTGGCTAGACCTACGGATGTGACGAGAGTAACTTTTCAACGTAGGGCCAGAATACAATCGAACCGATGACCACAGCAGCGCCGGCAGTGAGCAGAACAGCGCCTGCTGCAACGTCCTTCGCATCGCGAACCAGAGGATGAAACTCGGGCGATGCTGCGTCTGCTAGAAACTCAAACGCCGTGTTCAAAGCTTCGGCTGTCCAAACGATGGACATCGCCAGGATGATCCAACACCAATCCGCGCTTGAGATACGGAAAAGCAACGCTGCAACAACAACCGCTACTGTAATGGCGGCGTGAATCCACGCATTATGCTGACAGCGAATCATACGCAAGATGCCACATGTCGCGTGATAGAAGCTGCGGATGCGCCCCGTAAACTGGAAGGGACGCGGTGACTGGATTTGCTCGGATGTCTCGCTCGCGCGCATTTGGTCTAACAAGAACTAGGCCGAAAAATTCCGTTTAATCCAATCACTTCTTCAGCATTGCATCGCGTTTTGCCTTAAACTCACTTCCCGTTTTCCATTCCGGAAATTTATCGCCGTTCGCGACCTGATAGCCGACTTCGAACAGAAGTTGAACATCCTGCACCGCGCCTGAGAGATCCCAGTCGGAACGAACTTCGTCGGTAACTTGGTGGTAATCTTTTGAATCAAATTCATCGGACCGGAGTGGCGCGTTTTCGGGACGGGAGAGAAGATGTTCGCCTTTGCCGATGTAAAGCGACGGCAGGCCCGCTTTCGAGAATTCGAAATTGTCAGCGCGATAAATCTTACCTTTATCAGGCCGGCTGTCCGGAATCGCGCTGCGGCCCTGGCGTTTGGCCACGTCCGCGAGCATTTCGTCGAGCGTGGAAAAACCAAAGCTTACGTCCTCGATGTCGCGGGCTTTGCCCCAGACGTTCATACTGTCGAGATTTATGTCGGCGAGCGTTTTCTCCAGCGGATACAGCGGGTGTTCTGCGTAATATTTCGCGCCGAGTAATCCAGCTTCTTCGGCTGTTGTTGCCATAAACAGCACACTTCGCTTCGGCGGCGGATTTAGTTTTTCGAACGCAGGGCCGATTTGGATGATGGACGCGACGCCTGAGGCGTTGTCAATCGCGCCGTTAAAAATCTGATCGTCCTGCAGTTCGGGATGACGCCCGAGATGATCCCAATGCGCTGTGTAAATGACGTATTCATCGCGCAATTTTGGATCGTTGCCTTCCATTTTGCCAATCACGTTGTGTGATTTGAACGCGCGAATCTGCTGTTTGATTTGAATGTTCGCTTTGGCTTTCAATGCTTCCGGTCGAAAGTCCGTCTTAACCGCAGATTTTTTGACAGCGTCGAAATCCTGCCCACAGTCGGTAAATAGTTTTTTCGCAACATCGAGCGTGATCCAGGAGCGCGCCGAGACGGCGTCCATGTTCTTGTTCGGGTTATCGAGCTCGAAGTTTTCTTTGCTCCAACTCGATCTTACCACCTGCCATGGATAAGCGGCCGGTTCGGTTTCGTGGATGATGATCGCCGCCGCCGCGCCTTTCTTCGCTGCGATTTCGTATTTATACGTCCATCTGCCGTAGTAGGTCATGGCCCTTCCTTTGAACATCTTGTCGTCGAGCTTTGACGGATTTTTCGGGTCGGGAACCGGCGGATCGCCGATCAGCATCAGCAAAGTCTTACCGCGCACATCGACATCCTTGTAATCGTCCCAGCCATATTCTGACGCGCCGACGCCGTATCCGACGAAGACCACATCGGCTTTATCGATCTTGATTTCCGATTGCAGACGCGCTGAGGAAGCGACGAAATCATCCGGATATTTCAGGTCCATCGTCTTGTCGCCAACGCTGAAGGACATTCGCGGTTCGCTCTTGATCCCGGCCAGAGGAACTTCCTGCGTGTATGTGCCGTCGGGATTGCCCGGTTTTAATCCGATCTTTTTGAACTGATCAGCGATATATTTGACCGAAAGTTCTTCACCTTTTGTTCCCGGCGCGCGTCCTTCAAATTCATCCGATGCCAGAACTTTGATGTGCGCGAGCAAACCATCCGGCGTGATCGCTTCAAGTGCCGGCTGTAAACGCAATGCGAGTTCATCGTCCGCAAGAAGCGAGGCGGCAGCGAAGCAAACTATTGCAGCGAGCGGCCGTGTCACCTTCGTCATATACGCAGACGTTGTAGCGGCGTTTGGGTCCAACGCCGAGCGTAATAATGGCATTTCGATAGGCACTTGGCACAAGCGCCTCTACAACTATCTGCCTTCCTGCGACGGCCCCGCAGGGGCTTTCTTTTTGTCCTCTGGACCGATGCCGATCTTTTTCAGGAACGGCTTTATCGATTGCTTGCGGCCGAGAAATTTCTCGATGGAAACGTTTACATCACGAGAATCGCCTGGCTCGTAAATTTCGCGGCGCAATTTCATGCCGGCTTGTTTATCGAGATAGCCGTCCTTCGCTTTTTCAAAAACGGTTGCCATATCGGCGGCGATCGCATCGGCCCAGGCGTAGCCGTAGTACCCGGCGTCGTAGCCATTGAGATGTCCAAAGTAGGAAACAAAGGTCGTGCTCGGATCGATTGGCAAAAACACTTTTTCCAGGATCGGGTTCGAGATAGCCACGCAATCGTAAGGCATATCTTCAGGGTGGGGGTCGTGCAGAGCCAGGTCGAGCGACGCGAACGCGAACTGGCGTCGATAAAAAACAGCAGCGTTTGCCAGCTTTGCGTCATTCATCTTTTTGACAATTTCCGCCGGGATCTTTCTTGATGGATCCCGATAATCAGCCGCAAAAGTGTCGAGCACTTTCTTATCCCAAACCCAGTTTTGTAACATCTGAGATGGCGCTTCGACAAAATCACCTGGGACATGCGTTCCAGCGAAGCGGCCGTACTTCGGCCGAGTAACAATCGAATGCAGCGCGTGACCGAATTCGTGGAACAACGTTTCTACATCCTGGTGTGTCAGCAACGATGGGTTATCGGCACTGGCGGGCGGGAAGTTACAAAGCAATGCGACCGTTGGCCGCTGGTACTTACCATCCGGTAATAGCTTTCCGCTGATAATGTCGAACTGCGCGAAGTGATTGAATTTTCCTTCGCGCGGGAACATGTCGAGGTAGAACATCCCGAGCGGCTCGCCCTTGGCGGAATCGGTCACCAGATAAAGCTGGAGATCATCGATCCATTTGTAAGGCGCGGCGATCTTTTCAAACTTCAGACCGAAAATGCTCTGATAAATGTTGAACATCCCGTCGAGCGCCTTTTGAAACGGGAAATACGCGCGCAACGCTTCCTTATCGACAGCATATTTTTGCTTGTTTCTCTGGTTGCTGTAATAGCGCCAGTCCCACACCTCGATTTTGGCGTTGGGATCGTTTGTGTCGGCAGCCTTCAACTTCTGTAGTTCCGCCACTTCGCTGTCGAACTTTGGTTGAATGCCCGCGACCAAATCGTTGATGTACTTTTCCGCGTTCGCCCCGCTCTTGGCCATCTTGACTTCCGTCTGGTAATCGTCCCACGACTTATAACCGAGCCGCAGCGCGATCTTGTTCCGGAGGGCCAGCATTTGGTTCAGAACAGGGACGTTAGTGTCTTTCGCGAGCGTTTCGCGAATGACGTAAAGCTGTTTGCGCGTCGCTTCGCTCTTGGCGTTTTCCTCAACGGTGTTGAATTGCCACGTGACATTCGCCATCACGGTGTAAACATCATCGCCGGTCTTGATGCCGGGGGAGGCGAAGAAACTTTCTGGCAGACCATCAAGATCCGCCTTCGTGAACATAACCGGAGCGACGGCCTTAACGATGTTGGTATCGAAATCTGTCCCCAGCTTGGACAATTCCTTGCGCAATTGTTCGACTTCTTTCCGCTGGTCCGGCGCCAACTCCAAACCGGCGCGGCGATAATCGCGCAACGTTTCTTTGAGGAGCTTTTCGTCTTCCCCGGTGAGCTTTGGATGCGTATCGGCAAAAGCTTTAATGGCCTTGTAAACGTCTTCGCGATAGTCCACGCCAACTGCCCACTCTTGGAACGCCTTCACGGCGTTCTCGGCAGCAGTGCGCATCGCGGGATTTTTGTTCGTTTCCTTGATGATCGTGGCCCTGTTGGCCGCGAGACTTGCCTGATAAGTGACATCATCCAGCGCGACCACCGCGCTCTTGAAAGTGACCTTGCCCAGGTCTTGAGCACCAATCTGATCCAGCGCGGCGTTCGCCTTCGCGATCGCATTTTTCATTGAAGCCTCGACCGCTTCCGGCGTTTGCTCCCAATCCGGAATGGTCAGCACGGCATTCGCCTTTGCGGCGGCACCGCGAAAATCGTCTACCGTTTTCAATTCGGCGGCGGAAAAACTTGAATTCGAAACTGCGAAAAACAGTAACGGATAAAGGAATAGAATTCTTTTCGAAATGTTTGACATAAAGAGTGAAAGACCTGAATCGGCCAGAGATTTACACGAAATTTAAGACACCGCAGAAGGAATTTTGACGAATCTGTGTTCATCTGTGTTCATCTGTGGCGAGAACCGGGACTTCGGGAAAACGCTTAGAAACATGGCCCACAAATTCTTCGTCGCCTTTATTCCGATTTTTGTTGCGATCGATCCTATTGGGCTGGTTGCACTGTTTATGGGTCTGGCCGGGAACGCCTCGCGCGAACAGCGGCAACGCGAGGGCTTCATCGGAATTCTCACGGCGCTTTGCGTTTCGGTTGGTTTTGTATTCCTCGGGAAGATCATTTTTACCGCGCTCGGAATTACTGTAGCGGATTTTCAAGTGGCGGGTGGTCTGATTTTGCTCGGGCTGGCGGGACGCGAACTCCTCAACCTTGCGCCAGCCGATCGTGAACCGAGCGACGATTTCGGCGTTGTCCCGCTCGGAATGCCTTTGATAGCCGGTCCTGCGCTGCTAACGGCGTTGCTAATCCTGGTCGATACAGTGGGCCTGGTGTTTACGCTGATCTCGCTTCTGGTCAATCTGGCTCTGGTTGCGATCGCCTTCTGGAATGCCGATCTGGTAGCGCGCTGGATGGGCAGACAGGGATTACGCGGCGTATCAAAAATAGTGGCGCTCCTTCTCGCTGCGATCGCCGTCAGTTTGATTCGACGCGGCTGGCACGGTGTGTAATGCACACGGACAAGGCTAACCTTTCAGAAGCCTAGCCTGCCGACCGCTCGCCGA
>Ga0209156_10000053_pt1 | contig 76684 bp, 80 predicted proteins | sample GraSoiAngelo_124_FD_185881 | JGI IMG/M metagenome (GOLD analysis project Ga0209156, IMG submission 185881) | Grasslands soil microbial communities from the Angelo Coastal Reserve, California, USA - 14_0927_05_20cm (SPAdes) (version 2) | ecosystem: Environmental > Terrestrial > Soil > Grasslands... | reverse complement strand
CGACGCGGGCGTGCCGGTCGACGTGAAGGTGGCGGCGATCTTGCGCGCGATGAGGCCGGACTTGCCGACCCCCGAGACGATCACCCGGCCCCCCCCTTCCGTCAGGAGGCGCACCGCCGCGGCGAACGCCGGCCCCAGTCGCTGGGCCACGCGCCCGATCGCGTCGGCTTCGAGGGCGAGCACGCGGCGCCCGCGCTCAACGAGGTCGCCCGGCTCCGTGCGGGACATCGCCACGCTCCAGAAAGTACGTCGTGAGGAGACTCTGCCAGTCGCCGCGCGCCTTGAGGATCTGCTCGGCGACCTCGCGGACGGCGCCCTGGCCGCCGGGGACGTCCGTGACGACCCGCGCCGCCGCTTTGACCTCCGCCACCGCGTTCGCGACCGCGACCGGCAACCCCACGCGCGTGAGCACGGGGAGGTCCGCAAGGTCGTCGCCGACGAAGGCGCACTCGTCCCAGGCGAACCCGCGGCGAGCCAGCAGTGCCTCGAACGCCGGGAGCTTACGGGCCGTCGGATCCTGGATAAGCTCGTCCACCGACAGCTCGCGCGCCCGCAGCGCCGTGGCCGTGGATTCCCGCCCCGTGAGCCATACCACGACGAGGCCGGCGGAGCGAAGCATGCGGATGCCGAGTCCGTCCTGGATGTGAAAGCGCTTGAATTCGACGGGGTGATCGCCGACCACGCCGAGGTAGACGCCGTTGTCGGTGAGCACGCCGTCGACGTCGAAGCCGACGAGCTTCAAGCGGCGGGCGAGGTTTGCGTCCAGCATGGTCACTTCTTGGCGCGGGCGATGGGCACGGCTCTCGCTCGGTCCTCGACAGCCGCCCTGCCACCCCCCTGGGACCTCGCTGCCGCCGTGCCCGCCGCCCTCGCGCAGCACCAGACGTCGATCGCGACACGCAGGATGCCTTCGAGCCGGTCCAGCGGGATCATGGTCGGCCCGTCCGAGGGCGCCCGATCGGGGTCGGGGTGCGTCTCGAGGAAGAATCCATCCGCGCCGGCCGCCGCGGCCGCGTACAACAGGGGCGGGATGGACTCGCGCAGGCCGCCGCTCGCGCCGTCGGGGCCCTGTCCCGGCTGCTGTACCGAATGGGTCGCGTCATACACCACCGGGGCGCCGCACGCGGCGCGCAGCCGCGCGAAGCTGCGCATGTCCACGACCAGGTCGCCGTAGCCGAAGAAGCTGCCGCGCTCGGTGACGGCCACTTCGGGCGCGCCTCCTGCGCGGACCTTCTCCACCGCCCCCGCCATGCCCTCCGGGGACATCCACTGCCCCTTCTTCACGTTGACGGGGCGGCCCCCACGCCCCGCCGCCACCAGCAGGTCGGTCTGGCGGCAGAGAAACGCCGGGATCTGAAGGACGTCCGCCACCTGGGCGACCGCGGACACCTGGGTGGCCTCGTGCACGTCGGTGAGGATCGGTAAGCCCGTGTCCGCACGCACTCGCGCGAGCGCCTCGAGACCCCGTTCCAGGCCGGGACCGCGTGCGCCCGCGAGCCGCGACCGATTCGCTTTGTCGTACGACGCCTTGTAGATGACGTGGACCGCTAGCTTGGCTCCGAGCTCGGCGAGCGCTGCGCCGATCCGGAGATTCAGCTGGTCCGATTCGACGACGCACGGCCCCGCGATGAGAAACGGGGCGGCCCGGGCCGCGAAGTGCTGCGCCACGTCAGTCGCGTCGGCCGGCGAGCTGGGACGGCCGCTCGGCCTGGGCGAGGGCCGCCCCACCCCGGGCGCGATGCTGCTGGCGCGCCGCGCCCACGAACCCGGCGAACAGCGGGTGCGGCCGGGTCGGGCGCGACTTGAGCTCGGGGTGGAACTGGCAGCCGATGAACCACGGGTGATCGGGCAGCTCGATCATCTCGACGAGCGAGCCGTCGGGGGAGAGGCCGGAGCAGCGCATGCCGTATTCGGCCAGCACGTCGCGATACGCGTTCGACACCTCGTAGCGATGACGGTGCCGCTCGCTGACTTCGAGCGCCGCGTAGGCCTGGGCGACGCGCGAGCCGGGCCGCAGCTTGCAGGGATACGCTCCCAGCCGCATCGTCCCACCCAGCTCCTGGATCCCTTCCTGGGAGCGCATCAGGGCGATCACCGGGTTCTCGCATTCGGGGGCGAACTCGCTCGAGTTGGTATCGGGCAGCTTGACCACGTCGCGCCCGAACTCGATGATCGCCGCCTGCAGGCCGAGACAAATCCCGAAGAACGGCACCTTGTGCTCCCGCGTCCAGCGGATCGCTTCCAGCATCCCCTCCACGCCGCGCACGCCGAACCCACCCGGGACGAGCAGACCGTCGTAGCCCCCGAGCAGCTCGGCGGCGGCTGCTTGATCGGTGAAGCGGTCGGACGAGATCCACTCGACCTGCGCCCCGCACTCGTTGGCGATCCCTCCGTGCACCAGGGCCTCGTGGATGCTCTTGTAGCTGTCGGCGAGCTCGGTGTACTTCCCCACTACCGCGATGCGCACCCGCTCGGCGGGGTTGAGGATCTTGTCCACCATCTGTGCCCAGCCGCGCAGGTCGGGGTCCTTGGTCTCGAGGTGCAGCCGCATGCAAACTTCGCGGTCGAGCCCCTGCTCGTGCAGCTTGAGCGGGATCTCGTAGATGGATTTCACGTCCGGACTCTCCACCACGCAGCCGAAGTCGACGTTGCAGAACTGCGCGATCTTGCGCTTCAACTCTTCCGAGAGCGGCCGTTCGGTGCGGCAGATCAGGATATCCGGCTGGATTCCGATCTGCATCAGCTCGCGGACGGAATGTTGCGTGGGCTTGGTCTTGAGTTCGGCGGTGGCGGAGATGAAGGGAACGAGGGTCAGGTGGATGAACAGCGTATTGTCGCGGCCCACTTCCTGGCGGAACTGACGGATCGCCTCGAGGAACGGCAGCGACTCGATGTCGCCCACCGTGCCGCCGATTTCCGTGATCACGACGTCGTGATCGGGGGCGAGGCGGCGGATCGCCGTCTTGATCTCGTCGGTGATGTGGGGGATCACTTGCACGGTCGAGCCGAGGTATTCGCCGCGCCGCTCCTTGGTGATCACGGACAGGTAGATCCGCCCGGTGGTGACGTTGTTGACCTGCGATAGCGAGCGGTCGATGAACCGCTCGTAGTGCCCGAGGTCGAGGTCGGTCTCCGCACCGTCGTCGGTGACGTACACCTCGCCGTGCTGGAACGGCGACATCGTGCCGGGGTCGACGTTGATGTAGGGATCGAACTTCTGGATCGTCACCCGGAGGCCGCGCTCCACCAGCAGGCGACCGAGCGAGGCGGCCGCGATGCCCTTGCCGAGCGACGAGACGACGCCACCGGTCACGAAGATGTACTTCGTCGAGCTCACGGACTCACCTCCTTCAGGTGCCGGGTCAAGCGCGCTTCCGCGTATCGCAGATCGTCCGCCGTGTCCACGCCGGGCGCCGCCGGGCCGCTGCACAGCGCCACGCCGATCGGCAGGCCGTGCAGCAACGGCCGCAATTGCTCGAGCCGCTCCCACCGCTCCTCGGGCACCGGCGGCAGCCGTACCCACCGCTCCAATGCCTCGCGCGTGTAGGCATAGACGCCCACGTGCTGGCGATACCGCACCGACCCCGTGCCGTCGCGGTCGAACGGGATCGGTGCGCGCGAGAAATACACAGCGCGTCCGCGCGCATCGACCACCACCTTCACGCGCGCCGGGTCGCCGGCGAGCGCCGGCTCGAGCACGCCCGCGGCGGTGCCGATCGGATCGCCCGCGCGCACTCGCGCCACAGCCCCGCGCAGCGCGTCCACATCCACGAGCGGCTCGTCACCCTGCACGTTCAGGACGAGGTCGAAGTCGCTAAACGATTTATTTCCAACAACTTCCGCGACGCGCTCGGTGCCGGACTGATGCTCGGGGGAGGTGAGGATCGCCTCGTATCCCGCCCGCTCAGCGACGGCGGCGATTTCGCGCGCGTCGGTCGCGACGACCAAGCGGTCACACACGCCGGCTGCGGTGGCCCGTCGCACGACCCAGAGGATGAGCGGCTCGCCTGCCAGTGGCAGGAGTGGCTTGCGGGGAAGGCGGCTGGAATCGAGCCGCGCCGGGATTACGCCGAGGACGGGCACGGGGGAACATACAAAATTCGTGCCGCGGAGTCTAGTCCTACCCTAATTGCTTCGTGACACGCGTGTTACACGCGCGGCGGGCCCTGTCACACGGGGCTGCGCGCGACCTTGAGAAAGTTCTCCAGCAAGCGCTTGCCGTGGGCCGTGCCGATCGACTCGGGGTGGAACTGGACACCGTAGATCGGATGGCGGCGGTGCTTCATGGCCATGATCTCGGCGTCCTTGGGGCGATCGGCGCTCCAGGCCGTGATGACCAGGTCCTTGGGGAGCGACGCGGGCTCGAGCACGAGCGAGTGGTAGCGCATGCCGGTGACCGGGCTCGGGATCGCCTCGAACAGCTCGTCGTCTTCATGGATCACTTCGCAGGTCTTGCCGTGCATCACGCGATCGGCGCGCACCACGCGGCCCCCGAACGCCTCGCCGATCGCCTGATGACCGAGGCACACGCCGAGGATCGGCACATGCCCCGCGAGTGCGCGCACCAGCGGTACCAGAATCCCGGCTTCCGCGGGCGTGCAGGGGCCGGGCGACAGGACGGCCGCCGTTGGCTTGAGAGCCAGCACCTGCTCCACGGTGAGGGCGTCGTTGCGGTACACGACGGGTTCCGCGCCCAGCTCGCCGAACAGCTGGACGAGGTTGTAGGTGAACGAATCGTAGTTGTCGAGGACGAACAGCATCCCGCAAAACTAGCGGCTTCCCCGGGCTCGCGCCCGGGGTCAGTGGGCTCGCTCCTCCCACTCCTCGAGCGAGCGCGGCCAGTCCTGTTTCAATAGTCGGGACAGCGACCGGTCCGCGAGCAACCGGCCTCCGGTCTGGCACGTGGCGCAGTAGTTCACCTCGTTGGTCGCATAGCGAATGCGCTGGACGGGAGAACCGCACACGGGGCACGGCTGGCGGAACCGGCCGTGCACCGCCATGCCGGGGCGGAACGCCGTCACCTTCTCCGGAAAGCTCGCACCCGTCTCCGACTGGAGCCGCTCCGTCCAGGCCGTGAGGGTGTCGCGGACGGCACGGAACAGCCGCTCCCCCTCCTCGGGTGTGAGCTGGCTGGTGAGCCGGAGCGGCGACAGGCGGGCGGCGTGCAGAATCTCATCCGAGTAGGCATTGCCGATCCCGTCGAGCAGCCGGGGGTCGGTGAGGGCCCGTTTGAGCGTGTGCGATTCTCGGGTCAGCGTAGTACGAAACTGCTCGAGCGTGGCAGCGAGCACGTCCAACCCTCCCGGATCGTGCTGCGCGAGCGCGCGCTCGCCCCGCACGACGTGAAGCGAGGCCCGATGCTTCGTTCCCGCTTCCGTGAGCAGCAGGGTGCCGTTGGGAAAGTCGAAGGCGGCGAGTCCCGCGCGCCGGGCGATGGGTGCGCCGGCGGGCTTCCAGTGCAGGCGGCCCGCGATCATGAGGTGCAACACGACGAAATAGTCGTCGTCGAAGGCGAACACGATCCGCTTGCCCAGGCGCTGCACGCCGGTGACCGTCCGGCGGGCGAGATCGCCGATCGGCGGCTCCGCCGAGCGGAGCAGGAACGGACTGGCGATACGCAAGCGCTCGAGCCGCTCCCCCACGACGCGCGGTCGCAGGGCGTGCAGGTACAACGCGATGTCGGGGAGCTCGGGCAAGCGGGCTCAGCTCAAGAACCGGTGGGCCAGCTGTTCCAGCCGCTCATCGCCGTCGGCCCGAGCTCGCTCGAGGAGGCGCTCGACGTGCACGCGCAGCTTCGGCTCCCCCCAGTAGTAGCCCGTGGCCCGCTCGGCGCTCGGGGTCTCGCCGGCGCGCGCGGCCTCGAGCAGCGTCGCGGCGGCTGCGGCGTCGAAACCAGGGTCGTCGCGCGGCGGCAGCCCGTAGCTCTTGCGTGGTCCGCTCTCGCCGGCGTCTTCCTTGACGAACGCGCGCGACACGTGACCGACCTCACCCACGCGGATGATAGGTCTTGTGAACGGTGCGGAGGTAGTCCCGGTCCACGTGGGTGTAGAGCTGCGTGGTCGTGAGGTCCGCGTGCCCGAGCATCTCCTGCACGGCGCGCAGGTCGGCGCCTCCTTCGAGGAGGTGCGTGGCGAACGTGTGGCGCAGCGTGTGGGGCGTGACGCGCTTCGTCAGCCCCGCGAGCCGGGCGGCGCGCTTGATGATGGCCCAGGCCCCGACCCGCGACAGGGGCGTGCCGCGGGCATTCAGGAACACGATTCCCCGACCTTTGCCGCGGTCGAACCGCGGTCGGATCTCGCGCACGTACAACGCGACCGCGCCCAGGGCGCGGCGGCCCAGCGGGACGACGCGCTCCTTCGAGCCCTTCCCGAAAATCCGGGCTACGCCGTCCTCGTACAGGACGTCCTGGAGCGCGAGCCCCACCACCTCGGATACGCGCGCCCCGGTCGCGTACGCGAACTCGAGCACGGCCCGGTCGCGAATGGCGAGTGGCTCGTCGGTATTGGGCGCGCCCAGCAGGCGCTCGACCTCCGGGACCGACAGCACCGTGGGAAGCCGGCGCCACTGACTGGGACGCTCGAGCCGCTCGCTCGGGTCCCGCGCGACTCGGCCTTCGCCGATCAGGAACCGATAGTAGGTGCGAACCGCCGAGATCTGACGCCGAATGGTGGAGGGAGCCAGGCCGAGATCCTTAAGGGCGTAGACGAACTCTCGGAGCGCGACGCTCGTCACGTCTGCCGGGCCGCGGGCGCCTCGAGCGGCGGCGTGCCCCGCGAGTCGTCGCACGTCGCGCACGTAGTTCGTCACCGTGTGAGCGCTGTTCCCCGCCTCGAGCGCGAGGTAGTCGCGAAACAACTCGAGGCAAAAAGCTCCGGCGAGCCGGTCGGCGGGCCGATCCATGGGTGTCCCTAGAATAACGCCCTCCGACGGTGCACGCCTCCGGCGATGCGCCTAGTGTTGCGTCGACCCTACACCCGGTGCTCAGCCGGGTTCGCTATCGATCACGGATCCGCGGCGGCAGCGCGCACAAGTTTTGCGGATCGGGGGTTGAATGGTCAAGCCCGCGTAACTGCAACGTGGAGAGGCACCTGACGACAGCCGTCCGGATTCAGGCGATGCTAGCGAGCGACGAGCACGCCGCTGCCATCGCCACGTTCAACCGGCAGATCTGGGGCGATGGGGCGACCGGCGAGGGAGTACTCGCCTCTCGGCGCCGGTCGGCTGCCGACAACGTCGTTGCACCCGGCCAAGCGCCCCCCTTCGTCATCGTCGTGGAGGGGACTCGCGTGATCGCCGCTTGCGGCTCCATCCCGCAGCGGCTGTGGGACGGGGTTGGAGAACACCCGGCCTACTGGGTGAAGGGGCTCATGGTGCTGCCCGAGTACCGCGGCGGCCCGCTCGGTTATCTGGTGCTGAAGGAGCTGCTGTCGCACCTCGTCGCGGCGACCGGTCGGGTGACGGCGCTCGCGGCGGCTCCGGCGGCCCGGCGCCTGTTCACGGCCCTCGGCTGCGCCGATCTCGGCGCCGTGCCCAACTTCCTGCGTCCCCTGCGTCCGGCCCGAATCGCCCGCCGCTTGGACGTGGCCGCCATTGGGCTCGACCTGCCGCGAGCGGTCGCCATGGGGGTGCGAGTCGCGCAGCGTTCGGGGCTCGCGTACCTGGCGGGAGTCGCGGGTGTCGCCCTCGACTGCGCGGCCGCACTCGGGCGTCGCGGTGCGGCCCGTGTGGCGACGACGTACAGCAGCGAGGCCCCAGGCCGGGATGAACTCGACGCGATGTGGCGCGGCGCGCGCGGTGCGCTCGCGGCGAGCCAGGTGCGCGACGGCCTGTACCTCCTGTGGCGCTTCGGGCCAGAGGGCGGCATGGAGCCGGACGGCAACCCGTACGGGTTCGTCACCGCGCGGGACGCCGGGCACCTCGTCGGCGTCGTCGCGTTGCGCCGCCCCAAGGCGGTGAGCGACCCGCGATTGCGGGGTACTCGCGTAGCGACGATTTCGGACATTGTATTTCCGCTGGAGCGCGCGGACATCGGGCTGGCGCTGCTGGGCGGCGTCGAACGGGCGGCTCGCACCGCCGGCGCCGACGGCATCCTCTGCAGCACCGGCCATCGCGCGCTCGTGCCGCTGCTGCGGAGACAGGCGTACCTGCGGCTGCCGGGAAACATGCATTTCTTTCTGCGCGACGTCACCGACACGGCCCGACGCTGGCCGAGCGACCTCGCGTCCTGGTGGCTGGCTCGTGGGGACGACAAGGAGGACGGAGTCCTGTGAATCCCAATACCGACCGGCTCGCGAACGGGCCGCCCATGCCCGCGGAGGTCGAGGCCAAGCTGGCGGCGATCGTGCGGGCGGTGCTCGACCTTCCACCGGAGATGGATGTGACGGGCGCGGAGCAGGCTGCCATCGGGACGTGGGATTCGTTGGCCCACGTGTCCCTCATGCTGGCGCTCGAGAGTGAATTCGGAATCTCAATCGACGTCACGGATCAGGTGCGCCTGACCTCGTACCGCGCGATCCACGACTGGCTCGCCGAGCGGCGATGAACTTCCTCGAGGCGCGGCGCGTCGTGAGCAGCTTCGCGGGCGGCCCGCCCCTGCCCCTCCAGTTCGCGTTGTCCGGTACCGGCGAGCCCTTCGAGCTGTACCTCCAGGCGGCCGCCGCCGTGCGCGGCCGCGCCGCAGAGGTGCGCTTCCTTCCCTTCAACACACTCGCCCAGGCCCTGCGGCGCGAGCCGGACCCCGCCCTGACCGAGGTGTTCCTCCTCCTCCCGTGGGACTTCGCGCCGGAGACGGACTGGCGATCTGGTGTCCCCGACGTGGTGGATGCCGAGCAGGTGCGCGTGCGCGCGACGGAGACGGCCGGACTCCTGGCCCGCCGTGGTAGCGCTCGCCTCCTGTATCTCCCGGCGGCCGTGCCGCCGGTCCTGCCGGATCCCGCGCGCAACGAGGCCCAGGCCCTGTGGTTGCAGAGCCTTGCGGTCGAGTTGGGCGCGCGCACCCTTCCGCCCGAGGCGTTCGCGCTGGGCGGCTACCTGGCCAGTGGCTGCCCCGTCGGAGGCAGTTGGATCGGCCGGGTCGCCGACGCGGCGGTGGAGGCGGCGCTGACGCCCCGACTCGAGCCCAAAAAGGTATTGGTCACCGACCTCGACAACGTGGTGTGGGGCGGTGTCCTCGCGGAGGATGGCCTCGGCGGTATCGCGTGCGAGCCGGCCGGCCGGGGAGCGCGTCATTTCGTGTACCAGAGCTTCCTGCGCCGGCTGCAACGCGAAGGCACATTGCTGGCTGCGGTGAGCCGCAACGACCCCGAGGTCGCGCTCGCGGCGTTCCGATCGGGACGGCTGCTCCTGCAGGAACCGGATTTCGTCGCGATACTCGCGAGCTATCACGCCAAGTCGGCGCAGATCCGAGAGCTGGCCGAGCGCCTCAACCTCGCCCCGGACGCGTTCGTGTTCGTCGACGACAACCCCGTGGAGCTCGCGGAGGTGGCGCTCGCGCTCCCCGCGGTGCAGTGTGTCGCGTTCCCGCAGCGTGACGACGACCTCGCGCGCTTTCTCGGGACCCTGGCGGGGCTGTTTCCGCACGGTACCATAACGGCAGAGGATCGCGCGCGCACCGCCATGTACCGGCGGCGGCTCGCGGGTCTCGTGCCGAGCGAGCTGCAGGGCGCCGACCTCACGCGATTCCTCGAGGGCCTGCGGATGACCTTGACGATCCACGATCGGACGCGGGGCGACCGCGCGCGGGTGGTGCAGCTCATCGACAAGACGAATCAATTCAACTTGAATGGCCGTCGCTACACCGACGAGGAGATCGGCAAGATCCTCGACGCCGGCGGCCGCTTGTTCGGTGTGACCCTCAACGACCGGACGGGGTCGCACGGCGAGATTCTAGCCTGCCTGATCGGGGCCGACGGCGTCGTGGAGGCGCTCGTCATGTCGTGCCGGGTGTTTCAGCGCCGGGTCGAGTACGCGTTCCTGGCGTGGCTCGGCGCGCAGTCGAATCCTCCCAGAGCTCTCGCGTGGGTGGGAACAGCGCGGAATGCACCGCTCCGGCAGTTCCTATCCGAAGTCGCGGGCCCGTTGAACGGCGACGGCGTCGTGCCGCTCGACGCGGCCGGGGTCGCCGCGCGCTACGCGGCCGACCTCGGGCTGTTCGCCGTCTCCCCGGCATGAGCAACGCCCGTTGGAACGGGGGCGGGCCGTTTCCCGCCGGGGCGCGCTTCGCGTTCACCGTAATGGACGACACCGACGTGGCGACCGTCGAGAACGTGCGACCGATATACCGCCTGCTCGAGTCCCTCGGGATGCGGACCACGAAGACGGTCTGGCCGGTGCGGTGCGAGGAAGGGAGCGCCGATTTCTCGCTCTCCGAGACGATGGACGACCCACACTATTGCGACTTCGTGATGGATCTGCACACCCGCGGATTCGAAATGGCGTTCCACGGCGCCACGATGGAGACGAGCCCCCGGCAGCGGACTGAGCGCGCCCTGGAGCGTTTCTGCCGGGCGTTCGGAGCGCCGCCGCGCGTGCACGCGAACCACGCCTACAATCGCGAAAACCTGTACTGGGGAAGCGGGCGACTCGACGACCGCGTGCTCCGGCTGCTGTACGCGCGCGTGCTCGGCGAGGCGTCGGACGGCTACCTCGGCCACGTGCCGGGATCGCCATACTGGTGGGGCGACTTGTGCGTGGCGCAAATCGAGTACGTGCGCAATCTGACGTTCTCGGAAATCAACCTGCTCCGCGTGAATCCGTCCATGCCGTACCGGGATCCGCTCAGGCCCTACGCCCGCTGGTGGTTCTCGGCGTCCCACGCCGAAGACGTAAGCGAGTTCAACCGCCTCCTGCAGCCGGCGAACCAGGAGCGTCTCGAAGCCGAGGGCGGCGTGTGTATCGTGGCGACGCACTTCGGCAAAGGGTTCGCCCCGGCCGGCAGGCCGGACCCCGAGACCGAGCGGCTGCTCGGCCTGCTGGCGCGGCGCAGCGGATGGTTCGCGCCAGTGGGTGAGGTGCTCGACTGGCTGCGCGCGCGCCGCGACACGGATGCGCTCCCGGCCGGCGAGTGGCGTCGCATGCAGTGGCGCTGGGCGCGAGACCTGCTGAGGCGTCGCCTCGCGGCGCTCGCTACCGCCTGAGCCGTCTCCAGATCCACGTCGCAAGCGCCAGGAGCCCGAGCACGCCGGCGCCCGCCAGCACTCCGTTCACGCGTGCCAGCCAGCCCAGGACCGCGTCGAGGTTCGTCCCCAGCGTCGCGACGCCATAGGTCAGCGTGCCGTACCACAGCCCGGAGGCGAGGGCGAGCGGCACGAGGGCGCGGGGGGCGGACAGGCCGGCGACGCCGGCGAACGGGGGCACCACCGCGCGCCACACGGGCAGCAGCCGAGACAGGAAGATCCCGTACGCGCCGTGACGGCGGTACTGCGCCTCGATGTGCGCGAGCACCGGCGCCGGCAGCAGCCGGCGACCCGTCGGGCGCGTGAAGAACGCGCGCCCGTAGCGCCGGCCGAGCCAGTACACCCCCGCGCCTCCGGCCACGTTGGCGCTCCACGTGAGGCCGAAGACCACGCCCGCGTGGAGCGTCCCCCGGCCGGCGAGAAACGCGCCCAGCGCCACCGTGGTGTCGGCCGGCACGAGGGGAAAAACGTTCTCCAATGCCGCCAGCACGCCGATCAGAGTGTACAGGAGGCCCGGCGGGAGCTCCTGGAGGAACGCGAGGAGGTCGGTCAGGCCGGGCCTACGCGAGCAGCACCACGGCGATCACCGCTACTCCCTCGCCCCGCCCGATCCATCCCATGCCTTCGTTGGTCTTGGCTTTGACGGACACGGTCGAGTAGCCGGCCACCAGGGCGGCGGCGAGCTTCTCGCGCATGCCGTCGATGTAGGGCGCGAGGTGGGGCTGCTCCATGATCACCGTGATGTCCGCGCTCACGAAGCTCAAGCCCGCTTCGACCACGCGCAGATGGGCGCGTTTCAGCAGGTCGAGTGAGTCGGCGTTCTTCCAGCGCGAGTTGGTCGGTGGGAACATCGTCCCGATGTCGCCCAGGCCCGCCGCGCCGAGGATGGCGTCGGTCAGGGCATGCGCGATGGCGTCGGCGTCGGAGTGTCCCGCGAGACCCCGCGGGTAGGGGATCTCCACGCCCCCGAGAATGAGCTTCCGGCCTTCGCCGTCGGCGAATCGGTGCGAGTCGTACCCCACGCCGACCCGCATCTCAGACTTTGAGAATGCGCACCGCGAGGTGTGCGGCGTTCTTGGCGTTGTCGATCCCGACGCACGCGACCGGGACACCGCCCGGCACCTGCGCCGTGGCGAGCAGCGCGTCGAGGCCGTTGAGCGGGCCGACCGCGAACGGCACGCCGATCACGGGCAGGTCGGTGAGCGATGCCGCGAAGCCGGGCAGGGCGGCGGACAACCCGGCGCCTGCGATGATCACCTTGAACCCCTTGGCCCTGGCCCCCGACACCAGTTTCGTCGTCTGCTCGGGCTGGCGGTGTGCGGAGGAGACGTGGAACTCGTAGCTGACGCCCGCCTGAGCGAGAATGTCGAAGGCGGGCTCGATCCGGGGCTTGTCGTTTTCGGAGCCGACGAGGATCAGCACGTCGGCCACGTCAGGCCGCCTCGTCGATGAGGCGGTAGTCCTGGCGGCGCTTGCGGGGTGTGTAGCCCGCGTCCGCGATCAGCCGCTGCATCTCCGGCAGCGTCATGCGCCACGTGGTACCCGCGGCGGACACGACGTTCTCCTCCATCATCAGGGAGCCGAAGTCGTTGGCCCCGAATCGCAGCGCCACCTGACCGATCTTCGGGCCCATCGTCACCCAGGACGCCTGGATATTGGGCACGTTGTCGAGCACGATCCGCGCGATCGCCTGGGTGCGCAGGTAGGTGACGGCGTCGGTCTTGCCGAGGTGCTCGAGCCCGGTGTGCTCCGGCTGCAGCGGCCAACAAATGAAAGCGGTGAACCCGCCGGTCCGGGCCTGCACCTCGCGTACGCGAAAGAGATGCTCGATGCGATCGGCGAGGGTCTCGCCCAGGCCGTACATCATGGTGACGGACGTGCGGAGCCCCCGCCGGTGGGCCGTCTCCATCACCTCGAGCCAGCGGTCGGCGCCCGCCTTCTTGCGGGCGACCCGGTCGCGGACCTCCTGCACCAGGATCTCCCCGCCCCCGCCCGGAATCGAGTCGAGCCCCGCCGCGACGAGCTCACGGATCACCTCATCGATGCTCATCCCGAAGCGACCGGCGAAGAAATCGACCTCCGACGGCGAGAACCCGTGGATGTGGATGGGGTGGTGCTGCTTGATGTAGCGCAGCAGGTCGAGGTACCACGCGAACGGGATATAGGGGTTATGCCCGCCCTGGATCAGGATCTGCACGCCGCCCAGCGCCTTGAGCTCGTCGATCTTGCGGCCGATCTCCTCGAACGACAGGACGTAACCCTCGGCGTGCTTCGGTCGCCGGTAGAACGCGCAAAACTTGCAGTCGGCGACGCACACGTTCGTGTAGTTGATGTTCCGGTCGATGATGTAGCTGACGACGTTGTCCGGGTGCAGCGTCCAGCGCGCCTGGTCGGCGAGCGCGCCCAGCTCGAGCAGCGACGCCCGTTCGTACAGCTCCACGAAGCCGCGGAATTCGGTGGACATGCGGTCCGGCCGCATCAGGCCACCTCGAGGTAGCGGAGCGCCGCGGCCGGGGCGAGCCCGTGCGCCGCCAGCTTGGCGAAGAACGTCGCCAGGCCCGCCAGATGACGCTGGGTGAAGGCGTAATCGAGCCCCGCGAAGTACTCGCGACATTCGCCCGTCGGCACGCCCGAGACGCGATGCGCCTCGGCGGCGAGCACGTCGAGATGCGCCAGCCCCCAGTCGCGCGACTGGAGCAGCACGGCGTGAACGCGGTCCGCCGCCGCCCGGTCCACGGCGCGCCGCGCGGCCCACACGGCGAACACGAACGGCAGCCCGGTCCAGCGCTTCCACACCTCTCCCAGATCCACGCGATGGGGGTAGGCGTGCCGCGCGGCGAGCAGCAGCGCCGCGTCGCCGATCACCAGCACGGCGTCGTGCGGCAGCCGGCCCAGCGCGTCGAGGTCGGTCGCTTCGGCGCGGGCCTGCGCGTAATGCGGCCGCACGCGCCACACGTCGCGGCACAGGAGCTCGAGCAGCGCCACGCCGGTGCGCGACGAGGCGGTGAGCAGCACCGTGCGGCCGTCCAAGGTGTCGACCGGGACCTTGCTGAACAGCGCCACGCTCTTGACGGGTCCGTCGCTCGTGATCCCGATGCCCGGCAGCAGCCGCAACAGTCCGGCGTTGCGGGCGAACTCCACGGCGCTGATCACGCTCAGGTCCAGCTCTCCGGCCACCAGCAGGTCGTTCAGCTCGGCGGGGGTACCCGTGACGAGGCCCGCCGCCACGCGCACGATTCCGCGATCGATCGCGCCGTAGACCGGGAAACAGTTGATGTAGGCGATCCGGCCCAATCGCATGCAGGCCGTCCTCCTTGCCACCCCGGGCTTCTCGCCCGGGGTCAGTTGGGTCCCCTACTCCGCGCTCTCGATTGCTTGCAGCACGGGCAGGGTTCGCTGACCCCGGGCGCGAGCCTGGGGACGATGGGAGATCTCGAAGGTGGGCCCCTCCGGGCCCTCCGGCCTGACTCCGGGGACCCCGGGCTTGCGTCCCGGGTCAGTGGGCGTCCAGTCCTCGAAGGTGCGGATCGTGCGATAGAGCGAATCGCGCTCCACCGGCTCCTTCCCCGCGCCGCGGATGAGGGAGACGATCTGGTCGTAGGAGAGCCACATCGGTGTGGCGGCGCCGGCTTCGTGGTACACGCGCTCGAACACCACCGTACCCTCGAGGTCGTCGCACCCGAACGTGAGCGCCACCTGCGAGATGAACGGTGTCACCATGGGCCAGTGGGTTTTCACATGCGGGATGTTGTCGAGGACCAGACGCCCCACCGCAATGTTCTTCAGGTCGTCGAACCCCGTCGTCGCCGTGCCGGTGCGGCCCAGCGCTTCGCCCAGCTCGTTGTGGTCGGGGTGGTAGGCGAGCGGGATGTATGTGAGGAATCCGCGGGTTTCGTCCTGCAGCGCCCGCAGCGCCAGCAGGTGGTCCACGCGGTCCGCGAGCGTCTCGACGTGCCCGTAGAGCATCGTGCAGTTCGAGGGGATGCCCAGCCGGTGCGCCTCGCGGTGTACGCCGAGCCATTCCTCGCCGGAGAGCTTCTTGTCGGCGATGGTCGCGCGCGCCGCCGGGCTGAACACTTCGGCACCGCCGCCCGGGAGGCTGGTGACGCCCGCCTGCTGCATCGCGACGAGCACATCGCGCACGCTCATCCGCTCGAGGCGCGCGAGATGGGCCACTTCGACGGCGGTGAGCGCCTTGATGTGCACGCCCGGGTGGCGGGCCGCGAGGCCCCGGAACAGGTCCAGGTAATAGGACAGCCGCACCGTGGGGTGCAGGCCGCCCACGATGTGGAACTCGCGGGTCGGGTTGTCGCGCGCCGCCTCGGCTTCGGCGAACACCTCGTCCAGGCTGCGGGTATAGGCGCCCGCCTCGCGCGGCATCCGTGCGAACGAGCAGAACACGCAGGTGTTGCGCAGCACGCACACGTTGGTCGGGTTGATGTGCTGGTTCGCCGCGAACGATACGCGATCGCCGTTGTTGCGACGGTTGGCGCGGTCGGCGAGCCGGCCGATCGTCAGGAGGTCGTTGGACTGAAACAGCGCGAGCGCGTCGTCGCGGGTCAGGCGCTCGCCTCCCTGGACCTTCTCCCCGATGGGGATGAGAACCGGATCCCGGGCGGTCATGGGCGTCGGCGATTGCGGATTGCGGATTTCGGATTGCGGATTGGAAGGACCGCGTGTCGAATCCGCAATTCGCAATCCGCAATCCGCAATTTCATGCGGCCCGGCGGATGGCGAGCGTCACGTTGTGCCCGCCGAACCCGAAGGAATTCGACAGGGCCACGTCCACCGGCCGCTTCACGACTTTGTTGGGCGCGGAGTCGAGGTCGCAGGCGGGATCGGGCGTGAACTGGTTGATCGTCGGGGGGATGGTCCCGCGCTGCACCACCAGGGCGCACACCGCCGCCTCGAGGGCGCCGGCCGCCCCCAGCAGGTGACCGGTCATCGACTTGGTGGAGCCGAAGACCAGCTTACGGGCCTGCTCGCCGAACACCGCCTTCACGGCGGCCGTCTCGGCGGCGTCGCCGTGCGGCGTGGACGTGCCGTGCGCGTTGATGTAGCCGACCTCCCGCATCCCGACCCCGCCGTCCTTCAACGCCAGCCGCATGGCCTCCTGCGCTCCCGAGCCGTCGGGTGCCGGGGCGGTGATGTGGTGCGCGTCCGCGCTCTGGCCGAACCCCACGACCTCGGCGTAGATCTTCGCTCCACGTCGCCGGGCGTGCTCCCACTCCTCGAGGATCAGCACCCCCGCGCCGTCGCCCATCACGAATCCGTCCCGGTCCTTGTCGAACGGGCGGCTGGCGGTCTCCGGGCTGTCGTTGCGTTCGGACAGCGCTTTCATGTTCGCGAAGCTGGCGACCGCGAGCGGCGTGATGGCGGCTTCCGCCCCGCCCGCGATCATGATGTCCGCTCGATCGTGGCGGATCAACTCGAGCGCATCCCCCACGCTGTGGGCGGACGACGCGCACGCCGACACCGTGCAGTAGTTCGGCCCCTGCGCGCCGTAGCGCATCGAGATCAGCGCCGCGGCCACGTTCGGCATGTACATGGGCACGAAGAACGGGGACACACGGCTCGGTCCCTTCTCGAACAGGGCGCGGCAGTTCTCTTCGAAGGTCTGCAGCCCTCCGGTGCCCGTGCCGATCAGGACGCCCACCCGCTTCAGGTTCACCGTCTGCCAGCTGGCGGCCAGGCAGGCGTCGGCCACGGCCTGCTCCGCGGCGCCGATCGCGAACTGGGCGAACAGATCGTAGCGGCGGATTTCCTTCTTGTCGAGGAACCGCGCCGGGTCGAAGCCCTTCACCTCGCACGCGAACTTCACGGGGCTCTGCGCCGGGTCGAACCGCGTGATCGGCCCGGCCCCCGAGCGGCCCCCGAGCAGGCCGTCCCACGTGCTCTGGACATCCGTTCCCAACGGCGTCACGAGCCCCAGGCCCGTGATCGCGACCCGGCGCGTCATGCGGCTATTTCCCCATCTTTTCGTGCAGGTACTGCAGCGCCTGCCCCACGGTGCGCAGCTTTTCGGCTTCCTCGTCGGGGATGTCGATGTCGAATTCTTTTTCGAACGCCATCACCAGCTCCACGGTGTCGAGGCTGTCCGCGCCCAGGTCTTCCATGAAGCTCGCGTCGGACGTCAGCTTGTTCCGTTCGACGCCCAGCTCTTCGACGATGATGTCCTTGACCTTCTCTTCGAGCTGCTTCATGTCCATTGCCATGGGTGTCCTCAAAGGAGGTGTGGGAAAAAGGTCACAGCACCATCCCGCCATCGACGACCAGCACCTGACCCGTAATGTAGCTCGCGAAGTCGGATGCGAGAAAGAGCACCGCCGCCGCGACGTCCGTGCCCTCGCCCAGCCGGCCCAGGGGGATCGCCCCGATCAATGCGTCCCGCGCCTCGCCATGGATGGCGCGCGTGAGCTCCGTATCGATGAACCCCGGGGCCACCGCGTTCACGAGCACATTGCGCGAGGCCAGCTCCTTGGACACCGCCTTGGTGAAGCCGATCAACCCCGCCTTCGACGCCGTGTAGTTCGCCTGCCCCTTGTTGCCGGCGATGCCGACCACGCTCGTGATGTTGACGATCCGGCCCCAGCGCCGCTTGATCATGCCGCGGGCGGCGTGCTTCGTCACCAGGAACGCCCCCTTCAAATTGATGTCGAGGACCGTGTCCCAGTCGTCCTCGCCGATCCGGAACAGCAGGTTGTCGCGGGTCGTGCCCGCGTTGTTCACGAGCACGTCGACGCGCCCGAAATCCCGCTCCACGGCGGCGACCACCGTTTCCACCTGCCCCGCGTCGGCGACGTCGCAGGCGTACCCTTGGCCCGTGCCGTCGCCCAGCGCCTTGGCCGTCTCCTGGGCCCGACCGCCGTCGCGCGCCAGGACGGCGACGCGGGCGCCCGCGCGCGCCAACGTCTGCGCGATCGCGTGGCCGATCCCGCGGGTCCCCCCCGTCACGATGGCGACCTTCCCGGTGAGGTCGATCTTCATACCAACCGCCCCGATTGCGGATTGCGGATTGTGGATTGCGGATTCGCGGTTGGGAGTTCGCTGCGCCAAATCCGCAGTCCGCAATCCACAATCCGCAATCGATTCAAGCCGCCTCCAGGAACTTCGCCACCTCATCGGCCGTCCCCAGCGAGACCACGCTCGCCCCCGCCACGATGCGCCGCAGCAGCCCGGCGAGAACGTTGCCCGGACCGATTTCGATGAAGCGGGTGGACTCGCCCGCATCCGCGAGCTCGGCCGCGCGCTGCATGCAGGCCACCCAGCGGACCGGCGCGGTGAGCTGGTCGGCGAGCAGGCGGCGCGCGCGGGCGGCGTCGCGTACGGGCTCCGCGGTCGCGTTCGCGACGACCGGAAACGCCGGATCGCGGAACGGCGCGTGCTCGAGCGCCACGCGCAGTTGATTGGCCGCCGGGGCCATGAGCGAGGAATGAAACGCGCCACTCACCTTGAGCGGGATCACCCGTTTGGCCCCCCGCCGTTTGCAGGCGTCGCCGGCCCGGGCCACGGCGTCGGGGTCGCCCGAGATGACGGTTTGGTCGGGGGCGTTCAGGTTCGCCGGGACGGCCACCGCGTCGCCCGTCGATGCCTCGCGGCACGCGGCCTCGACCTCGGCCGTGGCGAGCCCGAGCACGGCCGCCATGGTCCCAGGGCGCGCCGTGCCCGCCTGGTGCATCAGCTCGCCGCGGCGCCGCACGAGGGCCGCGGCGTCGGTCGCCGGCAGCGCGCCGGCCGTCACGTAGGCCGAGTACTCGCCCAGCGAGTGTCCGGCGGCGGCGACGGCGGGCCCGGGGGTCGCGGGGCCCACCACGGCGAACACGGCGACGGTGTGCGCCAGGATCGCCGGCTGCGCATTGTGGGTGGCCGTCAGCTCGTCCTCGGGCCCGTCGAACATCAGGCGGCTGAGGGAGACCGCCAGGGCCTCGTCGATCGCGCCGAGCGCGTCGCGCGCCGCCGGGAATCGTGCGGCGAGGTCTTTGGCCATCCCGACTTTTTGGGCGCCCTGCCCGGGGCACAACCAGATCGTGTTGCCCGCGGCTACCACTGCACCACCAGGCTCGCCCAGGTGAAGCCCGCGCCGAACGCGCTGAACATCACCTTCATGCCCGGTTGGAGGCGACCGCCGCGCACCGCCTCGTCGAGCGCGATCGCCACCGACGCCGCCGAAGTGTTGCCGTAGCGGTCCACGTTCACGTAGACCTTGTCCATGGGGAGGCCGGCGTGCTTGGCCGTGGCTTCGATGATCCGGATGTTCGCCTGGTGGGGAATGAGGAGATCGATGTCGCCGCTCGTGAGGCCGGCGCGCTCGAGCGCCTTGTCGCACGCGTCCGCCATCGACAGCACCGCCGCCTTGAACACCTCGCGTCCCGCCATCTTGATGTAGTACGAGTGGTCCGTGAGCAGGGCTTGATCGGGCGGGTGGGCGGCGCCGCCGCCCGGGCGGTAGAGCAGCTCGGCGAGCGTGCCGTCCGATTTCATGTAGCTCGAGAGAATGCCCCGGCCGGCGCGGCTGGGGCGCACCAGCGTCGCGCCGGCGCCGTCGCCGAACAGCACCGCGGTGCTGCGGTCGCTCCAGTCCATGATGGCGGTGAGCTTCTCGGATGCGACCACGAGCACGTGCCGGGCCTGCTCGCTCGCCACGAGCCCCTCCGCGACGTTGAGCGCGTAGAGGAAGCCGGTGCAGGCTGCCCCCACGTCGAAGGCCGCCGCGTGTTTCGCGCCCAGCAGGGCCTGGAGATCGCACGCCTGGGAGGGCAGCAGTCGGTCGGGGGAGCAGGTCGCCAGCACCACGGCATCGAGGTCGAGCGGCGTGAGTCCGGTCTCCTTGAGCACCTGCTCCGCGGCCGCCTTCGCCATGCAGGCGTTCGACTCGTCCGGGCCCGCGACCCGCCGCTCCCGGATCCCGGTGCGCTCGCGGATCCACTGGTCCGACGTGTCGAGCTTGCTCGAGAACTCGTCGTTCGTCATCACGCGTTTGGGCGTGTACCGACCCGTGGCCACGAGCTCCGCGATGGGGCGCTTCATCGCGGTGCACCTCCCTCGGCGAGCTCCGCCACGATGTCCTGATCGAGGTGGCTCGTCACCATCTGGGCCGCGACGCGCACGGCGTTCTTGATCGCGCGCGCCGGCGAGGCACCGTGACAGATGATCACGACCCCTTTCACGCCGAGCAGCGGCGCGCCGCCCTGCTCCGAGTAGTCCAGGAACTTGAACAGCTGCTTCGCTTCGGGCCGGCCCAGCACGTCGGGGAACGCCTGCGTCATCATGCCCATGAACATGCGGCCGGCGGATTCGTAGAACTTGAGGACCACGTTCCCGACGAAGCCGTCGCACACCACCACGTCGATCCGGCCCTGCTTGCATTGACCCGCCAGGATGTCCCGGCCCTCGACGTTGCCGACGTAGCGAATGCCCGCCGTCTGCTTGAGGAGCTGGTGCGCTTCCTTCACGACGGCATTGCCCTTCTCGTCCTCCTCGCCCACGTTGAGGAGGCCGACGCCGGGCCGCGACTGGTCCAACACGTCGCGTACGTACACCGAGCCGAGGTGGGCGAAGCCCACCAGCTCGCGCGCGTCGCAGTCCACGTTGGCGCCGCCATCGAGCACCAGGACGGGATGCGCGGCCGTGGGAAAGAGCGCGCCGATCGCCGCGCGCTGCACGCCTTCGTGCAGGCGGAGCATCAGGGTCGCGGCCGCCATCACGGCCCCGGTGTTCCCGGCCGAGATGAACGCATCGCTCGTGCCCTGCTTCTGGAGGCCGATCCCGACGGCGACGGACGAGCGGGGCTTGCCCTTGACGGCGGCCAACGGCTTCTCGCCCATGCCGACCACCTCCGGTGCCTCGACGATCTCGAGGCGGTCGCGATCGACCGCGCCGAGCGTCTTCAGCGCGGCCTCGATATCGCGGGTCCGCCCCACGAGCTGGATCCGGAACGTGGGAGGAAACTCGCGCAGCGCCTGGACCGCGCCCTCGACCTCCACGCGCGGGGCGTCGTCCCCGCCCATGGCATCCAGCGCGATGCGGATCACCGTTAGGCGTCCTCTACCGCTACCCGCTGCTCGTCGCGGTAATAGCCGCAGGTGGGACACACCCGATGCGGGCGCTTCAAGTCGCCGCACCGCGGGCAGGGTTGCAGCGCGATGGGAGCCGCCTTGTAATGGGTGCGGCGGGCGCGCTTCTTCCGCTTGGAGGTCCTTCGCTTCGGTACGGCCATGGAATCGTCCTCTTTCAGTCGCGGAGCTTGGGCTTCAAGGCGGTCAGGCCGCTCCAGCGTTGGTCCGCCGCCGGCGGGCAGCCGCAGGGGCCCGCGTTCAAGTCCGTGCCGCAGCGCGGGCACAGGCCGCGGCAGTCGTCTCGACACACGATCCACTGAGGCACGGCCAGCAGCAGCTCCTCACGCAGGGCGACGCGGAGATCGATCGCCGTCGCGTCCCGCGCCAGGGAATAGGAGCTCGGGTCCTCCAGGGCATCCGGATCCTGGGAAAACAGGGCGTCCACGTCCGCGACCACCGGGACGGTGACGGCGGCAAGGCAGCGCCTGCATTCCCCGGCCATCCGGGTGCGGAGCGACGCTCGCCAGTAGAAACGCCCTTCACCGGCCGCCTGCAAGCGGCCTGCCACGCGCACCGGCTCGGCAAGGGCGACGTTGACCCCCTCGAACAGCGGGTCATTCCCTGCGAGTTGGCCCGGCGTGTCCACCGGGCCCCGGGCGAGCTCCCGCAGGTCGACCTGTAACATGCGAAACCGAAGCTAAACCGTTGTGGGACTTGCGTCAAGCGAACTAGTGGCGGCCTCCCGAGAGCTCCCGCAACTCCCCCTCGGCGAAGAAAAAGGCCACTTCCCGGGCGGCGTTTTCGGGCGAGTCCGAGGCGTGGATCGCATTCCGCTCCTTGGATTCGGCGTACAGCTTGCGCACGGTGCCGGGCTTCGCTTCGGCGGGGTCGGTCGCGCCGATGACCTCGCGTAACCGAGCGACCGCATCGTCGCGCTCGAGCGCGAGGGCCAGTGCCGGTCCGGACGTCATGAAGGTCACGAGCGAGCGGTAGAACGGGCGCTCGCGATGCACTTCATAGAACCCCGCCGCCTGGGCGCCGGTGAGCTTCACGAGACGCGCGGCGCGGATCACGAATCCCGCGCCCTCCAGGTGCGCCAGGATCTTGCCCGTGTAGCCCGCGCCCACGGCGTCGGGCTTGATGATGGCGAGTGTGAGCATGCTGGGAGCTGGGGTTAGGGAGCGATGAGGCGGCGGACCACGTCGGCCCGGGTCAGGAACCCGACGACCACGCCCTCGCGTACCACGGGGAAGCGATCGACGTCCTTCGAGCTCATCAGGTTGGCGACGTCCGACAGGGTCTGGTCCTCCGCCAGACAGAGCACTGAGCGCCCCATGGCTTCCTTGACGGGAATGAGCCGCGGGTCCGCCGAACCTCGCTGCAGCTGCGAACGCGTGGGCGCCCGGAACTCACCGCTCTTGGTCCGCTGCACGAAATCGGGGATCAAGTACCGCAACAGCTCGCGATGCGTGACCATGCCGATGAGCGAGCCGCCCTCGTCCACCACCGGCATGGCGCGGATGTCGCGCTCCACCATGAGGTGGGCCACCTCTCCCAAGGTCCGGTCCGGGCCGACCGTGATGGCGTGCGGCGTCATCACGTCTCGTACGGTGAGCTGGCTCGGCAGCTCGACGGCATCGAGCGCCGGGAGCGCCAGCACCTGCTCGGGCGTGCGCGCAGCCAGGAGCGCCAGGACGTTGTCCGGGCTCGAGAGCGTGCGCGCGAAGGCTCCGACCACCTGCAGGTACAGCGCCGCCTCGCGCAGTGGCGCGACGATGAAAATCACGACCCGGGCAGCGCGGTGCGGATCCTTCTCCCAACGGATCGGCGTGGGAGAGATGCCGAGCGCCGTCACGAGGCCGCGCACGGCCTCCGTGCGAAAGTGGGGCAGGAAGGCGTGCTCTCCCACACTCAACATGTCCTCGGGCCAGGTGTGCCGGATCACGGCGCTCAAGCGGTGGGGGTCGGCCACCGCGCCGCTCTCCACGAGACGCTCGGTCAGGCGCTCGGTGGCCTCTTTCACCGTGCCGGCGCTCAGGGGGACGATGATGTGCTCCGCCTTCAGGACGTCGCGCAGCTTCACAGTCGTTCCTTGAGGAGGGTCACGACGTCCGCCGGGCGCTTCATGACGGCGATGCCGGCGCGGGCGAACGCCGCCATCTTTTCGGCCGCCGTGCCGCTCGATCCCGCAATGATGGCCCCGGCGTGCCCCATGCGACGGCCCGGCGGCGCGGTCTGCCCCGCGATGAACCCGATCACCGGCTTGGACATCGCCTGCTGGATGAAATCGGCGGCCAGCTGCTCGTCCGTGCCCCCGATCTCTCCGATCATGACCACCGCGTCGGTGTCGGGGTCCGCCTGGAACGCCGAGAGGCAGTGGATGAAGCTGGTCCCGATGAGCGGATCGCCCCCGATGCCCACGCACGTGGACTGCCCGTAGCCCGCCCCCGAGAGCTGGTGCACGATCTCGTAGGTGAGCGTCCCGCTGCGCGACACCACGCCGATCCGGCCCGGACGGCAGATATTGCCCGGGATGATGCCCACTTTGGAGCGAGACGGGGAGATCAGTCCGGGGCAGTTCGGACCGATCAGACGGGCACCACGCTCGTGCAGGTACGGCAGCACGCGGGTCATGTCCAGCACCGGAATCCCCTCGGTGATGCACACGATGAGCGCGATACCGGCGTCGGCCGCCTCGAAGATGGCGGACGCGGCGACGGCGGCAGGAACGTAGATGATCGACGTGTTGGCCCTGGTCTCGGCGACGGCGTCGGCCATGGTGTCGAAGACGGGAACGACGCCGTCGAACACCTGACCGCCTTTCCCGGGCGTGACGCCGGCGACCACCTTGGTGCCGTACCCGAGCATCTGCCGCGTGTGGAACGAGCCGTCGCGACCGGTGATTCCCTGCACCACCAGGCGCGTCTGCTGGTCGACGAAGATGCTCACGCCGTCCTCGCCTTCGCCACCGCCTGCTTGACGGCCTCGTCCATGTCGCTGAGGGCGGAGAAGCCCGCCTTGGTAAGAATCTCGATGGCAAGCTCCTCGTTCGTGCCCGTGAGACGGATCACCAGCGGCACCTTGAGCGCCAACTGCCCCGTGGCCTGCACGATGCCGTTCGCCACGTCGTCGCCGCGCGTGATGCCGCCGAAGATATTGAAGAGGATGGCGCGGACGCTCGGGTCCGCGGTGATGATCCGGAGGGCGCTGACCACCTTCTGTGGGTCGGAGCTGCCGCCGATGTCGAGGAAGTTCGCCGGCTCGCCGCCGTAGTACTTGACGAGGTCCATCGTCGCCATCGCGAGCCCGGCGCCGTTGACGCAACACCCCACCGAGCCGTCGAGCTTGATGAACGTAAGGCCCGCCTCGCGCGCCGCGACTTCGGAGGGCGCTTCCGCGCTCGTGTCGCGCAACGCCGCCAGCTCGGGGTGCCGGGTCAGCTCGTTGTCGTCGATCACGATCTTGGCGTCCAGCGCGGCGAGCGCGCCGTCCCGGGTCGTCGCCAGCGGGTTGATCTCGGCGAGCGAGGCGCCGACGGCGTAGAACGCCCCGTAAAGCCGTTGCATGATGTCCGCGGCCGCCCGTGCCCGCGTCAGGTCCCCGTAGAGCTTGAGGGCCACGCCGAGGGCCTGATGCGGGAGCACGCCGTAGCGTGGGTCGACGGCGAGGCGGTGGATCTTCTCCGGGGCCTGGACCGCCACCTCCTCGATGTCGACGCCGCCCGCGGCGCTCACCATCAGCATGGGGCGCTGCGACGCACGGTCCACGACGATGCCCAGGTAGCTCTCGGCGGTGATCTCGGCGGCCGGTGCGATGAGCACACGCTGCACCACGAGCCCTTTGATCGTCATGCCGAGGATCTTGGCGGCGTGCGCGGCGGCCTCGGCCGCGTCGCGGGCCAGCTTGACGCCACCGGCCTTGCCGCGGCCCCCGGCATGCACCTGCGCCTTGACGACCACCGCCCCGCCCAACCGCGCAGCGATGGCGCGGGCCTGGTCGGCGCTCGTGGCGACCTCGCCCGGGGGAACCGGAATGCCGTGGCGCCGCAGGATATCACGCGCCTGGTACTCGTGCAGGTTCACGCTGGCTCCCTGGTGACCGTCGTGCCGGCCTCGCCCGCGAGCGCCGCCAGGCCTTGCGACAGCTCGGCGATGACGGCGCGCCCGCCGCCGGCGCGCACGAAGTCGGCCGCGGCCTCGACCTTGGGGCGCATGCTGCCGGTGCCGAGCTCGGTGCCGGCGAGCAAGTGATCCGCGGTCGCTAGGTCGAGGCGCCGGATGGCGCGCTGGTACGCCGTGCCGTATCCGTGGTACACGGCGTCGACGTTGGTGAGAATCAGCAGGACATCGGCCTCGATATCGCGACCGAGGATTGCCGCGACCCGGTCCTTGTCGGCGACCGCGTCGATGCCCTCGAGTCGCAGCGCGGGGTCGTCATACACCGGGGGGCCGCCGCCCCCGCAGGCGACGACGATGTGTCCGGCGGCGACGAGGTGACGGATCATGTCGCGCTCGACGACCGCGATGGGCTTCGGGCTCGGCGCGAGCCGCCGCCAGCGGCCCGGCTGCTCCTCCTTCACGGCGACACCGCGCGCCTGCAGCCGCGCCACGCGCACCGGATCGAGCGCGTGGCCGATCGGCTTGGTGGGAGTTCGTAGATTGGCGTCGTTCGCATCGCACAGCGTCTGGCTGATGACGGTGACCACCTGGCGCGTGACGCCCGCACGGGCCAACGCGTTTTGCAGCGACTGCTGAATCATGTACCCCATCCACCCCGCCGTCGCCGCGACCAGCACCCCCAGCGGCAGCGGCTCGACCTGGTCGGCGGCGATCTCGTTGCGCGCGAGGTCGTCTCCCACCTGCGGGCCGTTGCCGTGCACGAGGGAGATCCGCCACCCGGCCCGCGCCAGATCCACGATTGGCACGAGGCTGGCGCGGGTGTGCCGGAACTGATTCGCGATCGTGGGGCGCTCCCCCGGCGGAGCGACGGCGTTGCCGCCGAGGGCGACGACGATGGTGCCCGGATGCACGGCGGCGAGAACCTACCGGCGGTCGGGGGCCGGAGCAAGCTTCCGGCGCCCGATGCCGAGCAGCTCTTTCAGCTGGCCGTAGACGCGGCCGAACGTCTCGAGGTCGCCCGCGGCCAGGGCCGCGTCGGCCTGGGCCGCGAGGCGCCGCGCCTGCTGCCACCGCGCCACGAGCGTCGTGTCGGCGACCGCGCGCGCGCCGCTGCCGAGGGCCAGCAGCGCCCGCAGCGCCGCGGCCCGGCCCCGGCCCTGGCCGCGGCGCTCGCCCCACGACAGGAACAGCGTGTCGATGCCCACCGGCGGCGCGCCCGTGGACGGCTCGGCGAAGAGGGCCTGCTCGAGTAGCAACCCGCCGGCGGCGTTCCACAGGCGGGGAACGCCCGGAGCCGTGGTGGTGGGGGACCCGACGAGTGGGGGCGGGAGCCGCACTGCGGGGCTCGGCTGCCACAGCAGCACGCGCGGACCCGCGGGGAGCATCGTCGCGGCCACGAGCGCGGCGAACGTGCTCCCGGCCTCGAACCCCTGCCCGGTCCAGGGGCCGGATCCGGGCCCGGGGGCGTCCACCCCCCCGTCGGCCGTCGGGGCGACCAGGTCGTACGGGTCTCGGGGGCGCGCGGTCCACTCGGTCGTGTCGGAGCGCCAGCGCCGAATCAGCGTCGTGGCCGCGCGGAAGGTGCGGCCGGGGAACGGCAGTTGGCTGCTCACCGCGGCCGGGAGGCTGTCGAGCGGTTGAATGAGCGGAGCGAGCACGGCGGCCCAGGCGACCGCGAGCGAGTCGGCACCGGGGGCGAGGTAGAGCCTGGTGTCTCCGCGCGCGGCGTTCACCATGCCGACCAGCGCCGCGCGCAGATAGCGCAGCGTGCGCCCCTCGGACTCCACCGCGCGGGCGAGGGGAAACGCGTCCGCTTCGAGGTAGCCGTAGGACACCCACCAGAGCGCTTTGTTGGCCACGACTGGGGTGGCGGCGTCGAACGCCGCGTACGGCGCGAGCCGCCGCAATCGCTCCGTGACGTCCCGTCGCCACAGCAGGACCAGACCGTCCGTCTCGCGGCGTGCGAGCGCCGGGCTTTGCAGCACCCAGGCGAGGGCGGTACGCCGCCACCAGTCGCTGAGCGGGATTCCGGTCCGGCGCAGCGCGGGCCACGTGTCGGGTGCCGCGATCGCGAACTCGCGGAATGCCGGTCCGAACCAGCCGACGGAGTCGTGCGTGGGAAGAGGCTCGAAATCGAGGACGGTGTCGTCCTCGACGGCTGCGATCGGCCGCCCGGCCCGGGCCCAGGTACCGCGGTGGAGCGCCGTCCAGTCCGGCGGAGGCTGGGTGCGCGCGATGGCCTCCAGGTCGGGAGCAGGCGCGACGACCCACGTGGCGCGCCCACCCGCCAGGGAGTGCGCGGACAGGGCCGCGGCGGCGGGCTTGTCGCCTGGCCCGAGCAGCTCGCGGTGCTGCCACGCCGCCGCCATGACGCGCGAGGCGTTCCACGCCGGCATCGCGGTGACCGCCGCATCGGGGCTCGGGAAGCCGGGAGGAGGGCGCTCCGCCGGCGCCGTCACACCGAACGCGAGCTCCTCCAGCTCGCGCGCGGCCGCCGCGCGCGCCGTGTCGGCAAGCGGCCCCGCGGCCCCGCGGCCGCCGCGTCCGGACAGCGAGCTCGGAATCAGGACGAATCCGAGCAACGACGCCGCCAGCAAGGCTCCCCATGCGCCGAGCAGCAGCGCGGGCCTCTCGCGCACTCCCCACACCACGCTCGCCGCGGTCGCCGCCGCCCCAAGCGCGACAACGACCGGGGCTGCCGTGAGCCGGGCATCGCGCGCGCCGCCCGTGAGGTCGCCATGCAGTCCGGCCACCGTCTGGGCGGGATCGAGCACGGCGCCCCACGTGAGCGTCACGGCGAGCAGCGCGAGCAACACGCCGAGGTGCGCCCGCGCGTGCGCGTTGGCGGACGGCAGCCACCGCCGGAACCGCAGCGATCCGATCCCGGCGTACAGCAGCCCGACGACGACGGTGGCCGAGCTCACGGCCGCGAGCGCGAGACCTCGCAGCCGTTCGCTCCAGGGCAGTGTCCCGAGGTAGTAACCCACGTCGCGGTGCAGCACTGGATCGCTGACGCCGAAGCGGACGCCGTGCGCCGCGATCACGGCGCTCATCCACCAGTCGCGCGTCCCCAGCGCGAGGAGGAAGCCGAACACCAGGCCGCTCGCGACGGTGCCCGCGAGCAGGGCCGGTTGCGGCACGACCTGAACGATCTCGAGATCGCCGAGCCGACGGGACAGCTGCATCGAGCCGATCGACCGGTACACGAACAGCAGGTTGCTCGTGCCCCACGCGACGGTCGCGAGTAGCAGCAGCCCGGACACCAGGCGCGCGACGTCCCGGGCCTTGAGATAGGCGCCGCCGCCCGGGAGACTGGTGGCCCACACCCGCTCCGCCGTTTCGAACGCGGCCCAGCGCCCTCCCACGAGTATCACCACCAGCAATCCGACGGCGACGAGCAACGCCCAGCGACGGGCGGCTTGCCTCACGCGCGATCGCTCTGGGCGGCAAGCCAGCCTTCGACCTCCGCCCGGTAGGCGGCGAGCGCCGCGGCGCTCGCCGCTTCGAAGCGGAGCACGAGCACCGGCTGCGTGTTGGACGCGCGTAACAGCCCCCACCCCTCGTCAAAGGTGATGCGGACTCCGTCCAGCGTGGCGACGGGATACTTGGCGGCGAAGTGGCGCGCGGCTCGCTCGACGACGGCGAACTTACGCTCGTCGGGGCAGTCCACCCGCAGCTCCGGGGTGGAGACGGTCGCGGGGAGGTCCGCGAAGTGCCGCGACAGCGGTCCGCCCTGCTCCGCCAGGTAGCGGAGCAGGCGCGCCGCGGCGAAGAGTGCGTCGTCGAAGCCGTACCAGTCTCCCCCGAAGAACATGTGGCCGCTCATCTCCCCAGCGAGGGGAGCGTGTGTCTCCTTCATCTTCTGTTTGATGAGGGAATGACCCGTCTTCCACATGGTGGGCTGGAGACCGACGCGGGCGAGCTCGCGCGGCAGCACCTCGGAGCACTTCACGTCGAAGATCACGGGGTGGCCGGGGCCCATGCGGCGCGCCAGATCGCGGCCGAGCAGCACCAGCAGCTGGTCGCCGAGCACCGCCCTCCCCTGCTCGTCCACGGCGCCGATGCGGTCGCCGTCGCCGTCGAACGCGATGCCCAGCTCCGCCCCTTCGCGTCGCACCGCCGCCTGCAGGTCGTGGAGGTTCTCGAGCACCGTGGGGTCGGGGTGATGGTTTGGGAACGTCCCATCCGAGGTGCAGAATAACGGCACGACGTCCGCACCGAGCTCCCGGAGGGTCTCCACGGCCACGAGGCTCGCCACGCCGTTGCCGCAATCCACGACGACCTTGACCCGCCGGGGGAGTGGCCCGTTGCGTTGCACGATCGCGGCGCGATAGCGCGCCAACACGGAGTCGTCGACGCCGCGCGAGCCGCCGGCGCGGCCGGGTGTGCGATCGTCTTCGATCAGGCGCCGCAGACCCTGGATGGCCGCGCCGGCGACCGACTCGGCGCCGAGCACGAGCTTGAAGCCGTTGAACTCGGGCGGGTTGTGCGACCCGGTGACCTGGACGCCGCCGTCGACGTTCAGGACGTGGGTGGCGAAGTACAGCGCGGGCGTCGGCAGCTCGCCGACGTCCAGCGCGAGGCCGCCCACGGCCTCGATCCCGGATAGCACGCCGTGGGCCAGGGCGGCGCCGGAGGGCCGGTTGTCGCGTCCCACCGCGAGGCGGGGGGCGCGACCGAAACGCTCCCAGCCGAGCGTCGCGACCGCCTGTCCGATGGCGCGCGCGACTTCGGGACGCAGCTGGTCGCCCACGATGCCGCGGATGTCGTACTCGCGGAAGATCGAGGCCGGGAGCTGCACTGGACCCCGGCGCCTCAGCGGCCCGTGGCGGGCGTCGCCGCGCGGGCCGGTGGCACGATCGCGCTGGATCTCGCCAGGTCGAGCAGCGGGTTCGGGCGAACGCCGAGCACGAGCAACCCGACGACGCACGCCGCCACGACGACGGCGGCCGGGCGGCCGAGCCGCACCCCGGCATGGGCCTGGTCGAACGGCTGGGGCTTCATGTACATCGCCATGATCACCGGCAGATAGTAGCCCGCGGATACGACACTCGTAAGCACCAGGATCGCGGCGAGCACGTTCTCGTGCGCCATCGTCGCCGCGACCAGGATGTACCACTTGCCGATGAAACCGGCGGTCCCCGGAAATCCCAGCAGGGACAGCATACAGACCGCGAGCGCCAGGGCGAGCCACGGCCGGCGCTGGCCCAGGCCAGCGAGGTCGTCGATCCGGACGTCCCGCTCGCCTTCCCGCCCCTGGGCGGCGAGCAACGCGAACGCCGCGAGGGTGACGAGCGTGTAGGCGAAGAGATAGGCCAGCAGCGCCGCCGACCCCGCCCAGCTGGCGGCAGCGACCGCCACCAGCAGGTACCCGGCATGGGCGACGGACGAGTACGCGAGCATGCGCTTCACCGTATGCTGGGCCAGCGCGATGAAGTTGCCCACGACCATCGTCGCGACCGCGAGCCACCACACGATCGGCTTCCACGCGGTCACGCCGCCGAACGCCTCGACCAGCACGCGGAACAGCGCGGCGAACGCGGCGGCTTTCACTGCAGTGGCCATGTAACCCGTCACGGGCGTGGGTGAGCCGTCGTATACGTCGGGCGCCCACATGTGGAACGGCACCGCCGCCACCTTGAAGCCGAACCCCACGAGCACCAGTCCCAGACCGATGAGGAGCATCGGGCTCTGCACGAGGGACAGCGAGCGCACCTGGGCGGCGATCTGCGTCAAGTTGGTGGTCGCGGTGGCGCCATACACGAGAGCGATGCCATACAGCAGGAACCCGGATGCGAATGCCCCGAGCAGAAAGTACTTGAGCGCCGCCTCGGCGGCGGCGCCGCTCCGGCGATCGATCCCCGCGAGCACGTACACCGACACCGACATCAGCTCGAGGCCGAGGAAAACCACCATCAAGTCCTCCCCCCCCGCCATGAGCATCATCCCGAGGGTCGCAAACAGGAGCAGGACGTAATACTCGGGCACGAGCAGCCCTTCGCGCTCCAGGTAGTCGAACGAGACGAGCACGGTGAGCCCCGCGGCGGCGAGAAACAGCCCGTCCGTGACGAAACGGAAGTCGTCTACCGCGATCATGGACGGCGGGCCCGCCGCCCGCGCGGTGTGCCACCACAGCCACCACACCGCCACCCCGCCGGCCACGAGGCCGGTCAGGGTCACCCAGCCGGCAATCCGCAGGTCCCGGCCGCTCGTGTGGCGCCAGGCCGTCACGAGCAGGACGAGCATGCCCGCCGCGGTCAGCGTCAGCTCGGGCAAGAGGGCGCGCGCCAGGTCGCCGGTGCTCGTCAAGTCGAGATTCATCGCGTCGCCGTGAACGTCGCGGCGTCGAGCCGGACCGATTGGACGAGGTTCTTTGCGGCGGGCTCCATCCGGCGCAGGATCGGCGCGGGGTACACGCCGATCCACACGATGCACGCGAGCAGCGGCACCAGCACGGCGATCTCGCGCGGCGACAGGTCGCGGAGCTGCTCGTTCTCGGGCTTGTCCAGCGGGTTGTAGATGACGCGCTGCAGGGCCGGCAGCAGGTACATCGCCGCCACGATCACGCCCGTCGCCGCGACGATGGCCGCGCGCGGATAGGTCGGGAACGCGCCCAGCAGCACCAGGAACTCGCCGACGAACCCGTTGGTGCCCGGGAGGCCGATCGAAGAGAGCGACACGATCGTGAGGGCTGCCGCGAGCAGCGGCACGACCTTCGCGATGCCGCCGAACGCGTCGATCAGGCGGGAGTGGCGCCGCTCATACAGCATCCCAGCGAGGAAGAACAGCGCTCCCGTGGAGATGCCGTGGTTGATCATCACGAGCAGGGCGCCCTGGACGCTCTGGAGCGTGAGGGCCCAGATCCCCAGCATCACGAAGCCGAGGTGCGCCACCGATGAGTAGGCGATGAGCTTCTTGAAGTCGGGTTGGACCATCGCCACCAGGCCGCCGTACACGATCCCGATCAGGGCGAGCGTCACGATCCCCGCCTGGATCGCGGGGTGCAGGGCCACGCTGGGGAACAGCGGCAGCGCAAACCTGAGGAACCCGTAGGTCCCCATCTTGAGCAGCACCCCCGCGAGGATCACCGAGCCGGCGGTGGGGGCTTCCACGTGCGCGTCCGGGAGCCAGGTGTGGAACGGGAACATCGGCACCTTGATGGCGAACGCCAGGAAGAAGGCACCGAACAGCCAGAAGGCCGCGGGCCCGAGGCCGCCCAGGTGGGCGGTCAGGTACGCGTACGAGAAGGAATAGAGGCCCGTCTGCTGGCCGACGCGCAAGACGAGCACCAGGATCGCGACCAGCATCAACAGCGATCCGAAAAACGTATAGATGAAGAACTTGATGGCGGCGTACAGGCGACGCTCCCCGCCCCACACGCCGATGATGAAGTACATCGGGATGAGCATCACCTCCCACATCACGTAGAACAGGAACAGATCGAGCGACACGAACACGCCGATCATCCCCGACGTGAGCACCAGCATCAGCGCGTAGAACCCGCGCTGCCGCGTGGTGATGTAGGCGTAGCTGCCCAGCACCGACAGTGGGACCAGGAACGTCGTGAGCAGCACCATGAACAGCGAGATGCCGTCCACGCCGACCGTGTACCGGATGCCCCAGGCGGGAATCCACGGCAGGTCCAGCACGAACTGCATGCCCGCGGCCGGCTGGAAGGTCCACCACAGCGGAACCGAGATGACGAACTCCACGAGACTCGCGGCCAGGGCCACGTGTTTCGCCCAGCGCTCGGGCACGAGCAGCACGCCCGCGGCGGCGACGACGGGCCAGCCGAGGAGCGCGGTGAGCACCGCTTGCGAGTACATGGGCTAGCGCACCACTGCGCCCACCACGGCGAGCACGCCGACCACGAACAGGACGACGTACACGCCGACTTCCCCGGTCTGCAGCCGGCTCCCCACCCACCCCAGGGCACGCGATGCGGCCGCCGTCCCGTTCACGAGCAGTCCGTCCACCAGCCGCTTGTCCACGATCTTCCACAGCACCTCGCGCGACAGCCACAAGACGGGTCGCACGACGATCGCGTCGTACAGCTCGTCCACGTACCACTTCTTCCAGAGGAGACGACCCAACCCCCGCGCCGGGGGTGCCAGCCGCGCCGGGACCAGCGCCTCCGGCCTGAGGAGCTGGAAGGCGCCGACCATCCCGAGCGCGGCCACGAGCACCGCGGACGCCACCAGCGCCCACGCGGTGGCGGGCGAGGCGTCTGGCGCCGGCGTGAGCGCGACATCGGTCACCGGCGCGAGCCAGTGTTCCAGCCGGGCGCCGCCGCCGAACAGCGGCGGGATGTTGAGCGCGCCGCCCAGCACGGTGAGCACGCCGAGCGCGACGAGCGGCCCGGTCATCACCGGGGGCGCCTCGTGCAGCTGCTCCCGCTCGCGATCGCCCGTGCGGTTCGGGCCGTGGAACGTGTAGAGCATGAGCCGCGTCATGTAGAAAGCCGTCAGCAGGGCCGCGGCGAGGCCCATCCCCCAGAACACGTACCACGCGGGCCGGACCGCGCCGCGGGCGAAGGCCGCACCCAGGATCTCGTCCTTCGAAAAGAACCCGGCCAGGGGCGGGATGCCGGCGATGGCCAGGGTCGCGATCCACATGAGGGCGGCGGTCCACGGCATGTAGCGGGCGAGCCCACCCATGTTGCGCATGTCCTGCGCGTCCTCGTGAGCGTGGGTCGCATGGTACGCGCGGTGCATCGCGTGGATGACGCTCCCCGAGCCGAGGAACAGCAGGGCCTTGAAGAACGCGTGGGTCGTGAGGTGGAAAATGCCGGCGGCGTACGCCCCGGTGCCGACGCCGAGGAACATGTATCCCAGCTGGGAGACGGTCGAATACGCCAGCACGCGCTTGATGTCCCACTGCTTGAGGGCGATGGTCGCGGCGAACAGAGCCGTGAGTGCGCCGACTCCGGCGACCGTGGCGCTTCCCACGGGCGAGAGCGCGAACAGCGGGCCGCAGCGCGCCACCAGATAGACGCCCGCGGTCACCATCGTGGCGGCGTGGATCAGCGCCGAGACGGGGGTCGGACCCTGCATCGCGTCCGGCAGCCAGGTGTACAGGGGGATCTGCGCCGACTTCCCGGTACAGCCCAGGAACAGAAACAGGGTGATGGCCGTGACCACGGGTCCTCCGGCCGGGAAGGCCGCGGAGGCCTTCGGGAATACCGCGCCGAAGTCGAGCGAGCCGGTGTGCCGGAAGATCAGCAACATGGCGACCAGGAACCCGAAGTCCCCGATTCGGTTGACGACAAAGGCCTTCTTGCCGGCGTCGGCGTTGATTTTCTCCGTGAACCAGAACCCGATCAACAGGTAGGAGCAGAGGCCCACGCCTTCCCAGCCCACGAACATCACGGGGAAGCTCGCGCCCAGCACCAGCGTCAGCATGAAGAACACGAACAGGTTCAGGTACGCGAAGTAGCGCGCGTAGCCGGGATCCCCACGCATGTAGCCGACGCTGAAGACGTGGATGAGGGCTCCGACGCCGGTGACGACCAGAATCATCACCGCCGACAGCTGATCGAGCTGCAGCGCGAAGGCGACCTGCAGGTCGCCCACCGGGAGCCACTCCCAATAGCGGACCACCAGCGGGGCCGACGGGTGGAGCTGCGCCAGCGCGACCACGGCGAGCGCGGCGGCCGCGAACGCCAGCACCAGCACGCCGACGCCCACGAGCGAGACCGCGCGCTTCGCGCGCGGTGCGGCGAGCGCCAGCGCGCCGTTCACCACCGAGCCCGCGAGCGGGAGCGCGGGCACGACCCAGAGCAACGTCAGCGGGGGGAGCAGGGGGAGGGGCATCAGCCCTTGAGCAGGTTGATGTGCTGCAGATCGACCGTGTGGCGGTGCCGGTACACGGCGAGGATGATCGCCAGTCCGACGGCGGCTTCGGCCGCCGCGACGGCCATGACGAAGAAGACGAAAATCTGACCGGCGACGCCGAGCTGCTGCGCGAAGGCGACGAATGCCAGGTTGGCGGCGTTCAGCATCAACTCGACGCACATGAAGATGACGATCGCGTTGCGGCGCAGTAGCACGCCCAGCACGCCCAACGCGAACAGCGCTGCCGAGACGGCGAGGGCGGGTCCGAGCAGCATCAGAGCTTCCGCTTGGCGAGCACGACCGCGCCGACGATCGCCGCCAGGAGGAGCAGGCTGGTGATCTCGAACGGGACGAGGTACGCGGTGAACAGCGGCCGCGCGACCGTCGGGATCATCCCCTGCTCCGTTGTCGCGCGTGCGGGGCCGCCCGCGGCGGGGCCCGCCTGACGCAGCACCAGCAGTTGCACGAGGAGCAGGCCGGCCAGCAGGACGCCCACGCCCAGCCCGAGCGGACCCTTCAGATCCGTCGGCCCGGCGCGGCCCAGGTTGAGGAGCATGATCACGAACAGGAAGAGCACCATGATCGCGCCGGCGTACACCAGCACCTGCAGCACGGCGATGAACTGGGCATCGAGCAGCACGAACAGGGCGGCGAGCGAGAACAGCGTGGCGACCAGCCACAGCGCGCTGGCGACGGGATTGCGACGCGTGATGCAGAGCCCCGCGCTTGCGATCGCGAGCACCGCGAAGCCGCCGAACAGGATCCGCGTACCGTCCATGCTACTCGCCCTTGGGGTCCGAGGGGTCCCACAACGTCGAGACGGGGTGCGTCTGGGCGCACAGCCGCTCGAGGTCGTACACGAACCGGTCGCGCGAAAACTCCGAGTTCTCGTAGTGGACGCCCACGTGGATCGCCTCTTCGGGGCAGACTTCCTGGCAATACCCGCAGAACACGCAGCGGAATTCGTCGATCTCGTAAATGAGCGGGTAGCGGTTGCCCGCCTCGTCTTCTCCGGGCACGAGCTTGATGCAGTTCGCGGGACAGATTTGGGGGCACAGCCCGCAGGCGACGCACTTGGCGCGTCCCTGCTCGTCGGTGAGCATGCGGTGCGTGCCGCGCCACCGGGGGGACAGCGTCCAGTCCTGGCTGCTCTTCTCCTCGGGATACTGCATCGTCACCTTGGGCCGGAACAGATGCTGCAGGGTGAGGGCCATGCCCTGGAGGGTCGCCCGGACGTAGGACACCTTCGTGCCCGGCCGCTTCATCACCTTGACGCCGATCGCCATCAGGCCTCCACCACGGAGCCCGCGACGATGCGGCCACGGTCGAGCACGAAGAACAGCGGCACCGCGAGCACCAGGTTCAGCGCGAACAGCGCCAGGGCGAAGCGCGTGTCGTACGTCCAGCCGAGGCCGTCGTGCAGGAACCAGATGGCGGTCGCGATCACCGTCACGTAGGTGAGCGCCAACGGCAGCATCACCTTCCACCCCAGCGCCATCAGCTGATCGTACCGGAAGCGCGGCAAGGTCCAGCGCACCCAGATGTAGAGGAACAAGAAGAGAACCACCTTCGCCGAAAACATCGTGAGCGTGGCGAGGGTCTTGAGTATCGTCCACGGTGGGGTGTTGTCCCACGTCGTGAACGGGATATCCCAGCCGCCGAAAAACAGCGTGGTCATCAGGGCCGACGCGGTCACCATGTTCGAGTACTCGGCGATGTAGAACATCGAGAACTTCATGGCGCTGTACTCGGTGTGATAGCCGGCGATCAGCTCGCCCTCTGCCTCCGGCAGGTCGAACGGCAGCCGGTTGGTCTCGGCGAAGGCCGCCACGAGGAAAATGAAGTACGCGAGCGAGAGTGGGAACACGTTCCAGGTGAACAGCGACTGGGATTGTTTCGCGATCACGTCCGTGAGCGTCACGTTGCCGGCGATGAGCAGCACGGCCACGGTGCTCAGGCCCATCGCGATCTCGTAGGAGATCATCTGCGCGGTCGCCCGCAAGCCGCCCAGCAGCGAATACTTGTTGTTCGACGACCAGCCTGCCAGCACGATGCCGTACACGCCGAGCGACCCGAAGGCGAGGATGTACAGGAATCCGACGGGCAGGTCGGCCACGACCATGTCCACGTCGCCCCACCGGGTGGGGAGCGGCGTGGCGAACGGGATCACCGCGAACGTGAGGAGCGCCGGGACGAACGACATGGTCGGGGCGAGCATGAAGAGCACCCGGTCCGCCTGCGCGGGAAGCGTTTCCTCCTTCACGAGGTTCTTCAGGCCGTCGGCGGCGGGCTGGAGCAACCCCTGGGGGCCCACCCGGTTCGGGCCGAGGCGGTCCTGCATCCAGGCGCAGATGCGCCGCTCGGCGAGCGTGAGCAGCGCCACGCCCACCATGATCACCGTGAACACCACGATGATCTTGATGGCGGACGCGACCAGGAAGACGCTCATACCGCGACCGGTACGGCCGCGGGCTTCCCGACGAACCCCAGCTGCTCGTAGGACAGGCCGCGGAGGGCGTCGATCGCCTGCGCCACGCGCTCGAACGCCTCGGCCGCGCTGCCGACAGGCTCGCCGTGGCCCAGCGCCGCCCCCAGTTCGGAGAACACCCACCAGGCGGGCCGCGCCATGCCCGGCGCCGGCTTGGCCTGCGCGTAGCGTTGCACCCGGCCGTCCCGGTTCACGAAGCTCCCGTCCTCCTCAGCGACGTTCGCAATCGGCAGCACGACTTCGGCGTCACGTGCGCGCTCGGGGAGCACCGTTCCCACATAGATGAGCGTGCCTGCGCGCACCGGAATGTCTGGCTCGTCGAGCACCAGCACGACGGCGGCCGATTCGGCCGCCGCCAGCGCGGCCGCGTACTCACGACCGTAGCCGAGCAGCTCGGCGCCCCGCCCGTTGGGCGCCCGCTCGGCGCGCAGCGCGAGGTCCGGCACGCCCGCGAGCGGCGCCTCCTCGCCCATCACCACCTGGAACGCCCCCGTCCAGTCGAGGCCCCGGAACAGCTCGCGCGCGAAAAACAGCGCCTCCGTGGACGCCCGCGGAGACACCAGCGACACGACCCGCGGGCCCGCCCCCCGCAGCGTGGTCGTCACGCGCTCCAACGCGTCCTGCCAGTCCGTGGCGTGCAGCTCGCCACCGCGCTTGACGAGCGGGGCCTCGATCCGGTCGCCGCGGTTCATCCAGCGGTAGTTCATGCGGCCGTGGTCGCAGATGAAGTAGCGGTTCACCTCGAGGTTCGGTCGCGGGCGCACGCGCACGACGACGTTCTCGCGCGTGTCGAGTGTGACGTTGCATCCCTGCGAGCAACCGGTACAGAGGGAGGCGGTCTTGTCGAGCTCCCAGGCGCGCGCCTTGTGCAGGAAGTCCTTGGACAGGAGCGAGCCCACCGGGCACAGATCGACCACGTTCCCTGCCCACGGGTGGTCGAGCCGGGTCTCCGGGTGCACGCCGATGTAGGCCCGATCCCCGCGCTCCGACACGTTCAGCACGGGCTCCCGGGCGACATCCTCCATGAACCGCACGCAGCGCGTGCACAGAATGCACCGGTTGGGCACGTACAACACGTCGGGGCCGAAGTCTTCGACCGGGTTGAAGCGCTTGGGATAATCGGGGCTGTACCGTGTCCCCGCGCGGCCCTCCTGGAAGGTGAAGTCCTGCAGCTCGCACTCGCCGGCCTGATCGCAAATCGGGCAATCGAGCGGATGGTTGATGAGCAGGAACTCGAGCACGCCGGTGCGGGCGCTCTTGGCCGCGGCGGACTGCGTTTTCACCACCATCCCTTCGGCGACCTGGGTGGCACACGAGATGGCCAGCTTGGGCTGCTTCTCGATCTCGACCAGACACATGCGGCACACGCCCGCCACCGGCAGACCGGGGTGGTAGCAGTAGTGTGGGACCAGTACCCCCGCCTGCTTCGCGGCCTCGATGACGAGCATGCCCTTCGAGACGCTGACCGGGACGCCGTCGATTGTCAGATTGACGAGCTCTTCAGGCATTACCCTTCCCTCTTCTCTCGTCCCCCGTCCCCGTCGTCATGCCACCATCACCGGCTTGCGTCGCCCTGCGATGTAATCCTCGAACTCGCTTCTGAACTTCTTGATCCCCGAGACGACGGGCGCGGCGCACGAGTCCGACAGCACGCAGATCGTCTTGCCCGTCATGTTCTCCGAGAGGTCGAGCAGCAGGTCCAGGTCGGCCGTCTTGCCCTGCCCGGCCAGGATGCGCTCGAGGATCTTGGTGGTCCACGCCGTGCCCTCGCGGCACTGGGTGCATTGCGCGCACGACTCGTGGGCGTAGAAGCGGGCCAGCCGCATGATCTGGTACACCATGTCCGTCGAGTCATCGAACACGATGACGCCTCCCGAGCCGAGCATCGAGCCCCGCTCGACGACGCCTTCGTAGTCGAGGAGGCAGCTCTCGGTCTCCGCCCGGTCGAGAATCGGCACCGACGAGCCCCCGGGGATGCACGCCTTGAGCGTCCGGCCGGGACGCATGCCGCCGCACAGCTCGTACACCAGGTCCTTCAGCGGAAATCCCAACGTCACCTCGTAGTTTCCCGGCTGCTGCACGTGGCCGCACACCGAGAAGAGCTTCGTGCCGGTGCTCTTGGGCGACGAGAGCGACAGACCCTTGTACCAGACGGCGCCCTTGGTGAGGATGTGCGGCACGGCGGCGAGGGTCTCGACGTTGTTGATCGTGGTGGGCATGCCGAACACGCCGGCGGCCGCGGGAAACGGCGGCTTGATCCGGGGGTTGCCGCGCTTCCCCTCGATCGAGCTCATGAGCGCCGTCTCTTCGCCGCAGATGTAGGCACCCGCGCCGCGGTGCAGATGGATCTTGAGCTTGCCGAATACGCCGGCGGACCGGGCATCGGTGAGGGCCTTGTCCATGATCGCCAGCGGCTCGGTGAACTCGCCGCGGATGTAGATGTAGGCCACCTCGGCCTGGATCGCGTGCGCGGCGATGGCCGTGCCCTCGAGCAGGGCGTGCGGCGTCCACCGCATGATTTCGCGGTCCTTGAACGTCCCCGGCTCGGATTCGTCCGCGTTCACGCACAGGTAGTGCGGTTTCTTCTTCTCCTTGGGCATGAACGACCACTTGAGCCCCGTGGGGAAGCCGGCGCCCCCGCGCCCGCGCAGCCCCGAGTCCTTCACGATGTCGACGACCCGCGCGGGCTCCATCGCGCGCGCCTGCTCGAGCGCGGCGTACCCCCCGCGCTTCACCCACCCCTTGTAGTTGCGCGCATCCGCCTCGCCGAAGTAGCGGGAGAGGAGCACGGTCTCTTTGGGATGCGGTTTGTGGGGGAAGCCCATCACGAAACCTCATTGCGGATTGCGGATTGCGGATTGCGGATTGGCACGGCCGGGTCCGATGCTCCACGCCGGCCTTCGGGCTCGACGAGCGCGCGGTCAAGTCCGCAATCCGCAATCCGCAATCCGCAATCGTCGTTCACTTGTACTTCCTCACGAGCTCCGGAACCCTGTCCGGCGTGACGGACTCAATGAAGTCGTCGTCCACCAGCACGGGCGTCGCGAACCCGCAGGCGCCGAGGCACTCCACCTCGATCACGGTCCACTTGCCGTCCGGGCTCGTGGCGCCGAGCTCCTTGGCTCCGGTCGCCTCGAGCAGCGCCTGCACCACCGCCTCGGCACCGCAGATGTTGCAAGGCGACGTGGTGCACACCTGGACGAAGTGCCTCCCGACAGGATGCTGGTGGTACATGGTGTAGAACGTGACCACGCCCTTGACGTAGGCGGGCGTCAGCCCCAGCACTTCGGCGACTTCCGCCATGTTGCGGTCCGAGATCCAGCCGCGCGCCCGCTGCACCAGCCACAGCGCCGGCAAGAGCGCCGCCTGCCTGGTGGGGTAGCGCGCCAGGATTTCGTTGAGCTGCTCGAGCATCTGTTCGGTGAAGACGGGCTGGTACTCCTCCGTGCCCGCTGGCTGAGACGGATGCGCGCCGACACTCATCGATCCACCTCGCCCATGACGATGTCCACCGAGGCGTTGATCGCGATCAAGTCGCTCAACAGGTGCCCCGCCGCCATCCGCGGCAGGGCCGAGAGGTTGATGAACGAGGGGGGCCGAATGCGCCAGCGCACCGGTTTCGCCGTGCCGTCCGACACCAGGTAGGTGCCGAGCTCGCCCTTGGGGTTCTCGATCCCCACGTAGGCCTCGCCCACGGGCGCCTTCACGCCCTCCATGACCTGCTTGAAGTGGTAGATCATCGCCTCCATGTCGTTCATCGCCCGCGATTTGGGGGGGAGGATCACGCGCGGGTCGGCGATGTTGACCGGGCCGTCGGGCAGCCGATCGAGCGCCTGTTGAAGGATGCGGTTCGACTGGGAGCATTCCTCGAGACGCACGAGGTAGCGGTCGTACACGTCGCCGTGCTCGCCCACCACGACGTCGAAATCATAGGTCTCGTAGTCCAGATAGGGCTTGTCCTTGCGCACGTCGTAGGCTACGCCGCTCGCGCGCAGCATCGGGCCGGAGAGCGAGTGGTTGATCGCCTCGCCCGCCGTGAGCACGCCGACGCCCTGGGTGCGACCGACCCACACGGCGTTGCGCGTCAGGACGCGGTCGATCTCGCTCAGCGTCTTGGGGAACGTCCGGGTGAAGTGGCGCAGCCCCGCGACGAAGTCGTCGGGCACGTCCGCCATCAGGCCGCCGACGCGTGTCACGCTGGTGGTGAGCCGGGCGCCCGTCCACATCTCCTGGAGATTGTAGATCCGCTCGCGCTCCTGGAATGCCCACAGGAACGGCGTGAACGCCCCCAGGTCGATCGACGTCGTGCCGAGCCACACCATGTGGGAGATGATCCGGCTCATCTCGCACGCGATCACGCGCAACACGGTACAACGTGGCGTGATCGTGATCCCCATGAGCTTCTCCGCCGCCAGCGCGAAGCCGACGTTGTTGGCCATGGGGGACAGGTAGTCCGTGCGGTCGGTGAGGGGGATGATCTGGTTGTAGTGCCGATACTCGCCCAGCTTTTCGAAGCCGGAGTGGAGATACCCCAGGTGCGGGATCACCTGGACCACGGTCTCGCCGTCCAGCTCGACCACGAGCCGCAGCACCCCATGTGTGGCGGGATGCTGCGGCCCGATATTGATGAGCATGTGCTCGGCGTCGAGGTTGGGCTCGGCCACGCCGAGCGGCACCCGCAGCGGCTCACCGCGGGCATCCAGCCCGGGCGTCGCGAGCTCGAGCTCGACCGTGCGTTTGCTCATTCCGGCTCGGGGAGCGTGCCGCGCTCGCCGCGGCGCAGCCGCTCCTTCATGTCCGCGGGGAGCTCCTCGTACGCTTCGGCGATCGACAGCTCTTCCATCGAGTAGTGCGCCTCGGGGTGGGCGGCCAACGCCTGGCGGACCTGCTCGGCGCGGCTGAACCGGCCGCGCAGCGGGAAGTCTTTGCGCAGCGGGAAGCCCTCGGCGTAGGTCTCCCACATGAGGATGCGGCGCAGGTCGGGGTGCCCCCGGAAGGTGATGCCGAACATGTCGTACACCTCCCGCTCGAGCCAGTCGGCGCCGCGCCACAACGGGACCACCGAGTCGACCGTGAGGTCACCCTGCGGCTCGAGCTCCACCTTGACGCGGAGGTCGGCGCGGCGCGCCAGTGAGCGCAGGCCGTACACCACCTCGAGCGATCGCTCCCGGTCGCGATACTCGACGGCGGTGACGTCCACCAAATAATCGTAGGTGTGCTCGGGCGTGTCGCGCAGCCAGGCCATCACGTCGCGCAGCGCATCGCGCCCGACGTAGACGATCGTGTCGCCGCACGACTCGAGCGCGCGGCCGATCGCGGTGCCGAACGTCGCCCGCAGCGCGTCGACGGAAGGGTTCACGCCGAGCGGAACTGGTGGACGGAGTTCCCGAACGGCTCCGAGATCTCGTCGATCTCGCCGGGGGGGAGTCGCAAGCCGCGGTCGTCGAGCGGCTGCTCCTCGCGGCGCGGGACGCGATCGAACAGCGATTCACCCTTGATCTTCTTGTGGAGGAGGAGCACCCCGTACAGCAGCCCCTCCGGACGCGGCGGGCAGCCGGGAACGTACACGTCCACCGGCACGATGGTATCGATCCCCTGCACCATCGCATAGTTGTCGAAGATGCCGCCGGTGGAGGCGCAGGCCCCCATCGAGATCACCCACTTGGGCTGCGGCATCTGGTCGTAGATGCGGCGGATCACCGGCGCCAGCTTGAACGGCAGCCGGCCGGCGCAGATCAACACGTCCGCCTGGCGCGGTGAGAACGCCTGACGCTCCATCCCGAAGCGGGCGAAATCGTACCGGCTGGCGGCTGTGGCCATGAACTCGATGGCGCAGCACGCCGTGCCGAAGGGCATGGGCCAGAGCGAGTTGGCACGCGAAGAGTTCACGGCCCAGTCCACGAGATCCTGAACCTTGGCGAGCAGGTAGTTCGGGCTCTGCCCGGATGCCTCTTTCGTCTCGATGACTCGCTTCATAGGTGAAATTCGTCCAGCGAAGTGGTCTCGCGACGACGTCTCGCGACGGCGTCTGGCGACGGCGTGCGACGTCCTTGTGCTACGTTCTCGCGTGACGCCTTCGCTTGACGTCTCAATTCCATTGTAACGCGCCGCGCTTCCATACGTACACGTAGCCGACGGCGAGAATCAGCATGAAGAGCAGCATCTCCACCAGCAGGAAGCCGGTGCTCGGGCCCCCCGTGGACCCGGCGCCATTCAGGTAGATCGTTGCCCAGGGAATGAGGAACACGGTCTCGATGTCGAAGATGATGAACAGCATCGCGACCAGGTAGAACTTCACCGAGAAGCGCTCGTGCGCGCTACCGAGCGACGGCATGCCGCTCTCGTACGGACTGTCCTTCAGAGCCGTGGGCTTACGGGGGGCGAGCAGGTGCGACAGCCCGATCAACAGGACGGCGTTGAACGCGACGAAGCCGAGCAGCAGGAGGAAGGCGAGATAGGGCTGGTTCATGAGTTCGTGAAAAAATTCACTTGCCTCGCCGAAACGTATTCGCGCGCGCCAATGTTGTCAACCGAATCGAGTGGCGTAAGTGTCGGTGCCACCGATATATTGGCGGCCCATGTCCATCAAGTCCGACCGCTGGATTCGGCGCATGGCGACCGAACACGCCATGATCGAGCCGTTCGCCGAAAACCAGGCGCGCGCCGGCGTCATTTCGTACGGCGTCTCCTCCTACGGCTACGACATGCGGGTGGCGCCCGAGTTCAAGATCTTCACCAACGCGCTCTCGGCGGTGGTCGATCCCAAGAGCTTCGATCCGAAATCGTTCGTCGAGTTCACCGGCAGCGTGTGCATCGTGCCGCCCAACTCGTTCGCCCTGGCGCGCTCGGTGGAGTACTTCCGCATCCCCCGCAACGTGCTGACGATCTGCGTGGGCAAGAGCACCTACGCCCGCTGCGGCATCATCACGAACGTCACGCCGTTCGAGCCGGAGTGGGAAGGCTACGTGACGCTCGAGATCTCGAACACCACACCGCTCCCGGCCCGCATCTACGCGAACGAGGGCATCGCCCAGGTGCTGTTCTTCACGGCCGATGCGGGAGACGAGTGTGAAGTCAGCTACAAGGACAAGAAGGGGAAGTATCAGGCGCAGCGCGGCATAACGCTGCCGAAGCTATAGCGGCATCCGGGCCGCGGCGCGCGACCCCAGCACGGTGATCACGACCACTGCCACCGCGAGAATGACCAGGTCCGGCACCCAGCCGAGCTCGGTTCGTGGGACCGCCATCTGCAGAAAGTTCATCACGAAATCGAACACGCCGACGAGCAGGCCGAGCAGTACGGTGGCATGGAGCGCTCGCCCCAGGCGCGCCAGGATGCTCCCGCCGACCAGGGCGACGGCGCCCTGCCCCGCCGCGATCACCAGAGTGGTGGCGAAGTCCTCGAGCAGGGTGCTCCAGAAGCCGGCGCGGCCCGCGTGATAGCTGAAGAACCACGTGTGGACGAGCGACAGGGCGCCACCGGCCACGGCCGCGCACAGCGTCGCCCACAGCGCGTACCCGATCACGATCCTCATCCGGTCGCCGGTGTCGGCCATCATGATCAGCAAATGTGGCCGCCCCCGCGCGGCCCCGCCAGTCGGGGCATTATCTTAGCCGCTACGGTACCGCTGCTCGCGCGACCCGCTCCGTGACGCCACGCCGGTTGGCACCACCGCCCTCCGGGCGCACGGTCAGTCTGAGGATGACGCTGCTGCTGGTCGTCCTCAGCGCCGGGGTGTACGCGGGCGCCCTGCCCCTCTACCTCCTGTTCCGCGTGAGTCGCCCCGCGCTCGCTCTTGGCGCCGCGACCGAGGCCACCACCAGCTTGAATGCTCAGCTGATGCGGCGGGACAGCGCGCTCCATCAGACCGTCCGCATCGTGCATGCGCTCGCCCGCGCGGCCTCCCCGCGCGTCGACTCGCTGGCGCTCGCGCGTCGCTTGCTCGTGGCCGGGCGCGAGCCGCTCCACACGCCGCCGGATGCATTGATGCCGCCGACCCTGCGGGTAGAGCTCACACGCATCGACGACGCCCTGTCGAGTCTCGGCGGCGCCCTCGCGGAGATCGTCGACCGGCTCCAGCACGGTCAGCGCGCGGACGTCGCGGCCCGGCTGGTCGCCATCGATCGACTCGTCGAGGTCGCTCAGGAGCGCCGGATCGACGGCAATCGCGTCGCCCGGGCCTACCTGATCGAGCGACAGGGCGCGTTGCGGTCCGCCGCGAGCGGTGTGCGTCGTGACACAGTGGTATGGCTCGTGAGTGGTGTCGCGCTCGTCCTCGCGCTCGTCGCCGTGATGCGGCGCCGGGTGTGGCGGCCGCTGCGCGAGCTCGAGGGTGGGCTGGCGCAGGTGGCCGACGGAGACCTCACCGTTCAAGTGCCGACCGGGGGCGCCGACGAGCTGGGGCGGCTTGCCGCGCACTTCAACGCCATGACCCATGTGCTGCGCGACCGCGCCGAGGAGCAGGGCCGTTTTGCGGCCGCGGGTGAGCTGCTCGCCGGCGTCGCCCATGAGGTGAACAACCCCCTTATGGCGATCGCCGCGCACGCCGAGAACCGACTCGCCGATCCCAGCCTCACGGAGGAGCCGCGCAGCGAGATGGCTCAGATCCTCCGCCAGGCCCGCCGCGCCGCCAAGCTGCTGGGCGGCCTCTTGCGGTTCGTGCGCGCCACCGAACGGGAGGTGACGCTCGTCAATCTGAACGATGTCGTGCGCGGCGCGCTCGATCTCGTGTCGTACCGCTTCGGCGTCGACGAGATCACGGTGGGCGGGCGACTCGACCCCAACCTGCCGGTGGTGGAAGGCGACGCTATCAAGCTCGAACAGGTCGTCGTGAATCTCCTGGCCAACGCGATCGATGCGCTCCGCCGGGTCAAGCCGCCGCGTCAACTCAGTGTGGACACCTGGGCGGCGGACGCGAGCGTACATGTGGCGGTCGGGGACAACGGCGAAGGCGTCGCGCCGGAAATCGCCCCGCGGCTGTTCCGGCCGTTCGCGACCACCAAAGGCCACCGCGGCACCGGACTGGGACTGTACATCTCACGCCAAATCGCCCGGGAAGCCGGGGGCGATCTCGTGCTGGTGCCCCCTCCGGGAGGGGGGGCCCGCTTCTCCCTCTCGCTGCCGCTGGCGCCGGCGGCGCCCGCCCCGGTGGCCGCGCCGCCCGCCCCAGCGGTGGTGCCGGCGGGGGCCGCCGGACGCGCCGACGGGACGCCGCCGGGCGGTCGGGGGCCGGCCGGAGCGACGTTGGCCGGTGTGCGGGTGTTGATCGTCGAGGACGAAGAGGGCGTGCGACGACCGATGGCGCGCTTCCTGACCCGGCGCGGAGCGGAGGTGGAAGAGGCGGTGGACGGCGTAGATGGGCTCGGCCGGCTGCGCGCCCAGGCCCCGGACGTGATCCTGGTCGACCTGCGGATGCCCCGCATGGGTGGGATCGAGCTGTACGCGGAGCTCGAGCAGGAGCGGCCCGAGCTGGCCGCGCGGGTGTTGTTTCTGTCGGGAGACGTATCCCAGCTCGCGGAGCCGGGCAACACGCCGGTCCCCCGGGAGCGCGTGCTGGTCAAGCCGGTGGAGCTGGCGGAGCTGGAGCGCCGCATCGCGGCGTTCGTCCAGGAGCGGAAGGCGTCGCGCGGTTAGGATGGCCGGACCACGACGCCCGCGCTATCATAGAGCATGCTGGTGGTAGTCGTGCTGCTCGTGACCGTGCTGTTGCGAGTCGCGATCGTGACCGCAGTCGTCTACTTGCTGCTGCCGCAGGGCCCGCTGTGCCCGCACTGCAACTTCGAGATGGTCGCCATCCGCAACCGATTCGTCGATCGCCTCGTGCCGTTGCTCGAGCGCCGCTGGTGCCTCGAGTGCGGCTGGGACGGTGTGGTGCGGCGGGTGCGCACGGCGCGCGCGCGGACCCCTAAGCGCTCGCCAGCTCCCCGCCCGGCCCCGCGCTAGGCGTCACCGCGGTCCCGTCAGTGGCGCGGCCACAGGAGGCCGCGGCTCGGCTCGGTCTCGGACAGGTAAGCGCTCCTTGGATACCACGGCGTTCCGCTCACGCCCAGCACGTCGCCACGTGCGTTCACGGCGATCGCCGTGCTCGCCGCACCGCCCTGTGGCCCGAGCCCGAGGTCCGTCATCACGCCGTCGCTCCACAGGAAGGCGTGCCGCTCGCCTGCCGCGGTGAGGCTCGAGCCCACGATATCACCACGCTCGTTCATGGCGGTGACGAACGTGCCACCGCCGCCCAAAGACGGGAGCAGCTGCGTGGCGCTCCCATCCCACAGCCAACCCTGGCCGCCTTCCCATGGGGTCGGCCAGGGACCTCCATAGCCCGCCACCTGTCCCCGGTCGTTGATGCCCACCACGAAGGTATTCTCTCCGGGGAGCACACCGAGATCCTGGAGCTGGCCGTCGTGCCATAAGAACGGGCGGGCGGCGTTGTTCGTATCCGTGCTGGTGCCGACGACATCGCCTCGATCATTGATGTCGGTGGCCCGGCCGTCGCTGCAGTAGGGGAACGGGTGGGGGCTGCAGTACGCGACGTCGCCGGTTCGGCCGAACACGCCCAGGTCCTGGATTGCCTCGCCGTTCCACAGCACGGGGTGGCGGTAGGGATCGTCCTGGTAGGAGTACGCATTCTGCGCCGTGCCCACAACTTGGCCGCGACGATTCATGGCCGCCGCTCCATATCGATCGTCCCAGCTCTGGAGCGGGGGTAGGCGCTGCGAAACGCCCCCCTGCCACACGACCGGATAGCTCGTCGGTGGCGCACCGTTGTGAAGCACGACCGTGGCGAGGATGTCCCCGTCGTCTGTAACGCGGATGGCGCGCGCGGAGCGAGAGATCGGCTCGCCGTTGCTCGTCGGCGCTGCGAGATCGTGAATGCCGCTGGCGTCCCACAACACCATCCGCGCGTCATACTGGTTGTAGCTCAACCCGGCGATCAGACCCGAGTCGCTGATCGCCTGCGCATCGCCGCCGATCTCGGGGAACGGAAATCCCGGCCGGGTGCCCGGGAGGAGAGGGAGCTCGCGCATCGTCCCGTCCTCCCAGACGAACGGGTGCGCCTGCCCGTCGGCGGCCACGCTCGTACCCACGATTTGGCCGGCGTTGTTGAACGCCCGGGGAGTGGTGGAGTTTCCACCCAGCGTGCCAAGATCGATGACCTCGTTGCCGATCGACGCGGACGCGGCTGGAGGAGTGGTGCGCCGTTGCAGCATGGCGGAGGGGTCGGTACAACCCGTGATCGACGCGACCGCGGCAACGAGGAAGGCGAGGCGCTTCATGGGAACTGCTCCGAGAGGGAGACGGGCATCCCTGCGCGGCCGCAATTCAGGTGCCGCGGTGCGATCCCCCTGCACGGCGACCGCGCTGTCGCAGCGGTGCTGCGCCTCAGTCCATCGTGGTGATCAGACGGGCGGCGCGCTCGTAGAAGAAATAATCCCACGCCCAGTTCAGCAGTACGAACAGCTTGTTGCGGAACCCGATCAGCTGAATGATGTGCACCACCAGCCACACCACCCAGGCCGGGAAGCCGGTGAACGCGATGCCGCGGATGTAGGCCACGGCGGCGTTACGGCCGATGGTGGCGAGCGAGCCCGGGTCGTGGTAGTCGAACGTCGCGGGCGGTTGTCCTGCGAGACGGCGGCGGATGTTGGCGGCCGCGGTCCGGGCCATCTGGATGGCGACCGGGGCCATCATCGGCAGGGGCGCCCCGTCTACCTCGAGGTAGGCGGCGTCCCCGATGACGTAGATATCGGGATGCTCCGCAACGGCGAGCGTCGGCGTGACCGCCACCCGTCCTTGCCGCACCGTCGGGAGCCCGAGCCGGGCGGTGAGGGACACGGCCTGGACGCCCGCCGCCCAGATGAGCGTGCGCGCCGGGATCACTTCCCCGCTCTTCAGGCTCACTCGCGCGCCGTCGTAGTCGGCGACCGTCGCTCCGAAGCGCACCTCGACGTGCTTCTTGCGCCACAGCGTCTCGGCCGCGGCCTCACGCAGGCGTGCCGGCATGGGCCCGAGCAGACGGTCCGTCGCCTCGAGCAGCAGCACGCGCACGTCTTTCACGTTGAGGCGCGGGTAGTCCTTCACCAGCACCAGCCGGATCAACTCGGAGAGCGCGCCCGCCATCTCGACGCCCGTCGGCCCGCCGCCCACCACGACGAACGTCAACCAGGCCCGGCGACGCTCGGGGTCTGGCTCGAGCATCGCCCGCTCGAAGGCGTGCAGGACGTGGTTGCGGATGCGGATCGCCTCGGGAATGTCCTTCAAGCCGAACCCGTGCCGCACGACGCCCTCGAGGCCGAAATAGTTCGTCTCTCCGCCCACGGCGAGGATGAGATAGTCGTAGGCGATCGCTCCGTCGGTGGTGACGACGCGCTTCCCACGCGCGTCGAGGCCCGTCACCTCCGTCATGCGGAACTCGAGGTTGCGTTGGCGGCGGAGCACCGCGCGTACGGGCCGCGCGATCTGCTCGGGCTCGAGGCCGGCGGTGGCGACCTGATACAGGAGCGGCTGGAACAGGTGGTAGTTGTGACGATCCACCAGCACCACGTCGACGGGTGCGTCCGCCAGCGCCCGCGCCGCGCGGAGCCCGCCGAAGCCGGCGCCAACGATCAGCACGGTGGGTCGGGTCCGACCCGCGGAGCCTGCGACGGGCGCCGGAGCGCGTGGTGCCGGCGCCGCTTCGGCCGGCGCGGCCACTGATGTCGCGTTGGACCGGACGCTCACTCGAGTACCACCGCCGTGCCGTAGCAGAGCACTTCCGTGGCCGACGAGCGGCTCGCCACTTCGGACGCGTCGAAGCTGACGCCGAGGACGGCGTTGGCCCCGACCTGCCGGGCGTGTGCGACCATCAGGTCGTAGGCGGCCTGCCGCGCCTGCTCGCACATCTCGGTGTAGGCGCCGATCTGCCCCCCGATGATGCTCTTGAGACCGCCGAGGATGCCCTGCGAGATGGTGGGTGCGCGCACGGTGATGCCGCGCACGACTCCCTTGTACTCACGAACCCTGCGGCCCTGCACGTCGAACGTCGTGGAGACGATCATGGATTGCGCGATGGCCACGGCACTCCCCTTGGTTCCGGGTGGATGGCATATCGGAGCAACTCCGGAAAGATAGCGTCGTCGGCTTGCCCGCCCAGCCGCGGAGCAGGTATCATCCCACGGTTCATGGCTACGCTCTCCGCAGGCACTACTCGCCCGAGTCTCACGCGCTCGCTCGTCGGCAAGAAGGTCGTCATGGCCGTGACCGGCGGGATCCTCTTCCTCTTCGTCGTCGGTCACCTGCTCGGGAATCTGAAGGTGTTCCAGGGACCGGAGCACTTCAACGCCTACGCGGAGGGGTTGCGTACGGTGGGCGCGCCGTTCTTCGGCCGCGGGTGGGTGTTGTGGATCGTCCGGTCCGTGCTGCTCGCGTCCTTGTTCGCCCACATCTGGGCGGCCGTGGGGGTGACGCGGGCCAGCTGGCGGGCGCGTCCCGTCGCCTACCACCGCCTCGACCCGGTGGAAACGACCTACGCCGCCCGCACGATGCGGTGGGGGGGCGTGATCATCTTCGTCTACGTCGTCTACCACTTGCTGGATCTCACGTTCGGCCGCCTCAACCCGAGCTTCGTGCCCGGCGACGTGTACCACAACCTGGTGGCGAGCTTTCAGCGCTGGCCCGTTTCGGTCGCCTACATCGCGGCGGTGGTGGTAGTGGGCCTGCACTGCTATCACGGCCTGTGGAGCGCGCTCCAGACGCTCGGGCTGAACCGGCCGCCGACCGTCGCCTGGCGCCGCCGCGTGGCGGGAGGGATCGCGGCGGCGATCACCGCGGGCTACATCGCCATTCCCGCGGCCGTGCTCGGGGGAGTGTTACGGTGACGATGGAGCTGCGGTCCAACTCGCCCGGCGGCCCGCTGGCGGAAAAGTGGGAGCGGCACCGCGCCGAGCTGCGGCTCGTCAACCCGGCGAACAAGCGGAAGCACCACGTCATCGTCGTCGGCACGGGGCTGGCCGGCGCCTCGGCCGCCGCCTCTCTCGCCGAGCTGGGCTACACGGTCTCCTGCTTCTGCTTCCAGGACTCGCCCCGGCGCGCGCACTCGATCGCCGCCCAAGGTGGCATCAACGCCGCGAAGAACTACCAGAACGACGGTGATTCGGTGTTCCGCCTCTTCTACGATACGATCAAGGGCGGGGACTTTCGCTCGCGCGAGGCGAACGTGTATCGCTTGGCGGAGATCAGCGCGCGCATCATCGATCAGTGCGTCGCCCAGGGAGTGCCGTTCGCACGGGAGTACGGCGGGCTGCTCGCGAACCGCTCCTTCGGCGGGGTGCAGGTGTCGCGCACGTTCTACGCGCGCGGCCAGACGGGGCAGCAGCTACTGCTGGGAGCCTATCAGGCGCTGTGCCGGCAGATCGGCGCCGGCCAGGTGCGCATGTACCCGCGCACCGAGATGCTCGACGTCGTGGTCGTGGACGGCCAGGCGCGGGGCATCATCACCCGCAACCTGGTGGATGGAAAGATCTCGGCCCACGTGGCCGATGCGGTCGTGCTCGCGACCGGCGGCTACTCCAACGTCTATTACCTCTCGACCAACGCGAAGGGGTGCAACGTCACGGCCATCTGGCGCGCGCACAAGCGCGGCGCGGCGCTCGCCAACCCCTGCTTCACGCAGATCCACCCGACGTGCATTCCGCCGACCGGCCACCACCAAGCGAAGCTCACCCTCATGAGCGAGTCGCTGCGCAACGACGGGCGCATCTGGGTGCCGCTGCGCAAGGGCGACGCCCGAGCGCCGGGCGACATCCCCGAAACTGAGCGCGATTATTACCTCGAGCGCCGGTATCCGAGCTACGGCAACCTCGTCCCGCGCGATCTCGCGTCACGGCGGGCCAAGGAAGTGTGCGACGAAGGTCGCGGAGTCGGCCCGGGCGGGCACGGCGTCTACCTCGACTTTCGGGACGCCATCGCACGCCTAGGCGAGGCCGCGATCGCGGACCGCTACGGCAACCTGTTCCAGATGTACCAGCGCATCACGGCGGAAAGCCCGTACCGGGCGCCGATGCGGATCTACCCCGCCCCGCACTACACGATGGGCGGCCTGTGGGTGGACTACAACCTGATGAGCACGATTCCCGGCCTCCACGTGATCGGCGAAGCGAACTTCTCGGACCACGGCGCCAACCGCCTGGGCGCGAGCGCGCTGATGCAGGGGCTCGCCGACGGCTATTTCATCCTCCCGTACACGATCGGCGACTACCTGGCGCAGGCGAACCTGCCCAAGCTGGACGCGACGCACCCGGCGGTCCGCCAGACGGGAGCCCAGGTCGCCGACCGCGCGCGCAAGCTCCTCGAGGTCAACGGGCGTCGCAGCGTGGACACGTTCCACCGCGAGCTGGGCCGCCTCATGTGGGACCGCTGCGGCATGTCCCGCAACGCCGCCGGCTTGAAGGACGCGATCCAGAAGATCTGCGTGCTGCGCGAGGAGTTCTGGGACGACGTCTACGTCGGCGGCCGGGGCGCGGATCTCAACGAGGCGCTCGAGCAGGCGGGCCGCGTGTCCGACTTCCTCGAGTTCGCGGAGCTCATGTGCCGCGATGCGCTGGAGCGCGACGAGTCCTGCGGCTGCCACTTCCGGGAAGAGTATCAGACGCCGGAGGGTGAGGCGCGACGCGACGACGAGCGGTTCGGCCATGTCGCCGCGTGGGAGTTCACCGGCGTCGGGAAGACGCCGCTGCTGCACACGGAGCCGCTCCAGTTCGAGGCCGTCCATCCGTCGCAGCGGAGCTACACGTGAGGGTGACGCTGCACGTGTGGCGCCAGGCGGGGCCCGTGGCCCTGGGCAAGTTCGTGCGCTACGACGTGTCCGATGTGAGCGCCGACATGTCGTTCCTCGAGATGCTCGACGTGCTGAACCAGCAGCTGATCGGGCGGCGGGAAGAGCCGATTGCCTTCGACCACGACTGCCGCGAGGGGATCTGCGGCGCGTGCGGGATGGTGATCAACGGCCGGCCGCACGGGCCGCAGCGGGCCACCACCACGTGCCAGCTTCACCTGCGCTCCTTCCCCGACGGCGCGGAGCTGTGGATCGAGCCGTGGCGGGCGCGGGCGTTCCCCGTGCTCAAGGACCTGGTCGTGGACCGGAGCGCATTCGACCGGGTGATCCAGGCGGGCGGGTTCATCAGCGTGCGCACCGGGAGCGCACCCGAGGCGAATTCCGTCGCCGTCGCGAAGCAGGACGCCGATCTCGCGATGGACGCGGCGGCGTGCATCGGGTGCGGCGCTTGCGTGGCCGCGTGTCCCAACGCGTCGGCGCTGCTGTTCGTGGCCGCCAAGGTGTCGCACCTCGGGCTCCTGCCTCAGGGGCAGCCCGAGCGCGCCAGCCGCGTGGTGAACATGGTCACGCAGATGGATGCGGAGGGATTCGGGGCCTGCACGAACCACGGCGAGTGCATGGCGGCGTGCCCGAAGGAGATCTCGATCGACTTCATTGCGCGGTTGAATCGGGACTACGTGAAAGCCGCCGTACGCGGCAAGGCGCACGCCGCACAAGGAAACGGAGGAGCTGCCTAGAGCCTGACGGCCCCCATCGTCTCCTTCACGGCGTCGGCGGATTTCTTGAGCGCCGCGTGCTCCTCGGTCGACAGCTTCACCTCGAGGATCTGCTCGAGCCCGCGGCGCCCCAGTTTGCACGGCACGCCGAGGTAGACCCCCCGCACGCCGTACTCCCCCTCCACCCAGGCAGCGCACGGCAGGATGCGTTTCTTGTCGTGGGCGATCGCTGCGACCATCTGCGTGACCGCCGCCGAGGGTGCGTAATAGGCCGAGCCGGTCTTCAAGAAGGACACGATTTCGGCGCCGCCGTTGCGCGTGCGCTCGACGATCCTGTCGAGCGTCGCCTTGTCGAGCAATTGGCTGACGGGAATTCCCGAGACGGTCGTGTACGACACGAGCGGCACCATGGTGTCGCCGTGCCCGCCCAGCACCATGGCCTGAATGTCCTCGACCGACACGTCGAGCGCCTCGGCCAGGAAGGCCCGATAGCGCGCGGTGTCGAGCACGCCCGCCATGCCGATCACCCGTTCGCGCGGGAACCCGGTGACCTGCTTCGTCACCCAGCACATCACGTCCAGCGGGTTCGAGACCACCAGGACGATCGCGTCGGGGCAATGTCGCTTGATCTCGAGCGAGACCTGCTTCACGATATCCGCGTTGGTGCGAACCAGGTCGTCGCGGCTCATCCCCGGCTTGCGCGCGATGCCGGCCGTGACGACCACCAGCTCGCTTCCCGCCGCGGCCGTGTAGTCGTTGGCCCCGAGCACCCGGGTGTCGAAGCCCTCGATGGGCGCCGACTCCCACTGGTCGAGCCCCTTACCCTGGGGCACGCCCTCGATCACGTCCACCAGGACGACGCGCCGGGCGAGCTCCTTTTCGGCCAGGCGCTGGGCGGCGGTGGCGCCGACGTTGCCGGCGCCGACGACCGTGATTTTGTTGATCATGGGGAGTAAAGCTATGGACTCGTTCCCCCTCTCCACAACGTGGAGAGGGGGTCAGGGGCTGAGGTCACCCGCCCCGGGTGTGCATCTCCCGATGGGGATCGGCGCGCAGCGAGTCGATCCGGTAGAGCGCGCCGCGATCGGCCACGCCGAGTCGCTCTTCGGCCCCGCGATCGGTGCGACCCTGCCACGTTGTCCGGATCAGCGCGGCGAGCTCCTCGTCCGAGGCGCCACCGCGCAGCGGGGCGCGCAGATCGACGCCCTGCCCCGCGTAGAGACACAGGAACCACGTTCCGTCCGCCGTGACGCGGCTGCGGTCGCAGGTGCGGCAGAACGGCGCGGTGACCGAGGCGATGATCCCGAAGGTGGTGCCGTCCGGCAGGCGGAACCGCTCGGCGGGGGCGCGCCCGTTACCGGCGATCGGAGCGATCGGGCCGTAGCGCCGTGTCAGCGCCGCGAGCATGTCGCGCTGCGACACGACCTGGTCCATGGACCAGTGGGTGGCCCCGCCCACGTCCATGTACTCGATGAAGCGCAGCTCGGCGCCCTCGGTACGGCCGAACTCGAGCAGCTCCGCCAGCTCGTCGTCGTTGAAGCCGCGGATCACCACGCTGTTGAGTTTCAGGTGCTCGAAGCCCGCGTCGCGCGCGGCCCGGATGCCGTCGAGCACCTCGCCGTGCCGCGCACTCTTGGCGAACGCCAGCATCCGCTCGGGGCGGAGCGTGTCGAGGCTCACGGTGACGCGCTGCAGGCCCGCCGCGCGCAGCGCCGCCGCCTGCTTCGCGAGCAGCAGACCGTTCGTGGTCAGCGCCAGATCTTCGATCTGCGGAATCCGCGCGATCAGGCGCACCAGCGCCGGGAGGTCGTGGCGCAACAACGGCTCGCCACCCGTCAGGCGCACCTTGCGCACGCCCAGCCTCGAGAACACCCGCACCACGCGGTCGAGCTCCTCGAACGTGAGGATCGAGGCCCGGGGCAGCCACACGTACTCGTCTTCCGGCATACAGTAGCGGCACCGCAGGTTGCAGCGGTCCGTCACCGAGAGCCGCAGGCTCGCGAGCGGGCGCGCGAGCGTGTCGCGGAGGGTGTCAGTCATGGGTCCCCCCTCTCCGCGTCGCGGAGAGGGGGACAGGGGGTGAGGACGTGGGTCGACCCGTGGGATCGACCCAGACTTCACTGCCGTCCACGCGCAGCTCCTTCTTCCAGACGGGGATGCGACGCTTGACTTCTTCGATCACGAACCGGCAGGCCTCGAACGCTTCCGCCCGGTGCGGCGCCGCCACCGCGATGGCGATGCTCGCCTCGCCCGACGGAATCGTGCCCAGCCGGTGCCGCACGGCGATGCGCGCCTCGGGCCAACGGGCGTCCGCGTCCGCCACAAGACGGGCGAACTCGGCCTCCACCATTTCTTCGTACGCCGAGTACTCGATCGCCGTCACCCCGTGCTCGTCTGGCCCGTCGCGCACGGTGCCGAGGAACACGCAGGTACCGCCGCACGCGGCGGACGAGACCTCGGCGAGCAGGGCATCCAGGGAGATAGTGGAGCGCGTCAGGTAGCTCATTTCGTTCAATTCCGCATTCCGCATTCCGCACTCCGCATTGGGTCAGCCGCCGGCGATGGGAGGCAGCAACGCGACTTCGTCTCCGTCCTGCACCCGCGCGTCGAGCTTCACCTGCCGCAGGTTCACGGCGGCCAGCGGGCGCTCCGGCAGGGCACGCGCTTGGGGGACCTCGTCGCGCAGGCGGCGCACTACGTCGCCCACCGTGGCCGGGAGAGCGACCGAGACCGCCGCCTCGGTGCGCCCCACCAGCTCCGCGTAGCGCGCGAACAACCGCACCCGGATCGTGGCCGTCCCCGTCCCCGTGACCGTCATGTTCGTTCGCAAGATAGCCGCCGTCAGTTCCCTGTGGAACCCGTCGCGAGGCCGCGCCAGATCTTCGCCTGCTTCGGTGTGGGGGATGACACCGGCGTGAGCGTGAACGACACCGTCGTTCGCTCCCGCACCTGCGTGTTGAGCGTCAACGCCTTGCCGCCCCGAGTGACGCTGATCGTGAGGGGCTGCCCGTTCTGACCGCGATAGCGCTCCCGGTACCGCGCGCCCCAGTCGCCGTCGGGGCGGGCGTCGATCTCTCCCACCTTGAGCAGCACGTCACCGGGCTCGAGCCCGGCGACGTCCGCCGCGCTGCCCGGGACCACGCTCTGCACCACCAGCTTCGCCGTCTCGTCGGGCTGGGCGTTGACCCCGAGAAACGGGTTGGAGATCGTCCGGCGAGCGACCGCCACGCCCGCCTTGGCGAGCAGCGCCTCGTAGGGCAGCGGCTCCCGGCCGTTCACGTAGCGCTGATAGAATGCGTCGACGTCCGGAAGCCCGTACTCCCGCAGCAGACCCAGCAGGTCCTGCGTCGTGAACCCCTTCTGCTTCTGGTAGAAGCGGGTGTACAACGCCCGCATCACGTCGTCCAGGCTGCGCCGATTGTCGCTGGCATCGCGAATCGACGCGTCGAGCAGCATCCCGGTGAGCGAGCCCTTCGGGTAGTACAATTGCGAGCTGTTCACGAACACTTCGTTGATCCACGTCGCGACGCTGCCATCCTCTTCACTCCATGGCTCGGGCGCCGATTCCACCTGCTGCATGTTTTGCGCGGCGTTGCCGAGAAACTGCTCGGTGGTCCACAACCCGGAGCGGAGGTTGGTGAGATCGGCGTAATAGTCGGTCACGCCCTCGGACCACCACAAGAGCGGTGTGAACTGCTCTGCGTGGTAGTCGTAGGGCCACATCTCGGCCGGTCGGATGCGTTTGACGTTGAAAAGGTGGAAATACTCGTGCGCCATCAACGGGACCATGAAGTCGCCGAAAGTGCCGGCGGCGTCCGCGAACGCCCCCTGCGGCATGATGTCGAACTGCGACGCCGCATGCTCCAGCCCGCCGCCGAAGTTCACCGGCTCCCGGATGACGTTGAAGAATACCGTGTAGCGATCATAGGGCGCGCCGCCGAGCAACGCGTTTTCCGTCCGGGCGATCTTCTCTAGGTCGGCGCGCATGTTGCGTTGCACGCCGGACGCGTAGGCGTCCGCCGGCCACACCGCGATGCGGATCCACTTGCCATCCACCGACAGCGAGTCGAGGCTGTATTTCCCGACGAAGGTCTGCGCGTCGGCGAGCTCGTGATAGTTCGCCGCGGCGTACGGTCCGCTGCCCGACCCGCCGAGGGCAGTGGTCACCTGCCATCCCGTGGGGAGTGCGAAGCGCACCTCGGCGGGACGGTCGAGCTGGCCCTCTTCGTAGAGAAACAGGTTCGTGCCCAGGAATTCGCCGAAGTCGCCCGTGAGCCGCGCCATCGAGAGATCGATCGTGTCCGCGAAGTAGTCGAACTCCACGCTGACCCGTTCGCCTCTGGCGGTGGTGACGCGCCACGTGTCTTTGTCGAAGCGGTCCCAGAACAGCGCCTGACCGGCCGGCGTCTTCGCGCCGAAGTGGCGTACGTAGCGCGCGTAATTCTGGATCTCGTAGTTGCCCGGGCTCCAGGCCGGCAGCGACAGGTACAGCGTGTCCTGGCCGTGCGCCGGGAACTCCGCGCGCACGTGGAACAGGCGCGTCGCGGGCGCCGGCACCGAGATTTCGTATTGCACCAGTGCGGCGCGTTGGGCCGACAGCGGGACGGGGACGAGCAACATGAGCAGGTGCCGCACCGGTGCATCGCTCCGGGAAGTGGGGTGTTTTCATTACACCGTGCAAAACAAAGCGGCCCAGACGGTTAGTCCGGGCCGCGCGCAATCGCTCGCGCCATGCGTCAGGGCGTCACGCGCTCGCTCGCTTCCGCGACCATCGCGCGCAACTCCTTGCTGGGCTTGAACACAGGCACCGGACGCGCGGCAACTTCGACCGGGTCGCCGGTGCGCGGATTGCGCGCCATCCGTGTCTTGCGCTGCCGGATCTTGAACGTCCCAAACCCACGAATCTCAATGTTATGCTGCTCGGCGAGCGCCGCTTTGACGGCGTCCAGAAATGAGTCGACGACGCGGGCGCAGTCCTTCTTGGAAATCAGGGGACCGGCAGTGCGCGCGATTTGTGCGGTGACCTTTTCCACTAGGTCGGCCTTCGTCATCCGTCCCCCTTGAAGGGCCCAAGGGCAGTCAAGACGAGGGGCCAACATACGGGCTTACCTATTGTGTGTCAAGAGCTTGGAGGAACTGTTCGAAGTGCCCTTGGGCGTCGTGTGGCCCCGGAGAAGCCTCCGGGTGGTATTGCACCGCGAAAATCGCGTACTCCCGGTGCTTCACCCCTTCGACGGTGCCGTCGTTGAGGTTAACGTGGGTGACCTGAAGCGCTTTGGCACCTGGTACGGCCCCGGTGTCGCCGCGTACCGCGAAGCCGTGGTTCTGCGACGTGATAAGTACTTGTCCTGTCGCGAGATCCCGCACCGGATGGTTGCCGCCCCGATGCCCGTACGGGAGCTTTACCGTGTCGCCCCCGAGTGCCAACCCGAGCAATTGGTGACCGAGGCAGATCCCGAAAATCGGGAGCGAGCCGTCGGCCAGCTCTCGCAGCGTCGTGATGGCGTAGTGCACCGCGGCCGGATCGCCCGGGCCGTTGGAGAGGAACAGGCCATCGGCGCCGAGCTCGCGGATGCGACTGGCGGGAGTGCCAGCCGGGACGACGGTCACGCGGCAGCCATTCTTTAGGAACAGCCGCAGGATGTTGCGCTTCATGCCGTAGTCGTAGGCCACGATGTGATGACGCGCGTCGAGCGGCCCCTCGGTGTACTCCGCGCCGATCGTCGCGTGGCTCGCGAGGTCGAGGCCGTCCATCGACGGGCTCGCGGCGAGCGCGGCGCGCACCTGGTCGCTCGGCCGCTCGCCCGGTGCCACGGCGCCTCGCATCGCTCCCTTGGAGCGGATGTGGCGTGTGAGCTGGCGCGTATCCACGTCGGCGACGATGGGCACGCGCGCCGTGGCCAGCCAGTCCGCGAGCGTCCCGGTGGCTCGCCAGTTCGACGGCTTCGCGGACAGCTCTCGCAGCACGACCGCCGCCACGCGCGGCCGGTCGGATTCCACGTCGTCGGGGTTGATCCCGTAGTTCCCGATCATCGGCGCCGTCATCACGACGATCTGGCCGAGATAGGACGGGTCCGTGAAGACTTCCTGATACCCGGAGAGATTGGTGGTGAACACCACTTCGGCGCACGTGCACTCGAAGTCGATGGGTGCGGTACCGGGGAACCAGGCGCCGTCCTCGAGCAGCACGTAGGCCGGGCGACGGTCAGCGATGGGGCGGTGTCTTGTTAGAGGGTTTCGGGGCGCCCTGCGGCGGTGGCGTCGTGGGGAGCGGCAGCGGCGTGGGCTGCACGGGGGCCGGCGCGGGGATGTTCCCCTCGAGCACCGAGCGCGGCGCCGCGCTGTTCGACGACATCACCGCGAGGATCAGCGAAACGGAGAGAAAGATTCCGGCACACCACCACGTGATCTTGGTGAGCAGCGTGGTGGCCTGGCGGCCGCCCATGAACTGCTCCGTGCCGGCGCCGCCTCCCAGCGACGCCAAGCCACCGCCCTGCCCCGCCTGGAGCAGCACCGCGGTGGTGAGGATCAATGCGTCCAGGGCCAAGAAGAACAGCAGCAGGTTGTACATCGCGCCGGGAAATTACCTACGCGCCGCCGGTCTGCACAAGTTGCGCCCAGCCGTCGGGATCGAGCGACGCGCCGCCCACCAGCACGCCGTCCAACTCGCGTTCCGCGAGCAGCTCGGCGACGTTCTTCGCGTTCACGCTGCCGCCGTACAGAACCCGGGGAGCGACGGCGCCGCGCCCTGCCAGCCAGGCACGGATCTCCCGATGCACCGTCGCGGCGTCGCGCGGCGTGGCGTTGCGCCCCGTCCCGATCGCCCAGACCGGCTCGTAGGCGACGATGAGACGCGAGAGCGTCGGGCCGTCGAGGCTCGACAGCGCGCCAGCGAGCTGGCGTACGACCACCGCCAGGGTGTGGCCGGCGTCGCGCTCCGCCAGGGTCTCGCCCACGCACAGCATCGGCACCAGCCCGGCCGTCACGGCGGCCGCCACCTTGCGACGGGTGTCCTCGTCGGTCTCGCCGAACACGTGACGGCGCTCCGAATGGCCGACGAGCGTGGCGCGCGCACCGGCCTGGAAGGCGAGCGGGGCGGAAATCGCGCCGGTGAAGGCGCCCTTGGGCTCCCAGTAGAGGTCCTGGGCGCCCACCAGTAGATCGGTGCGCTCGCGGGCCGCCTGGGCGGTGGCCTCCAGCGACACCGCCGGTGGGAAGAACCAAACCTCGCGGCCCTCATGACGGTTGTACCGGGCGCGGAACGTCTTCAGGTAGGCTCGCGCGTCATCCGGGCCGAGGTGCATCTTCCAGTTGGCGGCGAACAGCAACCGCCTCACGCGTCCTCCAGGGCGGCGACCCCGGGGAGGGGCTTCCCCTCCAGGAACTCGAGCGACGCACCGCCACCGGTCGAGACGTGGCTCAGCTTGTCCTCGAGCCCTGCCACGGCCGCGGCCGAGTCCCCGCCTCCCACGACCGTCGTGGCGCCGCGCTTGCCGGCCTCGATGAGCGCTTCTCCGACGGCACGGGTTCCCTCGTCGAACGGCGGCGTCTCGAACACGCCCATGGGGCCGTTCCAGAAGATGGTCTTGGCTTTCAGGATCCGGGCGCGGAAGTCGAGGCGGGTGGGCCGATCGATGTCGAACACGGCGCAGTCGGCGGGGATGTGATCGCTCGACACCTCCTGACGTTCGGCGGCGCGCGCGAGGCTCGGCGCCACGACCGCGCCCCGAGGCAGGATCAGCTTGGCGCCGGCCTTGGCGAGGAGCCCCTTGGCGAGGTCCTCCTTGTCGCGTTCGACGAGGGACCCGCCCACTTGAAAGCCGATGGCGAGGAAGAACGTGTTCGCCATCGCGCCCCCGACGAGGATTTCATCCACCTTGGGGAGCAGCGCCTGGATGACGTCGATCTTCCCGGAGATCTTCGCTCCGCCGAGCACCGCGACGAACGGCCGCCTGGGTTGATCCAGCGCCTCACCGAGGTAGCGAAGCTCCTTTTCCATCAGAAAGCCCGTCACCGCGGGCCGGAGGAGGCGCGCCACCGCTTCTGTGGAGGCGTGCGCCCGATGGGCCGAGCCGAACGCGTCGTTCACGTAGAAGTCACCCAGGGCGGCGAGCGTCTGGGCGAAGCCGGGGTCGTTGGCCTCTTCCCCCGGCCAGAAGCGCGTGTTCTCGACGAGCGCCACGCCACCCCGCGGGAGGCGGCGGCTGGTGGCGACGCCGATCGCGGGATCGGCGATGAACTCGACGGGCGTTCCCAGGATGCGCTCGACGTCGCGCACGATCTGATTGAGCGACGCCTTCGGGTCGGGGCCCTTGGGGCGGCCGAAATGCGAGAGCAGCACGACCCGTGCGCCCTTCTCCCGCAGGTACGCGATCGTGGGAACCGCGGCGCGGATGCGGGTGTCGTCGGTGACGGCGCCGTCTTTGAAGGGCACGTTGAAATCCACCCGGACGAGCGCCCGCTTGCCGTCCAGGGCCGCGGGCGGCAGCTCGCGCAGGCTGCGCTTTTTCACTTGCCCGCGAGGTACGCGAGCAGGTCGACGCAGCGGGCGGAGTAGCCCATTTCGTTGTCGTACCAGGACGACACGTGCAGGAACGTGCGGTCGATCACGTTGGTCGAGAGCGCGTCCACCACGCTCGAGTAGAAGCTGCCAATGTAGTCCGTCGAGACGAGCGGCTCGTCGCTCACGTCGAGAATGCCTTTCAGGCTCGAGCGGGCCGCCTGCTTGAAAGCGCCGTTCACGTCCTCGATGGTCGTCTGTTTCTCGAGTTCCGCCGCCAGCTCCACGATCGACACGTCGGGGGTGGGCACACGCAGCGAAATGCCGTCGATCTTCCCTTTCACCTCCGGGATCACGAGGCTCGTCGCCTTGGCGGCGCCGGTGGTCGTGGGGATGATGCTCAGCGCGGCGGCACGGGCACGGCGCAGGTCCTTGTGCGGCAGGTCGAGGATCTGCTGATCGTTCGTGTAGCTGTGGATCGTCGTCATGAAGCCGTGCTTGAAACCCCAGTTGTCGAGCACGACCTTCACCACGGGAACGAGGCAGTTGGTGGTGCACGAGGCGTTCGAGAGGACATGATGCTTCGCCGGGTCGTATTTCTGGTGGTTGACCCCCATCACGATCGTAATGTCCTCACCTTTGGCGGGCGCCGAGATCACCACCTTCCGGGCGCCGGCCGCCAGGTGCTTATCGGCATCGGGTCGATTGGTGAACCGTCCGGTGCTCTCGAGCACCAGCTCCACCCCCAGGGCCTTCCACGGCAGCTTCTCGGGCTCCTTGATCGCCGACACCTTGATGGGCTTGCCGTTGACGACCAGCGCGTCGCCCTGTGCCTCGACCGTCCCGGGGAAGCGGCCGTGGACGGAGTCGTACTTCAAGAGGTGCGCGAGCGTCGTGGTGTCGGTGATGTCGTTCACCGCCACGAATTCGAGCGCCTGCTGTTTCATGAGCACCGCGGCCCGCAGCACGTTGCGCCCGATGCGACCGAACCCGTTGATTCCCACACGCACGGCCATTGCGCTCCCCTAGGTGAAGTCCGGTACGACCGCCCGGCCGAAGGTCACGGCCAGAACCGTGCGGGCCCCGGCACGCTCCAGTGCCCTCGCCGCCTCGGCGAGCGTCGCGCCGGTGGTCAAGACATCGTCTACCAGAACGAGGGGCCGCTCTATTGCGGATTGCGGATTGCGGATTGTGGATTTGAATTTCCCGCCGTCACTCCGCAATCCGCAATCGCCAATCCGCAATGCGAACGCCCCCGCCACGTTCGCCAGCCGCGCCTCGGGTGTCAACGCCGTTTGGGTGACCGTGTCGCGGGTCCGGACGAGGAGTTCGACCACGGGACGGTTCCAGCGTCGGCTCAGGGCGCGCGCCAGGCGCTCGCTCTGGTTGTAGCCGCGCTCGCGCAGGCGCCCGGGCCCGAGCGGCACCGGCACGAGCCAGGCCGCCTCGCGCCCCGGGAGATCGAGCGACACCATGGCGGAGGCCAGGTCGGCGGCGATGCGCGGGAGACCCCCGTACTTGAGCGCGTGTACCGCGTCGCGCGCTCCCGCGTCGAGCCACACGGCCGTACGGGCGCGCACCAGCGCTGCCGGCCAGTCGGCGCACAGGCGGCAGCGGCCGAACAGCGGCTCCGGCTGGGCGCAGCGCCCGCACCACGGGGCGCGCACCGGACGCCAGCGGTGGCGGCAGACGTCGCACACGACACGATGGCAATCGCGGAACGACAGCAGGGCGCGGCACAGCAGGCACTCGGCCGGTAAGAGAAGCTGGTCGAGCGCGTTATGCACGGAGCGCACGGTCCACCGCCGCGCGCATCACCTCCAGGGGCGCCGCCCGATCCGGAAAGAAGCGGCTGAAGGCCGCGGCTCCCTGGTGCACCAGCACCTCGCGGCCGTCCTGCGCCCGCACCCCCGCCGCACGCAGCGTGCGCACCCAGCGCGTGCCACCAGGCGCGTACACCAGGTCGAGCGCGGCGGCGAGACGACGGGCCCGCTCGGGGTCGAGGGGCAGCGGGTCGGCGTCCTTGAGGCCCAGCGGTGTGGCGTTGATCGCGACGTCGGGCTGGAGGGCACCCCGCGCCGGCTCGGCGCGGGCCCCGCTGCCGCGTGCCCAGTCGGTGAACACGCGCGCTCGAGCCGCGTCGCGCGACACCACATGCAGGTCCGCCTTGGCCGTAGCCGCCGCCACCGCGACCGCTCGGGCGGCTCCCCCCGTCCCGACCAGCAGCCAACTGCCGCCGCCGTCGGCGCCCAGCTGCCGCAGCGCGTTGAGAATGCCCGCGACGTCGGTGTTGTCCCCCACCAGGCTCCCTCGTTCCGTCCAGAACGTATTGCATGCGCCCACGCGTGCGCACAGCTCCGTTTTCCGCGCGAGACATCGTTCCACCGCCTCCTTGTGCGGCACCGTGACGTTCCCCGCCCCGCCCACCGCGGGCAGCACCGCCAGCAGGCCGGGGAGTGCGGCGGCCGGCGTGGGCAGGGCGACGTACACCGCGTCCAACCCGAGCGCACGGATCGCCGCGTTCTGCATCACGGGGGAAAGCGAGTGGGCGACAGGATCGCCGAGCACCACCAGCAGGCGCGTGTCAGCGCTGACTTCCACTCGCGAACTCTTTGACGATGCGCTCCACGGCCGCCTGGATGAGTCCCTCGAGCTCGGTACAGGTGTCGCGGTACACGTCCAGGTCGCCGCCGAACGGATCGCTGACTTCCGCCTCGTCACCCTCTCGTCCGGCGTACTCGCCCAGCACGAACACGCGACCCTCGCCGCCCAGCTCGTCCACCCGCGCCCGGTGATGCCGCGCCATGGTGAGGATCAGGTCGGCGCCTTCGACGAGCTCGCGCGTCAAGAGGCGCGCGCGGTGGCCGGAGAGATCGAGCCCGCGCTCGAGCCCGACCAGGTAGGCCCCCTCGGAGACGGGCGCGCCGTCCCACGCACCCGTGCCGGCCGACGACACGGCGAGCCCCTCGCTGCCGCGCTCCGCGAGCGCGCGCTCGAGCAGCGCCGCCGCGAGGGGGCTGCGGCAGATGTTGCCGGTGCACACCAACAGGATGCGTTTCGTCTTCGACTCCTCGGGTCTGGCGCTTAGGGGGCGAGCCGCCCGGCCGCGCGCCGCAGCTCGGCGAGCGTGAGCGCTCCTTCACGGATCAGCCGCGGCGCAGGCTGCGTGCAATCGACCACGGTCGACGGAGGCGAGTTGCCCAGCACGCCGCCATCCAGCACGAGCAGCTTCCCCGCCTCCACTGCCGGCGCAAAGTCCCGGGCGATGGCCTCCGCGCCGGGCGCCGGCGGCGCTCCAGGCAAGTTAGCCGATGTCGACGTCACCGGCTCCCCCAGGGCGCGCGCCAGCCGGGCCATCCCGCGGTGCGAGGTCCAGCGCACGGCGATCCCCCCCTCCGGGCCGCGCAGCGCGTCGGGGAGCCGGCCGCTGCCTCCGGGCAGCACCAGCGTCAGGGGACCCGGCCAAAATGCCCGCGCCAGCGCGCCGGCGGCCTCGCTGAACGCGAGCCCCTGCTCCTCCGCCATGTCCCGGTCGGCCACCAGCAGCAGAAAGGGCTTGTCGGGGCGCCGGCCTTTGAGGCGGGCCAGCGCCTGTACTTCCGACGCGCGCGGCCGCGACCCAAGGCCGTACACGGTCTCGGTCGGGTATGCGATCAGGCCGCCCGCGCCGAGATGCGCCACCGTCCGCGCCAGTGCGGCCTCCACGTCCTCGTCGGTGCGGAACGGGACGGGTCTCACCGCAGTTCACGGGCGAGCGCCTCGGCGATGCGGAAGTCGTCGGCCGTGGTCACCTTGAAGTTATAGGGCGAGTCGGGGACGACCTCCACGGGCAGGCCGGCGCGCTCGCACAGCTCGGCGTCGTCGGTCGGCACAGCATCGCCGTTCGCGAGTTCCGCGTAGGCCCGCTCGATCATCGCTCGCGGGAAGCCCTGCGGAGTTTGCGCCCGCCACAGACGGTCTCGTGCGACGGTTCTCGTGATACGCTCTTGCTCGACGTCTTTGACGGTGTCGGAAACCGGTATTGCGGCGACGGCGCCGATCCCCGCGCGCGCCTTGTCCAGCACGCCGTCGATGGTATCGCGGGTCACGAAGGGACGCGCACCGTCGTGCACAAGTACGATGCCCACGTGCGCGGCCAAGGCGCTCAGCCCTGCGCGCACCGAGTCAGCCCGGGTCGCGCCGCCCGCGACGAGCACGAGACGCTCACCCACGAGCTTCCCGAGCCAGTCAGGGGGGCGCGTCTCGAACCCCGCGGGCAGGGCGACGACCACGTGGCCGACGTCGGGGTGCGAGGTAAAGGGGCGCAGCGCGCGCAGCAGCATCGGGACACCGAGGATGGGGCGGAATTGCTTCGGCTCACCCGGTCCGGCGCGAGCGCCCGCGCCCGCCGCCACGATCACCACCCCTACATCAGGCCGCGAAGCGTCGGGTGAGGTCACCGATACCGTCCACCGCGATCACGTCGAGACCGGGCAGGGTCACGCGCGAGCGGGCCGAGAGGAAGGCGCGACGAAAGCCCTGGCGCACCGCCTCGCCGAGCCGCCGCTCGACGGCCGCCACGGGACGAACCTCCCCGCCCAATCCCACCTCTCCGAGGAACACGGCGTCCGGCGGCAGCGGGCGGTCGTGCACGCTCGACACGAGCGCCGCCAGAACCGCGAGATCGGTCGACGGCTCGACCAGGCGGGCGCCGCCCGTGACGTTCACGAACACGTCCAGGGCGCCGAACGGCAGCCCGCCGCGGCGCTCGAGCACGGCGAGCAGCACGGCCAGGCGGCGGTGGTCGAGCCCAGTCGCCACCCGCTGCGGCGTGCCGAAGCCGGTCTTGGCGGCGAGCGCCTGGATCTCGACCAGCAGCGGTCGGGTGCCCTCCATCAGGGCCGTCACCGCCGAGCCCGACACGCCGCTGGCGCGGCCGGCGAGGAACGCCGCCGCCGGATCGGCGACGGGCTCGAGGCCGGCGCCGGTCATGGCGAACACGCCGATCTCGTCCACCGAGCCGAACCGGTTCTTGACCGCGCGGAGAATGCGGTGGTCGAGCGTGCTCTCGCCCTCGAAATAAAGCACGGTGTCCACGATGTGCTCGAGGGTCTTGGGCCCCGCGATGCCGCCGCCTTTCGTCACGTGTCCCACGAGCAGCACGGCGGGGCCCGTCTCCTTCGCGAGCCGCATCAGACGCGCCGCGCACTCCCGTACCTGGCCGACGTTGCCGGGCGCGCCTTCGAGGTCATCGGTGTACGTCGTCTGAATCGAGTCCACGAACACGACCTGCGCGTCGAGGGCGCGCGCGTGGTGGGTGATCGCCTGGAGCCGGGTTTCTCCCAGCACGTGCACGGCGCCGGCGTCGAGGGTGAGGCGGTCGGCGCGCAGCCGCACCTGGTCGGGGGACTCCTCCCCCGAGACGTACAACGTGCGGACGCCGGCGTGCTCCAGACGGGCGGCGCACTGCAGCAGCAGCGTGGACTTCCCGATGCCGGGCTCGCCCCCGACTAGCACCACCGATCCGGGCACGATGCCGCCGCCGAGCACGTAATCGAACTCCACGAGCCCGGTCCGCCACCGCGCGACTCCCGGCCCTGCTCCGAGGGCGGACAGGCGGACCGGCGGACTGCCGGACGGAACGGCGTGCTTTCGGTCCGCCCGTCCGCTCGTCCGCCCGACCGCTTCTTCCACGAGGGTGTTCCACGCCCCGCAGGCGTCGCAGCGGCCGGCCCACTTCGGCTGCTCGGCCCCGCAGTCGGTACAGCGGAACACCGAGTGCGGCCTAGCCACGGTTCGCCTCGGGCGGCGCCTCGCGCGACGAGAAGTTGTCGAACCGCGTGTATTCCTTCTTGAAGAACAGCTTCACGGTGCCGGTGGGCCCATTGCGCTGCTTCCCGACGATCAGCTCGGCGAGCCCCTCGAGACTCTCGCTGGTCTTGGGGTCGGTGGGGCCGTCGTAGAACTCCTGGCGGTAGATGAAGCACACGACGTCGGCGTCCTGCTCGATGGCGCCCGACTCCCGGAGGTCGGAGAGCTGCGGCCGCCGGTGCTCACCGCCGCGTTGCTCCGGGGCGCGCGACAGCTGCGACAAGGCCACCACCGGCACGTCCAGCTCCTTGGCGAGGGCCTTGAGCGAGCGCGAGATGAACGAGATCTCCTGCTGCCGGCTCTCCGCGTCGGTGGGGCCCTGCATCATTTGGAGATAGTCCACCACGACCATGCCGATGTCGTGCTCCGCCTTGAGGCGCCGCGCCTTGGAGCGCATCGCCAGCGGCGTGAGCATGGCGGAATCGTCGATCCAGATCGGCGCGGTGCCGAGCAGGCCCGCGGCGCGCGCGAGCTTGGGGTAGTCGTCGTCGCGCAGCTGGCCGCGCCGCAGCCGCTGCGCGTCCACCAGACCCTCGGAGCAGAGCAGCCGCTGGACCAGCTGCTCCTTCGACATCTCGAGCGAGAACACCGCGATCCGCACGGTGTGCTCGATCGCGGCATGCTGGACGATGTTCAGCGCGAAGGCCGTCTTGCCCATGGAGGGCCGCGCCGCGATGATCACCAGATCGCCACGCTGGAAGCCCGCGGTGAGCCGATCCAGGTCGGTGAAGCCCGTCGCGACGCCGGTGAGTGCGCCCTGGCTCGTGTGGAGCTGCTCGATGCGCTCCATGGTCGGCCAGATCAGCTCCTTGAGCCGCACGAACTCCTCGGAGCGCCGCAGCTGGGCGACCTGGAACACCCGGTGCTCCGCGTTGTCGAGCACCTCGGCGGACGTGGCGCGACCCTCGTACGCATCCTGGATGATCGAGGTAGCCGCCTCGATCAGCCGCCGCAGCACGGCCTTGTCGCGGACGATCCGGGCGTGGTATTCGACGTTCGCGGCGGTCGGGACCACGTCGATGAGGCCGCCCAGGTACTCCATGCCGCCGGCCCGGTCCAGGTCGCCGCGGCGCATCAGCTCGTCGCGCAGCGTGACGGGATCGATCACATCGCCGCGCTCGGTGAGCGCGACCATGGCGCGGAACAGCAGCCGGTGTCCCTCGCGATAGAACATCGCGTCGTCGAGGACCTCGGCGGCCTTGAGTGCCGCGTCCTGGTCGAGCAGCATGGCGCCGAGCACCGCCTGCTCCGCTTCGTTGCTCCACGGAATCTGGCGGCCGGCGAGCTCGGGGTGGCGTTCAGCCGATGAAACGGCGGGCGATGCGGACGTCATCCCAGGTCGGTTTCTTCCAGTTGGGGTTGCGGAGCAGGGCGGCCGGATGATAGGTGACGATCACCGGGATCCCCCGCACGCGGTGGATTTGATTGCGCAGCGCGCCGAGCGACTGCTTCGTGTTGAGCAGCGTCTGCGCCGCCGTGCCGCCCATGGCCAGGATCACCGCCGGCTTCACCAGCTCGATCTGGCGGAAGAGATACGGGACGCAGGCGGCGATCTCGTCGTACTGGGGCACGCGGTTTTCGGGGGGCCGGCACTTGACCACGTTACAGATGAATACCCGCTCGCGCGGCAGCTCGATCGCGGCGAGGATCTTGGTGAGCAGCTCCCCCGCGGGTCCCACGAACGGCCGGCCGGTCTCGTCTTCCACACGCCCCGGGCCCTCACCCACCACCACCAGGCGCGCGTCCGCCGCCCCTTCGCCGGGGACGGGGTGCCGACGCGCTTTGCACAGCCGGCACTTGGTGCACGTGGCCACCAGCTCGGCGATCGCGCCGAGCGAACCGGCCTGAGGCACCGGGTCGCTCGAAAACAGGTCGCCGCCGGGGGGATCGAACGAAAGACCGGCAGGCGGAAGATCGGGATGCGGGATGGGGGATGCGGGATGCGTAGGTGCGGCTGGCTGCGGAGCCACGCTTCCCGCATCCCGCATCCCGCTTCCCGGCAGGTCCGGCAGGATAACCGGATCCCCCCCCAGCAACCGCTGCTGTTCCAGAAATTCGCGCGCCAGTGCCCGCCCGTCGCTCACGTCAGCGCTTGCTCCACCGCGTCGAGGATTCGTTCCGCCACGTCGCGCTTGTCGAGGAGCGGCAACTCGATGGGCGTGCCGCTCTTCCCGATGATCGTGACGCGATTCGTGGTGACTTCAAACCCCGCGCCGGGCTCGAGCGCGTCGTTCAGGATGATGTAGTCGAGATGCTTGTCGCGCAACTTCGCCTCGGCCCGCGCCACCCCATTGCCCCCTTGCGCCCCGGCCGCCTCCAGCGCAAACCCCACCACCACGCACCCCGGCCGCGGCTTGAGCGAGGCGAGGATGTCGGGGGTCGCCTCGAGCTCGAGCGTGAGCGCGCCGCCCGCCCGGGGGCGCTTGCCGGCCGCGGGCTGGGAAGGGCGATAGTCGGCGGGGGCCGCCGCCATGACGAGCAGATCGGCGTGCTTCACGAGACTCTCCACGGCGCGCTGCAGCTCCGCCGTCGTCTCGACGCGATGGGCGGTCACGCCCAACGGCAGCGGCAGGTCGGAGGGTCCCGACACCAGCACGACGTCGGCCCCGCGGGCGTGGGCAGCCTCGGCGATGGCATATCCCATGCGGCCGCTCGACGGGTTCGTGACGACGCGCACCGGATCGAGGTGCTCCCGCGTCGGGCCGGCGGTGACCACCACCTTCTTGCCCAGCCACGGGGCGCGCTGCAGCAGCAGTCGCGCCGCGGCGGCGAGCACCGCTTCGGGCTCGCTCATGCGGCCGGGCCGCTCGCTCGGGCCCTCCGCGAGCGGCCCGGTATCCGGTCCCACGAAGTGCCACCCGCGTCCGGCGAGCGTCTTCACGTTGGCGCGCGTGGCCGGATGGGCGTACATGGCATCGTTCATGGCCGGCGCGGCGAGCACGGGCCCGGTGCGCGCCAGGAGCAGTGCCGTGAGCAGATCGTCGGCGAGCCCCAGGGCGGCGCGCGCCAGCACGTTCGCCGTGGCGGGAGCGACGATCACCAAGTCGGGCTCGCGCGCCAGCGCGATGTGCGCGAGCGCGCGGTCGGGCTGCCACAGGGAGGTCAGCACCGGGCGCCCGGTGAGCGCCTCGAAGGTGACCGGCCGCACGAACTCGGCTGCGGACGCGGTGAGCACCACGTCCACCGTCGCCCCACCCTCGGCGAGCCGCCGGGCGAGCGTGCAGCTCTTGTAGCACGCGATTCCGCCCGACACGCCGAGGAGGACGTGCCGGCCGGCGAACGGCATCAGCCTTCCTGGCGCCGCCGCCGGACGAGCTTGTAAGTGAGCCGGCCGCGCACCAGCTCGTCGAACGCGCGGGTGGTGAGCTTCTCCTCGAAATCCACCGAGCGATCGCGCGGGAACTCGTTTACGAAACGGGCGAACTTGGCGGCCACGAGGACGCCCAGATACTTGTTCTGTGTCTGCGCGGCCACTTCGCTCGGGGTCACAATGCGCATTACGTGCTCCCTTTCACAGACTGTCCGAGTTGATAAGCCTCGTGCTCTAGCTTGCGGACGAAATCCGCAAGCAGATGAATCGTCTCTATCGTTCGATGCTTCACGCGGTCGGGATCCTCGACGATTCCTAGGACTCCCTTCACCGCGACGTCGAGATCGTCATTGACGACGATGTGATCGAATACAATCGCACTCTTCACGTCCTCCTCTGCCGTTCGCACCTCGCGTACGGCGATCGCGAGGCGCTCTCGCAACTCCCGGTGGGATTCCGTCCGACGCTTTCGCAACCGCTCGATCAAGGCGTCCGCCGATGGCGGAATGATGAAAATGCTCACCGACGCCGGGCGCGGGTACACCGCCCGAACCTGCCGTGCCCCTTTCACCTCGATATCGAGCACCACGTGTTGGCCACTCGCCAGGACGCGCTCCACCTCGCTCTTCAGCGTGCCGTACAGTTCCCCCGCGTACTCCGCCCACTCCAAGAACTCGCCGGCCTCTACCCGGCGCTGAAACTCCGCGCGGGTTAGGAAGTGATACGCCTCTCCTTCGCGTTCCCCCGGCCGCGGCTTGCGCGTAGTCGCCGACACCGAATATCCGAACGTATCGGGCCGCCGATGGAGCAGCTCCCGTGCGATGGTCGTCTTCCCGCCGCCGGACGGGGCGGCGAGGACCACGACGCGCGGGGGCAGCGTCACTCCAGGTTCTCGAGCTGCTCCCGGAACTTCTCGAGCTCGCCTTTCATCGCGATGACCAGGTGGCCGATCACCGCGTCGTTCGCCTTGGACCCGATCGTGTTCACCTCGCGCAACAGCTCCTGCGCCAGGAACCCGAGCTGCTTCCCCACCGCCCCGTCGCCGGCCAGCGCCTCCCGGCAGGCCGCGAGGTGCGTGCGCAGCCGGACCAGCTCCTCGGTGATGTCGACCCGGTCCGCCATCAGGGCGACCTCGACCGCGAGGCGTTGCTCGTCCACCGGCACGCCGGCCGCCAGCTCCGTCACGGCTTTCTTCAGGCGGGCGAGCTCGGCGCCGAGACGCTCGGGCGCGCGGCGCTCGACCGCGTTGGCGCCGGCGGCGAGCGCCTCCAGCCGACCCATGAGCTCCGTCGCCAGCGCCGCGCCCTCGCGCGCCCGCATGGCGACCAGCTGCTGCGCCGCACGCTCGACGATCGGCGCCACCTCGTTCCATTCCGCCGCCGCGCCGTCCCGCTCCAGCGCCAGGACGTCGGGATGCCGCGCCACGAAGGCCAGATCCACGTCACCCTTGAGCTTGAGCTGCTTCTTGAGCTGCTTCGCCGCCTCCAGCACCTGACGCGCTCGAGCCAGATCGACCGTGACCGTGGCCTCCGCCGCCGGGGCCTCGATCCAGCGCGCCGACACCGTCACGTGGCCGCGATCCAGCAGCTGGCGCAAGCGCTCGCGCAGCTGACTCTCCGTGCCCGCGAGCTCGAACGGCAGCTTCAGCTGCGGGTTGAAATAGCGGTGGTTCACCGAGCGGATCTCGATCGAGAGCCGCCCGCCGAGGACGCTGCCTTCGGCCGAGCCGAAACCCGTCATGCTCCGCGGCACAGACTCTAAAGCTAGCCGATCAGTTCGTGAACAGCCATCGCACCCCGTAGAACTGATAGTGGCGCGGGTAGTCGAGCCCGGGCACGTAGCTGCCGGTCGCGAGCGTCGCGTTGCGCTCGATCCAGAAGATGGTCACGCCCGCGATGCGGATCTCGACGTTCAGCTCCCCGAACGTCTTGCCGGGAAGCGTGAGCGGCGCGCCGCTCGAGTCGAGCCCCGCGCTGCCCCGGCTCCACGACTCCGACGCGGCCTCCACCCGGAGTGCGAAGATCCCGCTCCGGTACACCCGCCAGAACCGCGAGTAGAACGTGAGCGACACGCGCGCGTGATACGGCGGCTGGAAGTCGGTCCCGCCCTGGACGATCGGATCGAAATACCAGCCGGCGAGCTCGAGTCCCGGCAGGAGCCGCACCACGCCGTGCGTCGTGAAATAGCTGGTGCGCCGGACCGGCCCGAAACGGGTCACCGACCCGAAGCCCACGGGCACGCCGATCGGCGCGAACGCATCGCGTCGCGTCTGGCCAACCTCGACGCGGATCCCGTCACGGTCCCACCGGAGCGCGCCGGCGACGTCGACGGTGCGTTGCAGCGTGTCGGCGACATCGAGGGGCGCCTGGAGGTCGCGGGCCCACGCGACGTCGCCGTGCACGGAGAGGCCGGCGGGGAGCGTGAGGCCCGCCGCGATGTGGGCGCGGTCGCCGGTCCGCCCCAGGCTGTAGCGGGCGCGGCGCACGTCGCCCCACAGCGTGAGCTCCGGGAGCGGACTCCAACCGCCGCTTCCCTCGAGCTGCCAGGGCCGCGCCTCGTCCAGTGTTCGGAATGCGAGGCCCAGGTGCGCGCGCGGCCAGTCGCTCGTGACCTCGAGGCTGCCCTGGGAGAGGTGGCGGTCGAGCACGGCCGTGTCGCGGCTGGTGCTCGCCGTGGCGAAGCTCGCCTGTGCCCGTAGCCCCAGCCCGTCGTCCCGCGACGCGGCGAACAGTCGCACGATCCCGTCGCGCCGCTGGCTGCGCCAGTCGGCCGTGGTGGTCCCACCGCTGCGGTGCCAGGTCGAGCTCAGGACCTGGTACGATGCGCCCAGGTGGCGGTTGGGGAGGTACTCCACCTCGAGCCACAGGTCGACGGAGTTGAACGGCGTGTTGGAGGACCCGGAGACGCCGCCGTTGTTGTTGTAGTCGGCCACCAGGGACAGGCCGACTCCCGAGCGCCAGCGGCGCAGGTAGGCGCCCCGGTAGTTCGCGGTGCTGACTTCGCCGCTCGCGACGCCCACCTGGGACGCGGTCGCCGTCGAGCGCTGTCGCAGCGTGACCAGGTACACGCGCAGAGACGCCGGGAGCACCACGACGTCCACCCGCTCGAGCGGGGCAAGGGAGATGCGGGCCGGGTCGAGATACAGCGAATCGCGCCCCAGCGGAAGATAGGGGACGCCGTCCCAAAACAGCTCGAGCCCCGCCGGCCCTCGCCCCCCGTACAGCACCGGCTCCGGCGCGCCGTAGATGCCGCCCCGCGCCACGTACACGCCGGGAATGTGCGCCAGCAGGTCGGATAGCGTCTGGATGTTCGAGAGCGCGAACGAGTCGGCGGTGAAGCTGTAGCGCGTGCCGCGGGGCGCGGGCCCGGGAGGGATCGGCGCGGGGAACACCGGCAGATAGCGCGGCAGCGAGTCGGCCGCGGCGCTGTCGCGGCGGGCGGTGGAATCCCGGGCGGTGGTGTCCCGTCGCGCCGTGGTGTCGACTTGCGCCGCCGCCGCGGCCGCGAGCGAGAGCAGAACGGCGGCGCAGCCGAGGCCGCGGGTCACGCCCCCGCGCGCTTGAGGATGAATTCGGTGAAGAGCCGCACGCCGATCGCCGTCGGACCCTTGACCTGGTGCGGCCCGTCGCCCTCGGTGTACGCCGTCCCGGCGATGTCGAGGTGCACCCAGGGGACGCCCTCCACGAATTCGCGCAGGAACCAGCCGCCCGCGATCGAGCCGGCGCCCCGCCCCCCCGAGTTCTTCATGTCCGCGATGTCCGACTTGAGCAGGTCGCGATACTCGTCCCACAGCGGCAACGGCCAGCAGCGCTCGCCCGCGCGTTCCCCCGCCTCGCGTACCTCGGCGAGGAGGGCGTCGTCGTTCCCCATCATGCCGATGGCCACCTGCCCCAGCGCGACGACGACGGCGCCCGTGAGCGTGGCGATGTCGATCACGGCCGCCGGCTTGAAGCGACGCGCGTACGACAGCGCGTCGCACAGGATCAACCGTCCCTCGGCATCGGTGTTGATGATTTCGATGGTCTTCCCGAGGTGACTCTTCACCACGTCGCCGGGCTTGACCGCCGTCCCGGACGGGAGGTTCTCCGTCGAGGGGATGAGGCCGACGACGTTGAGGCGTGGCTTGAGCCTCCCGAGCGACTCGAACGTACCGAGCACGGCCGCCGCGCCGGACATGTCGAACTTCATGTCCTCCATGTTCTGCGCCGGCTTGATCGAGATCCCGCCCGAGTCGAAGGTGACGCCCTTTCCCACCAGGGCCACCGGCGCGTCCGTCGCTCCCGCACCGCGGTACTCGAGCACGATGAACCGCGGCTCCTGCTGGCTGCCCTGCGCCACGGCCAGCAGCGCCCCCATGTTCTCCTGCCGCATCTGGGCACGGTCGGCGAGGTAGCCGGGCGTGCACACGTTGCCGGGGAGCATCTGGAGGTAGCGGGTCAGGAAATGGCCGGCGGCGGTCGCTTCGCCCAGACGCTCGCCGGCACCGACGGCCTTGGCCTCTGTCGCGTCGCACGCGATCGCGACCGCTTCCACCTCCGGCTTCGGGTCGTCGGGCGCGGCCTTGAGCTCGGTGAAGGCCCACGAGCCCTGCGCCGCCCCTTCGACCACGACCTGCCCCACGTCGGCGGCCGCGATGCCGTTGCGCGCTTCGGCCGCCAGCGCGAACGCGAATTGCGTCGCACCCAGCGCCCGCGCGCGCTTCGCGGCGACGGCGGCAGCCCGTCGGATGCTGTTGCGCGTCACGTCTCCCGGCTTCCCCAACCCCACCAGCAGCACGCGCTGCGGCTTGGCGCCGCCCGGGTAGAGCAGCGCGGTTTCATCGCGCTTCCCC